>Ga0326728_10022193_pt1 | contig 11819 bp, 12 predicted proteins | sample MB3enrmetagenome_FD_207602 | JGI IMG/M metagenome (GOLD analysis project Ga0326728, IMG submission 207602) | Lab enriched peat soil microbial communities from McLean, Ithaca, NY, United States - MB31MN | ecosystem: Environmental > Terrestrial > Soil > Wetlands > Peat | place: USA: New York... | reverse complement strand
GGTACACCATGGAGCCAGCCAGCGCCACGCCGGCGGAAACCGCGAAAGCCCAGAAGAACACGCCGGTCTTGTCCACCACGAATCCGGTGATGGCGGGCGCCGTAACCCCGGCCAGGTTGCCCACGAAATTCTGCAAACCGGACCATCGGCCAGCGGCGCGGGGCCCGGCGATGGTCTGCGTGATGGCCCAGTGGCTGGATGCGTATACGCCGTACGACATGCAACCCAGCATCAGGAAGACCATGGAGGCCACGGGATTGGAAACCCATGCCACCCCCAGGATAATCGTGGCTCCGCCCAACCCCGCTCCCGTGCAGGTCTTGCGGACGCGCGTGGGCGTGGCGCCGGCGGCGATCAAGCGATCGGACAGCCATCCGGTTACGGTGGTTGTGGAGGCGGTCAGAAAATATGCGGCCGAGCCAATGGTGGCCATCAGGCTCATGGAAAAATGCCGCTCCCGAACCAGATAAAAGGGCATCCAGGTGAGCAGAAAATACCAGAAATAGTCCGCGCAGAAGAGCCCCAGGAAGGTGGCCCATGCCGAACGCCGGCGCAGGATATCCGGAATACTCGGAATGCCCCTGGGGTGGCCCTCGGCGATGCCCGGCCCGCGCGGCATCCATCTCACCCAGCCCGGCAGCCACAACAGGCTGCCCAGTCCCAGGGCGATGAAGAACGGCCGCCAGCCGAAGTGCGCCATGAAGATGCCGCCCGCCAGCGTGCCCAGCGCCGGTCCGACTTTCGTGCCGGCGTCGATCAATGCATTCGGCAATCCGCGCTGATGCTCGTGGAAATGCGCGGCCAGGATCTTCGAATAACACGGGTAAGCCACCGACTCCCCGATCCCGAGCAGCAACCGCAGCGCCAGCAGCACCGCGAATCCGTGGACCAGGCCGGTCGAGGCCGTGGCCATCGACCAGAGGAAGAATCCCGCCGCGAGAACCCAGTTCACGTCAAAGCGATCCACCAGCCAGCCGGCCAGGATCTGGCACGCGGCGTAGGTCCAAAAGAAAGAGGAGAGCAGGATTCCCAGTTGCGACGCCGAGATTCCCAATTCATCTTTGAGCAGCGGCGCCGCAATGGAAAGATTCCCGCGATCGATGTAGTTGATGGAGACGGAGAGAACCAGCAGGATGACCACGCCTCGTAACGCGCCCGAAACTCTGGGTCGAAGTGGAGTCGCGGGCGCAGTCACGGGTGCTCTTTCAGTTCGTGCGGTAGTTGGTGAACTGTGTATCGATGCCGAAATCCGTTTCGCGCAGCAGCTTGATGACCTGCTGAAGGGTGTCGCGGTCGCGGCTGGCGACGCGCACAAAATCGCCCTGGATGGAAGCCTGCACCCGAAGCTTGCTGTCCTTGATCTTTTTCACGATCTCGCGCGCTTTTTCGATGGGGATGCCCTGCTGCAACGAGATCTCCTGGCGCACGGAGGAGCCGGCGGCCGGAATGATCTCTCCGTAGGTCAATCCCTTGAGCGGCACCTTGCGCCGCACCAGTTTGGATTCGAGCAGGTCCACCACCGCCTTGAGCTTGAATTCGTCCTGGCTGGACAAGACGACCTTGTTGTCCTTCTCGTTGAGCTCGATGCTGGACTTCGAGTCTTTCAGGTCGTAGCGCTGATGAACTTCCTTCAGCGCCTGCTGGATGGCATTGAGGACTTCGGGCATTTCGATTTTGGAGACGACGTCGAAGGTGTTGTCGGGCATATTATTGGGGGCCAGGGGCCGGGGGCCAGGGGCCGGGGGTGGAGTCTTCCGGTTCCAGATTGTCGATGTCTAACCCCAGGATGGAGCCGGTGCGGACGCGTAGCGGCGTCACCCGGCGCACCATCCCACGCGCGGGAGGAGGAAACGCAGGCTGGGGAGGCTCGGGCCGCGGGGGCGCGGGTTGCGCCTGGGGCTTGCCGGCATGAAGCGCCGCGAGGACGCGCCGCGCGACTTCGTCGACCATCGTGCCCATGGCGGCATCGAGCGCCACGGTTACGGCCGCGCGCACCTGTTCCGCATCCACCACGGCGACGAAGGGTGCGGGCAGCGGCCCCTGGCCCCGACCTGCGGGAGCGGCGGGTACCCCGCCCGGCCCCCGAGCCGCGGTGGCCGCTTCCGCCAGCGGTTTCACGGCCGCCAGCAAGGCGCTGGCCTCGAACGGTTTCTCTATCGTGCCATCGGCCTGGACCACCTGCGCCCGCGCCTGGTCGATGGGCTCCTGCGCTCCGGACGTGAGGATCACACGCACGTGGCGGTGGCGCGGGCTCATCTTGAGATACTGGCAGATGTCATAGCCGGTGCGGCCAGGCATCACGGCGTCGGCCACCACCACGTCGGGATCGGCGTCTTCCAGGCGGATCAGCGCGGAATCGGCATTGCTGACGGTGACTACTTCATAACCCTCATCGCTGAGGATGCGCTCCCCCATGCGCTGGGCGTGCGGGCTGTCGTCCACCAGCAGAATGCGGCTCATTTCTTTGCGGGGGCGGTGGCGGCGGGCTTGAGTCGATTGATCGTTTTCTGCGGAAGACCCGTCCGGATCAGATCCTGGATGGACAAGAAAGGCCGCATGGCAAAAATCCTCTGCGCCTGAAGCTTGTTGACACCAGGCAGCTTCTGTAATTCCGCCACGGACGCGGTGTTGATATCCACTCCCGTGCGCGTGACGGTGGATTGCTGGGCCGGCGGCGGAGGAGGAGCGGCCGCGGGCTGCGTGGCCGTACCGGCGGTGGCGCTAACGGTTGTGCCGGTATCACCCGTGGCGCTGCCCGGCGCGGGCGGGTTGGCGCGCGCGTCGGGATTCCTGTCGATGGCGGAACTATCGGCCACCGTGGAGACGGAGACCTCGGAGCTCACGCCCTGGGTGCCCGCGGCAACCGGGGGAACGCTGGCCGGGATGGTGGGCCGCATGCCGGTCATCTGCGGGCTTCCCGATTTGGCCGCCATGTTCATGTTGGGGCTGGTGCGGAAAGCCCCAAAGAAGTGGCCCATCAGGCTGGTCTTGGTGTGGTTCTCCAGCTCATACTTCATGCGGGCGTAAGCCACGGGATCGGCTTCCGGCACGGGCCGGTTCATTTCTTTCAGCTTGGCCCGGGCGGCATCGGCGTGAGCGCTCAGCGGATAGTCCTTGACGATCCTGGTGAGGGCCGCAACCTGCTGGTTCTCGAAGCGGTCGCCCATATGCTGGTAGGAATCGGCGAGCTGCCACAGCCCTTCGTCGGCCTGGCTGTAGAGCGGGAACTGGTCGGCCATGCCCTGGAACCGGTTGGCGGCCGCGGGAAAGCTGCCCTTGGTGTGATAGAACGTGGCGGTTCTGAACTCGGCGTCGGCCAGCACTTCCTGAATGTCGCGCAGTTTCTGTTGCGCCTCGGGCGCGAACTTGCTGTTGGGGAACTGCACCAGCAACTGGCGGCATTCGTCCTCGGCGCGCAAGGCGTGCATGGGGTCGCGGTCGGATTTCTCCATCTGCTTGTAGTGGATGTCGCAGACTTTCTCCTGGGCCTCGGCGGCTTCTTCCATGGCGGGGTAGAACAGGATGAAGTCCTTGTACTCGGCTTCGGCCTCGGCGAGTCCGTGGGCGCCGCCCTCGCGAAACCAGCTATCGGCCAGGGCGAGCTTGGCCTTGGCGAGGTACTCGCTGGTGTCGTAGGTGTTGATGAGGGTTTGCAGCGTGATCCGCGCGATTTCGAAGCGGCTGTGCTCGATATCGGCGATGGCCTTGTCGAACAGCACCTTGTCGGGCTGCTGGGTGTCCTTGGTGATGGGGTTGTCGTACTTGTGACGTTTCAGGCCGCAGGAACTCAGCAGAACCATCAGCGCGGCGAGCAACGCGGCATGACGAATGGCGTTTTGGACCATATTTCAATCCCCTACACTCTCACCCCGGTGGCGCTGGCGGCAATTTCGCGCATTTCCCGCACGGTAGCCTCGGGGTCAGGAGTGTGAAAGATCGCCGACCCTGTGACAATCCACTCACACCCGGAGCGTACCACATCGGCAAGGTTCTGCCGGTCGACGCCGCCATCGATTTCGATGGGCAGCGCTAACTTCTTCTCCCGCCTCATCCTGTCGAGCTGGCGCGCCTTATGGAGCACGTAGGGGATGAGCTTCTGCCCGCCGAAGCCGGGGTTCACGCTCATCAAGAGCACGTAGTCCGCCACCTCCAGAACGTCTTCGAGCACCGCGACCGGCGTCGCCGGGTTGAGCACCACGCCCGCCAGGGCGCCGGCCTTTCGGATCATCCCCAGGGCGCCATCCAGATGGCGGCAAGCTTCGTAGTGCACCGAAACGGAATTGGCGCCGGCCTCGATGAAGGCGGCGACAAAGCGCTCGGGATTCTCAATCATGAGGTGGACATCCAGGTGCAGACGCGTGACTTTGCGGACGGATTCGACCACCGGCGGCCCAATGGTGAGATTGGGGACGAAGTGGCCGTCCATGACGTCCACGTGCAGCATGGCGGCGCCGGCGCGCTCGACACGAGCGATTTCTTCCGCCAGGCGGGCAAAATCCGCCGACAGAATTGACGGAATAATTTCAATCATTTGCGGGCTGGTTCGATTTTATCACAGCGGCGTAGAAGCCGTCTCCGGCATCGCGGCCCGGAAGGCGGCGCATGGTCTCGACAACCAGCTCGGGAGGAACGGCGGCAACCACGGCTTCATTCTCTTCCGGTTCGAGCGAGCAGGTGGAATACACCAGCAGGCCGCCGGGCGCGAGGGCCGCGCGCGCGTTGGCCAGCAGCGCGGCCTGGCGCCGGTGGAGATCGTCGAGATCGGCGCCCGCGAGCCGCCACTTGATTTCGGGGTTGCGGCCGAGCGTGCCGGTGCCGGAGCAAGGAACGTCGAGGAGGATGCGGTCGAATGGGCGCGCGAAGGGAAGCGGTTGGGTGGCGTCGAGGACCACCAGGTTGGGCGTGAGGCTCCGCATGGGCGCGAGGCGGCGATAGTGGAGATCGCAGGCGATGGCATGGACGCCCGATTCGAGCGCTTGTGCCGTCTTGTTGCCGGGCGCGGCGCAGAGATCCAGAAACCGCTGGCTGGGCGCGAGGCGTAGCAGCGGGACGATGGATTGGGAGCCGATATCCTGGATGCGGCCGCCGCGCATGTACTTTTCCGGCTCCTCCAACGCGGCGCGGGCGATACCGGCGGCGGCCTCGGCGCCGTAGTGGCGTTCCCAGCGAGCCAGCAGCCACTCCGGACAGGAGAGTTCCACCTCGCGGCTGGGCCATGCAACGGGGGTGCGATCCACCTTCCGCAGCACGGCATTGACGAAGCCCGCGGCGGAGCGCTTGCGCGCGCGTTTGACGAGTTCCACGCTGGCGGCCACGGCGGCGTGCGGCGGGATGCGCTCCAGATAGCGAAGCTGGTAGATGCCCATGCGCAGCGCGATGCTCACTTCGGGATCGAGCTTTTGCAAGCGGCCGGAGTAATGTCCGATGAGCCAGTCGAGTTGCGCGCGGTATCGCAGCACGCCGAAGACGATAGCGGAGGCGAGCCCGGCATCGCGGGAATCGAAAGCGGCGGTGCGGGTGAGAAGCAGATCGGAAGCGTAGCCGCCGGCTTCCACCTGGCGGAGGATGTCGAAGGCGGCGATGCGGAGGGAGGAAGGCAAGCCTCATTATGAAATATTGCAGCCCCGGTGATCGCATCGCCGGGCCGAGGCCCTCGGGAAACCGAAGGCCCTTCTTTGGCGGGCGGCCGTAGCGCCGGGCCCAGAGGGCACCCCCCTGCCGCCGGTGGCGCTGGCCGGACTGGAAAGAACACCGGCGACAAGATCGCCGGCGCCACCACACTATAATCGAATCAGTGGAACTGGAAAAAACACTGCTGCGCAAGGTCGGCGAAGCCATACACCGCTTCAAAATGATTCGCGACGGCGATCGGGTGGCGGTGGCGCTCTCCGGAGGGAAGGATTCGGCCACCCTGCTGGAGGCGCTGCTGCTTCTGGAGAAGCGCGCGCCCATCGATTTCTCGGTGTGCGCCTTTACCGTGGAACAGGGCAAGTTCCTGCGGCCCATCGAACCGCTGGGCGAGTATTTGAAGCAGCGCGGCGTGGCGTGGACGTATTACCGCGACGCCCCTTCCCTGCGGCTGCTCGACGACCAGCCGGAGCACGGCTGCGACCTGTGCAGCCGCTACCGGCGGCGCGCGGTCTACGAGGTGGCCCATGGACTGGGGGCCAACGTGATCGCCTTCGGCCATACCGCCGACGATTTCTGCGAGGCGCTGCTGCGCAACATGCTGTTCACCGGCAGGCTGAGCGCGCTGCCGCCGGTGACCAGCTCGCGCGACCGCGAATACCGGCTCATACGCCCGCTGGTGTTCGTGACGGAAGACGTCACGCGCGCTTATGCCGGGGCGCTGGGCGTTCCGGTGGTGCCGTGCGGGTGCTCGCAAAAGACGGGCACGGTGCGGCGCGCGCTGCGCGACATGTTCGCTGATCTCGAGCGCGCATATCCGCATCTCAAGGAAAACATCCTTTCCGCCATGGGCAACGTGGATGTAGGGCGTCTGCTCGATCCGCAGTTGCTGGCGGAAGCGTTGACCCGCGGCTTCGATACCGATTAAGATGGAGTTCTCTTTTTTCAAGCCCATTCTATGCGACTACTGCCACGCGAGGAGCACTTCTACCACCTTTTTGTGAAGCAGGTGGAGATCATCTCGGAGGCCTCCAGGCTGCTCAACGACGGAGTCCGCGCCGGAAATTCCCGCCTGGCCGGCTGCGCCACGGAAATCCTCTCCCTGGAGCACCGGGGCGACGAAATCATCCACGAAATCTTCACGCGCCTCAACCAGACCTTCATCACGCCCATCGATCCCGAGGACATCCACAATATCTCTTCCGCGCTCGACAACGTGCTGGATGGGATTGAGGACACCGTGCACCGGCTGGTGTCCTATCATATCGACCCGATTCCGGCCACCATGGCGACGCTGGCGGACATTGTCGCCAGTTGCGCCCGGACTTTGACGAGCGCCTTCGAGGCCCTGGAACAGAACGGCACGATCATGGCGCACTGCATCGAGATCAACCGCCTGGAGAACGAGGCCGACCTCATCGGGCGGAGCGCGGTGGCGGACCTGTTCAACAAGGAGAAGGACCCCATCACGCTGATCAAGCTCAAAGAGGTATACGAATTCTTCGAGAACACCATCGATAGCTGTGAAGACGTGGCCGACGTTCTGCAGAACGTAGTCGTCAAGAACAGCTAAGTATGTCCACGTTCACGCTCGCCGTTCTGATCATCGGGATCGCGCTGGTGTTCGATTTCATCAACGGGTTCCACGACGCGGCGAATTCGATAGCGACGATTGTGGCCACGCGCGTCCTGACGCCGTTTCAAGCGGTGTTGTGGGCGGCGTTTTTCAATTTCGTCGCCGCCTTCGTTTTCGGCACGGCCGTGGCCAGGACGGTAGGCCAGGGATTCGTGGACCTCGGCCTGGTGACGCCCTACGTCATCATGGGCGGCCTGGCGGGGGCCATCGCCTGGGACCTGATCACGTGGTGGCTGGGGCTGCCCACCAGCTCCTCGCACGCGCTGATCGGCGGGTACGCCGGCGCGGCCATCGCGCGGGTGGGAATGGTGCGTGGATTCTCGCACAGCCTGGACGCGCTGAACGTGGGCCGGGGAGGCCAATGGCCGCTCACCCTGACGTTCATCGTGGTGGCGCCCATGATCGGGATGATCTCGGCCTACCTGCTGATGGTGGCGGTCTACTGGCTCTTTCGCGGATTCAGCCCGTCGCGGATGGACAAGTATTTCCGCAAGTTGCAGTTGGTTTCCGCGGCAACGTTCAGTCTCTCGCACGGGTCCAACGACGCGCAGAAGACGATGGGCGTCATTACCGGCGTGCTGGTCACCTCCAGCTTTCAGAAGACGTTCGAGGTGCACATTTGGGTGATTCTTGCAGCGCACGCGGCCATCGCCCTGGGCACGCTCAGCGGAGGATGGCGCATCGTGCACACCATGGGCGGAAGGCTGACCCGGCTCAGGCCGCGCAGCGGGTTCTGCGCGGAGACGGGCGCGGCGGCGGCGGTGCTGCTGGCCACGCACCTGGGGCTGCCGGTTTCCACCACCCACGCGATTGCGGGCGCCATCGCGGGCGTGGGCAGCATTCAGCGCATGAAGGCGGTGCGGTGGGGCATCGCGAGAAACATCGTGTGGGCGTGGGTGCTGACCATCCCGGCGGCGGCGGCGATTGCGTACGTCTCGTTCTGGGTGCTGCACCTGGCGATGGGGGCGTAGCCGGCTTTCCGGTCCGCGAATCCCCCTGGCCGTCAGATGGAACTTCCGTGGTTTCCTCTTGCATGTAACTACAAAAGTAGCTACACTATGAAATGATGACGTGCGCATGGGACGAAGCCAAGAGTCGCAGCAACTTCGTCAAGCACGGGCTGGATTTCGCGGATGCGGAACAGGTGTTGACCGGACCTTGCGTTACTTTCGTGGATAGCCGCTTCGATTATGGAGAGGTGCGGCTTATCACCTTGGGTCTGCTCGCTGGTCGAGTGGTGGTTATTGCCCACGCTCCACGCGGCGAAGACACCACGCGGATTATCTCCATGAGAAAGGCAAATCAACGTGAGCAAAACATCTATCAAAAGCGACTTGGCGAGAATTGACCGCATGAAGGATGCCGGGATTGACTATTCGGACATTCCGCCGCTCGACAAGACTTTCTTCACCAAGGCAACCGAGGCATGGCCGCCGGCGAAGCGGCAACTCACCGTCCGCCTTGACGCGGACGTACTGAGTTGGCTGAAGGCCCATGGCAAGGGTTACCAGACGCGCATCAATCGTATTCTGCGGGCGGCCATGGAGAGTCAAGGCCCGAGCGCCCGGTCGCGTTCCGCAGCAATGCCGAAGAAGAGCAGCCGGTCACGCGGTGAATTCAAGCTCGCCTGACGTTCACGAGAGGTCATTGCCGGTGAGACTCCCGTGGTTCAGTCCACAAACCGGGAAACGTTTCGTCTGTCACCGGGTTTACCGGGTTTGTTGGATCACCCACTCGGTGAATAGTGCGGTGGCGCCGGAGGAGCGCAACTCGCTCTTGCCCAGCACCGCGCTCACGAAATTCTCCACGCAGGGATAGTGCAGATTGGCGGGCGCGGGGATGCGCTCGGCGCCGCCGGGATAGAGGAGCTCGGGGCCGCTGAGCGGGGTGAGGTCAATCTCGCCTTCCATGCCGCGAATGCGGAATTCGTCGCGGGGCACGCGCGAGTGCCAGCGCACATCCACCAGGCTGCGTACGCCGGTCGCATGTTCGATCATCACCGTGGCATTGTCTTCCACTTGGATGGGTTGGACCAGCGTCGAAAGCTGGCCGCTGACGCGCATGGGTTGGCCGAACAGGTAGTTCATCAGGTCGATGCGGTGAGAGGCGGTGTCGTATAGCGGGCCTCCGCCGGCACGGGCGGGGTCGATCAGCCAGTCGCGGAAACCATCGTCGGGGTTGAACCAGTCATGGGATGTGGCTTCCGCGAAGACCGGGCGGCCAACGGCGCCGGATTCCATCAGCTCCCTCGCGCGGGCCACCTTGGGGTACATGCGGCGGTAGTAGGCCACGCCCAGCGTGCGGCCGGTCTCGGCGGCGGCCTGCTGCATGGTGAGGGCCTCGGCGTAGTGGAGCGCCATGGGTTTTTCGCAGAGCACGTGCTTGCCGGCGCGCAGGGCCGCGATGGTCTGCGGGGCGTGCAGGAAGACGGGCGTCGAGATGTAGACGGCGTCGGCCGCGGAGTGCGAGAGGGCGGCGTCCAGATCGCTCCACGAGGGGACCTGGTAGCGCTCGGCCTTGACAGGGGTTCGAGTGACGATTCCCGCGAGCTGGCTGCGCGGTTCGGCAAGGATGGCGGGGAGCACGCGCTTGGTGGCAATATCGCCGATGCCAACGAGCAGCCACTGAAGCATCCTACACTTCCAGAATCACCGGCATGATGAGCGGGCGGCGCGACGTTTCATTAACGATGTAGCGCTTCAGGTCGGCGCGCACCTTCTCCTTCATGACGCCCCAATCGGTCTTCTCTTCGCGGTTGGAGCCTTCCAGCGTTTTCGTCACGATCTGGCGCGCGTGCTCCATGAACTCCGAGCCGTCTCCGGCCAGGGCGAAGCCGCGGCTGACGATTTCCGGCGCGCCTTCAATGCGGCCGGTCTGGCGATTGATGGCGATGATGGGCAGCACGATGCCATCTTCGGAAAGGTGGCGCCGGTCGCGAATGACCACCTCTTCCACCACGTCGTCCACCGAGCCGGAATCGATGCAAACATGGCCCACGGGGACACGGTTGCCTTTGCGCGCGCCGTGGTGATCGATTTCCAGAACGTCGCCCGATTCCATGATGAACGTCTCTTCCAAACCGGCGAAGCGCAGGTGCTCGGCCAGACGCGCGTGCTTGGTAAGCTGGCGAAACTCGCCGTGGATGGGCATGAAGTAGCGCGGGCGCACCAGGTTCAGAACCAGCTTTTGCTCCTCGGCGCTGGCATGGCCGGAGACGTGCAGCGGCGGGTTCATGCTGCCGTAGAGGACGTCGGCGCCGCGGCGCGCCAGGTGGTCGATCATGCGGAAGATGGCCTTTTCGTTGCCGGGGATGATGCGGGCGCTGAGCACCACGGTGTCGCCCTGTTCCGCCGAGACGTGCTTATGGTTATCGACGGCCACGCGGGCCAGCGCCGACATGGGTTCGCCCTGGGTGCCGGAGATGAGGAAGGCGACTTTGTCGGGGGGCAGGCCCATGGCATCCTGGGGGCGCAGCAGGATGCCGTCGGGAATATCCAGCAGGCCGAGCGAGTGCGCGATCTCGGTCACCGTCACCATGCTCCTGCCAATCACCGCCACGCGGCGGTTGAATTCCCGCGCCAGATCGAGGACCAGTTGGATACGGTGGATGGAGGAACTGAAGCAGGAGACCACCACCCGGCGCTCGGCGCGGCTGAATATCTCTTCCATGCGCGGGCGAACGGCGCGCTCGCTCTCAGTGAAGCCGGGGCGGTCGGCGTTGGTGGAATCGGAGAGCAGCAGCAGAACGCCGCGCTTGCCGTAGTCGGCGAGGGTGTGCAGATCGAACAGCTCGTTATCGGTGGGAGTGGGGTCCACCTTGAAATCGCCGGTGTGAATGACCACTCCAAGAGGCGTGGTGATGGCCAGGGCCACGGCGCTCACGATGGAGTGCGTCACGCGGATAAACTCGATCTTGAAGGGGCCGATGTCGAGAATCTGTTTGGGCTGGATGTGAATGAAGCGGGGATCCTCTTCGAGATCGTACTCTTCCAGGCGGCGCTCCACCAGGGCCAGCGTGAAATCGGTTCCGTAGACGGGGACTCCGATATCGGAAAGGAAATAGGGGACGGCGCCGATGTGGTCCTCGTGGCCGTGGGTGAGGATCAGGGCGCGGACGAACTGCTGGTTTTCCTTGAGAAAACTCAGGTCGGGCATAACCAGGTCGACGCCCAGCAACTCGGCCTCGGGGAACATCATTCCGGAGTCGATGACGATGATGTCATCGCCGTAGCGGATGGCGGTCATGTTCATGCCAAACTCGCCGCATCCGCCCAGAGGAATTATCTGCAACTTCAGATCAGTCATGGTGATTCACTGCCAACTGCCCATCATAGGCTATCCCAGGTAGCGCCAGAGTGCCATTTCCTCGCGAAATGCAGCCCGCCAGGGCTTCCGGAAGGAGGATCGAGGGCCTGGGGACCGGGAAACCGCCCTCCACGGCGCCGCCAGAACTCCAATTTGGAAGATAACTCCAATGTTTTCTGTAAAATAGAAATGCTCACCCCGAAGGGTGAGCATTCTTTCCCCTGTTCTACCAGGGTGATGTTCGATGGGA
>Ga0326728_10022191_pt1 | contig 11820 bp, 12 predicted proteins | sample MB3enrmetagenome_FD_207602 | JGI IMG/M metagenome (GOLD analysis project Ga0326728, IMG submission 207602) | Lab enriched peat soil microbial communities from McLean, Ithaca, NY, United States - MB31MN | ecosystem: Environmental > Terrestrial > Soil > Wetlands > Peat | place: USA: New York... | reverse complement strand
TAACGGGCAGGCGGAATGCTCCCTCTCCCGCTCCGACTTCCTGCGCCTTAAGGACTTCATTTACGATCACTGCGGGATCACGATTAACGAGGCAAAGAGGACCATGCTCGAGGCGCGTCTTCGAAGGAGGCTGAAATGCCTCGGGCTTCCGTCCTTCGCCCTGTACTGCGACTATCTCTTCAGCCCCCAGGGAATGGAAGAAGAGTTGACCCAGATGATCGACCAGGTGACTACCAACAAGACGGATTTCTTCAGGGAGCCCACCCACTTCGACTACCTCGCGCAGAAGGCGCTCCCTGACCTTGCCCCGTCGAAGAGAAACCTCGTGGTCTGGAGCGCCGGGTGCTCGACAGGGGAAGAGCCCTATACCCTGGCGATGGTCCTCGACGAATTCGCAGGCTTGCGTCACGGATGCGACTTTCTTATCCTCGCGACGGACATCTCCACGAGAGTGCTCGAGAAGGCGCGGCTCGCGATTTATGACGAGGAGGCGATAGCTCCCATCCCTGCCGAGCTGAAGAAGAAGTACCTTCTCCGGAGCAGGGATGCGACGCACATGCGTTACAGGGTGATACCGGAATTGAGGGATCACGTGCGATTCCGGCAGCTCAACCTGATGGACGGAGATTTCGGTTTCAGGGAGCAGATGGACATCATCTTCTGCAGGAACGTGATCATCTACTTTGATAAAGTGACGCAGGCGAGCCTTCTCAACAGGTTCTGCAGGTATCTCTCGCCCAGGGGGTATCTCTTCATGGGCCACTCGGAGACGCTTTTCGGCATGGACCTGCCGCTTATGCAGGTGGCGCCCACCATATACCGGAGGGTCGGGTGAAGGTGTTCCTCAAACCGGGCGAGATGTACCTGGGTGAGGAGTCGGCGGAGGTATCGACCATCCTCGGCTCGTGCGTTTCCGTCACCATGTTCTGCAGGAGGACCAGGATCGGCGCCATCTGCCATGCCCTCCTGCCGAGCGGCCGTGCTCCGGTTGATTCGGACAAGTTCCGCTACGTGGACAGCGCCATACTCCATATGCTCCATATGTTCGAAAAAATGGGAGTTCGCAGCGGTGAGCTGGAGATAAAGCTCATCGGAGGCGCCGACGTGCTGGAAAGGGGGAGCGGTAACGCCGTAACCGTAGGAAGAAAGAACATAGAGACCGCCATTAAGATACTGAAAGAGAAGAACCTCGAGCTCACCGGTTCCGATGTGGGCGGCACCAGGGGCAGAAAAGTGCACTTCTCCACCCGTACGGGCAAGGTGCTCCTTGAGCGCATAGGGAAGGTTTCTTGAGGGGGTTTTGTGAGCAAGATCAAGGTCCTCATCGTCGACGACTCCGCACTGGTACGGAGGGCGATGACGGACATACTCTCGTCCGATCCTGCGATAGAGGTGGTAGGCGCCTCCGGAGACCCGTACCTGGCTGTCGAGAAGATGAGGGGGGTTACGCCGGACGTGATAACCCTCGACGTGGAGATGCCCCGCATGGACGGGGTGACCTTTCTTCGGAAGCTGATGAGCCAGCACCCCATTCCCGTGGTGATGTGCTCCTCCCTGACCGAGGGCGGATCGGGGACGGCGCTGAAGGCCATGGAGTACGGCGCAGTAGATATTATCCAGAAGCCCAGGCTTGGGGTGAAGCAGTTCCTGGAGGAGTCGAAGATCCTTATCTGCGACGCGGTCAAGGCGGCTGCAGGGGTCCGGAAGCGGAAGTTCTCCGCGGCGTCTTTCAACGTTCCTCCCAAGCTTACCGCGGATGCAGTGCTGCCAAAGACTATGAGCACGTCCATGACGGAGACTACAGAGAAGGTAGTGGCAGTCGGCGCATCAACAGGCGGTACCGAGGCCCTGCGTGTATTGCTTGAGGCCCTCCCGGGCGACTCGCCCGGTATGGTCATCGTTCAGCATATGCCGGAACACTTCACCCGCGCCTTCGCCGATAGGCTCGACGACCTGTGCAGAGTATCGGTGAAGGAAGCGGAAGATGGCGACACGATACTGCGCGGTAGGGTTCTCATTGCCCCGGGCAACAGACACATGCTTCTCAAGAGGAGTGGCGCCCGCTACTACGTTGAGGTAAAAGATGGTCCCCTTGTGTCGCGCCACCGGCCCTCGGTGGACGTGCTCTTCCGCTCCGCGGCGCGGTACGCGGGGAAGAATGCGGTGGGTGTGATCATGACCGGCATGGGCGACGACGGGGCAAGGGGCCTCGCGGAGATGAAGGAATCAGGCGCCTATACGATAGCCCAGGATGAAGCGTCCTGCGTCGTCTTCGGAATGCCCAAAGAGGCCGTGAAGCTCAAGGCGGTAGATAAGGTGGTGCCCCTCAACATGATCGCGAAGTCGATTCTCGATAACGGATAGTCCGGCTGCTCTCTTTCGGACTCGCGCGAGAGGGTCTTGAAAAACCGCGAGAACCTCGTTACACTGGGTTCCTTGAGCGAGTCATCTGCCGCGCGAGGCCGCGCATGGTCTTAAGTCGGACCGAGAAAGACGGCTTCTAAGGAGGGGTAATGAGCGTCGTGACACTGGTGGGAACGAAGGAGCGCAAGAAAGGGGTGATTCAGTCGATCAGGTCTCTCGGGATCAACCCGGTCAGGGGCAAGGACGTCTTTCGTCAAGCCCAATTTCAACACGGCCGACCCTGTTCCCGGCTCCACCCATAACGACACCCTGGAAGCCCTCGTGGAAGAGCTGTGGGCCATGGGCGCAAGGTCGATCAGTCTCGGCGACAGGAGCTTTCCCCCGACGCGGGAAGTGATGCAGGCGAAAGGTGTTCTCCCCCTGCTCGAGCGCCTTAACGTCACGGTGATCGATTTCGACAGCCTTCAGGAAAAGGACTGGGTCCTCGTAAAGCCGGAAGGCAGCCATTGGAAGGCGGGCTTCCGCGTGGCGCGGCCCGTCCTCGAAGCGGAGTGCCTGGTCTCCACCTGCTGTCTCAAGACGCATCAGTACGGTGGGGTCTTCTCCATGTCTCTCAAGCTGGCGGTGGGCACCGTACCCACCACCCGCCAGGGTTTTTCGTATATGAACGAGCTTCATTCGTCGATGAGTCAGCGGAAGATGATAGCGGAGATCAACGTGCCGTTTAGGCCTGCCCTCGTGGTGCTCGACGGTATCGACATTTTCACGGACGGCGGGCCGGTGACCGGAACGCGGGCAAGTGCAGACCTGTTCCTCGCCTCTATCGACAGGGTCGCCATCGATGCGGTGGCCGTGGCAGTGCTCAAGTCCCTGGGCAGCAACAAGGCCATCATGAAGCCGCGCATCTTCGAGCAGGAGCAGATCGCACGGGCCGCCGAGCTGGGCCTTGGCGCATCCTCCCCAACGGAAATCGACCTCAAGGCCGCCGACGTTGAGAGCAGTCCCTTGAGAGACCGGATAGCCGCCATTCTGGCTAAGGGATGATGAGGCGGGATAGAGAGAGCCTATCCCTGGGCGCGGAAGGACCGGAAGAAAAGGCTTCGGGTCGACATGCGGTCTGCCGGGACCCTATACCCGCTTTAGTGCTTCCTCCATGCGATCGAGGGCCTCTGCCAGGAGGCCCCTGGGGCACGCGAAATTGAGCCTCACGAACCCTGCGCCCCCTTTGCCGAACTCGGCCCCGTCATTGAGGGCTACCCTTGCCTCCTTCAGAAAGAAGGCAGAGGCATTCCCGGGGATACCGGCACGGCTGCAGTCGAGCCAGGCGAGATAGGTGGCCTCCATCCGGGACATGCTGATATGGGGGAGCTTTTCACTGACGTAGCGGGCGAGGAAATCCCTGTTTCCTTGGAGATACGCAAGGACTTGATCGAGCCACTCCTGCCCCTCCCTGAATGCGGCGAGGGCAGCGACGTGGCCCATGATGTTCACGTGCGGCACGAGGCCCTGGCCCTCCCTGTTCCATCGTTCCCGGAGGGCGGGATTTTTGATGACGGCAAATCCAGCGCCGAGGCCCGCGAGGTTGAAGGTCTTGCTGGGGGACATGAGGATTATGGTCTGATCTGCGACCTCGGGTCCCAAAGTGGCGATGGGTGTGTGGCGAAAGCCGGGGTAGACGAGGTCGCAGTGGATCTCGTCCGAGCATATGATGATGCGGTGGCGCAGGCAGATCTCCGCAAGCCTGGTCAGCTCAAAGGCAGTAAAGACACGGCCCACAGGATTGTGGGGGTTGCAAAGGAGGAAGATCCTGGTGGAATCCGTGATCGAGCGCTCGAAGGCGTCGAAATCGATCTCGTACGTCTCTGCCTTCGGCACCAGCGGAGGGTCATTGAGGACCCGGCCGCGATGCACAGGTTCGCTGATGAAGTGGAAATAGACGGGAGGCTGAACGAGGACCCCGTCACCGGGTGCGGTGCACATCTGAAAGGAGAGGCTCAACCCAGGCACCACGCCCGGGATGAAGACGATCTCTTCTTCACTGACATCCCAGCCGTAGAGGCGCATCGCTCGTTCCTGAATGACCCTGCTTAAGTCCCTGTCCGGCCTGCTGTATCCGAAGACGCGATGGTCGACCCTTCGGTGAAGGGCCTCGACGACCGGCTCGGGGGAGACGAAGTCCATGTCTGCAACCCACAAGGGGATGACATCCTCGCCGTACCTCTGCCATTTATGGCTGTCCGTGCCAATGCGCTCCACAGGTCGATCAAAATCGTAGGTCATTCTTTTCTCCACGCGCTTCCATTCACTTAAGGCCTCATGGGCGGCTGTCCCTCAATAGCGGCCGTATTCCGTCGTGGCCTCGAAGAGGGCTCTCACGTTCTCCGGCCTGGCGTCGTCGAGGGCGGATGAGGAGTCCATGATAAACGCGCCGCTTTTCGCAGCTCCATCGATCAGTCTCCTGACTCGCTCTTTCACGCCTTCCGGAGTGCCGGTCACGAGCAGGGAAGCAGGCACGCCTCCACGCAGGCATATCTCCTCTCCCAGCACCTCTCTCGCCTTTCCCAAGTCGACGCTCTCGAACTTGTAGCACACCTTGCCGGGAGGGATGTCCTTGATGATGTCGAGGCGCGTGGAATACTCACCCTCGAAGAACGGGCATGGGTAGAGCCCTTCCGCGATGAGGGCGCGCATCAGATCGCTTAAGGTCGGCCAGTAGAACTTCAGGTACTGCTCCCGCGACATGGCGCCGTCCACGCCCTTGTGAAGGGGGATGAAGACCCGCGGATTTCCCGAAGCCCGGGCCCCCAGCACTGCCTTTTCGAGGAGGAAGGGGAGGAATTTCTCACACGCCGCGACCACGGTCGCGGGCCTCCGGTAGAGGTCGAGGAGCAGGCCCCTGGTACCCCTGAAGAAGTCTGCAAGGAGGTCGAAAGGCGCCTGTGTGGAGGCGCCGTATTCTATGGGGAACCCGAGGGATCTCAGCTCCTCCTCAAAGGCCTTCGCATAAGCGACCACCTTTATCGATTCGGCGCTCAAGGCGCGCAAGGCATCGAGGGCTTCCCCTACTTCAGGGGAGGCGAAGGCAAAGAGCGTACCCACCGAGTAGCTGCAGAGGTTGTGGAGGGGCGGAAGCCTGTCCAGCCCTTTCAATGCCCCGAATATCCTGGGCCAGAGGCGGCGGACGATGAAGTCCGAAGGGTCCGAGAGGAGATGGTCGTACTCTTCCGCCAACATGTACTCCTCTTCGACATACTGAAAGGGTAAATGGTCGGGAAGGTTCCTGCCGGGCCACCTGGCCTGGGTGCAGTCGACTGCGTCGAGGAGAGGGCCGAGGAGACGGCCAAAGGGGTTCTGAACCATGTCGGGCTCGAAGTCCCTGACCACCTTCAGGAATGACGACCTTACCGTGCCGGGATCATACATCAGGTCCCGGGCCGTCACGCCGGAGTAAGGGGCGGGAAAGAACTGGAATCCCACCATGATGGGCACCCGGTCGGGAAGGCGCAAGCTTATGGCGTCCACGACTCTCTTCTCACGTTCCTGGTAAAGCCGCTCGGCTGTCTCCACGGGGAACCCCTGGTTTGTCCGGTCTTTACGCGGCAAGCCTTTGGCTGTCCTGCAAAAGGGAACCGGCTGCCCGCTTTCCGGCGCCACACCGCCGGACGCATTGTCCGCCCAAGAGGATTACATTTAAATTCGCCGATTATCAAGTGCCTCGTGAGGCTCATGTCAACGCAAAGTAGAAATGTCCGGTATGCATCTTACCGTTTGTTCAGGTTCTTGTCCTGGAGGCGTCTTCATGACTGGTGCCCGTGCAGGCTTCCGTTTCCCCTTCTGTTTCGGTTTCTGTTTCGTCGCCGCATCCTCGCGAGCCCTCGCGATAGTCTCGCGAGCAGTTCACGAGGAGGTGCTCGGAAGGCTCGGGGCTCCTTTCGCCTGCCTCGGACGGCTCACAATACGCCCCGGCGTCAGGTTGACGAAAGTGGACGTTTCTGGATTCTCGAAAATCATTTCCATCCTGCATACTGTGGCGTAAACAAGGGAAACACTGAAAATGTGCTTTCTCTTCGTGCCTCTTCCGCCACGTCAGGGGCCAGGTCCAAAAGATCAGTCACGTTGTTCTCCTTTCCACCTTTTTCATTCGGCCTTATGCCTTGACTAACTCGAACAGGATGTCCGGTGTCGACTAGATGCCTCTCGAGGCCAATCGGGGCCATGGTCTCGACGATGTTGGGGCTCTTCCCGCCCTGGCGATGATGAGGTCACGTCGCTCTTCGGCGGCTTCACGTTCCTCCGGATACCGGCAGTGCGACGTAGGGGAAGTCAGGGCGAAGCGTACCGGTGGCAGTGCCCTTGTTCAGGCCGTCGGAGAGCGCCGCGTTGACGACGATCGAGAACATCACTTCCGGTGTGTTGTCGGCCAAGGGCCTGCCATTGCGCTTCGCAAAGCCGAAGACCGCAGGCGTGCCGACCTCGTAACGCAGGATGTCCGGGAAGCAGAGCGCGGCAACCGACTCGCCGTACGCCTTGGGGTTGGCGCTCGTCCCCATCGCGGCCACCACACCGGCGACGAGCGTGCTGATCAGCGGTCCGTAAAGGGCCCGGTCGTCCCGCGGCTGCGTCGTGTTGTAGGTACTGGACCGCTCGCTGTCATCGGGGTTGAAGATCGGCTGGATCATCGGCTGGCCCGCCCGGTTAATCTGCCGCCAGCCGCCGGCGTCGGTGGCGAGCGCTGTCACGCCCCAGAAGCCGATCGTCGAGGCGTTGAACGTGCCGTCAGGGACCTCGATGACAATCGAGTTCACCGTGGTGTTGGCAAAGGCGTTGACCGCCTTGTCCTTGCTCCATCCGGTCAGGTCGACGGCCGCCCCGCTCGCCACTGCCTTGCGCATGGCCCCGAGCACAGTAGGATCGATGTAGAATGGCTCTCCGGCGATCCCCGCCCAAACCCGCACGCCTCCCTCACCGATGATGTGGTCCCCTGTGCGGCCCTTCGCGAGAATCACCCCTTGGGCTGTCCGGTCTCGCGACGCCCCACCGTCGAGGCGACGCACCTGATAAGTCTGACGACCGTCGGCATCATTGTGCCCAAACGACACACGGAACGTCACGTCTTCCGTAGCGTCTCCATCGGTGTCCACCTTGAACTCGTAGAGCGCCTCGGGGTGGAATTGCCCGGGATAGCTTTGGCCGGCGATCGATGAATTGCTGTTCATCACGAACACGGTGCCCATGGTGCCTCGGAAAAGGTAGACATCGGTGATGTCGAGGCGCGTATCTTGTCGCGCCAGTGGGGAATCGAGATGGTGTGACATGGTCATGACCTCCTTTTAGGTTATAGTGATAGGACTGTCTTTGTGGTGGATCTGTGTCCCGTCCCGCGCAAATGCCCTTAACCTGCTCGCACTAGTCCGGCGCGTGCTTAGCGACACACCCGGATACTCATAATAAGAACCTAATCATTAACCCAAAACCAGTCAACGCCCACACGCTTGTGACAAATGCCTTGGAAAAGAGCCCCTATTTTCGTCTGGATTGCAATTGGCCTTGAAAGCGATGATGGAGGCAGTGTCTTGCCGGCGGTATAACCGGTCTCTAGCCCGTGATCGAGGGTTTACAGCCAGATTTCAGGCGCGGGGACAGCACTTCCCTCTTCGGTTGCCTATTTCCAAAAGCCCTTCTCCGTTTGGGCAATCTTTTTCTGCCTGGTTCTTCCTATCTTCTTCATGTGGACCGAGAAATCCTCCGAAGAAAAGAAAATGACCCGACCCACGTTTCCGCCCAGGTCGGCGGAGACCAAAGGGATGCCATCCGTCACCAAGAACTCCACTATGAAGCGTGTGTTGACTTCTCCGACGCAGGAAAAATTGTCTCCACCACCCGTCTTCATCACGGAGGCGCCCCCAAATACTTTGGCCGCAGGTTTTCCCGCCGGGCACCGAGCTTCATCATGCCATTGATAAGCAACTCCATAGCCCGGACCCCGTACCGGCCGGCCTCGGTCCTGCAAAGAGGCTAGCGTGGTGAACCATTGGCTCCAGATGAGAGTTGTAAGACTGCGGATGGCTCGAATGGCAAAAATGAAAGGCGTCCAAGAAGCCCTTTCGCGAGAATGCAGGACCTAAGCCCGCTGTTCATTGGAGAATCAGAAGGCACCAAGCTGACACGGACGGATCTTGAGTTTTAGAGCTTCACAGGCGGCAGAGACTACCTTTCGCTTTACGCTGAGCTGATCGGCGATCCTCCAAGCCGCGGCGCAGCTAACCGTGCCGTTCGTGACCGCCTTCTCGAGGGCGCTTTTGAGCTCGACCGTGACCGAATCAATGGCCCGAATATCTTTACCATGACCCGGCTTATCGCCCCAGCCAAACAGGCCGAGCTGGCATTCTTTGATCTTCATCTCCAATAGGTCAGCGGTTTTGCCCACCTCTGCCATATCGACCTTGAGCTCTTTCGATATCTTTTCTCCCATTGCACAACTGAGCGCGCCCCCAGGGGATTTCTCCCGAATCGCCTTTGCGATTTGTTCGCTCCGCGCAGTGTCCGATGGATGTTTGGCTGCGTACTTTCCTGCGTCTTCGCGAGTCATCGTCCTCGAGCCTCCTTTTGAACTTAGATCTAAGCCGGGTAGACCGATCTCCCCCGACACCAAAGGTCGAGATTTCTTTTTCCCGTTGGCCGTCCGTTTTCCCTGCGGTTCCAGGCTATTTCAACCACCATAGGGCCATAAGAGATTGTCATCCCACACATTTCCCAAATCCCATGTCAGCCGATGAACTTCAGGGCGTTCTTGCCGGCGATCCTGCCGGAATTGATCGCGAAGCTTGCCGATGCTCCGGAAGAGTCCTTGATGCTATAGCTGTCGCCCCACATGCCGGCAGCATCGAACCCAACCGCGTAGAGGCCCGGAATAACCTTGCCCCTCTTGTCGATCACTTCCGTCTTGTGGTTGATTTTGATCCCGCCCATAGTCCCGAGGGAGACCGTCCTTGCCTTCGCTGCGTAGAACCGGGGACCAATGAGAGCGCGTAAAAACTTGGGGTTTTTCGCAAAAAGGTCATCGTGCCCCTTCTCGCAGAACCCGTTGTACTCGTCCACCGTGGCCCTCAGCACGGCGGGGTCGATCCCTATCTGCTTTGCGAGCGCTTCTAAGGAATCTCCGCCGAAGACATCCTTGCTTCCCCTGGCAAAGGCTGCTTCCAACTCCTCCCTGACGTGCAACGCTTTCGTGCCGGGAGGGTTCACCCAGGCGATGCCCTTGTCGACCCCTTCTCTCATTAGCCGGTCAATGACGCCGTCGTCGAATATGCTCCACGTGTAGCCTTCCCTATACCTGGCGTTCGCATTGCCCACAGCGCTGTCATAGAAGGCGATGCCTTCGTCGCAGAAGCGCTCCCCGCCAGGATTTACCCAAAGGTCCGGCTGGGCCGCCGCAAACTCAATCTGGGACTTTCTGGGGTGGTCGGGGCTCAAAGGGCCGACGCGGAAAATCTCGACGAGTCCCATGCCGTCCTCGGCGGCGCCCACCTCCCAGGCCATGCGAATGCCGTCTCCCATCTTGTCGACGTTGCCGAGGACGGCCAGGTTGACATCGAGGTCGAACCCCGTGTACTTCTTGATCCATTCCTTGTTGTTCAGGTAGCCGCCGCTCGCGATGACCACGGCTTTCGCGGCGACCTGCGTTTCCTCTCCGCTTTCCTCCACCACCGCTCCGGCGATACGGTCTGCTTCCTTGAGGATCTTCTTGACCGGCGCCCCGGGCCTGATCTCAACACCCTTCTCCCGCGCCGCCGTTGCGAGAACTTTGACCACAGCCTCCCCCATTCCTCTTACCACGTGATAGGTCCGGGGGGAGTCGGGCATGTTAATGGTCGCGTCGACGAAGTCCACCCCTTTTTCGATGAGCCAGGATATGGTCGGGCCGGACTCGTCGACGAATGCCCGCACGAGGCGGGGATTGGCCCGCCAGTGGCTATACTCCATGAGGCGTTTGAACGCCTCGTCCCGGCTGTAAGTGATGTATCGTGCCCGCTGCATCTCGCTTTCCACGGCGAACATGCCGTTGAAGAAGTTGGATGTGCCGCCCAGGGAGCGCTGCTTCTCAAAGACGACGACGCGCGCGCCGCCTTCGGCGGCGGTGACCGCCGCGGTAAGACCCGATACGCCGGAGCCGATGACCACTACGTCCGTTTCTTTTGGAATTCCGCTCATATGCTCCTCCTCCAAAATGGTTGGAGTTTGCATGCCTTATTTCTCACGATCGTGCCTCCCTTTGATGCGCCTTATGCGCGGTCTCCCGAGATCCTCACTAGTAACATCGAAGACCGCGCGGTGCAAGAAGAAAGTTTGACAGAACATACTTCAAACTGCCGATCTCAGGAAGGAAACTCAGGCCTGCGGACGATTCCTGGGGGTCGCTTTTCCAGCAGGAGGCGATTCCCCCAGGCGGTCGGCCGGACACCCTACCGGTCAATAGTCTTCGAGATGATAGAATTCGGCGTTCTCAAGCCACTGCTCCGGCCGCAAGACAAAATCTATGAGCCTTTCGAGCAGGAGGTAGTGCTTATGCTCTTCCCCGGCCACCCGGAGGAATACCTCCTTTTCGGCCGGCCCTTCCGCCAGAGGCGCCTTGGAGAGGTAGAAGTCCTCTGTCTGTTTCTCTATCTCCTGAGCCTTTCTGTAAAGCCCTATCTGAGCATCGTTCACTCCTTCCAGGCCGCCCTCCTCTTTGATCTGGACGAATATGTTCTTCACGTCCTTCAGCAGGGTGGCCTCGGACAGCCGGACAGGCTCGTGCTCCTTCATGGCCTTGAAGACGTTGAAATGGACTACTTCCGCGTCAGCGAGCATGGTGAAGACTTTTTTGAGGCCCTTGTTTGCGCAGGCTGCCGCGGCCTCCCGGTAGTAGCTCTCCCCGTCCCTTTCGAGCTGCATCGCATAATCGTATACGTCCATGCTCCCCCCTCGTTCGTTGCGTTCGCGGATTCGGACCGGCCATTAAAGGGGCTCTCCCCATCGGCAGCGCATGACGCGGCAGACATGTCCCGGTCCGGTCTTGTCCCTAAATATAGTGCCCCGTATGGTCTGAAAGCAAGGTAAGGAAGGGGAGGCGACAATTGTAGGAGCGATGGCGTCTGAAGGGGTAGAAAAGGTGGTCTAGTCTCGCAGGAGCAGGGGGTTGAAGCGGGTATCGCGGTCGTACACATCGATGCCCTCGCGTTTCTTTAGGAAATTCACCATCCAGTAGGTGAAAGGAGTGATCACTGCCTCATACCCCGACTTGACGAGCCACTGGGTTACTGCGGTGGTAAGAAGCATTGCAGGGGGAATGGTGCCGGCAAAGGCCAGGGAGATGAAGATTGCCGAATCGATGGCCTGGCCGGCGAGAGTCGAACCGATTGTCCGCGTCCAGAGCCAGCGCCCATCTGTTGCGATCTTCATCTTGGCGAGGACAAA
>Ga0326728_10022190_pt1 | contig 11820 bp, 3 predicted proteins | sample MB3enrmetagenome_FD_207602 | JGI IMG/M metagenome (GOLD analysis project Ga0326728, IMG submission 207602) | Lab enriched peat soil microbial communities from McLean, Ithaca, NY, United States - MB31MN | ecosystem: Environmental > Terrestrial > Soil > Wetlands > Peat | place: USA: New York... | reverse complement strand
GCATCGGGACTGAGGACGCGCTCCAGGTGCTGCAGCACAGCGCGCGGTTCGTTGCGGCTCGCGGCCTGCTTGACGGCACGGCGGCGCACAAATTCGATCATTCGCGACTTCAGGCTGAAATGAGTTTCCCAGAGTTCGCCATCGTCAACATCGTCGATACCATCCCAGATTTTGGCCTCGCTGCTGCGCATATGCCATCCCGTTCCCAGATGCCGGTCGTAAAGCCGAAACATCTGCGGGGCCAGCCAGGAAGGAACGTGGACGCCGTTGGTAATGTGTCCGATAGGAACCATATCTTCCGTTTTGCCCGGGGAGAGTCCCGTCCACATGGCGCGGGAAACTTCACCGTGCAGAGAAGAAACCGCGTTGGCTCGCCGCGCGAGCTTCAGCCCGAGCACGGTCATGCAGAAGCGTTCGTCGCTTTCGGGGTTCTCGCGCCCCAGGGCCATGAAACTTTCCTTGGAAAGACCGAGGGCCTCGCGCAGAGGTCCAAGATGCTCTTCGACCAGATCAGCATCGAAGCGATCATGGCCGGCGGGCACGGGAGTATGAGTGGTGAAGACCACTTCCCGGGAAACGCGCGGCACGGCCTTCTCGAAACCGATGCCCTCTTCTTCCATGCGCTGGCGAATCGCTTCCAGGACCGCAAATCCGCTATGCCCTTCGTTCAGGTGAAGAACGCCCGGGGTGATGCCCAGCGCTTTCAGGGCACGCAGGCCGCCCACACCGAGAAGCAGTTCCTGGTGCACGCGAACGCGGCCGTCGCCACCGTACAAGCGCGAGGTCAGCACGCGATCTTCGGGGGTGTTGCCCTCCACGTCGGAGTCGAGGAGAAACAGATCGCAGCGGCCCACCTTCACGCGCCAGACCTTGGCGCGGATCGAACCATGGCGGGTGTCAACCTGCACCTCGACCGGCCTGCCGTTTTTCCCGATAGCGGTTTCCATCGGAAGGTGGTTGACATCGGTTTCGAGGTACTCTTCGTGCTGCCAGCCGTCGCGATCAAGATGCTGGCGGAAATATCCCTGGCCATAAAACAGGCCCACGCCGACGAGGGGGATACCGAGGTCGGAGGCGCTCTTGATGTGATCGCCGGCCAGCACCCCAAGCCCTCCCGAGTAGACCGGGAGAGATTCGTGCACGCCAAATTCGGCGGAAAAATAAGCCACAGGCCGGGGCCGCAGCACGCCGGCGTGGCGCGCACCCCAGGTGCGCTCCGCCTCCTGATACTCACGCAAGCGGCGATAGGCGTAGTTGATCCGGCTGTGCAGGGTGAGTTCGGTGGCGCGCGCTTCGAGCTTGGCGAGAGGATACTCGTTCAGCAGCAAGATGGGGTTGTGATTGAGCTGGCTCCAACGTGCCGGATCGAGTTCACGGAACAGGCTGTTGGAATCGTAATCCCAGCTCCACCACAGGTTGCGGGCCAGCGCCCAGAGCCGCTCCTGGACAGGCGCGATAAAACGGTCGAGGGTGCGGGCTTCGCTCACCACGTGCGCCACCCGGTTCGCGGCCTCGGTGAGCAGACGAATCTCATCTTCCGGGAAGACTCGCGCGTCCATGGTTTGAATCACCAGAACGCCTTGCAGCACGCCGCGATCAATGAGAGGAACTCCCAGGAACGATTGGTAAGCATCTTCGCCGGCCTCGCTGAAATACTTGAAGCGAGGATGACTCCTGACCTGTTCCACGGCCAGGGGGCGGACGTGTTCCGCGACCATGCCCACGAGCCCTTCATTGACTGCCATGCGCAGCTTGCCCACGCATTCATGACGCAGTCCGAGCGTCGCGGCCAGCACGAGATTGGCGCGGTCAGGTTCCAACAGATAGGCCGAGCAAACATCGACGCCGAACCGTCTGGCTATCAAGGCGACGACGTTCATCAGGGTCTCGGCCGGCTTGCCAGGCTCCGCCGTCAAATTCGCGATTTCCTCCCACGTCAGCACATAGCTGGCATCGAGAGAGCAGGCAGCGTGGTCCTGAGCCTGAACTAGCTCATTCGGTCGGTCCAAATCGTGTCTCCATTCGCTTAAATTCCCCAAGTCTTGCAACGGTGACCCAGAAGTCAGCCTAGCGGCGTGAGAAATTAGAAAACCATCCCCTCAAACCATTCTAGCGGGTAAAAACCCAAGAGCAACACATCAGCCACGGGATTGTTAGTTACCACGGTGCGCATGGAATGCGCAAATTCCCTTCGCTCGCACTCAGCGCGCCTGCCATCAGGCGGACGCGAATGTCCATGACGACCAGATCGCAAACTTCTCCAACTAGCGATCATTGGGGAGGGCTTTCTGGTGTTGAGCGGAAACGCCGATCCTACGGCCCGGCAGGTTCAAACCATGCCACTGCACCCTTGGCGATCTCCGGCAGATCGAAGTAAGTGCTCCCGTCCTCGAAACGGCCCGTGATCGTGGTCTCGTCGCCGAGAAATGGCAAGAAGTGTCCCCGCACCTTGCCTGGCACCGTTACTTCGGCGTGGCGCTCGGGAGTCTGAACAGCGTTTTCTTTGGCGCGCAGGCCCATGAAGTTGGCGAAAAACACGTGCGGCTTGCCGTCCACGGACGCGATTTGCGTTGCAACCAACGGCGATGCCCTTACTCGAATCTCGCCCCCACCCAAGCTGTCCAGAAAGAGCTTTTCAGTATCCGGCGAGCAATCGTCGAAGTGACTTTCTGCCAGGGCGATGTAGCGGGCTCCCGGTGAATCCGCGAGGCGAGTCACGTTGGTCTGTCCCCGCAACTCTTCGCTCAAGGAGCCGGTGGCGATAATCTTTCCACCGCTCCCGGCATACTTGCGCAATGCGGCTGTCTCCTCTGTTGAGAGGACACGCACATCCGGCAGAATCAAAGTTTTTCCGCGGAAGGAACCGAACGTCCTCGGCGTCACGACCTGATACTCGCGATGATTCTGGATCAGGAGCAAGAGTGTGCCCTGGTACGAACGGAGGAACTCTTTTGTGAAGTAGTTGCGTGTAGCTGGAGAGAAGTAGACGCCCACTGGATCAATCGCCGTCCGCGGACGATAGAAGGTCTTCTCGTGCGCTGCAATCCATGCGAACACCTGCTTCCGCGTAGCCAGATCGTTCGAGCCGGACATCACATGCGTCTTCGCATCCCACACATTCGCTCCCGCCATGACCTCCGACATGAAGAGGTTCCGCATCGGTTCCGGAGCGCTGACCTTGGGATTGCCATCCCAGGAGTAATTCAAGATCCAGGTTGCCTTGCCCTCGGCGAACGCGCGGAACGTCTGCATGCCGATCTGGTAACGGAACCAGTCGAACGGAGTTCGCGATGCCGCCATATGATCGCCGCCGCCAAATTCGTACTCATGTGCAATCGCATCGTTTACGGCGTACAAGCTATATACATCCGCGCCAACCCGCACCGCTTCTTCCTCGATGCCCGGATAAATCTCCGGAATCGTCTTGATCTGCGGATTCACAGACTTCGCCGTCTGGTCGATCTCCCGCATGAAGTCGGTCAGCGATTGAATTCGAAAATCGACCCAGCGGCGAAAATTCGGATCTGAAAAATCGCCCAGCTTCAGTTCGCGCCGCGCATCCAGTCCCGTCTGCTTACGGAAGGCGGCCACGGTGGCATCATCGAAGCTGGCCCAGGTGTCTTCCCAGCCATCGAAATGCGTCATCCAGTACGGGATGTCAACGTAGATACCGTCAATGCCCGTCGCGGCGATCTGCCTCACACGTTCCATATAAGTTTTGCGCCAGTCCGCCGCGTAGGGGCTGATCCACACATCCTCGTCGCCTTTTGCGATCCAGAAAGCATCACCGCCGCCAAAGACCGCGGGCTCGCCCGTTATTTTGCGCTGCAACCACTCCGGATGGTCCTTGACCACCGAATGCGGCGATTGGCCGGCGTTTGCGGTAATGCACTCTAACCCTGCGATGTAAACGAAGGCGTGGTTTCCCGCTTTGTGCGCACGTTCGGCCACGGCACGAATCGCGGCGAGTTTCCCCTCGGGATGCAGGAAGCTCTCGTAGCGGCCCGGGATGTCGTTGTCTACCTCGATGCCGAACACGTCACTATCCCGCGCGTTCCGTATGATCTGGTCGGCGTTGTCGGCCTGCAGTCCGTAAGCTGCGATGCGCACAAAATGGGTCCAATTCTGCTCCGGTGAGTCGGGAGCAGCTGCCAATACTACGGCGAACAGCATCAGGAAGAACACGGCTAGACAGCTTTTTCGTTTCATGCCCGGTCCTCCTTATGGGTTATGAGTATGGTGATTGCAACGTCGTTACCAAGTACGATCCCGCCATCCGGGGCGCTGTTGATCATGCGTGCTAGAAACCAGTTGTTGGCACGCCGCCCGTTTCGTCGTTCTGGCCAAGACCGGCCGTCGGGCGCAGCGTCAAACTGCCATCCGTATTCAGACCTTGCCGGCAAGCCCAACGGGCCGGATAGCGTTGCCCTTTGACTTCGATTTCCGCTCTGAGCCTCAGTCCCTTCCAGTTCGTTCCCTTGGGCAACGGGAACTTCGCCTGACGGATTTTTCCCGGAAGCGGATAGCCAGCGTCAAAGCTCCCCTCCGCACTCACCTTCCCATCCTCGCTGGTCACAGAGACGCGCAACACGCCGGGGACGCCGGCTATCCCGTCGTTCGCAAAGCCAATAATCAAGCCCGGATAGCCGGCTTCCTCATAGCTCCACACCCATGAGGGCCGAACCCGGTAGCCAATCTTGCGGGCCAGTCCGTCAATCGCGCCTGGAAACTGGCGGTAGTAGTTGAGGATTCGATCGGCTTGGATGCGGTGCCAATTCCATAGCGAGAAATAGCAAGCGCCCACGTCCTGCACATGGTGGATGACGTTGTCGGTATAGGTCACGCCCTCATCCATTCTGAGGCTTTGCGGCAACCCATCCGACATGCCGACTTCCACCGTAACTCCCGTCCAAGGCGGCCGGTTGCTCAGTTCTTCGATCTGCTCGTTTTCAATGAAGATGGTATCGGTCCGCAGCCAGTTGAAACTGCGGACGGTACGCTCGAGCAACTCAGAATTGCCCACCTTGCTGAAGTCCGGCTGCGTGTTGGTGACCAGAGGCGTTTTCTTCCAGCGCTCTGCCTGGTATTGGAACATACTCACGAAGGTGTTCTCCGCAGTGACGGAGTCGGGGAAGGGGTTCGACTCGAACGGCCAAGTGTGTCCTTCGCCCCAAAAACCGTACATGAACGTATCGACGTACTCCACGTCGGGATGGCCGTCGTAGGCGTCCGCCAGCAGGTCCATTAGTTCCCGAAATGCAGACTGAAATGCTGGATCGTCGTAGCGCGGCTCATATCGGATTCGGCCCTGCCATTCGCCAAGCTTTACCATCGGGACCTTCTGCACCAGGAAATCAGGAAGGGTAGGGCCGGGGATGTCGGGATTACTCATCATCACGCGGAAGCCGACCCGTTTCTGATATCGGCGCGCCAAGTCGAAGGCCAGTTTCCAGTGCTCGCAGCAGTCGAGCCTGCCGGGACGCCGTTGCACATCCTTCCAGTTCACGCGAATGTAGAGCTTGCTGCCGAGAGACAGCTTGACGAGGTTCTCGAGCGACTGAGCCAGTGTCTCCCCTTCTTTCTTCGCTGGCCCCACCTCATCGCACACGTAGGTGATGAGACCCATTCCATAGTTGGGTACAACATCCTCGGAAGGAGTCGTCGCCATCACCACGTTCCAGCTTGGGTAATCGTCGGCGGAGAAAGGTCCCTGATAGAGCCGGTCAGACACCGGCGGCCCGGAACCGAAGTCGTACTTGTCGAAGTTGTGAGTGGGAACACGTCCCAGGAGCGATTCGCTCCCCAGTCCTGCCGCCACTGCGATAACGCCGCCAGTTTTCAGAAATGATCTTCGTTGCATATTCAGCCTACTCGGTCGATGTCAGCCCGCAGTTCAGAACTCGAATCTCAATCCGAACTGGAAGTACCGGGGCGTATACCCGGTCGCATCATTGGTAATCGCCCCAAATTGAGAATTCCCAAAAGCCAAATTCGGCGGCAGCGAATAGCTGCCGAAGCCGAAGCGAGGATGATTGGCGATGTTGAATATCTCCGCTCGCACGTCCAACTTCATGCCCTCCTTGGGCACAAACGACTTGTAAAGATTCAGATCCAGGTTATGGATGCCAGCGACGCGCAGGTTGGAAAAATAGCGTGGAGCATTGCCCGGATTCTGGTCGCCAGGGTCGGCAAAACAGTTGGAGTTAAAGAAAGAGAGTGGTGTGGCGCTTTGCCAGCTCATGGCTACGTCATTCATGCTAAGCCCAGACTTGAGTTGGGAACACACGACGTTGGGACGCTGGCTGCCATTCGCCAGCCGCGGGGTGGCCATACTAATCGCCATGGGTTGGCCCGATTGTTCTGTGATCATGGTCGCGATCGACCAGCCTCCGACGACGGCGTCGAGCGCGCGGTTCATATCACCGCCAATCCATTGCTGGCGGCCGACGGGCATGTCAACGATGATGGCGGCCGCCAGACGCTGCGGCGTGTCGTTGGCGCTGATGGCGTGCTCCAGATACAAGCGGTCCAACTGTTGCACCGTGCCGTTAGCGAGCGCCCCCACCCAATTGTTCCTGCCCGCCGAGGAATCGTCGGTTGACTTCGACACCGTGTAACTACCGTCGAAACTGATGTGGTGCGTCGTGCGCTTCTGGAAACGAATCTGCATCGCGTTGTACCAGGAACTGGCTTCCTCCAACATCAGGCCTTCAAAGTCTCCGGCAAATTGTGGGTAGGAATTGAGCAGCGTTCCCAATGGGAGCGTCGGCTGGCCGTAGTTCGAATCGGGCTCGTTGAAGCACGGGTTGGACGGGGAGGGAGTACAAGGCGTGTTGAACATGGTGTAGAACGGGTTGGCCACATACGTATTTAGAAAGTAGCTCACGCAACTGTCGTGCTGGCAGGTCGGGTCGGTGGGAGTTACCGCAGCCGAAATTTTCGCCAGCAGAGCCGACGGGATGAAATCCCGGTTGTTAGTTCCGGACCAGGGCAGATGGGTGCTCCGGTTGGCGGAGTAGTCTACTCCGAGCACGATTTCGCTTGGCAGCTCCCGCTGGATTCCAAGATTCCACTGGTAAATGTTGGCATCCCGTGCCGCGGTCGTACCCAGGTCGTTACTGTCGACGTACCCCCAATTCGCCAGCTTGCCGTACTGCGCACCCTGCGGGCCGCTAAATCCGCCTGGGAACGGATTTTCCAGGGTCGCGGATTGTGTTGCAAAATTGTCGTTGGTAAAGAACATGGTGGCAGTCTTGCTGAAGGCGGCGCCGGGATACTGGTAGTTCGTGGCCGGACTCATTCCGAAATACACGCCGGCCCCGCCGCGCACCACCGTCTTCGAATCGAACTGGTAGGCGAAACCCAGCCTCGGTCCAACGTCTTTGCGGTACACCGGAACACTCCTCATGCTCGAAGTCGGGAACAGAGTGGTGCCGTACAACTCCTCTGATGACGGGAAACTCACGCCGTACTGCTGCAACGTCGCCTGGGAACTGGGTCCACTCGAATTCGATGCACTGAGATTGATGTTGACGCCGGTATCGGCGGTGAAATCGCTGAATTGGATCCGGTTGTGGCGTTCGTTGTAGGGCGTGCTCCACTGGTAACGCAGGCCGAGATTGACCGTGAACCTTGAGGTCACTTTCCAGTCATCCTGGAAATAGAACCCGGTCTCCGCCGACTTGTTGGCTATCGCGGGATAGGCAATCAGGTACGCAGAGGAGTTGATATTGTCTGCGTAACCAAAAAGAAGGCTGGCGAACGGATTGCCTGTCGGATTCCCCGTAACCGGATCAGTGTTGCTGTCCGGAGTCGGCGAGGTGACAAAATCCGTAAAGGTGAAGAGGCCGGTCGGATTCGACGGCTGATAGAAGTTGTTGTAGAAAAGTCTCTGCTCCCCGCCGAACTTGATCAGGTGCGAGCCCTTGGAAATCACCAACTGCGACGAATAACTGTACAGGGTGTGTCCAAAGGTGGTGTTGATGCAGCATTGATCGAAAAGATCGGTCCACGGCGACGCCCCCGCCATGTCGAACGTTGGCATCCGATCTATCCCGTTGGCCTGCTGGAACAAGGCCGGCAATCCCTGAACGCCGCTTGGCAAGGAAGCATTGAAGCTGGAGATCGAGGGAATACTGGATGTCGCCGCTTCGTGCACCCGATCCACAGCCACGTGGTTTGTCCAGACAATCCGTGGGTTGACGGTCCAGGAATATTCTAACGAGCCGTTTTGCGCCGTCGTCGGACTGCTCGCGATCCCGTCACCTGAAGGACTATCAAAGCTGTCTCCCAGAATCTCCGGAGTGGTGAAATTGCTCCAGCCCCGGCTGTAGCGGCCGTTTACGCGCTGCTTGTCATTGATCTGGTGGTCCACCTTGATGTCGAACTGGTAATCCGGTGAATTCGCTGTGGTACTGAAATTGAAGTTATTGAATTCTCCCGCGAGGTTGGGTTTCGGATAGAGATTGAGGACGGCCTGCCCGATGGGGTCGATTTCGTTTTGCGGAATTACATTTGCAGGACCAATGGGTTGGTTGTTGCAATCAAATCCCAGCAGCGGTCGGACCACGTTCTGCGGTGTACCACAATTCACCTTCGGGTCATAGATATAATTCGCATTCGCCGTCGCCGAGAAGTCGGCATTATTCCGCTCATCCATGGTTGGAACGGACGCGACCGAGCTGGTCGCAGTGATGCTGCGTACTTTCTCAAAATCGACGAAGAAAAAAGTCTTGTTTTTCCGGATCGGGCCGCCGATGGAAAAACCACCCTGGTCGCGCCTGACGTCTGGTTTGGGACTGGGTTCGGGGTTGAAGAAATCGCGGGCGTCCATCTGCGGACGCTGCAAGAAATACCAGCCGCTGCCATGGAAGGAGTTTGTCCCGCTCTTCATGGCCATGTTCACGACGGTGCCGCCGTTGTTGCCAAACTCCGCCGAGAAACTGTTGTTCTGGACTTTCACTTCCTGCATGCTTTCGACCAAAGGCTCGTAGTAAACGTTGGAGTTTCCTCCCTCGCCCTGCTCCGGCGCGCTAAGCAAGGCGCCATCCAGTCGTACCTCGGCGGTCGCGTTGCGCTGCCCGTTGGAAACGAAGTTGGTCCCCGAAGGATAGCCATCCATTGTGCCCGACCCCGCTACCTCGGTCACGCCCGCCGATAAGAACATCAGGCCGAAGAAGCTGCGGTTGATCAGAGGGAGTTCCTTCACATATTCGCTGGTGATGTCGGTGCCCAGCGTCGCGTTGTCCGTGTCTAGCAAGGGCTGCGTGGTCGTAACGCTGATGGAAGTCGAAGTGCCTGCAACATCCAGCTTGAAGTTCAGCGACGACTCCTGATCGACCGCCAGAACCACGCCGGTACGCTCCACCGGACGAAAGCCGGGGGCCTCGGCCTTGACGGCATAAGTGGAAGGGCGCAACCCGGTGAAGAAATATGAACCCTTGTCGTCGGTATGCGCGGAATTGGAAATGTTCGTGCCGACGTCCCGGATGGTCACCGTCGCATGGGCGACAACCGCCCCCGTCGCATCGGTAACGATACCGCGCAACTGCGCCCGGTACGCTCCCTGGCTCCATGCGGACAGAGCGAAACCGAGGATTGCGACTAAGCAGAGGGTGGAGGATAAAAGAAGGCGCACCGGCAAACATTCTGGAACGCGCATGGAGGACCTCCCGCGAAGATCAGAGCCCTAGATATTCGTATGCTTGCGTTTTGATAACATTTGCTTTCGCTCTCACTTTTACGTTCGCTGATCCCGCTTTGTCAAGGTTAAATAAGGTTAAATACGGCCCGCCCGCTCCTCACGGCTGCCCCCGGGAAAAACATGCACTTGCAGTTGGTGCGACCATCGCGGTGCAATCGCCCCTTGACAATATCCAACAATAGAAAGTAAAAGTAATCAATCGCAACACATCACAATCTGATGAGGCGCAAGCGTGCCATCGCGTGCTGTGTCTTGCTGGGCATTGCCCTGCCTGGTTGGAACTCCGGGCAGAATAGTTCGCGCCGACCATCTGCTCCCGCCGATGCGATCAATGCCGCTACCAATCTTCAGATCCACAGCTCAGTTTTGCGAATTGAATTCGACCACCACCTGCACAGCCGGGTGGCCGCCCTGTTTGGCCCAGAGGCGAAACTCCTGACTCCGTTTTCCGCAGCGGAAACGGTAACCGGCGCCCGCGTCTGGAGCGACTTCGCCATGAGCGCGAGCCGGCGGGAGCGTGTGTCCGACGCCTTTGGCGCGGGAGAGCGGCTGGTTCTGACGGGCAAGTCCGGCGACTTGCGCAAAGACGTCTCGGTCACCATTTATTCTAATTTTCCATCCATCGCTATCTTTGACGTTACGTATAAGAACGAAGGGGCTGCTCCGCTCGCCATCCGCGGTTGGGCGAACCATCAATATTCGCTGAGTGCTATGCCTGTGTCGCGCGGCCCCGCATTTTGGTCCTATCAAAGTGGCTCCTACGAGAAGCGTCCGAATTGGGTTCTTCCGTTGCGTGCCGGATTCCGGCAGGAAAATTATCTCGGCATGAATGCCAGCGACTACGGTGGAGGCACTCCCATTGTCGATGTGTGGCGAAAAGACGTTGGCCTCGCGGTAGGTCACGTGGAACCCGGACCGCGCCTGATATCGCTCCCCGTTTCTATGCCGGATGCGAGTCATGCTCGCGTGGCTGTCCGCTCCACCAAGGAGCGAACTCTGGAACCGGGAGAGAGCTTCCATACTCTGCACACATTTGTCTCCGTGCACCAAGGTGATTACTTTCGCACGCTCACCGAATACCGCCGTCTTATGATGCGGCAGGGATTTCAAATGGCTTCGGCGCCCGACAGCGCTTTTGGCCCGATCTGGTGCGCCTGGGGCTACGGCCGGTCGATGCAGCTCCAACAGGTGTACGACACGCTTCCGACAGTTAAGAAAATGGGCTTCGCTTGGGTCACTTTGGACGACGGTTGGCAGAACAACTACGGCGATTGGGCAGTTGACCCCAAGAAGTTTCCTCATGGCGACGCTGACATGAAAGCCCTTGTCGATCGCATCCATGAAGAGGGTTTCAAAGCCCAACTCTGGTGGTCGCCGCTGAGTGCCGTCCCGGATTCGCAGCTACTGAAAGATCACTCCGACTTCCTGCTGCTGAACCGCGATGGATCGAAGCGGAAAATTTCCTGGTGGAACTCGTTTTATCTTTGTCCCGCCGACCGAGGGGTTGTGGAATACCACAAAGCGCTGGTTCGTAAGATCCTCGGGGAGTGGGGATTCGACGGCCTCAAACTCGATGGCCAACACATGAACGCCGTTCCTCCCTGCTACAATCCCGCGCACCACCACCAACGCCCGGAGGACTCGGTGGAAGCGTTGCCCGATTTCTTTCGCGAGATTTACGAAACGGCTCGCAGCGTAAAACCGGATGCCCTGGTAGAGTTTTGCCCCTGCGGTACAGCCTATTCGTTTTTCACCATGCCGCATTTCAATATGTCGGTGGCATCCGATCCGGAAAGTTCGTTTCAGATCCGCTCCAAGGGCAAGACGTTGAAAGCGCTCATGGGCGACAACATTCCCTATTTTGGTGACCACGTCGAATTGAGCGACGGTGCCATTGATTTCGCTTCCACGGTGGGGGTGGGCGGAGTGGTGGGCACTCAGTTTGTGCTCCCGAATCTCGTCAAAAAACACAGCAAGTCGGATCTGACGCCGCAGCGGCAGAAGATCTTTGAGGAGTGGTTGCACATTTACAAAGACAAAATGCTCTCGCGAGGCGAGTATCTGGGAGATCTTTATGACATAGGGTTCGATCTTCCCGAGACTCACGTTATCCGTAA
>Ga0326728_10022189_pt1 | contig 11820 bp, 11 predicted proteins | sample MB3enrmetagenome_FD_207602 | JGI IMG/M metagenome (GOLD analysis project Ga0326728, IMG submission 207602) | Lab enriched peat soil microbial communities from McLean, Ithaca, NY, United States - MB31MN | ecosystem: Environmental > Terrestrial > Soil > Wetlands > Peat | place: USA: New York... | reverse complement strand
GTATACTTGTGGGTACTTGTGTCCTTCTCAAGGCCGGCTTCGCTGCTCGCGGCCCCGTGAAGCATCTGGGCGGGGAAGTGGACGAAGGAGGTCTGCACACATGCTCTCGACTCGAGGCGTAGCGCTTCTGGTATTGGTATTCGTGCCGGCATTACTTATGGCTCCGCACCTGAGGGCGGACACGGTTCTGTTTACGGACACTACCGGCGTAGCATCGGAGACAATCCCAGCATACTATTTCGATTTCTCCAACTGTTCGCCTTCGTGCCAGCCCTTTGAAGGTTATCCATACACCGCCGTCTCCAACACCATACCGGCGACGGTTTACGTTGGAGATCCCACCGGATACGTCAGCGACAAGATCACGACGACCCTGAGCCCGCCGGGACCCGATACGTGGTCCTGCAATGGTCGGAATCCCTGCCCGGGTGTGACCGGGGTGAACTTTTCGTTTACCCCCGGCTTGGACCTCACGGGCTCGCCGATCACTTGCGCCTCGATCGGCGGCTGCGTTCTTGCGTACGACGGTTCGCTGCAAGACTTGGGCGCAATAACCTGGGGCCCTGGCTTGTTCTCCCCCGGCGCCGGCTATGCTACAACGCTTGAATTCCAATCCCCGCTGGCGACGCTCATCGACTTCCAGGGCGGCTCAAGTTCTCTGCCAACGCTCCTGCCGTCTGGACAGCCGGTGGCAGAGGTCACCGGTACAATTGGGGGATTCGCGGAGGAAGATTATTACTTGTTCGCATGGGACGGGGGAGCGTTTAGCGCTACCGGCACAATCGTTGGAGCCATAAGTGGCGGAACGTCTTATCTGTTCTCGGAAGGCGCTGCCGGTAGTTGCACCAGCGGTGCGGCGGTAATGTTAGACGGCGGTAACAGCTTTACGAACACGATCGCCATTGGCAATCTGGCGCCAGGTCGATACTGCATCGGGATAGACGGTACAGCTCCGGCAGATCCCGGTTTCACGCTTAAGTTCAACACCCCACTTGATGGTCCGACGCCGGAGCCAGTTACTCTAGCCTCGCTCGTTCTCGGTTTGGGCTTGATCGGCGCGCTTCGCCTCGCGGGGCGAAGGCGGAAGTTGGGCTAGCGCGGCGTGATCAGGCCGCCCAGCTTATCGGCCTCGGAGGCGGCGCGCTGCGGATAGCGCGACGCGTACGCCTCCAGGCATTTCAGGCCGGAGCCGGTGGAGCAGATCACGATCGGCTCGTCGGAGGCGAGGAACCCGCTCTCCAGCAGTTTCCGCGCCGCCGCCACGCAACCTGCGCCCTCCGGCGCCGCGAAGATGCCCTCTTGCGAGGCCAGCTCGGCGCCGGCATCCAGCATTTCCGCGCCGCTCACGGCCAGGGCTGTTCCGCCGCTCTCCTGTAACGACCGCGCGATCAGCGCTTCGCCCAGCCGCCGCGGCGGGTGCGCCTGGACCGAGATCATCTTCGGCAACCGGCCCGCGATCCAACCCAGCGCCTCCAGTTCCTGGAACGCCTTCCAGATCCCAACCAGTCCGGTCCCGCTGCCGGTGGGATACAGGACGGCGCCGGGCAGTTGCCAGTTCATCTGCTCGGCCAGTTCGTAGCCCAGCGTCTTCATGCCTTCGACGCGATAGGGTTCCCGCAGCGCGCTTAGGTCGAACCAGCCCTCGCGGGCGGCGCCCTCGGCCGCCAGGCGCGCGCAGTCCTCGAACGATCCGTCGACCAGAGTCACCTTCGCCCCGAAAGCCTGGCACTCGAGGTAGTTCGCCCGCGGCACTTGCCGGGACAGGAAGACGTGCGCCTCGATTCCGGCCGCGGCCGCGTAGGCCGCCATCGCGCTGGCCCCGTTCCCCTCCGACGGGATCGACATCTTGCGGATCTCCAACTCGACCGCCATCGAGATGGCGCACGCCAGGCCGCGGGCCTTGACCGATCCGGTCGGGTTCTGCGCTTCGTCCTTGATCCAAAGTTGGCTCGCGCCCATTCGCTCGCCCAGCCGCCGCGCGCGCGTGAGCGGCGTCATCCCCTCGCCGAGGGAGACCATCGACGCCGGCTTGTCTACCGGCAGCACCGGAGCGTAGCGCCACATCGTCGCCGGTCCGTGCGGAATCCAATCCCGGCTCCAGCTTCGCCGCGCCAGCTCCAGGTCGTAGCGCGCCAGGAGCGGCCCCCCGCACGAGCACAGGTTATGCGGCTGGCGCGGGTCGTAACGGCTCCCGCAAACACTGCATTCCAGTTCCGTCAGGCTGGTCATGGGGTTTGTTGTCTATGATAGTCCATCCGGAGCCGGACGGGTGGGCACACTGCGAGCCCTCACATGCCGTTGCACTTTGCAGCTACTGGCCTTGGTGGGGGGGCTTCTTTGATCTTGGGTGCCGGGGAGGATTGCTTCAGGGGTCTTAATTTTAGAGGTTAGTCTCGCTTTGGTGGGAGTTGCCTCCCCGGCTTGATTCCAATAATAGTATATTCTGAGTCAGAAAGCAACAGAATTCTGTATTTCTTCTGGGCGGCACCGCACCTCAACTCCCGCCAGTGCCTCTAAAACCTTGATTGTAGAGCACATATCCTCTTCGCCGAAGCCGCTGGAGAGCGCGGCCTGGAAAACCTGCTGCGTCAGGGCGGTCAACGGAAGGGGTACTCCGAGCTCTTTTCCGGTGTCTAGGGCCAGCCCGACGTCCTTGTGCATCCACTTGGTGGAGAAATTGGTCTCAAAATTGCCCTCGAAGACATAGGGCGCCTTGAAGGCGACGAGTCCGGAGCGGGCCGCGCTGTGGTTCAGGATCTCCAGCATCAACCGGGGGTCGACGCCGGCCTTGGTGCTCAACACAAGGCCCTCGTTAAAGGCCTGCAACATATTGGAAAGAATCAGATTCTGGGTCAGCTTCGCGTGCAGGCCCAGGCCCGGGCCGCCGCAGTAGAACAGTTCCTTTCCCATTGGCTCGAAGTAGGCCCTGACCCCCTCGAAGACCTTCCTATCCCCGCCCACCATGAAGGTGAGGGTACCCTTCTCGGCCCCCGGCTTGGACCCGGTGCAGGGAGCATCCAGGAAGTGTATCCCCTTTGTTGCCAACGCTTCTCCCATGCGGCGGCTCTCCTGGGGCGAAATGGTGCTGGCATCCGCCACTACGGTGCCCGGCCGAGCCCCGGCGGCGATCCCGTTGGCTCCCAGGACCACCTCCCGGGACATCGCCGTTTCCCCCACGCATAAGAAGACGCACTCGGCGAACTCTCCCACCTGCCTGGGCGACTCGCAATAAAGGCCGCCCTCGGTCTGCGCGAGTTCCCTGGCCTTGGCCGCGGTGTGCGACCACAATGCGACCCGGTGTCCCGCCCGCAAGAGGTTGCGGGCCATCGGGCGCCCCATGATCCCTAATCCGAGAAATCCGAGTTGTGCCATAGTCTGCCTCTATTGTAAGGCAGGCAGGGATGGGCGGCGCGGCGGCCGGTTTGCGGGGCGAGGGGCGCGGCGGCCAGTTTGCGGGGCGAGGGGCGCGGCGACCGGTTTGCGGGGCGAGGGGCGCGGCGGCCAGTTTGCGGGGCGAGGGGCGAGGCGATTCAGGCGTTCGCGGCCCGTTCGCCGAGCAGGGAGCGAATGGCCTTGACCAGCGCGGCCGGGGTGAAGGGCTTGTGGATCACCGTCATGTCGCCGTTCCACTCCGCTCCCGCGAGACCCGACAGACAGAGCACCTTCAATTCCGGGTGCTTCCCGGCGAGTTGCTCAACCTCGGAAGGCAGGCCGTCGATCAGGAGCAGGTCGATCCCAGTGCGCTGCAGCTCGTACAAGCGCAAGGCCCGCTCGGCGGTGCGGGCGGAGAGAACCGTAAACCCGGCCCGACGGAGAACCTCGCGCAGCAGACGCACCACCGACGGATCGCGCTCGACAACCAGAACCGTTGCCAACGATCGGGAAGGCATGGCTCCGAAAAAACGCCCCAGTTGCGGCAGCCGCGTGGACCGTACCCGGCATCTTCGCAGCGGCCCGGCCTCCCCCGCAGGAGGTCGGGCCGGTGGGCCGCAACTTGGGGCCGCAGAGAGATTCCGTACTATTAGTGTTGTTGGGCCGCCCAGCGTTTCAACAAAATGAAACGGAGTTGGATTTTTGGCGTGGCGGGCGGATGGCTGGTCGGGCGCGGCGGGCGGATTTCAGAACGCCGGGGAGCGGGTGAAGAGCTGGAAGGGGGCCCAGTAGTAGGGCTTGCGATAGGGCCCGGCGGATTTGAGGAGCTGGAGCTTGGCGTCGCGGAGGGCGGCGGCAGGGGCGCGGCCGGCGTTGAGGCCGGCGTAGAGGCGGTCCATGAGCGCGGCGGTGGAGCGGTCGTTAACGTCCCAGAGCCCGGCGATGACGTTGCCGGCTCCGGCCTGGAGGAAGGCCCAGGCGAAACCGACCAGTCCCTCGCCGGAGTAAACCCGTGCGCCGGCGCCGCGGCAGGCGGAGATGGCGACCAGCCGGGCGCGCAAGGGCAGCCCGACCACTTCTCGGGCGTACAGCTTATAGGCCTCCCCCTGGCGCGAGAGGATGACCGCGGATTCGAGCGGACTTTCGCGATTCGCCGTGGCGTGAGCCGTGAAGTGGATGAGCGAGAAGCGGCCGGGATTGGCTTCGCGATAGGCGGCGGGGGAGGCGGCCGCGCCGGTAAGGACCAGGCTGGACGGCCCCGGAAATCGGCGGCGCAGGTTTTCGACCTCGCTCGCTGCATCCGGCAGCGGAGCGTACTCGGCGGCCGCGGGGATGGGGTTGCCGATCAGGAGCAGAGAATCCGCATTCGCCCGCCGGCCCGGGTTGGCCGACTGGAGGAGCGCAAGCGACGGCACAATGGCCAGCGTCGCGTCTTCCAGCCAGTAATGGGGCGGTCCGGAGAGCACGGGCAGCGCCTCGAGGTTGAGTTCGTGGAGGGCGCCATCGGGGGCCAAAACGATCTTCGATCCGGGCGGGACCAACTTGGCAAGCGGAACGAGCAGCAACTCGGAGAGGCGGCGGGCGGCCGGATTGGCCGTTTGGAGCGGGTCGCGCAGGTCCTGGATGGCAGTCGAATAGGCCTGGACCGCCGCATTGAATTCGACCTCGCCGGGCAGGGTCAGGACCTCGATCCGGCGCGGCGTCACTACCCAGGCGAAGGAGCGCCCGGGCGCGAGCCACACGGAGACGAGGGTCGCGCCCAACGCACGGGCCATCTCACGAAGGCGCGAAGCGCGGGCCGGATGCAAGGCGGCCTCCAGCAGGCCCAGCTTCTGGGCGAGCATCCTGGCGCGGGAGGACTCGACCACTTCGAGGGCGCGCTCGCTGCGGCCGCGGTCCATCAGGAAGGCGACGTAATCCTGGTACAGCCGCTTGGAACTCGCGTGGAAGCTCAGCTTCCACTCGTCCCGAGCGAGCTTCGCGCGGGTTCGCTCGAAGGCGGCCAGCCCGGCTCGGTACTCGATATCGGCCTCCGGCCAGCGGCCGGCGGCGGCGTAGAGGTTGCCGAGGGCGGCGTGGGATTCCCAAACGGCTTGCCGGTCCTGGAGATCGGAAGCCGACGCGGCGGTCTCTCGAAAACCCCGTTCGGCGGCGGCGGTTTCTCCTTTAGCGGCCTGAATTTCCGCTAAGTGGAAGAGAGCCCAAAGCTGAAGGCTGGGGACTTGGATTTGACGGCTCAACTGGAGCGCCTCCCGGTTGTAGCTGGAGGCGGCGGGCAGGTCTCCCGCGGCCAGCGCGACTTCGGTGAGGCTTTCCAGCCAGCCTGCCGTCGAAACCGGCTCTTCGAGCTGCCGCGCCTCTGCCAGCGCCTGCCGATAGTAGGGCATGGCCTTTTGGCTGTCGCCACGACCGTAGAAGGCTACATCGCCAAGCGCCCCCAGCCAACCCTGCCGGCGATACATGTCCCCGATCTCACCAGCCAAATCGGCGGCTTGGGAAAGCAGTTGGCTGGCCCGGTCGAAATCGCCGAGCCCATAGTAGCAACGCCCCAGATCGCCGAGCATCGCTGCGACGGAAAGCCTGGCGCCGGCTTTCTCGCCCAACTGGAGCGCCTGTTCGAACCAGGGCAGCGCTTCGTCGAATCGAGAGCTCTTGAGCAGATTGAAGCCCAGCCCCCCCGTCGCATTGGCCCGGAGGTACAAGTCACCCTGGGCCACCGCGATCTCCAGAGCTTTGCGATAGTGCCGGTCGGCCCCGCTGGGATCCTCGATCAGGCCGCGAAGGGTCCCCATCCGGAGCTCGATCAACCCCACCAGAATCGGGTCTCCGGCATCCGGCGCCAGGCGGGCCGCTTGGTCAAGCAGCCGCCCTGCCGCGCCGAAATCCGCCAGCGCGGTCCTGGCCGAAGCCTGGTCCATCAACTGGCGGACGGCGAGTTCCCGAAAGGCGGGATCGGAGGGCAGGCGTCCCTCGAGCAACGGGAGCGCCTCCCGGGCCTTCCCCTGCGCGAGGAGGACATCCGCCTTGGCGATTCGAAGCTGCGAGCAGCCTTTCGAATCCGGGCGGTCGCACCACTGGCGATAACCGCGCTCGGCCTCCTGGAGGGCGTGGTTGAGATTCCCGCGGCGAATTTCGAAACGCACCTCGCGACAGAGAGCGTCGGGGGACGCTCGCGGCCCACCGCAACCGGCCAGCAGAGCGAAGAGCGGAAGGGCTGCTAGGGCTATCCGCCGCTGGGGGGCGGATACCCGTTCCCGTTGCCGCCTCCGAGCAACAGGTCGCCCGCCTGCGGGCTGCCGAGATCCAGCCGCAGCATGGTCAGGTGTTGCGTACATGGCGCGGCGTGCCATTCCCCGAAGTATACCCGTCCGAAGTCCGGGTGGTGATGGTAGCCGTAGCCGGTGGAGTCGAACTTCAGCAGCGGATGCCGCCCCAGGGCGTAGTGGATCTTGCCGCGCCGCTCGGGGTGCTCGGGATGGTTCCTGCGGAACGATTCGTAATCCGCGGCCTCGCGGGCCATGGCGTGGTCCAGAGCGACGTCGAAGGACTGGCCGGCGATGGTGAGGTTGACGTAGCGGCTGTCCTCGGAGGCGACGGTCACGCGGTCGGCGGCGAGGTCGTATTCCAGAATCAGCTTGAGGGTGACCTCGTCGGCCTTGAGGACGTTGGCTACATTGATGTCGCGCACCGTGGATTGCAGCGCGGTTCTGTGCACTCCCGAAGCGCTTTCGGAGCCGTCGATGGACGTCACGGCCGAGGAATAGGAGAAGAGCAACCGGCCGGATTCGGGATCGGAGAGGCTGAAAGCTCCGGCGCGGGACGAGACATTTCCGCCACAGGCCGGAAGTACGCAGACGCCCTGCGGCTCCAGAGGGCGGACGAAGGGCCGGGTAATGCGCCCGGCGACGGCGATTCCATGCGCATTGTAGATGAAGGGCTGCATGCCGATACCTCAGTTCAGTTGGACGATGAAGCGGAAGCGGCCGAGTTCCACGGCCTTGGAGTTGCCGGTTTGGCCCCGCAGGACGAGCGTGTGCCCGCCGGGCTGAAGTTGGGCCACGGGGATGAGCACGTTGAGCGGCGCTCCGGGGGAAGCGGGCGCCGGGACCGCGATGGAGAGCGGAGTGGAGCCCAGGAGCTGGCACTCGAAGCTGCGATAGGCGGCTCCGGGCGGGACGTCGAGAGACAAGCCCACCAGCGAGGCGGAGCTGGGAACTTGGAGCACCTGGTCGTCGCCGCGCGCGACCGGACGCAGGACGAAAGCCGGGTAGGCGCGCGGCGTGGCGAGGCTGGCCATCTCCCGGCGCAGCCTCGGAATCCGCAGCAGCTCCTGGTAGGCGACCAGGAACAGGAGGGCAGCCAGGATTGCGAAAGCCCAGGCCGGCCGCCGCCATTCCATCCACCAGCGGTGGACGGGGGCGTGGCGGCCGGCCTCCTCGGAAAGCACGGCTCGGGCGTTGGCAACGAAGACGGCGCCGGCTTCCACCTCCGCCGCACACTCGGCGCAACCGAAAAAGTGCTCTTCGAACTCCAACTGCTCCTCGGGCGATAACTCGTCGAGCAGGTACTTCTCCGCCGCTTGCCGCCCGACCGCCTCCAGATGGTTCATGTTACGGCATCCATATATAGAGTGAAATTCGCCTCAGTTCCGTTTCACACACTTGCGGCCTTCCGCCTCCGCAGACCGATCCGATTCCGGAATCGCGCCTTGGCCCGATGCAGCACCACGCGCAGGTAGTCCGGGGCGATTCCCAGTTCCCGGCAGACCTCGTCTTTGCCGCGCTCCTCGATGAGCAGCATCCGCAAGACCCGGCCGTCGGTGGGGGGAAGCTGGCGGAGCACGCTCTCGACGACACGCTTGCGGTCCCGATCGATCACCTGCCGCTCGATCTCCATGCGCTCGTCGATGGGTTCCGGCGCTCCCGCGCTCAGCTCGCGGAGGCCACGGTCGTCCATGCGCCTATACTCCCACAGGACGTGATTGGAAGTGGAGCAGACAAAGGCGCCCAGGCTGGCGGGCTGGTTAATGTCGCCCGCGCGCACGGCCTCCAGCACACGCAGCAGAGTTTCCTGGCGGACGTCCAGCAGCATTTGCCAGCTCCGCACGCCCTTGGCCAGCTTCACCTGCAGCAGGAAGCCGAAATACTCGCCGAAATGCTTCTGAGTTTCCGGATCGCCCTCTTTCAGCCGCCGCAGATACTCCGCGTCGAATTGCGCAGGTTTGGGCAACTCAGTCATCGGGAAGGCAGTAGTATATCGAGTGAGCCCAGTCCGCGCAAGGCTTGGGCGAGGCGAATTCGGCAAATTGTACCGGGGAGTACGGCCGGTACCGGATCGCCTCTCAGGCGTGTACCGCGGCGCCGAGCTCCTTGACGATGCCGCCCAAAAACGTCTTGGCGTCGCCGAAAAGCATCAGCGTTTTCTCTTCGTAGTAGAGCGGGTTGTCGATGCCCGCGAAACCGGGGCTGAGGCTGCGCTTAATTACCATTACGGTGCGCGCCTTGTCCACGTCCAAAATGGGCATGCCGTAGATGGGGCTGGAGGGGTCGTTGCGGGCGGCCGGGTTGGTGACGTCGTTGGCGCCCACCACCAGGGCGACGTCGGCCTGGGCGAATTCGGAGTTGATATCGTCCATCTCGAAGAGCTTGTCGTAGGGGATATCGGCCTCGGCGAGGAGCACGTTCATGTGACCGGGCATGCGGCCGGCGACCGGATGAATGGCGAAGCGCACGTCGACGCCACGCTTGGTGAGCAGGTCGTAAAGCTCGCGCAGTTTGTGCTGCGCCTGGGCCACCGCCATGCCGTAGCCCGGGGCCACGACGACCAAGCGGGCGGAGTCCAGGATTTCGGCCGCGTCTTCCGCGGTCGCCGAACGGACCGGGCGCTGGGTCGCCTGCGCCGTGGACGCGGCCACCTGCCCGAAGGCTCCGAAAAGCACGTTGGCGAAGGAGCGGTTCATGGCGCGGCACATGATGAGGGAGAGGATGAAGCCCGAGGAGCCATCCAGCGTCCCGGCGATCACCAGCAGCTTGTTGTCGAGGGCGAAACCCATGGCCGCGGCGGAGAGGCCGGCGTAGGAATTGAGCAGGGCGATCACGGTCGGCATGTCCGCGCCGCCGATGGGAACGATCAGGAGCACGCCGAAGAGCAGCGCCAGCGCGGCGAAGACGGGGAACATCCAGGTGCGCTCTGGGTGCAACACCAGCATCACGCCGAACAGGATGGCCAAACCGAGAATGGAGAGGTTGATCAGGTTTTGGTTGCGGTAGGTGATGGGCCGGCCGGGCAGGAGTTCCTGGAGTTTGCCGAAGGCCATCAGGCTGCCGGTGAAGGTGAGGAAGCCGAGGAGCATCTCGATGGCGAGGGCCACCATGACGAAGCCGTGCGGCGCGTGGCGGAAGTACTCGGCGGTTCCGACGAGCGCGGCGGCGAGTGCGCCGAAAGCGTGCGAGAGCGCGGTGCGCTGAGGCACGGCGGTCATGGGCATCAGATAGGCCAGGGGCACACCGATGGCCGAGCCGAGGAAGAAGGCGATCAGAATGCCCTGGTAACTCATCACCTCGTGGCGAAGCAGCGTGCCGACGATGGCGAGCAACATGCCGATTTCGCCGACCAGCACGCCGCGGCGCGCGGTGGCGGGCGCGCTCATCCATTTGAGCGACAGGATAAAGGAGGCCGCGGCGGCCACGTACAGGAACTGCACGGCGTTTTCCGTCACGGCTTGGAGGCCTCCCGCTTCTTGAACATCTTGAGCATGCGGTCGGTGATGAGGAATCCGCTGACGACGTTGATGGTGGAGGCGGTGACGGCGACGAATCCGAGCGCCCGGCTAAGCGGCGGAGCGTCCTTGGCGCCGAGGATCAGCACCGCGCCCACGACGGCGATGGCCGAAATCGCGTTGGTGAGCGACATCAGCGGCGTGTGAAGCAGCGGGGAGACGCGCCGGATCAGCTCGAAGCCCAGGAACGCGGCCAGCATGAAGACGAACAGGATGGCTTCATCGAATCTCATGGAAATGCTCCTCTCAGGCCGCTCGTTCCAGCAGGCCGAGGGCTTCGCGCACCCTGGGATGCACCACTTCGCCGCCCTGCGCGACGAGGGTTTCGCGAGCGATCTCGTCGTCGGGCTGGATGGCGAGCGCGCCGTCCTTCAGGAGGTGGCGCAGGAAGGCCGCCAGGTTGCGGGCGTACATCTGGCTGGCGTGATAGGGCACTTCGGAGGGCAGATTCAGCGGCCCCAAGATGACGACGCCGCCCTCGACGACGGTTTCGCCGGGACGCGTCAGCTCGCAGTTGCCGCCGCGCTCGGCGGCCAGGTCGACAATTACCGAGCCGGGGGCCATCGCTCCAACCATCTCACGCGTGACCAGCACCGGGGCGCGCCGGCCGGGCACCGCAGCGGTGGCGATGACCACGTCCTGCTCGCGGAGGATTTCGGTGAGGAACTCGCGCTGGCGGCGGTAGAAGGATTCGCCCATGGCGCGGGCATAGCCGCCCTGGTCCTCGGCCCCGCCGGCTTCCAGAGGCATGGCCGCAAAGCGCGCGCCCAGGCTCTCGACCTGCTCGCGCACCGCGGGCCGCAGGTCGTAGGCGCTCACGAGGGCGCCCAGCCGCCGCGCGGTGGCGATGGCCTGCAAGCCGGCCACTCCCGCCCCCAGCACGAAGACGCGGGCGGGAGCGAGGGTCCCGGCGGCGGTCATCAGAAGGGGAAACATGCGGGGCAGCGCGTCGGCGGCGATGAGAACCGCCTTGTAGCCGGCGATAGTGGCCATGGAGGAGAGCGCGTCCATGCTCTGCGCGCGGGTGATGCGCGGGATCAGCTCGACGGCGAAGGCGTTCACGCCGCAGGCGGCCAACGCGGCGCACTCCTGCACGGCGGTGAGCGGCTCCGAGAAGCCGATGACGGTCTGCCCGGGGCGGTAGAGTTGGAGGTCCGGCCGGCCGGCCTCGGGATTCGCGCCGAGAGTGCGCACTTGCAGGAGAACGCCGGCGGCTTCGAAGATCTCGGCGCGGCTGGGCACGAGGCGCGCACCCTTTTCCTGGTACTCGGAGTCGGGGAAGCCCGCGGCGGCCCCAGCATCCGATTGAATCAGGAACTCAACGCCGGAGCGCGCTAGCGACTCCATGGCGCGCGGGACCATGGCCACGCGGCGCTCCCCGGGAAATGTCTCTCGGACGATGCCCACTCTGATGCCCACTCGGAGCCCTCCCCGTTCCTCTGAGCCGCGCGCGCCGGAGCGCACTGCCCGCATCTGCTTAGATGATAGCGTGCGGGGAAACGGTGCACCCCGCCGGATACAATTGTTACGGATTTGGACGGCGAGGGGGCCGCTAGGGCTTGCTGGAACGCAGCCGGATGGATTTGCCGGCGACCATGAAGACGCCCTTGCCCTGGTGGTGAATGGTGCGCGGATGCTTGGCGGCGGGGTCGATCCAGGCTTGGAGGACC
>Ga0326728_10022187_pt1 | contig 11822 bp, 9 predicted proteins | sample MB3enrmetagenome_FD_207602 | JGI IMG/M metagenome (GOLD analysis project Ga0326728, IMG submission 207602) | Lab enriched peat soil microbial communities from McLean, Ithaca, NY, United States - MB31MN | ecosystem: Environmental > Terrestrial > Soil > Wetlands > Peat | place: USA: New York... | reverse complement strand
ATTTGTTGGCAAGGGCAACGCGCTCGCCCGCCAATGCCTCCTGGCGCACGATCGGGCCGGGATGCCCCGCGTTGATGGCTTCCACGTAGCCGCGCACCATGTCCAGGACCAAGTCGGGGCATTCCGACCAGCGCAGGTTGATCAACTCGACCTCCCCTCGCACATGGTGTCCATGCCGTTGCATAAACGCATCCCACCGGGCGCGAAACGCCGCCCCGCCCCGGCAACCCTCCAGCCGCGATGCAAAGGCGGGGAAGGTGCGCTCGCCAAGCAAGGCGCTTTTGATCGCCGGTTCCCCCGCCGCCTGTTCCGCCAGCAGCCACAATTCGTGCCCGGCCCCCGCGTCATCCAGGCCGCCAACCCCCGTCAGCAGCCGGTTCGCTGTGCTGCGCCCGTCGGGGCCAAACCATTGTTCGCACAGCTTGAGCAGAAGCGAATTGTAAAGAGAGAAGAAGCCAGCGGCGGTGACCGCTTCGTCGAGCACCCTGAAGCCGCCCAGCGTCGCGGGGGCGAACGCCCCGCATATCGCGGCAAGCAACTCGCCGTCCGAAAGCGGCCCCGGTTCGACGCGGGCCAGGTCTTCGTTGAACCGCCGGACCTTGTCCACCGTTGCCCGACCGCGCCGGGGCGAGTAGAACAGATATCGCAGCACGAAAAACGGAAGGCCGGCCGCCGCCTTCCAGCGCCGGATCTCAGTCCGGGGCAGATCGGCTTCCGAAATCTTGATCTTTTTCAGCGCCACCATGGCGTCCTGTTGGCCGCCCAAAAGATTTTCCAATGTCTTGTCTCTCAACCCCGGCACATGGCGCCCCAGGCGCCACCACAGCGCGCACAGCGTGTTGAAGTTGAAATACACCCGCCCCGCAATCAGGCCAGTCATCTGCTCGAACTCAACCCGGATGCCACAAACCCGGTAGAAGTAGTCGCACCCATCGCGCAGGAACAGCCGCAGAAGCGACCACGTCATCGGGGTTATCACGTCCGGCAACACCTCGCCCGCACCGGCGTTCGTCCACACCTGCCGATCCTCGAAGCTGGTTCCCCGCCCCGGCGGCATTGTCGTCACCGCCCGCGCCTGCAAGAGCCATATCTCCTTGCCGCACACGCCCCACTCGATGTCCAATGGACCGCCCAGGACCCGCTCCACTTCAAGCCCCAGCCCCGCCAAGCGCGCCGCCGTCTTGTCATCCAGCACTGGAGCGCCCGCCTTTTCCGCCGCAAGCAATTGTTCGCAGACGCCGTCTCTCGCGGCAACGATCTGCATTCGCTTCGAGCCTGTCTCACGCCGCGCGACCCGCAGCCCCGAACGCGACACTTCGACGCGGTCGGGCGCCACCTTGCCCTGAACCACGGCTTCGCCCAACCCGAACGCGGCTTCGATGAGGATCGAATCGGAATCGCCGCCCGCCGGATCGGTTGTGAACATCACGCCGGCCGCATCGGCGTCAATCAGTTCCTGGACGACGACGGCCATCTGCGCGCTGCCGGGCGCGACACCTTTTCGCCTCCGGTATGAAATGGCCCGCTCGGAGAACAACGAAAGCCAGCAACGTTTCACCGCGGCCACAACCGCGTCGCGTCCGGACACGTTGAGAAAGGAATCGTGCTGTCCGGCGAACGACGCCTCCGGCAGGTCTTCAACCGTCGCGCTCGAACGCACGGCCCGCGCCCCGCCAGGTTCCGCCGCCAGGGCAGCCGCGATGGCGTCCGCCACCTCCCCCGGCACCGCGATTGCGCTTAACTGCCGCCCCACCTCTTCCGCGGCGGCGCGCAGGGCTGCCGGATCCAGAAGATCGCACCCCTCCAATCGCTCCAACCAATTTCCAATCCGGGGATCAGATTGCATGAACCGTTTGCAGGCATCCGTCGTGACGACAAATCCGGACGGGACCGGCAGCCCCGCGGCGATCATCTCCCCAAGATGCGCCGCCTTGCCCCCGACGCGCGGCAAATCCCTGAGGCGAACTGCGCCCAACGGCATCGTAAAAGCGCCAGCCTGGCTTGCTCCTTCGGGAGTCTTCATCCTTGTCTGTTCCGACACTGCCCGCCCTGAATCCTCACGTCAAGCAGAAGCCGTCTCCGGACGCATCGCGCGCTTTGTCACGAACCTGACGTGAACAAAAGGAACGAATACCAGTTTCCCAGGGCTGACGCTTTGATGCAGAGCAAAAGCAAATCCTCTACTGTTGGGACTCGCGGTTCCGGGGCCGGGTTAACATTTTCATCGTCCATTGGTCTGCTTCCTCGAAACTCTTGAAACGCCACACGCCTTTTGGAATAAATGGGCGGCCTTGCCGCAGGACTTGAGCCGCCCTTTGCATCGGGTCAAATGTGATGACATCCACCCTGGCTTCGCCCTGCCGCCCCACCACTTTCATCGGCTGTCGTTTGTCTTCTCGCATCTTCTGTAAAATACAGGGGGACGGCGGAGTTTTCGGGTTTTATTTGCCAACCCAAAAGGCATGGCTGGCTCAAGGAGGCTTCCAAGGACAGCCGGACGCGCGGCAGCGCGTCCGTGGATCGGTCATTAGATTCTTCCCATTGAAATCTCGTCAAATTATCTCTCAGATTTTGAATCCGTGTCCATCCGTGTCCATCCGTGGTTAAGAATTTCAAATCCTTTTGACTGGGATTTCGTCATTTGGCATTTCCCCTCAGCCGGCCGGCAACGCGGCCTTCTGCCGCGCCACTGAGTCGCCGTCGCCGCGTTTCAACTCCCGGAAAACGAGCGTGGACAGAATGGTCCATCCGCCCAGGACGAAAAACGCACAGTGAATGCCGTGTATCATTTCCGGCGCGTTGGAGCGAAACCGGTCGGGAATGAAAATCGCCGTGGCCAGCGACGCCGAGGCGACGCCGAAACTGATCGACATTTGCTGCAATGTGCTGGCGATGGTGCTGGCGCTGCTGGCCTCTTCCTCGGTCACATCGGCATAGACCAGCGTATTCATGCTCGAGTATTGCAGCGAGGAGAAGAACCCGTAAAAGAAGGATTCCGCCACGATGAGCCACACCGGCGTCCCCATGCCAATGGTGGCAAAAACCAGGATGAGCAAACCGATGATGACCGTGTTGGAAACCAGAATCACCCGATAGCCAAAACGGGTCAGTATGCCCGTCACCGCCAGTTTCAGGCTCATCGACGCCACCGCTTGCGGCATCATGAGCAGGCCGGATTGAATGGGCGTGAAACCGAGGCCAACTTGGTAAAGGAGCGGCAGCAGGAACGGAATGCCCCCGATGCCAATGCGGGTCACGAAGCCGCCAATCACCGCGGCGCGAAAGGTGCGCAGGCGCAGCAACGCCATGCGCAGCAGGGGAAACTCGGCATGCACCGCGTGCCAGCCATAAGCCGTGATGAGCAGGAGGGAAATGGCCAGCAATCCCAGTATTTCGCGTCCGCTCAGCGTGTGTTCGCCAAACACCTCCAGCACATAGGACAGCAGCGCGATGCCGGAACCGAACAGGACGAGTCCGACGAAATCGAGCGGAGGGCTTTTCTCCGCGCGATAATCCGGCAGATGCCGATAGACCAGATACAAGCCAAGCAGGCCAATCGGAATATTGACAAAAAAGATCACCCGCCAGTGGAAATATCCCACAATCAGCCCCCCGAGGAACGGACCGAGCATGGGGCCAATCAGAGCCGGAATGACCACGAAGGTCATGGCGCGGATGAGTTCGGATTTGGCGAACGTCCGCACCAATGTCAACCGGCCCACCGGCACCATCATCGCCCCGCCGCACCCTTGCAGAATGCGGCACGCGACCAGCAGATGGATGTTGCTGGACACGCCGCAAAGAAATGAACCCAGCGTGAAGATCCCTATGGCGCACGAAAACACCCGGCGCGTGCCGAATCGGTCCGCCACCCAGCCGCTCACCGGGATGAACACCGCCAGGCTCAACGTGTAACTGGCCAGCACCGACTTCATGCTCAGCGGCACGACGCCCAAGGCCTGCGCGATGGCGGGCACGGCGGTGTTCAGAATCGTCGTGTCGAGCGACTCCATGAAAAACGCCATGGCCACCAGCCACGGCAGGAGGCGCTTGCCCGACCCGCCCGGCGGGAGGGCGGGCGCTGGCGCGAGGATGGAATCTGGCGGGTCCATTCAACTTTCCTGGCTACAGTCCGACAACCGCGCCTGTCTTGATGGATCGCTCCTCCGCCTCGCAAATCTCCACCGCGCTCAGTCCATCCGCCGCCGTTACAATGGTTGGAGCCGTCCCTTGTTGGATGCACTGGATTATATGGCGCAGTTCCATTTCGTAGCCATTCTCATTGGCCCACGGAGAAACGATAGTCTTTTGATCGTCCACATAAAGCTTGAACGCATCCGCGCCGCGTCCACTGTCATAATCCAGCGTGGCCTTCTCGAAATTGACCGTGTACTCCATCTTGAAACCAAATCCCTCCGTCATGAGCCAGCTCCCTTCCGCGGTGATCGGGATGCCGCCCGCGACCAGGTAGGAGGTGACCACATGGTCTGTCGCGCCGCTGAAACGCGTCGTCCCAACCGAGTAAACGCCGCGCGGCCGTCCGAAGCAGTATTGCACAAAATCGGTGTCGTGAATATGAAGGTCCAGCAGCGCGCCGCCGGATTCCTCCCCTTTGAGATAGCCGGCCTTGCTCCAAGCCGGAGGCGGGGAGACGCGGCGGAACCGCGCCGCCAGCACTTTGCCATAAGTCTTTTTGTCAATAGCATTTTTCAGCCACGCCCACTCCGGCCAGAAACGCATGACCATGGCTGGCATGAAGAAACCTTTGGCCTTCGCCGCGGCGGCCACGATGTCGCGGCATTGCGCCGACGTGCGCGCCATCGGCTTCTCGCAAACGACGTGCTTGCCCGCCTGCAACGCCGCCAGGCAGAGCGGATGATGCTGCGGTGTCGGCACACAAATATCCACCAGATCAATTGCCGGATCGGCCAGCAGATCGTCGAACTTGGAATAAGCCTTCACCCGCGTCATGTCCAGATGCAGCGGCTTGCCGCCGCCGATGTTGCCCGCGATGCCCGAAAGGTCGCCGTTGACCGGTAACCGCGCCGAGTCACATATCGCCCCAAGCCGCGCCCCGGGGATATTCAGATAGGCCTTGATATGCGTCGCCCCCATGAACCCAATCCCGGCAACGCCCACGTTGACTGTTTTCATGTCAATAAATAATTTTGTCAAGATATTGGCGTGCCGCCCGGATGTCGGTGGCGCGCTGTTCGCCCGCTTCGCGTTCGATGGCCAGATTCCCCCGGAAACGGAGTTTGTCCAGCGTCCGCAGGAAAGCTGGCCAATCCACCTCGCCGGCGCCGACCGGAACTTCCCTGCCCCAGGCGCCGGGCGTCCTGGTCTTGACAGCGTCCTTGATGTGACACTGCTTGAGCCACGGGCCGAGCGTTTGCAACGCGGCGATGGGGTCGCCCTTGTCATAAAGAATCATGTTCGCCGGATCGAAGTTCACCCCAACGTTTGGCCTGCCCAACTTTTGCAAAAAGGCGCCGAGCGTCTCCGCCGTTTCCTGGCCCGTCTCCAGGCCCAGCTCGATGCCCCTGCTGGCGAACAAATCCGCAATCCGCCCAAGCCGTTGGAGAAGGATTTGGAACCTGGGATCACCCGGTTCATTCGGCAGGAACCCCGCATGAAACGTGACCAGCTTCAAACCGAGTTTCCGCGCAACATCCGCCGCCGTCTGGATATTCCGCCAATTCTCCGCCCACGTTGCATCCGGCGCGACCCCGCCCGTGCGCTCGATGGATTCAAGCGTCGAATAATCCTCCCCCGCCGCGCCAAACATGCCCGAGACCAGTTCCACCCCGTTGCCGGCACACACCTCCGCCAACGTGCCCCACGCCTCTGGCGACACCCGCAACGGATCAAGCGCAATCTGGACGCGCCGTATGCCGACAGCCTGCAATTGAGCCATCAGTTCGAGCGGATCAGCCGGCCGCAACGACCAACTGCACACCGCCAATTTAGAAACCAGCCGATTTGCCATAAACAAATCACTTTTTGTCTCTCAACACCCGGTTGCGGATTGCGTCCATGTCCTTTTTGGTCAATGACGTTTCCGGCCCGCTGGCGCTGGCTTCATCAATCCACTTTTGATCGCGCTTGCTGGTCAGCGCGGCATCAATCTCAAAGGTCCGTTCCAACCGGCTCAAGGCCTCCTGGGTGAGGCTTCGGAAATTGGCGGCAGCCTCGTTTTTCAACTGCGCGGGCAGTTCCATCGGGATGTCCTTCAAAGTTATGCTCGCCATACGCCACAACCATAATGGCACCATTCTGGTATTGCAAAATGAGGTTTTCATTCTTTTGGAACGCCCTTGATTGACTCGGACAACACTCTCCCCATTGAGGCGGGGAAGATGAGTAACGTAAAACTTTTTTTGGTGGCCAATGCAAATAGGTGGTACAGACCATTGGTCTCCGTCAAAAAAACAATTGCTTGTGGGCAGCAAACGGCGTCAGATGTTGTGCGTGGACGAACTGCCGCCACCCGATTTAACTTCTTCATGTGCGCCTGCCGCCCCTTTGCCTGTTCCACCACAAAAACCGTTCGCCAAACGGGCAGTCAAGCTGACCTTGTGGTCACCGTTCGCGGGACTGTTTATCCTTGTAGCTTTTGCTCTCCTAGTGGATGAAAGCAACAGCGGGCCGCATCCAATGATTGGGTCAATCGTCGTTGCCGTTTGCTGGTTGATCTGGGTGGCTGGACTCGTTCTTGGGATAATGGCATTGCAGCGAACGAAAACAGAAGGGCGAAAGGGTGTCTTCGGGCGGGCACTCATTGGCGTGACGCTCAACCTGTTGTTTCTGGGCGTAACGGTTTGGGGAGGAGTGTTGTTGGTACGTCTGGAGTGTGAGTTAAAAAAGATGCAGGATAAAACAGCCGAAAGCGAGGCTGAGAAGGCGAGGGCCAGGGTGGGCGGCGGTGAAGCGTTACAAAAAGAGCTGGCGTTATACGCGGACCGGGCATTTGTGGCGAACGCTTTCGAGTTGCAAAAGAAGTACCAAACTTCCCTGGCGGCGCTGACGAATCCGCCTGTCCTGGACATGACCCTGGTGAAAAGCAAGGAAGACTTGCAGACGCGAAAGGAGATCATCGGCGAGTTCATAGCGGCCAGCAAGGACTTGCGGGATTTTTTCGACAGCGCGCCCGACTTTTACCGGCAGGAACTCCTGAGACACAAGCTGACGCCGGAGACGCGGGAAGCGAGCCTCAAAAAGTTTGACCAGTCACTGAGCAGGGTCTGGAATCAGAAGATTGCAGCCTTGCTGGAAGCGGAAATGCACAAGAGCAAGGCCATGTTAAAGATGGTAATGTTTCTGGAGGCAAACTGGGGCAAATGGAGGTACATCCTGGAAACAGGCCATCTGCGATTTCAAGGAGCAAAACTGTCCGATGATTACGACCAGGCCAACCAGGAACTAAAAGACGTAAGCACTGAGATAATGCGATTGCAGGCAGAAGCAAAGAAGTGGAGCAATACCAATTTTTGAAAGCTTGCAAAAGCATCCGGCACGCCAAGCCAACCTATTATTGTTTCTTTTCTGCATCGCGCAGCAGGTTCGCCAGGGAACCCACTGCACCCCGTTCAATCGTTTGACAATCCAGTTCAAGGTCAACGTGCGCCGGAGAAAACAAATCCTCAATGAAATATGAATTATGCGGGTCCCCTTTATGGTTAACGCAACTCTGCTTTGAGGATGGCCATTTAGCGGGGGAGGTCGATCGTGTAAGGCTCATGCCGCAAAAACTGTCCAAAGTCCGGCGTAATGCATTGGATGACGGGATCAATGGGATAAATACGGGCGGCAACCGACCGCTGGAGCCTAGTTTCCCGTTTTCTTTGGCCCATTGGATAAGGCGCCGTTGCTCTGCTTCAACACGGCTTGAGCGACAGGCGTAATCGGCATCGTGGTCTGGAGCTGGCGCACCGCCTCCACGCGTGAAGTGAGCGGCTGACTCAAGCGTCCTTTGAGCGTCGGCCACTGCCGCTTTTCGGATGTCATCTGGTGATGCATTTATGTGTCTAAATATAGTGGAAACGACACCATTTTGCCAGCTTTTTTTATGCAATTTAACTGGTACCGCGCAACAGGTTCGCCAAGGAACCCGCCGCACCCCGTTCAATCGTTTGCCAATCCAGTTCAAGTTCATTGTCGTTTCCTGGCGCAGCCGCCGAGCCATTTTGAGCTTCTGCCCATCGCCTTCGCGACGTTGCGCGAGTTTCGCGGCGCTCCCACCGCCGCCGCTTTCCATGATCTGTCAGGCCGTCCGTGAAATCCTGAAATCTGCACTCCGAAACCTGTTCCCCCGAAAGCCTTCGGGGTTCGGGGATGGTCAAATTCTTAAACCACAGATAAGACCGGATAAGACTTCCCAGGGTCACCCCTTCAAATGACACAAATTTTATGCAGTCGCCGCGCCTTTGCTTCGCGTGGGCGTTAGGGGGTGGAGGCAAACGGGTTGACGACGCGCAGCCCGGTGACGACCTTGAAATCCTCCTCGTTCCGGGTCACCAGCGGCAAATCATGCACAAGAGCGGTGGCAGCGATGATCGCATCGGCAAGACCCATCTTGCGTTTCTGCCGCAGCGCAATCGCACGAGCGGCGACCGCGTCATCCAAGGCTAGAATCTTCATCTGCTCGAAAGTGGCTTCAAGCCAGGCCCGCTCGATTTCGGAAAGGCGGTGAAAGCCGAGCGTCTCGATCCGCGTTACGCTCGCTGCGGCCAGATCGGTGCGATCCAGAATCGCGTCCAGCCTGGCATCTTCGCCATTTGCGCCATAGATGAGGATGTTGCTGTCCAGAAGCATCGTTCAATCCCTGCCCGGCAGAGGACGTTCCTTGCGTTCCTCGCGTTGCCAGGCCACAGGATCGGGAATTACATGCCGCAGCCCGCCCAGCTTCCGCAATTCCTTCAGCGCCTCAAGCGGCGTTCCCGGCTTCGCTCCCCCGCCTGGCATGGCCTTTTCCGGCTCGGTTTCCAGCGTGGCCACGACCTTCACCTTCCCCCGCCGCAAATTCTGCGGCACGGGCAAGTGCAGCGTCCCGTCGGCATCAGCTTCCAAAATAGCGGTGATCGTACTCATGCGGAAGACTTTATACCTTTTGGCCAGCGCCGGCAAGTCCTGTTCCAGCCTCGCCGTTTGATTGCCTCGCGCGCGTTTCTCCCACCGTGATAAAGATCTTTCAAGGCATCCCCGAAATCCGTGCCATCCGTGGTCAAATTCTTTAAAGACATTTCTGCTTTCCCTGTCCGCCGTAGCCGCCGCGACGCCGGACTTGTCGCGCCAAAGCCGCTGCGGCGACGGCGGATGCTTTCCCCAATTTCAGCGTTTTTGTAAATACTAACTTCAGCGTTGTTTTGCAACTTCCTTGATGACAATATGTTGTGACTTTGCAAAATGCGGAAATTTTCACGGTTTTTTTCCGGGCAATATGGTTCAACGCAAGTTGTCTTGAGAAAATTAAAATCAACCCCGAAAGTAGTTCCCCCGAAAACATTCGGAGTTCAGGGTTGCAAACTGAAAGGCAATCGTTTGGGTTCGACAAACTTTAACCTTTTCCCCGGTGGACCTTGCATTACAATTTGCAGGGTGGTTCATTGCCAGTTTGAATACTTTTATGAAGCAGGAAACAAATACGCCCCAGGACGGCGGAGCGTCACGCCGTGAGTTTATCAAGAAATCAACCCTGGCCGCCGCTGCCGTCGCGGCCAGCGCCAGTATTTTCAAAACACCCGTTTATGGCCAGAACCAGGCGCCTTCGCCCGGCAGCGTGGTCGGGGCCAATAACCGCCTGGTCGTGGCTTACATCGGCACCGGTCCGCAGGGGATGGCTCATGTCCGAACGCAAAAGGCGGGGGCCGCGGCCAACAATATCGCGCAGGCGGCTGCTTGCGATCTTTCCACACATCGGCGGGAGGAGGCCAAGGCGGAAATCGGCTCCGATTGCGCGCTGTTTAAAGATTACGAAAAGTTGCTGGAGCGAAAGGACATCGATGCCGTCACCATCGCTACGGTGGACCACTGGCATTGCAAAACGTCCATCGCGGCCTTGGAAGCCGGCAAGCACGTCTATGTCGAAAAGCCCATGACCCGCTATCTCGGTGAGGCGTTTGAGGTGCATGACACGGTCAAGCGCACCGGGAAAATCCTTCAGGTGGGCGCGCAGGGTTGCACCGCCGCCGCGTGGCACAAGTCGGCCGAGTTGATCCAGTCCGGCGCCATTGGCACTCCCGTGTGGGCGCAAGGCTATTACTGCCGCAACAATCCCAACGGCAAGGCCGAATGGAATTATGACATCAAGGAGTGGTGCCAGCCCGGAGATCTCGACTGGGACAAGTGGCAACTGCCCGTTCACGACAAAACCGCCTTCAACGCCGATGCTTTTTTCCGGTGGCGCAAATACTATCCTTATTGCGCCGGCCTTTTGGGGGATCTGGTGCCGCATCGCCTTCTGCCCTTGATGGTCGCCACCGGCCATCCGGAATTCCCCGCGCGTGTCGTCTGCCTTGGCGCCAAAAATGTCCACAGCGACCGCGGCATCACCGGGACGCCGGAGCGCGATTGTCCCGAACAGGTGGAGCTTCTAGCCGAGTTCCCCAGCGGCCTGACCATGGTCATTGTGTCCAGCTCGGTGGCGGCGCGCAGCCCGGGCTTTGTCATTTATGGGCACCATGCTTCGCTGGAAATCGGCAGCAGCGGCGAAAGAGTCGAAGTGAAACCGGAGAAGGATTTTTCCGACGATGTTGATTTGCAGACGTTTGACGGCCTCAAGCCGAACGAGGACATCGGAGCGCACGAAGCGAACTGGTTCGACTCCATCCGCAACAACCAGCAGCCCAATGCCGGCATCGACCTGGCCATCCGCGCCCAGACCGTCATTTGCCTGGCGGAAATGTCCAGCCGCCTGAACATGATGTGTTTGTTCGACGAAAAAACCCGCAAAATCACGTCACTGGCCGACGGCAGGAAAGTCAGCGCGATCACTTACGGCACGCTGGCCAAGTCATAAGCCGGGTGGGCGCTGATGAAAGTCCCTTTCAACTGGCTCCGGCAATACGTTGATTTCAACGGGCCGCCTGAAGAGATGGCGGAGCGCCTAACCATGCTCGGCTTGGAGGTCGAGGGTGTGCAGAAGCTCGGCGGCGAGTTTGAAGGCATCGTCGTCGCCCAAGTCATCACGCGCGACAAACATCCCAATGCCGACAAACTGACTGTTTGCCGCGTCAACGATGGGCGCGACGAACGGCAAATTGTTTGCGGCGCGCAGAACTTCAAACCCGGCGATAAAATCCCGCTGATCCTGCCCGGCCGGACGCTGCCCGCCAAATCCGGCCAGCCGCCCCTGACCATCAAAACCGGCAAGATTCGCGGGGTCGAATCCCAGGGCATGCTCTGTTCGCCGGATGAACTGGGCTTGCCCGGCGATGCGGAGGGCCTGCTCATTCTGCGCGACGACGCAATCGTCGGCCAATCCTTTGCCGAATATCTTGGACGGCCCGCCGGCGACGTGGTTTACGATTTGGAAATCACCCCAAATCGCCCGGACTGGAACAGCGTCATTGGCATTGCCCGCGAACTCAGCGCCCTGACCGGCAGCCCGTTGCGGCTTCCCGAAGTCAACATTCCTGTGTCGCAATTGGCCGGGGAGGCGACGGAAAAATTTGTCCGGGTGCGCATTGAGGAACCTGATCTTTGTCCGCGCTACACCGCCCGCCTGGTGCGCGGCGTCAAAATCGCTCCCAGCCCGGATTGGCTGCGCTCGGCCCTGGAAAAGGCCGGCTTGCGCAGCATCAACAACGTCGTCGATGTCACCA
>Ga0326728_10022186_pt1 | contig 11823 bp, 12 predicted proteins | sample MB3enrmetagenome_FD_207602 | JGI IMG/M metagenome (GOLD analysis project Ga0326728, IMG submission 207602) | Lab enriched peat soil microbial communities from McLean, Ithaca, NY, United States - MB31MN | ecosystem: Environmental > Terrestrial > Soil > Wetlands > Peat | place: USA: New York... | reverse complement strand
GTTTTTCAAAGTGTAGATGATAATATTGGTGTCCAGCAGGTATTTCAGCACTCCATGGCCTCCCGTCGCCGGTCCTCCGGTTGCTTTCGCTCTATCATGAAATCGCTGGAAACACCTGGTGCACTGAACCACTCATCCCAAGATTGGCCCACAGGCCCAATCATGCGTTTGTTGCCAACCGCAGTGATTTCAACATCCTTCACGGAGTCCGGAAAAGCAACTTCCTTGGGCAGGCGAACAGCCTGACTCCGGTTGCTTCTAAAAATTCTGGTTTTCACGCATGCCACAACGTCACCCCCATAAAAGATGTTATTGTTCTCTGAAATATTATAAAATTAATGGAGGATATGTCAATGGGATATACAGTTGATGGAAAATAGGGGACGCCCTTTATATTTTATATTCGAAGCTGTGCGATACCCAACTTTTCACGCTCCACGATTTCACCGCCTCTTTGCACCGCCACGCTGACGGTCGGCAGGGAAATCCCCAGCCTGTCGGCAAGATCAGTCAGTGGCATACCCAGTCCATTTACTGCCAGGAAACATAAAATGCTGCGCGCCCTCACGGTTTTCCTTCCGCCCATGTTGATCGAGCACGGTGCGCGCACTGGCAAATTCCGGCTGGGCGGGGACAGCCTAATCACCGATGAGCAGGGAAAGAGCCAGGTCCCCGAAGAGGCGATCCGGGGAATTTAAACCGCCGCCTTTCAAGTTCGTCTGTCACCCAACGACTTTATGTCGTGTACGCTCCTGCTTGTGTACGCTCCTGCTTGACCTGATAGCGGGTATGATATATTATCATACCGGAGGTGGACGATGGCTTCAGCAAAAATCGCAATCACAATGGATAAGAGTACAGTGCATCGGCTTGATCAACTCGTGAAAGACCGGGTTTTTCCCAGCCGAAGCAAAGCGATTCAGGTTGCAGTGGAAGAGAAACTTAAAAAACTGGAACGAAGCCGCCTTGCCCGGGAATGTTCAATGCTTGATCCAGCCGTGGAGAGGGCTATTGCTGAGGAAGGCATGGGTGAGGAGTTGGAACAGTGGCCGGGATATTGAGGGGAGAAATTCGTTGGGCCGATCTGAATCCAGCAAGAGGGAAAGAACAGGCCGGTATGCGCCCAGTTGTCATTGTCAGCCAGGACGTCTTCAATGAACGTTCAGGAACAGTAATTGCCATGGCCATAACCAGCCAGTCTCAACGTGCTGGATTTCCTCTGACTCTCGAACTTGATCCCGAGGAACTTCCCAAACGCTCATGGGTAAAAATCAGCCAAATTCGCACACTCTCCACGGAAAGAATCGGTAAAAAGATCGGCTCGGTATCATCGAAAGAGTTGGGCCGAGTTATTGAAGGTTTAAACGAGATCATTGGGGACTGACATTCATTGGAACGGACAGCAAACGACCAGCCCCTTTCGTGTCCGGCGTGTCCGGGGTCGGGCCGCGCTAGTGCGTTACTGGTCAAGGAAATAGCTGTCTTTTGGGGCCGCTTTGAAGTCTTGGAATGATCTTTTCGCCCGGCAAAAACTTACTATCCTCTCCTCACCATTCACTATTCACCATTCACTGCTTTTTACCGTTTGTATTGCCGTTTGTATTGCCGCTTCTATTGCCGTTTCTGGATGCCGTTTTGCAAACCCGGCTCACCCCTGCTATAAGAGGGTCGGATCATGGCGAATTGGCTGGAATTGAATAATTGCGGCCACTGTATTTGGCCTGTATTTACAGGAAAGCGAATTGAGGGCTCGAGTAATTGCGGGATTCTGTTCACTGTTCACTGTTCACTGTTCACTGTTCACTGTTCACTGCTCACCTTTACGTTACAATGATAGTCGGATTCGTGTTGTTTGAACCGGGGTTGGAGAGTAAGTGAACCCAACGCCTTTCGACACTATGCCGAAGTTTGGGTGTTCCTCGAGGAGCCGTTTCATTGCTGAGTGTAAATGATGTCTCGAAATACCTTGGGAAAAAGGAGCTTTTCCGCGGGGTGTCCCTGCATGTGAGTCCCGGCCAGAGGATCGGGCTCATAGGTCCTAACGGGAGCGGAAAATCAACTCTTTTCCAGATACTGGCCGGCGAAATCGAGGCCGATTCAGGCAGTATATCCAAGACCAGGGGGCTTCGAATCGGGTATCTTCCGCAGGGAATTGTTCCGGCGCACGGCAAATCGATTCTCGCTCGCGCCACTGACGTTCACGAGGAGGGACAAAAGCTCAGTGCCGAGTTGGAGACTATTCAGAGGGATCTGGATTGCGAAGAGGACCATCAAGCTCTGAGCGCTCTTGCGACGAGGCACGCCAGGGTCCACGAGCGGATCGAGCACCTCGTAGGGTATGACTTTGAGGCCAGGGCGGCAAAAATCCTGGAAGGACTCGGGTTCCGGACGGCTCAATTCGACTTTCCGGTATCCGAACTCAGCGGCGGATGGGTCATGCGCCTTGAGCTGGCTAGGCTTCTTCTGTCGGAACCGGACCTGTTGCTGCTCGACGAGCCTACCAACCACCTGGATCTCGAATGCCTGTTATGGCTCGAGGAATACCTTCTCAATATCTCATCGGCTTTTATCGTGATTTCACATGACCGCGTCTTTCTCAATAGAACCATTGAGCGCATAATCGAAATCGAAGGGGGAGTGTTCAGCGAATATACCGGAAAGTATGATTTTTACCTGGAAGAGAAGGCCCGGCGTACGGAAGTTCGAATGGCCACTTATAGAAACCGGCAGGACCGCATCAGGCAGATCGAGAGGTTCATTGACAGGAACCGCTACGACAAGAAGACGGCGGGGCAGGCTCAAAGCCGCATAAAGATGCTGGAGAAAATGGAGAAGGTTGAAGCCCCTGTGGCGGAGTCTCAAATCCATTTTTCATTTCCGCCGCCCTCCCGTTCCGGAAAAAGAGTCATCGAGCTGCGGGGCGTCAGCAAATCTTACGGCGAAAACCTTGTCTATTCCGGGATAGACCTTGTAATGGAGCGCGGTGACAAAATTGCTGTTCTTGGTCCCAACGGAGCTGGAAAGAGCACGCTTTTAAAGATCCTTGCCGGGCTTGCACTGCCGAGTTCGGGAGAGGTAAAAGTGGGCTTTCATACCGTAACAGGCTATTATGCGCAGCATCAATGGGAGCAGCTAAATCCCGATGCGACAGTTTTCGAGGAAGCGCTTTGTGTCTCAGCCGATATGCTTCAGACGCAGTTGCGCGCTCTTTTGGGGGCTTTTCTCTTTCACGGCGAAGATGTTACGAAGAAAACCTCGGTGCTCAGCGGCGGAGAGAAGGCACGGCTGGTTCTTTGCAAGCTGCTTCTTCAGCGGCCGAATTTTCTGCTGCTCGATGAGCCGACAAATCATCTCGATATCGCATCCAGGGTTGTCCTGGAAAAGGCGCTTTGTGACTTTCCCGGAGCGATCTGCTTCACCAGCCACGACCGCAGGTTTATAAACGCAGTTGCAAATAAGGTCCTGGTTGTGAAATCGGGTACTGTTCACATTTTTCCTGGCAACTACGAAGACTATGAACGCATATGGAAAACTCGCCTCGATGCTCCGCCCGGAAGCGATGCAAAGGATAAATCCGAGGCCAATGGTTTTGGCGCACGAGCACGCACCGTTCAAAAAAGGGCCGAGGCTGAGCGCAGGAACGAGGTTTTCCGAGCAAAAAAGCCGGTTCAGGACCGAATTGAGAGCATCGAACGAGAGCTGGATTCATGTCACCGGGAATTGGATGCGCTCAGAGAGCGGCTCGCCGACTCTGAGACCTACAGGCAGGGAAAACTGGCCGTGGAGATTCAATCGCAATACCGGGAGGCGCAGGAGAAGGTGCGGAAGCTAACGGACCTTTGGGAAGAAAAAGTCCTGGAACTCGAGCAAATAGAGGAAAATTGTCAAAAGGAATAAAGGGTGGCGCGGATGCGCCTGAAGGATGCGAGATGGATATCCACCGGCTGGTAGTTTTCTGCAAGGTAGTCGATCTGCAAAGTTTCACGAGGGCCGCTGAGGCCGTCAACCTGACGCAGCCAACGGTAAGCGAGCATGTCCGCGCCCTGGAGGCCTCGCTTGGAGAAAAGCTCGTGGACCGGCTTGGACGCGAAATAATGCCAACGCCTGCCGGCAAGGTCCTCTACCGGTATGCGCGAGACATCATCCAGCTCCGGGACAGGGCGGTGCAGGCCATCGAGAAATTCAAGGGCAACCTTACAGGTGCTCTGCAGGTGGGGGCCAGCACGATTCCCGGCACCTACATACTGCCGCGGGTCATCGGGACATTCAAAGCAAACTACCCGTCGATCCATATCACGCTAAAAATTGGAGGCAGCGGCGCAATAGTGCAAAAGATTTTGGACGGCAGTGTGGAGTTTGGAATGATCGGTGTCAGGTGGGACGAAAAGCGTATTTCACTCGAAGAAATCTATTCCGATGAACTGGTGCTGGCCGTCTACAGGGGGCATGCCTTTGATGGGCGCGAAAGCGTGGAACTAAATGAATTGGCGGGAATGCCGTTCGTCATGCGGGAAAGGTCGTCCGGGACTCGCATGGTCATGGCTCAAGCTCTTGAGGCGGCGGGATTTTCCGTATCCCTTTTGGATGTAGTCGCGGAAATGACCAGCACCGAAGCCGTGAGAGAGGCGATAAAAGCCCGGATCGGAATATCCATTCTCTCATCGCACGCAGTGAGGGAGGATGTGGAAAGAAATACTCTGTCCGTAGTTCCTCTGAAAAAAATCTGTATTCGCAGGCCGTTTTTTATCGCCCAAAGAAAAAAACGGGAACTCTCGCCGCTCTGTTCGGCTTTTTTGGAACACCTGCGTTTAGAATCCGTTCAGGTTGAGGGCTGAACTGCCGGACTTGGGGACAGGAAGTGCCGATTATTGGATCCGAATCCTGACCTGGAACCTGTCAGCCGCTTTTTCGATCCCTTCCCAGGAACGGTACAGGAATATTTTCAGTTCGGCTTGTCCACTTTCCACGGCCTGGATTTTCCATGTCTTGAGCAACGGTCCGCCTACAATCTTCCCCTGTTTGAGCGGGGTATCGGTGGACCCCAGGACCTTCAGGTGCGTTTCATCCGGATCGACTATTTCCCATAAATATCCGGTTCCGCCTGACTGTTCCAATCGAACTTCGATAATTGCGCCTTTGGCCACAGTGATTTCTTTGCCGTCATCGGCTTTTGTAATGACGAGCGCATTTGCCTGCGGATCTGCTCCGGAACCAAGGCAGGCCAGGGGTAAAGCAATGATCGCAATAACGACGAGAATTTTGCATATTTCCAAAACTGCTCCTCCTGTAATGGGTGGACCGGCGGATTATTTACTCAATAGTGCAATCGGATTTGAAGTTAATCACCGGGCGTAAGAGCGTCATCCCTATATTCAGCCTCACATTGAGAGTCGTAGCGGGGTGTTTTTTCCGGCGTTATTTTCCCGTCGTCTTCGAGCTGGAATACCAGTCCCCTCCATACTACGCGTTTGCCTGTCAGGGCGGCCATCCATATGAAAAAACTAAAAAAATCTCTTACTGGAGCGAGCAGGAGATTGTGTCTCAGGATTTTGTCGCCAAGGCGGCGCACACCCACCATCCAGGCCATCGCCAGCCTCAACGCTGTCACTATGGCGAAAATGGACAGTCCAAATCCGGAAAACCCGGAAAACACGAAATAAAGGAAGGAAAGCACCGTCCCATTCTGAATCAACGAGCCGGTATGTCCCAGGGGAGTGCACGCCCGTATTCCCCTTGCCCACCGGACCTGGTGCCGGATGAACTCGCCCATTCTCATTTTCGGGAGCACCGTCTCGACAACGTAATGAGAGAGTTTGACAGGAAGACCGGCCTTGTGGACAAGATTGCCGAGCATGTAATCATCTGCCAGGTAGGGGGCGATCATCCCAAACCCGCCTATGGTATCGAGCGTTTTTCTGGTGAGGGCAATGGCTGCGCCGAAGGCGAACGAAATCCCGCCGGTCATTTCGGCCACGAGCACACCAGGAGCAAATTCAGATGAGATCCCGGCAGCCTCGAGCTTTGCCGGTGTTCCGGGCGCCTCCGCGGCACGGTAGAGACAGGTCGCGAGGCCTTGATCGCTTGTCCCAAGTTCGGCCGTGATCGCTTTTACGAAGTCAGGTCCCACCCGGATGTCGCTGTCCAGAAGAATGAGGGTCTCATGTCTGGCTTGCGGAAGCATGTTGTTAAGAGTGTTTACCTTCGGATTGGGGCCGATCTTTTCGGCGCTTATGACCAGTTCGATGGGCACCTGAGGGAAGTCGGCGCGCAGCCTGGCGATAACCGGAATGGACGAATCCCGCGAATCTCCAACGCCGAAGACAATTTCGAATTCCGGATAGTCCTGGCGGCACAGCGCCGCATAGTTATGATAGGCGTGAAAGTCGGCGCCGCGAAGCGGAATCAGGATGGAAACAGGGCGAAATTCCCCCGGATGGTCCGCAGGGGGTGCAGAAAAGAACTTCTCGGCGGCGATTATGCTTATCAGGTAATAAATGGCAGAGGCCGAGGCAAGGATACAGAGAACAATTCTCACGCCTCCGAGGATCGCCGGCACGGACAGGGCCTGGTTTTCAGGAAGACAGACAAGGGCAACCCCAAGGCAGACCAGGAGGGTCCCGGCCCAGCGTATCAGGTCGATTCGTTCCCCCAAAAGAAATTTTGCCCCCAGAACCGTGATTACGTAATAGATTGCCGTGGCGGGAATCACAAAACTCAGGTCCGCCCAGGAAAGTACGGTCAAAAATGAAAAAAAACTCAGCGTCAGGCACCCGATCCCCGCAAGGAAGTTTGGATTGCCCAGGATTCGCCCTATTGTCTGCAGGACCTGAAACGGCCTGAGCGCCGAGAGGTCCCCGATCTCCTTCATGCCCTTCGTTAAAAATACATCGCCTGCCGCATTGGAAAAGACGATGATCAGGACCATCAGGATTGTGAGCATGCGGTTCTCCCCGCCACAGTTCGTCTGTCCTCGGGCCCCAATTTCTTTTTCTTCTCTTTTCTCGCACCCGACAGCGATACCAGCATGACCCCGAAAAATATCAGCGCGGACCCGATCCAGCGGGCCTGCGATACCGGTTCGCCCAAAAACCAGTCGCCGAAAAAGACGTTCAGTATGTACCCGGGCGCCGTAGCTGGAAGAACGTAGCTCAGGTCGGCCCAGGAAAGAGCTGAAAGAAAGCTTGCGAAGAAAACGATCAGCAGAACGATCCCTCCCCATATGAGAGGGCTTTTCAGAGCATAGGCCAGCATGAGGAAGGAGAAACCATCGGTGAAGGAGGGCATCGATGCGACCAGCTTCATCCCTTTACTTAAAAGCGTATTGCCGACTGCCTGGGCAATGACCGCCAGGGTAATTACGAGCGCAGTTTTCATGCATCCTTTTCCAGGTCGAAGTAGGTTGAAGGTATAATTCCCAGCCGTTGGATTTTAGCCTGCGCCTTTGACTCGAGAAGAATACACAACTCGCGGAACTGTTGCAATCGCCCGGCGTCCCGAACCAGTGCAAAAGAGGGCAGGGCGGGATGGAAATATATCTCGGCTGCGCCCGGCGCCAGCCTGTCGAGCACCGATAATACATACTCAAGGGTCATAGTGCCGGTCAGCATATTTCCATATACCCTCCGTGGAAAAATGAATCCCCGCCTGCCGAGCTTTCGTTTCATCCGTGCGGTCAGGAGCTTGAAAACCAAAGCATACCCGGCCGCAGGGAGAGGCGATTTCAAAAAAGGCAGGGCTGAGAAATAATCATCGGCTGGGACTCGGATTCTTTTTATTCGGTAGCTCTCGGCGATTTTGACTATTGCATCCAGGACGACCGGGTGCACGTGCATATGGCAATGGCTGTCCACGTGAGAAAAACGGAGACCGGATTGGCTGAATTTTTCGAATTGGGCGGCGATTTCATCGACAAGTTCATTTCTTGCGCTGCGAGAAAAAAAATACCTCAGGCCGGCCATGGCGGGGTCGGACTGGAAAGTCCCGTTTGGGGCGGCTACATGCGGGATTTGCGATGGAGGCAAAACTGAATGCCCATCGACCAGCGTTACGTGAAGTCCAACGGCAAGGAGCGGATTTTCTTTCGCCAGATTGATGGCATGTTCGCAGGCAGGACCTGAGACCATGAGACTGGCGCTGGTCAAAATTCCACGGCGGTGAGCCAAAATTACGGCTTCATTGACCTCCCTGGAGGCGCCGAAATCATCGCCGTTTATTATCAGGCGGCAGGGTTTCATCTCTCGCAACTGCTAAAAGCAAAGGTGAGATCGGGATATGCTTTCACCTGGCTTTCTCGAAAACGTTACCGGTAAATTTCTTTCGGCGCGCACGCAGTTTCAGATAATCGCGCGCTTCACTGTAAAGGCGGCTGCGCTCATCTCTGTCGAAAAGTGCACGGCTCACGATTCTATAGATCACCCTGGGCCTGAAATAATAGCGACCGTAGAAGTACTCGACTGCATCCACTATCTCCTGGCGGCTGAGCCAGGGGTACTCGTAGTTGGGAAGCTGATGGCCCAGTTCGTCCGACATGTCATCTTCGGTCAGGTACCCGTTGGTTTGGAGATATTCATAGAATTCGGTGCCGGGGTAAGGGTGTGCCAGGGAGACCTGGATGGTTTCAGGATCGAGCCGCTCGGCAAACTCGATGGTGCGCATTATGGTCTCTTTGGTCTCTCCGGGAAGGCCGATCATGAAATCTCCATGCACGGTCAAGCCGAGTTCCCGGCAGTTTTTCATGAAAGTGAGAGACTGCTCGACCGTGATTCCCTTCTTCATGTTATTGAGAATATCCTGGACCCCGGATTCAAAGCCAACGACCAAAAGGCGGCAGCCCGCTTCCTTCATGGCCTTCAGCATATCGTAATCCGCGTGGACCCGGCTGTTGCAGGACCATGTGAAATTGAGCCCCTTGAGGTGCTTGCAAAGCTCGATAACTCGGGCCTTACCCCATGCCCAGGTGTCGTCGTCGAAGAATATTTCCTTTACCTCCGGAAAAAGTTCAAGTGCGCGCTTTACCTCGGCGACGACGTTTTCGTTGCTGCGAACGCGCCACGGATGCCCCGTGAAGGTCTGTGGCCACAGACAGTAGATACAGCGGGCCGGACACCCGCGTGACGTATAAAACGAAAGATAGGGATGTTTGAGAAAAGGAATGTTGTATTTGTAAGGGTCAACGTCTCGTCTGTAAACTTCCACGATAAATGGAAGGGAATCCAGATCCTCGATGAGCGGCCGGTCTGGATTGTGAACTATTTTGCCCTCGTCCCTGTAGCTAACCCCGGCGATCTCCTTGAGGTCCTTTCCCGAAGCGAATTCGGCAACAGTGTAATCGAACTCCTTTCTTGCCACGAAATCGATGGCAGGGGAAGCGTTCAGGGCCTGTTCGGGCTGGACCGAAACCGGGGGACCTACAAAGGCGATCTTGATCGAAGGATTGACTTCCTTTACCCTCTCGGCAAGGCGGACGTCGTGAAGAAAACCCGGCTTACTGGTAAATAGAACGAGGAATTCAAAATTCCTTGCAGTTTGAACAGTGTCCTCGAAACTGATTCCATGAGGCGGAGCGTCCAGGAGCCGGCTCTCCTTTATCAAACCGGCGGCGAAGGCAAGCCATACAGGGTACCAATATGACGCGATTTCGCGGCGCGCCGGCCACCGGGCGCCGGCCCCTCCGTCAAATTTTTCGAAAGACGGAGGATTTAGAAGAAGGGTTTTCATTTACGGCTTTCTCCTTGTATTCCAGACCAAGCACTGTAAAACGCAAGTGCGCTCGTTCAACAGTTACCAACAGTCGATCGCCTGGCCGATTCCCGTGCCTGTCAGGACCATCGGCGAGACATTCTCTGCAGTGGGAATAATGCAGTTGATGATCGCAGGCCCGGGGTTTCCGATCGCATCGGGCAGGCCTTTGAGTACCTCCTCTTCGGTGCTGAAGGTGTATGCCGCTATGCCGTATGCCTTCGCAAGAATTTCGAAGTCGGGATGAAAAGAAAAGTTTACCGCGATATAGCGCCCCTGGCAGTAGAATTCCTGGAGCTGCCGCACCATTCCCAGGGATTGATTGTTCAACACGATTATCTTGACTGCGAGGCCCTGCTCCATCATGGTGCCAAGCTCCTGCATGTTCATCTGGAGGCTGCCGTCCCCGGTCACCAGGATCACTTTCATGCCCGGGGCGCCCAGAGATGCGCCAAGAGAGGCCGGCAGGCCGAATCCCATGCAGCCGAGTCCGCCGGAGGACACCAGTGTGCGGGGTTTCGTGAACGGGTAGAACTGAGCCACCCACATCTGGTGTTGGCCGACGTCGGTAGCGATAATGGCGTCGCCCCTGGTGCAGTTCCAAAGCTGCTCGATAACGAACTGCGGCTTGAGGCCGCAATCGCGGTTGTAGGTTAGCGGGTATTCGGACTTAAGTTGCTGGATGCGCGCAAGCCACTGCGAACGGTCCGTTTTTTCAAGGAGCGGCAGGAGCGCCTTTAAGACTAGTTTCGCATCGCCTACCAGGGGAACATTTGTGGCAACCACCTTTCCGATTTCAGCCGGATCGATATCGATGTGGATCACAGTGGCATGCGGCGCGAAGTCGTTGATGTTCATCACGACCCGGTCGTCGAAGCGCGCGGCGAGACCAATCAGGAGGTCGCATTCAGTGACTGCGAGATTGGCGTAGCGGGTCCCGTGCATACCGAGCATGCCCAGGAAGAGAGGATGGTCGCCCGGGAAACCGGCCAGGCCCATAAAAGTATTGGTTACCGGGGCCGATATCATCTCGGCAAACTCTAAGAGTTCCTCTGAAGCGTTTGAGGAAATCACCCCTCCTCCGGCATAGATAACCGGTTTCTTGGCCTTTGCTATAAGCTTTGCTATTTCGGCTATCTTGGCCGGATGCCCTCTGTAGGTCGGCTTGTAGCCCCTCAGTCGGACGGCCGACGGGTATTTGAACAGAATCTTTGCCTCGGCCACATCCTTCGGAATATCTATGAGCACAGGTCCAGGCCTGCCGGTCGACGCGATATGAAACGCATTCTTGACTGTGGCAGGGAGCCTTTGCGGGTCCTTGAGAAGGTAATTGTGCTTCGTTATCGGTAACGTAATACCGGTGATATCCACTTCCTGGAAGCAATCCGTTCCAATCTGCGCCGTTGGGACCTGACCGGTGATCACGATGAGCGGGACCGAATCCATGTACGCGTTTGCAATGCCGGTGACGAGGTTGGTGGCCCCGGGGCCGGAAGTTGCCATGCATACGCCGACCCTGCCGCTAACCCTGGCATACCCGTCCGCAGCGTGTACAGCACCCTGTTCGTGCCTCACGAGCACGTGTTTTATTTTGGTCGAATCATATAGGGCGTCGTAAACCGGAAGAATCGCCCCGCCGGGATAGCCGAACACGACTTCCACGTTTTCTCTTTCGAGGCACTCAATCAGCGCCTCGGCAACTGTAATTTCCACTAAAATACCTCCGGAAAGTTCTTGAACTCCTGCTGAGCGCCGGTCTAACCGTTTTCTTCCAATTGCAGCGCCGATTGGCCGCCCACGGTTACGGACTTGCTTCCCCGCATCAGGGCTATCTTGCCGGTGCGCACGAGCTCCTTTATCCCGTAGGGCCGAAGGGATTCCTCAAATGCATTGATTTTGCCCTCGTTGCCGGTGCATTCGAAAGTCATGGTCTTCCTGCCCAAGTCGACAACTCGAGCCCGGAATATCCCGGCAATATGCATGATCTCAACGCGCTGGTTCGGTTCGGCCCCAACTTTGATCATAACCAGCTCCCGGTCGACGTATTCGTCTTCCGTAATATTGCTGATCTTGATAACATCTACG
>Ga0326728_10022185_pt1 | contig 11824 bp, 10 predicted proteins | sample MB3enrmetagenome_FD_207602 | JGI IMG/M metagenome (GOLD analysis project Ga0326728, IMG submission 207602) | Lab enriched peat soil microbial communities from McLean, Ithaca, NY, United States - MB31MN | ecosystem: Environmental > Terrestrial > Soil > Wetlands > Peat | place: USA: New York... | reverse complement strand
TCCTGGGGCGTCCACCAGTCGCGCAGGTTGCCGTCGGCGTCGAACTTGCGGCCCTGGTCGTCGAAACCGTGAGTCATTTCGTGGCCGATCACCGCGCCGATGCCGCCGTAGTTCAGAGCCATGTCGCGCTGGGGATCGAAGAACGGCGGTTGCAGAATGCCGGCCGGGAAGTTGATGCTGTTGTACTGCGCGCTGTAAAAGGCGTTGACCGTGGGGGTGGTCATGGCCCACTCGGTCTTGTCGGTGGGCTGGCCGATCTTCACGATGCGCTGGTCGTACATGGCTTCCGCGGCGCGCACCGAATTGCCGAGCAAATCGTCGCGGACGATGCTCACCTTGCTGTAGTCGCGCCATTTCCTGGGATAGCCGACGTTGTTGGTGATGGCGTGCAGCTTGACGATGGCCGCTTTCCTGGTGGCCTCGGTCATCCACGGAAGCGTCTGGATATCCTTCTCGAGGGACTTGTCGAGCGCCTCCACCAGTTGCGTGATCTGGGCCTTGGCGTCGGCGCCGAAGGCCGTCTCGACGTACTTCTGCCCCAGCAGATCGCCGAGCTCGCTGTCCGCCATCGCGGCGCAGCGGTTGGCGCGCGGGCGGGGCTCCTTGACGCCCGACAGGTAGCGCTGCCAGAAATCGAAATTCTCGTTCTCAAACGCTTCCGGCAATTCCGTGGCGGCCGCGCGCAGCAGGTGGTAGGAAAAGTACGCCTGAAAAGCGGTCACCGGCCGGGTTGGAAGCGTGGCCGCGATCTGCTTGAGAAAATCCGGCTGGCTTATGTTCAGGGTCTCGAACGCCGGCGCGCCCACCGCCTTAAAATAACTGTTCCAGTCAAAGCCCGAAGAGAGCGCCGCGAGCTGCTGCCGGTTGACGATGTGATAGGTCTTGTCGGGATCGCGCAGGGACACGCGGTCCATGGACGCTTGGGCGAGAATGGCTTCCATCTCGAGGACCATGCGCGCCTTCGAGGCAGCCGTGTCGGCGGGGTCGCCGGCAAGCTGGAACATTTTGGCGACGTGTTGTTCGTAGCGCTGGCGGATCTCGACGGACTTGGCGTCGGTCTTCAGGTAATACTCCCGGTCGGGCAGCGAGAGGCCGCCCTGGCGGAGCGTGGCGATGGTGCGGTTGGAATCCTTGGCATCCGGAGCCGCGCCAAACAGGAACAGCGCGCCCACGCCCAAACGATGCAGGTGGGCAATCTCGGCCACCACGTCCGGCTCATCGCTCATGGCCTGAATGCGGTCCAGCTCGCCCTGGATGGGCGCGATGCCCTTCTTGTTAATGGTCGCGGTGTCCATGCAACTGGCGAAATAGTCGCCGATCTTCTGGTCCAGCGCGCTGCGGCCGGGTTTCACCACGGCGGCGCTTTCGAGGATGTTGAGCTCCACCTTCTCGTTGCGGTCTTGCAGTTCGGCGAAGCGTCCCCAGCGGGAGCGGTCGGACGGAAGCGGGTTTTTGGCGATCCAGTTGCCGCACGCGTACTGGTAGAAATCGACGCACGGGTTGACGGACTGATTCATGGCGGCGGTGTCGATGCCCCCTTGCGCCATCGCGAGCAAGGGCAGCACAAGGAAGGCGACGATGATTCGAAATTTCATAAAGTCCAGGCCTCGAACGCGATTTTAGCGCACGCTATGGCTTCCGTGCCCGGTAGTGGAACGTGTTCAGCGAGCGAGTGATGTCGAAGGAGCGGAGCATGGCGATCACTTCCGCGCCCGCCATCAGCACCGGGCCGTAGCCCTGCATGGCGCCCAGGTCGGTGGGGCGGTTGTAGTAGTACACCGGGTCGTAGGCGGCGGTGGTGCTGACGCAGATACCCTCAATGCGGCCATCGGGAAGAACGCGCTTCGCGACTGCTTGCCACCCGGTTTGGGCCACCGGCGCATAGACCGGAGAGAGCCAGCCGCGATTGACGCCGCGCGCGATGGCGAACGTGAACATGGCCGACGCCGAGGTCTCCAGGTAGCTATCGGTCTTGTCGAGCAGTTGGTGCCACATCCCGACGCCGCCTTGGACCGAGGCTGCGCCCCGCGCCGCGCGCTCAAAAATCTCCAACACCCGGCCGCGGCTGGGATGGTCCGGCGGCAAGACGCTCAGCAGTTCGGCGGCCGCCATCAGCGCCCAGCCGGCGCCGCGGCCCCAATAGAATGGCGGGTTGCCGGCGCCCTCGAACCAGGCATGGCGGTACAAGCCGGTGGAGGGGTCCTGAAGGCGCTGGGACATCTGGATCACCTGCCGCGCGGCATCGTCGAACCAGGCTCGATCGCCGGTCAGCCGCCCCATCTGCGCCAGGAACGGGATGCTCATATAAGCGTCGTCGATCCACAGCGACACCGGCAGCGGGCGTGCCCGCGCCAGCGTGCCGTCGGGCAGGCGCATCTGCTTATGCGCAATGTAGTCCGCGATGGCGTCGATGGTGGCGCGGTAGCGCGGGTCCGGTTTCCTGGCGTAGGCCTTGACGAGCGCCGCTCCGATGGCGCCGCAATCGTCCAGCGCGCTCATGTTCAGGAGCCGGCTGAAGCCATGCGGCGGCTGGCCGAACTCGGCCGCCTGCTTCCGGAAGTAGTCCAGGTGATCGAACACGAAGTCGAAGTTCTTGAGCGTGTACTCTTGATAGCGGGTGTCGCCGGTCACCTCCGTAGCCAGCAGCATTCCGGCCAGCACCACCCCCATGGGATAATCCCAGTCGTTGAACTGGCCGCCGCGCGAGTCGAGTGCGGCAGTCCGGATGGGACGCGAAAAATCCGTGATCGGCTGTCCGGTGCGGGTGTCGATGATGCGGTACTGAGTCGATCGGACGAAGTAGTCCCGGACGCGGTCCAGCGTGGCTTTGATATCGGCCTCGGCCGGCACGACGTAGTCCACGCCGGGAGCCAGCGACGGTTGCGAGAAAGAAGGGTCGCTGTGCCCAGGCGGCTGCCCCTGCGCGGACGCCGCAAGAACCAGCGCCGCCAAGGGAGCGATCCTCCGCACTTGCGTTCTCAAATCCATCGAATCCCTCCTTGTGCCGCAGTGTGGCTCGCAAAATGGCGTACGGATATTGGATTTTAGCGCGTTACGGCGCCGATATGAGCGGCCCGCTTCCGAGAGTACGGTAGTATGAATCATGGCTACCGCCCAAAGCTTGGCGCTGCGCGAAAGGCGGCTGGCCCGAGCCTGTGACTTGGCCAATCGGCACGCCGATTCCCTGGCCATCGAAGACGAATGGGAGCGGATACGGGACCGAATCGAGGAACCCTGGGATGATGCCCCGGCGCGGTGAGATCCGGCGGGCGGCCCTCGACCCGGTGGCTGGGTCGGAAATCGCAAAGACGCGCCCCGCCGTTGTGCTCACGAACGACGTTGTCAACCAGCGCCGCCGCACGGTGGTAGTGGTCCCACTATCGAGCGTTCCCTCCGCCAGCCCGCCAATCCTTGTCCCGATCCGCTGCGCCGGCCGGGATGCGGTAGCAGTAATCGATCAGATCCGGGCTGTGTCGAAGCAGCGCCTGCGAGACCGGGTGGGCGAAGTATCCGCACCGGAGCTCACCGCGCTGGAAGAAGCATTGCGGGAGGTGCTGGATCTCGGTTAGAGCCACATACCCCAGCTTCCCCAACCCCAGCTTCCCCAACTTGCTCCCGTGGAGTTTTTGAGACAGAATGGATCTACACGTTTCTGATTCGAAGTGAGACGCTTCTATTAAGGAGGAGTTCAAGTGAAAACACGGATTTTGCTGATTATGGCCTGCTTGACGCCTTTGGCCGGGTGGGCGGTCGACCCGGTGCCCATGGATGTCAAACTCGGCCTCTGGGAAACTACCATGACCAACCAGATGGACATTGCGTCGATGATTCCACCCGAAGCGCTGGCGAGCATGTCGCCCGATCAGCGCGCCAAGATGGAAGCGGCTCTGGGCGGGCGCGGAGGCCCGCGGACAAGCACCAACAAGCACTGCATCTCCAAGGAGACCATCAATGAAGCGTTCTCCGCTGCCAGCACGGATAACTTCAAGAAGATGAACTGCACGCAGACTTTTGTCACCTCGACCCCCACCAAGCAGGTGATTCACATGGAATGCGCCCAGGGAAACATGAAGAGCAGCGGCGACATTCAGCTTGAAGCGATGGACCGTGAAAACACCAAGGGATCGATGGTCATCACTTCCGGGGGCGGCGGCGGCCGGGGCGGGAACATGAAGATGGCATGGACCTCCAAATGGCTGGGCGCGGATTGCGGCGACGTCGGGAAGAAGTAGAACTGAGCGGCGCCCTCACTTGCCCAGCGTCTTCAGCCGCTGCTCCACGTCCGCCCGGAACCGGTCGACGAAGGCCAGCACGTAATCCGTCACCGGCAGGCTGGGGTCTTCCACCAGCGGCGTCAGGTCCATGGCGAAGCTGAGAGCGCTCTCTTCGTCGGTCCCGTGCGAGGCGTAGTAGGTGGCGTGCGCCAGGCGCCGGCCGGCGGTGGCCAGGTCGTATCGCTTGCCGCCGCTCACCTGTGAGTCGAAGACGCCCACCAGGGCGGCGGCGATGTTGGAGCGCGCGGAAACCGGCAGGGCCTGCTTGCTCTCGTCCGGAAGCCAGTCCAGATCGCGCCACACCTCGCAGCCGTAAACGCGCTGGGGCTTCACGTCCGGGCGCACCGCGCGCAGCGCCGCAAGCGAGCGCAGCGCCACGGCGACGTGCGTATCGTGCTTGTCCGCCAGGTTGTGCAGGTAAACGAACTGCGGCCGGGCCGCGCGCAGGATCTGACGGAGGTCTTCGACCACGGCGCTCTCATCGGGATTCTTCACCTGAGAGCTGGTGAAGCCGAGCTGGATCTGGCAGGCGTACTCGCCCACATAGGCCGCTTTGCGTTGCTCCGCCAGGCGCACTTTCTGCATTTCTTCATCGGAGTAATCGCCGTAAATGCCGGACCGCGGGCTGCCCGCGCCGTTGGTTACCACCACGCCGGTGAACCATTTATCTTTCCGCCCAAAACACTCGGCGATGCCGTGGTAGGCCATGATCTCGATGTCGTCCTGGTGCGCGGAGATCGCCAGGTGCGTGGTGCGCGCCAGGGCGGCTTCGGGCGCCAGGCCATCGGGAACGAAAACATCTGCGGTAGGATTATGAAACTGCATCAGGCGTCTCCTTGTTCGAAAAACCACCGGCGGCATAGACCCGCATCGGGCGTTCCGCCGCCGGCGCTACATAATTGCCGGCAAACTCGCGGCTGCAATGGCCTGGCCGTGCCGTTTTTCCTGCTCGCCGGGGATGTGAAAACGAATGCGCTCCTCCACCTCGGGGAACTCCTCCTTGAGGACCTTCTCCGCCACCTGGAGAATCACGTTTCCTCCTTCGCCCGACATCACGCGCCCCAGCACCAGGAGGTTGCGAAAGTCGTAGAAATCGGCGAAGTGCGCGATGGCGTAGCCGAACCAGGCGCCGATGGTCGCGTAGATTTTGCGCGCGCGTTCGTCGCCCGCCGCCATCAGCTTCTGCACCCGATCGAGCTTGGCGGGAAGCGGCGTCTCCGCTGGAATACCGATGCCCGCCGGCTCGAGCAAGCGCCACGTACCCTGCTGCGAAAAGTACTGCGCGCCCACGCCGCGGTCTCCCGACCACTCATCGGCCGGCGCGTCCTCGCGGTAATCCACGGGCGCGAATGCCAGCTCGTTCAGCCACGCAGTGATGGCGCCTTGCGGCGTGACGAAGCCGGCGGCCAGGCTGCTGCCCATGGCGATGCCCAGCACGGCGTTCGAGCCCAGCGCCATCGATCCGGCCAGCGCCGTCACCTCGCCATCGTTCACCACTTCGAAGGGAACGCCGCCCCAGGCCGCCTGTAGCTCGAAGAACAGGCGCCGCACGCGGCTGTCGAACAGGTCCGGCGGCACGGCGCGATAGAGCGACCCGACACGCACCTCGTTATTGACGTACACTCCCGCGGCGCTGCCCCCGATGGCGTCGACGCGCGGCAGGCGCGCGGCGGCCCGCTTCAGCGAATCGTGGATGCCGTCGAAATGATATTGCGGATCGGCCTGCGCGCTCGGGTTCCACGCCACCTCATCGCTGAAAATCACCTTGCCATCGGCGACGGCGGCGCACTTGCGGTCGCTGGCGCCCAGGTCGAAGCCGATGCGAAAGCCGTCCAGGTGGCGGCCGAGCGGCGCCGTGGTCTCCTTTTCCACGGGAGCGGCGTCAAACGTGGTGTTCTCAATCGCCATCGGCCGCCCGTACACGCGCTCGCCCATGAACTGGTAGTCGAACGCGCGCGCGCCGCCCGGGGCGTACACGCTCCGCAGGTAATCGGCGATGCGCACATCGCCCCCGATGGTGACGCGGTACCCACCTTTCTGCCACAACAGGAACTTCAGCAGACGTTCCACGTAGCGGTGATTGATCGCGACGTTGGCGCCGTCATGGGGCAGGATGGCGGTGCGGAAAACGGAGACCGAGCCATCGCTCCGTTCGAGAGCAATGGCCAGGTTGCGGCCGCCGCCACTCTCTTTCACTCGAGCGCGATAAGCCCGGTTCCACAGAGAGGCCGGGGTGAAATCGGAATCTAAAACGGGCCGGAACTTCATACCGGAAACCACCAATTATGCCACCATAAGCTCTATGTGGTTGGGCATCGACATTGGCACCGGGGGCACGCGCGCGCTCCTGGTGGATGGGCGCGGCGCCGTCCGCGCGGGCTGCACCGCGCCCCACGAAGACATACACATGGAGCGCCCACTGTGGGCCGAGCAGCGTCCCGAGAACTGGTGGGACGCATGCGTCGAAGCCATTCGCGGCGTGCTGGCGCAGGCCGGCGTCCCGGGCCGCGAGGTAAAGGGCATCGGTCTTTCCGGGCAGATGCACGGCCTGGTGATCCTCGACGGCGCCGGCCGCGTGATCCGCCCCGCGCTGATCTGGTGCGACCAGCGCAGCCAGGCGCAGGTGGACGCCGTCAACGCCAAAATCGGCCGTGAGAATATTCTGAGATTCATCGCCAACCCCGTGCTCACCGGCTTCACTCTGCCCAAGCTGCTGTGGGTTCGCGATCATGAGCCAGAAAACTTCGAGCGCGTGCGCACCATGCTCCTGCCCAAGGACTATGTGCGCTTCAAGCTGACGGGCGAGTTCTCGACGGAAGTTTCCGACGCCTCGGGCACCGCCGTTTTCGACGTGGTCAACCGCCGCTGGTCCTTCGAAATGATGGATGGTCTGGGCCTCGACCCCGGCATCCTGCCGAAATGTTACGAGTCGAGCGAAGTGACGGGCCAGGTCACGCAGCAGGCGGCGGACATCACCGGACTTCAAGCCGGCACTCCGGTGGTGGGCGGCGGCGGCGACCAGGCCGCGAGCGCCGTGGGCAACGGCATTGTGGAGGCGGGCATCGTTTCCTGCACGCTGGGCACCTCCGGCGTGGTGTTTGCTCACATGGAGAAAGTGGCCTACGACGCCGCCGGCCGCGTCCACACTTTTTGCCACGCGGTGCGCGACAAGTGGCACGTGATGGGCGTGACGCAGGGCGCCGGTCTGAGCCTGCAATGGTTCCGCAATCAGCTCGCGCCCGGAACGGAGTACGACGCGCTCACCGCCCAAGCCGCGCAGTCGCCGCCCGGCGCGCAGGGGCTATTTTGGCTGCCGTACCTGATGGGCGAACGCACCCCGCACCTGGATGCCACCGCGCGCGGAGGCTGGATCGGCCTGACCGCCAGCCACACGCGCGCCGATCTCATCCGCGCGCTGATCGAAGGCGTCTCTTACAGCCAGCGCGATTGCCTGGACATCATCGAGGCGCTGGGCGTGGCGGCGACCTCCGTGCGCGCCTCCGGCGGCGGAGCCCGAAGCGCCTTCTGGCGGCAGTTGCTGGCCGATATCCTGAACAAGCGCGTGGTGACTCTCGAAACCCAGGAAGGCTCGGCCTACGGCGCTGCGCTGCTGGCGCTGGCCGGCACGGGCGAGTACGCCTCGGTGCTGGAAGTATGCCGCGCCGCCATCCGCGAGACCGAGTCGGTTTCCCCGAGCGCCGATGACGCGGCGTTCTACGAAAAGGGGCACAGGGTGTATCAGGCGCTCTACCCCGCGCTCAAGCCGATTTACGGGCAGATCGCGGGGCTGTAAGCGGCTGGAGCGTTTCAGTCGGCGAAGAGCGCCACTCGCGCGCGATGGCCTTTGCACAATTTCGCATCGCAGGTGTACAGCACGGAGTTGGTTGCTTCAGCCAAGGCGATGTAGACGGCATCGTAGGCGGTAAAGTTGTGCCGCAGCTCCCAGATCCGGCCCACCAAAGGCGTGTGCGCATAGCGCTCCGCGCGGAGGGCCGCAAGCTCCGTGAGAAGCTGCTCGCTCCGGTGCGAATCGATACGCTGGCTTGCACTAAGGCTCCTGAGAGCGCTCACCACTTCCACGTCCAGCAGGTGTGGAACGATGAATGGCCCGCTGCGCCCGGCCAGATCGCGTCTGAGGGAATCGGCCAACGGGCCGTTTGTGAGAAGCTCCACAACCGCCGAGGCGTCCAGCACAATCATCGCGAATCCCGCAATTCGCGAATGATTTGCGCCGCGCTCCGTTTGGTTGGAATCGGTTTTGCTTGGCGCGTCCTCTCCAGCCACTCCCGCATGGTCGGCCGCTCCGCCGAATGCTCCAATTCCTGCTTGATGAAGTCGGAAAGGCTCATGCCCTCGCGTGCGGCGCGCGCTTTCAGAATGCTGTGCACCTGGTCGGGAACGTCTCTGACTTGAATCATCTTGGACATGTTCTTAGCATACAAACATGTGCGGCGCATGTCCAGTGAGCCACACGGCGTATGGCTCACCGGCTCCAAAGATAATACGACGCCAGCAGGACCAGCATAATCACGATTGTGGTGGTGAGGACTACAGTGGCATCCCACAGAGTTGGGCTGGCCGCCAAAGTGGAGAAGAGAGCCGGTTCTTCCGGCCTGTCACTGCTCGGGGAGTGGTCGCCGGGCTGCTCGGGCAAAGCGCCGGTCTTAGAGAGAGGGCGGCTCTCCAGCCGTGGCAGATCGGTAGCGGTGTGGTGCTCGTCGATGATGCCATCGATGATTTCAATCATCACCGCTGGATCGGAGGGAAACTCGCGCTGTGCCGCCGGGGGCAGCATCTGGCGGAGCTCGTCGAACGGGAGCGGTTTGAGCGGGGTTACCACGGAATACCCGAGCGTGTCGGCCAGTTGGCAGGCCAGGGAAACCAGTGCCAGAAAGTCGAAGGGCGCCCCGTCGGAGGGGTCGTGGTGCCGGCCCGCGATCACACAGAATTCATGCGGCAACTTCCACTGCTCCACCAGTAGCCGCCCGGCTTCGCAGTGATCCATACCGAAGCGCTTTTTTTCCTGATCCAGAAGCGATACCGCATCCCGGTCGGCGGTTCTGAGGGCTTGATTATAAGCCTCCGGATATCCCACCAGAAGGCCGAGGCGGCCAATGTCGTGCAGCAAACCGAAGCTGTAGGCGCGATCTCCAAGCATGCCGGCAGCCCGCGCCAGTTCGCGGCAGAGAATGGCCGATGCCAGAGTGTGCCGCCAGCACTTATTCATGGCCTCCGTTCCCAGCGCCTTCCGCATATAATTCGTGGTTGCCACCGCGAGCACCAGAGAGCGCACGCGGATCAGGCCCAGGGCGACGACCGCGTGGTGCACCGTGCCGATCTGCGCCATGAATCCGAACAGGGGGGAGTTTGCCAGTTTCAGGAGTTGCGCGGACAGCGTGGCGTCGGAGGAAATCTCCCGCACCAATTCGGAAACATCAGGCGTGTCCTGAGACAGCAAGTCGAGCGTGCGCAGAACGATGGGCGGAAACGCGGGGATGTTCGCGAGTACGATATCCTTCGAGAGGCGGCACTCTTCGAGTTCGACGGACACTTACCACTCTCGACCAACTTATCGGCGGGGCAGCCGTAAGTTCCAGAGAAAATTGGGGATTCGGGAATCATCCTGATATCCATCGAGAGGCTTGTCCGGACGCCGATGGGGCGCCCGTCCCGCGCGCTCCTTGTTCACCCCTGCGCCAGCCATCTGCGCCGGTTGACATGCATCACCACGAACAGCGTGGCAAAACCGGCCAGCAGTCCCAGCGAGGCTCCCAACCCGATCCATTGCGGCTGGTGGGGGTGGATCGCCAACGTCAGGGCCACGTTGAACAGCGGCGGAATCAGGGCCGCGATCACCGGCGGCCAGGGACGGTCGAGCGCGAACAGGGAACGCGAGGTGATCTCGATCAGGGTCCAGCCGATCAGGCTCGGCCCCAGGCCCAGGAAGACCGCGGCCACCAGCCGCGTGGATTCCGCCGTGAAGCTGCCGCGCTGGAAGATCAGCGCGATGGCCGGCTGGCGGAAGGCGATGGCGAAAGCGCAGCCGGCCACCACCACCAGCGCCGCCAGCGCAATGGTCCGGTCAATCAGGCGGAAGGCCTCGCGCAGGCGGAAGAGGCTTCGCAAGCGGGCGATCTCGGGCAGCAGCGAATTGGAAATGGGGTTCACCAGGAGGGCCAGAGGCACGCCCACTCCGCGCATGCAGTACTCGAGCGCCGCGGCCATGCCCGGCCCGGTGTGGGTGGCGTAAGCGCGCGTGAAGGTGATATTGAACCCCAGGCCGGCGGCATACACCACGAAGAAAGCGGGCTTGGCAAGGATCTCGCGCCAGTGGACCTGGCAGCGCGGCGCGCCGGCGGTGTCGAGGCCGGAACGCGCCGCGAAGCACACGATGGCCATCTGCGCACATGCGCCCAAGGTATAGCCGATAGCGAAAGCGTACACGCCCATGAGCTTCCACAGGCTCAGCGCGGCCACGATGGTGAAAACGTTCAAAGCGGCCTGGTAGAAGGCGGTGGGCAAAAAGCGGCGGTCCGTGTATAGCAGGGCGCAGTGCACCGCGGCCACGCCGGCGGCCACGGTGGAAAGCGACAGGATGCGCAGAATGTTGACGGCCGTGCCGAAGTAGTGCGGGTCGAGGCCTGGCGCCAGCGCCTTCATGAGCCAGGGCGCGGTGAGAATCAGCGCCGCCGCAATGGCCGAGAAGACCCAGGCGAAGCAGCGGCTCAGCTTGAGGAACAGGGCGGTGCGCTGCGGGCCGCTGGCAGCCGTGAGCATGGGCACGAAGGCGAAGACGATGCTGTTGATGAGCACGGAATTCAGCGTGTCCAGAGGGCCCATGGCGACGGCCAGCGAATCGGCGCGGCTGTGGGTGCCGAGCAGGTAGGCGGTCAGCGCCACCCGCACGAAACCCAGAATATTGCCCGTCAGCACGCCGGCGACGATGGTCAATCCGCCGCGGACCAGAGGACTCTCCACCGCACGGGTGAGAACCCGCTCGGCGCTCAACGCCGGAGATGGTTCGGTGGAACTCAGTGGAACCTGCTCAGGCCGTCGCCGCCGCGGCGTCCCTTGCGGCCGACAGCGCGGCTTCGTAATTGGGGAAATCGGCCACTTCCTTCACGTATTCCACGTAGCGGACCTGGTTTTGGCGATCCAGGACGAAAATGGCGCGGCTTTCGATCCGCAGCTCCTTGATCAAGGTGCCGTAATTCGAACCGAAGGAGGCGTCCTTGTGATCGGAGAGCGTCCTCACGTGGTCGACGCCGAACGCGCCGCACCAACGCTTTTGCGCAAACGGCAGGTCCATGCTGACGGCGATGATGTCAACACCCGGAAGCTTGGCCACCTCGTCGTTGAATCGCTTGGTCTGCGCGTCGCAGACAGGCGTGTCAAGCGACGGGACCACGCTCACTATGCGAACCTGGCTGCCGGTGTCTTTCAGGGTAACCGGCTTCAGGCCGTTGTCCACCAAGGTGAAATCGGGGGCGGCATCGCCGGGCTTGAGCTCGGGGCCGATCAATGTGAGAGGGTTGCCTCTCAGGGTCGTC
>Ga0326728_10022183_pt1 | contig 11824 bp, 12 predicted proteins | sample MB3enrmetagenome_FD_207602 | JGI IMG/M metagenome (GOLD analysis project Ga0326728, IMG submission 207602) | Lab enriched peat soil microbial communities from McLean, Ithaca, NY, United States - MB31MN | ecosystem: Environmental > Terrestrial > Soil > Wetlands > Peat | place: USA: New York... | reverse complement strand
GTGTCCATCCCGTCCCTGAAGAGAATCTTGAACTGTTGCAACAGGCTGGAGGCATCGCCCGACGAGATCTCCCGCCGCTTCAGCCGCTCATATAGAGCCTCGTCAATACCCAAGATCCGGGACGGCTTGATATCGCTCCAGATCTCCAGGGCGCGGTCGAAGTCCCCCTGTACCATCATCGCCCCGTTCAGGGCGCCCACCGAGGTTCCGGTCACTCCTCCGTATTCCAGCCCCAACTCTCTTAGAGCCTGCCAAGCGCCCACCTGGTAGGCGCCCCTGGCCCCGCCGCCCTCCAGAACGATACCATACACGTCGCCCACCTCCCAAACCCGTTACTATCTCGCCCGGTTGACTGGAGCTTAAGACAGCCGGGCGTCCAGGGCCTCCATAATCTCCTCGCGCAGTCCGTCGGCGGCTCCCATGATCCGGTCTTTGTCCGCCTGCAGGCGCCCCTTGAACGCCTGGTCTTTGATGCCGCCAAGGTTGATGGCCACGTTGAAGAGCGCCCCCATCACCCCGCTGTGGGCCATCAGGGCAGCCACTCCAGCATCGCTGAGGGCATTGGGGTTGCCGTACTGCACCGCCTCCCGGCAGCAGTAAAGCAGCCGCAAACACTCCTCCGCCACCTGCAGCGGGTGCTCGGCAGCGCCCTGCAAGGCCTGCTGGATTGAGCGGGAACGCCGCTCCCGCTCATCCGGAGTCTCCTTGGGCATCCGGTAGGCCTCCATAACCCGGTTGAAAGCGGCGGTGTCCTCGTCCACCTGTTTGCCGAGGCTTTGCGCCAGCCCGGATGCCTGCCCCAGGGCCTCCCGCATCCGCTCCCTCTCCTGTTCCGGCACCCCCGCCATCTTGATGGTCAGTTGGGCAACCATGGCAACCAGGGCGGCCGCCAGCGACCCGGCCAGAGCGGCCACGCTGCCGCCACCGGGCGCCGGAGAGTTTGACCCCAGTTCCTCGATGAATTCTTTGACGCTCAGATCCATCAACACGCCAATAAGCCAGCCCCCCTATTCCATGTCGTCATAAATGTTCTCCAACAGATTCGGGATTCCTGCCCTGAGTACCACGTTCCCGCTTCTCATAATGCGTCATCAGGCAGAAATATGATCCCCCAGCCAGGATGCGCAGTGGCTTTCCAGTTGATTCCTCTTGCCAGGAACAGATGTTTGCCATATAATTGTATTCAAACTGATGTTCGGGGTGACGGTATGGAACGGGCGATCCTCCTGGCAGACATGAACGCCTTTTTCGCCAGTGTGCACCAGGTCCTGGACCCGAGACTGCAGGGAAAGCCGGTGGTGGTGATCGGGGACCCGGAGCAGCGGCGCGGGATCGTCCTGTCCGCAAGCTACGAGGCGAAGAGAACAGGGGTCAAGACCGGCATGATCCTGCGGGAGGCCCGGCAGGCCTGTCCCCACGGTTTTTTCGTCAAGTCCCAGTACCACCTCTACGTCAGCTTCTCCAGCCGGTTTTTGCAGATCATGCGCGACTTCACCCCACTGGTTGAGCCGTTCTCTATCGATGAAGCCTTCCTGGACGTCACCGGCAGCCAGAAACTCTTCGGGACTCCGGTGGTCATCGCCCGTCAGTTGAAGCAGCGGATCCGCCAGGAGGTCGGCCTGACCTGCAGCGTGGGGGTGGCGCCCAACAAGCTGTTGGCCAAGATGGGAGCAGACCTGCAAAAGCCGGACGGGCTGACGGTGATCGGGCACCGGGACGTCCCCGATCTCCTCTGGCCGCTGCCGGTCCGGGAGCTGTTCGGGGTCGGGTCCCGCTACGAGCGCCACCTGCGCCGGCTGAATATCTTCACCATCGGAGATCTGGCCCGGTTTCCGGTAGACATCCTGAAGCGCAAGTTCGGGGTGATCGGAGAGGTTCTGTGGCTCAGCGCCAACGGCACCGATTCCAGCCCGGTCGAGCCGGAAACTCTGGACCGGGTCAAGAGCATGGGCCATCAGGTCACCCTGCCCCGGGACTGCAAGGGGGACCGCCTCAGGGCGGTGATCTTGGAACTGGCCGACCTGGTGGCCTACCGGGTCCGCAGCGACGGTTATGTGGGCAGGACCGTGACCCTGTGCCTGAAGGATCCCGATTTTTGCTGGCTGTCCCGAATGCGAACCATTCCGGAATACACCGACCTGGGGGCGGAGATCGCCGCGGCGGCCATGGGACTCCTGGCGGAGCACTGGTTCCCCGACTGGCCGGTGCGGATGGTGGGGGTGACCCTGGCCAACCTCATCCCCTGCCGGACCGAACAGCGGGCACTGTTCGGCGAGAGGGAGAAGTTAAAAAGAATCGAGCAGGCCTGCGATCTGGTGCGCAACCGGTTCGGCAGGAAAACCATCTGCCGGGCGGCCTCTCTGATCGAAGGAGGGGTGGAATATGCCCGGTAACAAACTCTGGCAAAGCCACCGGATCGTGCTCCCGGAGGCCCGAGAGGTAATCATCCGGCAGTGCGGCGAGTGCCGCTTCTTCGTAACCGTCCAGGGTGTCAGGGAAACCCGGCCGGGATGCGTTGCCGACGTCCGCCAGTACCGGATGCTCTCAGTCCGGGTGCCGGCCGTGGTTCCCATGCTGGAGATCATGAAAACCGAGGGCCGGGACGGCCTGGCCAAAATTTTAAAAAAGGATAATCCCCTCGCCCAGGCCTGTGGCCTGTTTTTGCCGAAGCAGAATCCAAAAAAATAATTGGGCATTCGAATTCAGCCCTCAGAATTCCGAATACCCAATATTTTTTACTTCCAAACCAGGGAGAGTCCTGGCTGCGCTTAAATCTCCAATCAACCCGCTCCGGCAAGGACCTCATTGGACCCAGGTTGAAATCCGCCTGGGAATTGACGAAGCGTTCTCTCCGGCTCCTGAAGGCTATTTTTCTCTTTCCTTCTCCAGTTCTGCCTTGCGTTTTTCGATGATCTCCTCGGCCAGCCTGGCGGGAGTCTCTTCATACTGGAAAAACTCCATTTTAAAGGTACCGCGCCCCTGGGTAATAGATTTCAGGACGATGGCGTAGTCCGCCAGTTCGACCAGGGGAGCCGTAGCCTTGATCACCTGGATGCCGCCATCCCGGGATTCCATCCCCAAGATCCGGCCGCGCCTGCTGTTGAAGTCTCCCATGATATCACCCATGAACTGCTCCGGAACCGTCACCTCCACATTCATGACCGGCTCCAGCAGCACCGGGTTGGCCTTCTCCATACCGTTCCGGAAGCTGAGGATTGCCGCCAGTTTGAAGGCCAGCTCCGAGGAATCCACCGGGTGGAAAGATCCGTCGTAGAGAGTTGCCCTGAGGCCGGTGACCGGATAACCCGCCAGCACTCCTTCGTTCAACGCCTCGCGCACGCCCTTCTCCACCGCCGGGAAGTACTGCCGGGGGACCGCCCCGCCAAATACTTTCTCTGCAAATTCAAAGTCACCTTCAGGCAGGGGCTCCAGTGTCATCCAGACGTGGCCGAACTGACCGCGGCCACCGGTCTGTTTTTTATGCTTGCCTTCTGACTGAACCGTGGAACGAATGGTCTCCCGGTAAGGAATCTTCGGTTTCTTCGAGGTTACCTCCACACCAAACTTCTGCTGCAAGCGCTCCAAAACGATCTCCAGGTGGGTGTCCCCCATTCCGGTAAGAATCGTCTCCTTGGTCTCGGCGTTCTTGGAGAGGCGGATGGTGGGATCGGCTTCCACCAGCTTGGCCATGGCGCTGCTGAGTTTATCCTCGTCTCCCTTGCTCTTGGGCTCGATGGCAAAGGAGAGATTGGGCTCGGGAAAATCGATACCGTCCAGAATTACTACCTTATCCTTGCGGCACAGCGTATTGCCCGTGGCGGTCTCCTGGAGCTTGGCCACTGCAGCCAGATCTCCGGCTTTGACCTCGGTGACGTTTTCCTGCTGCTTGCCGCGCATCACGAATAACTGGGCAATCTTCTCTTCCTTCTCCTTGTTGGCGTTGTACACCTGGCTGTCGGATTTCAGAACGCCGCCAAAAACCCGGAAAAAGCTCACTTTGCCCACGTAGGGATCGGCCATGGTCTTGTAGATCAACGCTGCCAACGGCTCCTGCTGCAGGCTGAGGCCCGCCTCGGCCAAGTCGGCCGGCGAGGGGATCACGTTAACGATAAAATCCATCAGGTGCCTGATGCCGATATTGCCCAGGGAGGAACCACAGAGCACGGGAACCAGGATCTGCGATCTGAAAGCCTTCTTCAGTCCGGTGAAAATCTCCTCCCCCGTCAGAGCCTCTCCATCCAGGTAGCGCATCAACAGTTCATCGTCACCCTCGGCTGCCGCCTCCATCAGCTTCTGGCGGGCCTCCTGGGCAGCGTCGAGGAGATCGCCGGGGATCTCCTGTTCCTGACAGGCACCATCCTTGTAGTGGTAGGCCTTCATCGTCAGCAGATCGACGACTCCGGAGAACTGCGTCTCCGACCCGATCGGCAGTTGGACCGGTACGGCATTGCACTTCAGGACATCCCTGATCTGTTGCAGTACCCGGTCAAAGTTGGCGTTTTCCCGATCCATCTTATTGATCAAGATCATCTTGGGAAGGTTTGCCCGGTTGGCTGCCTGCCAGCCGATCTCTGTCTGCACCTGCACACCGGCGACGGCCTCGACCACGGTCAGGATGCTGTCCACCACTCTCAGGGCGCTCTTGACCTCGCTGAAAAAGTCCGCGTAGCCGGGCGTATCAAGAATATTTATCTTGCACTCCTTCCATTCACAAGGAGCCATCGTCGTACTGACTGATATCTTCCTTTTAATCTCTTCAGGCAGGTAATCAGTAGTGGCATTGCCCTCGTCAACCCGGCCGAGCCGCGTGGTATGACCGGCGTTGAACAGCATCGCCTCTACCAGTGACGTCTTTCCGGCGCCTCCATGGCCAATGACGGCAAGGTTGCGCAAGCGGTCAGTCTCGTAGACTTTCAATGCAGCTTTCCCTCCTCATGTGAGACATTCCCCCGACAGGAATATCCCCATTCTTTATTAGTTAAACGCGAAAACACGCCGCAAAGGACGTCTTCCTAACCACTTAAGTATTCAGAATTCCGATGTTCACCGCCTGCTGGCTCATGTCCGGCCTGAATACCTGCGGCGCACAGGAGAAATTCGGAATGCCCCAAAAATATACAAACCATCCTTCATTATTCGCTGCCATAGTGACGTCTATGCCTGTAAGTGCAACAATAGCCGGGCAGGATAGACGATAATTTCGAACCGAACAGCCTCCGGGCTTTGCTGAAGAATGCGAAGTTCCAGCAGTTCTTCAGACGTTTACGCCCGTTCTCTCATTCTGACTTTTGAATAGTATATTATTATTTACCAGTGAAGTCAAAAACTCTTTTTTCAGCTTTCGCTGCAAGAGTTTCAGAATTGCTATCAGATCTATGATCACATTTTGATCAGATATATATCCTAGAGCCTGTCAACACTTACCATTGAAGTCAATTTAGCCGTTAGAAGTCCTTAATACAAGTACTTTAAAAATATCTGCAGCATTTCGGTAGTTAGTAAATTAGCTCTTGCTTTCAGTTTGCCGCAGGGCGATCATTAGAGGTTTTCCACCAACATTGAGTAGTGCTTCACCAAGAACAGGGCAACCAGATCGCCGGCGGCGATGATATCTTCGATATGCAGACAATGATTGGCATTGGCGTCGAACAGAATGTTGGCGCTGCCCGCCATTTCTTCGTCTCCCGGCCAGAGACTGACCGTCACCGGAAACCGGGGTAACAGTGGGAATGACATCTTGAGCCCGGTCCCTCTCTCTAGCCGGCCCCCGAGCGCCAGGCATGCTTCCTGGATTTTGTCGATGTTGACGGTGCTGACGGCCAGGTTGGCAACCAGCTGCGCGATCCCCATTTTGACAAAGGCCGGGTAAAACAGATGGCCGTGCTTCAATTGCTGCAACGATGCCAGTTCGCCGGTCAGGGGTGAGCCGTCAGACCACCACAGATAGTTGAGCACCAGCAATCGCCATTCCCAAAAGGGGCAGATGCCGGTGCCCTGAAATAGAACCTCGCCTTGAGGGTAGCCGACACTGATCCTCTGGCCCAGGCTGACCAGGCTGAATGCCCCCAGCCGCGGGTCATATTCGCAACCGCCGGTTTCGGCCATCCCCTCCGGTTCTCTCGCCCTGAAGGCAGTCAGCGAACGATCGAAGGCCGCCTGATAATTTCCAATTTCCGGGCTGCCGATCATATATGGATACATCAGTCCTCACCCCTAATGACCATCTGCCTCCAAACCTAGGTCCACTTTTGGATCTCGATGATATTTCCTTCCGGGTCTCTCACATAAGCAAATGTTAAAACTCCAACCCCTTCAATTTCCTTCTCGACTATATCTCCCAACTTGCTGCCGCCATTTAGCAGTACTTTTTGATGAAGGGACTGAACATTCTCAGTCAGGAAAGCTATATGAGCAAATCCAGGCTGGTTGATCGCAGGCAGAGCATCGTTTTCAACCTCCTTGTCGTATTGAAAGATCTCTAAAGTCGGGCCATCCTCATATCCTGGCAGACGAAGATGCAGGCCCCGTATATGGACATCTCTGCTGTCTGTGGCCCTATCGATCCACTCGCCTGCAAGATCCCGTTCTGGATATACTGGTTGGCACTCAAAAACATGTATATAAAATTGAGAAAGCTTTTCCCAGTCCCTGGCAAGGATATTCGTATGGACAAATTTTATATTCATTTTCTGATCCTTTCCAAAAAGTTTCAACGAATTTATTATTCTAGAATAATTGCCGATCAGGATATTTCAGTTCCAGAGTTGTTAACAGGAGCAGGGCAGAATCCTCGATCGTCAGGTTGTCCTGCCGAAATACATATTAATTGCCAGAGGAGTCAAAAACAACTTGCCATCTGCCTGCATGAAAAATCAGCGTTTGCCCAAACTAGATCCAGGTGCGCAAGAGGAGGTTAATATGGGACGCCGAAACGGTGGCTTGATGTCGGAAGCTCTCAAGTACGAGCTGGCTAAAGAAATGGGAGTGCACGAAACCGTACAGCAAGAGGGTTGGGGAAGTGTACCATCCCGGATGTGTGGTTCATTGGTAAGCCTCGCCATTGCCAGAGCGGAACGTAGCGTCCAGGCATAACCGGTAAAGCACACATTAAACCTGCGCGCCAGGCCGGGGGATGGGAAATCCCCCGGCTTCCTTTATCGATCAGCAAGTTCAGCACTTCTTTTTCAGTTTGTACAACTGGAGTTCATCCACCTTAAAATATAAGGCCCCCACCGGACAGACCTTCACGCAGGCCTCGCACTGAGTGCAGATCGAATCGGCCAGGCAGCCATCCTCAAAGGTGGCCACCTTCCTGGCAATGCCCCTCCTGATGAATCCGATCGCTCCGATCCCGACCTGCTCCTGATCCGCCCAGATGCAGCGTCCGCAGAGAACGCACTTGCCGGCATCGTAACTGAAAGTAGCGGGACTCTCGTCGATTGGCGCCTCCTGCAGCAACGAGCGCAGGCGGGTAAGTTTCAGTTTCAAACCACGTTCTTTAGCAATCTTTTGCAATTCACAGTGTTTATTCTTGGCGCACTTGGCACAGTTCAACCGGTGATTGGACAACAGCAGCTCGAATCCCGTTCTCACCAGGCGGTCTACCATAGGGCTGCGAGTTTTGACGACCATTCCCTCGCTCACCGGCAGGGTACAGGAGGCAACCGGGCCCCGCAGTCCTTCCACTTCCACGAAGCACAAGCGGCAACTGGCAACAGTGCGCTCCGCCTCACGCAGATCGCACAGATGGGGAATGTAGACCCCGTTGTCCAGGGCAACCCACAGCAACCTCTCGCCCTGGACAGCCTTTACCTGCCGGTCGTCAATGGTCAGTGCCACTTCCCTGCTCAACTTCACTCCCCCCTCCCTCAACAGTCTCGGCAAGAACTTTTTCGACAACCGGCGGCGACATCTTCACGACCGCCTTATACTGCGGCGGACAGGCAAACACGCAACTGTTGCACTTGACACACTTGTCCGGATCGATTCCTTTCAGCAGGTCGGGGCGGGTAAAGATCGCTTCCACCGGGCAGCTCCCGATGCAGACATTACAGAGCTTGCTGCACATTTCCGGAACAATCCGGTAGCTGATCAGGTCCTTGCACATCAGGGCCGGACAGCGTCCCTCCCGGATGTGGGCCTCGTATTCCGGGCGGAAATAGCGGATGGTAGTCAGAACCGGGTTGGGAGCAGTCTTACCCAGACCGCACAGCGAGCCAATCTTGATGTCCTCGGCCAGATCCTGGAGCAGGTCGATATCCTCGATCTTGCCCTGCCCCCTGGTGATCTCCGCCAGGATATCCAGCATCTGTTTCGTCCCCAGACGGCAGAAGGTACACTTGCCACAGGACTCCTTCTGGGTGAAGTCCACGAAGAAGCGGGCGATCTCCACCATGCAGTCGTCCTCGTCCAGCACGACCATGCCGCCGGAACCCATCATTGCCCCTGCTTGCTGCAGCGAATCGAAATCGATCGGCAGGTCCAGGGAGGATTCGGGCAGGCAACCCCCGGAGGGCCCTCCGATCTGTACCGCTTTGAACTTTTTGTCGTTTTTGATCCCGTTTCCCACATCGTAGACCAGGTTGCGCAGGGTGGTGCCCATCGGTACTTCGGCCAGGCCGGTGCTGACCACCTTGCCGGCCAGGGCAAAGACTGCAGTTCCAGGGCTATCCGGAGTTCCAATACTCCTGAACCAGGAGGCGCCGTTCCGGATGATGTGGGGTACGTAGGACAGCGTCTTGACGTTGTTGATCAGGGTTGGCCTGTCATGCAGTCCCGATGTGGCCGGGAAAGGCGGCCGGTGGTTGGGAAGACCGGCCTGGCCCTGGATCGAGGCAATCAGAGCAGTTTCCTCGCCGCAGACAAAGGCCCCAGAACCCTGAAACAGCTTGATCTCCAGATTGAACCCGCTTCCCAGGATGTCCTGACCCAGCAAACCCCGCTCCTTTGACTGCTCCAGGGCGGCTTTGAGCCGCTTGATGGCCAGGGGGTATTCCGCCCGGACATAGATGTAGGCCTGTTCCGCCCCCACCGCATAGGCGGCGATGGCCAGTCCCTCCAACAACTGATGCGGGTTTGATTCCAGCAGCGCCCGGTCCATAAAGGCGCCGGGATCGCCCTCGTCGGCATTGCAGATCACGTACTTCGGTGTACCAGGTGCATTCTTGCAGGTCGTCCATTTGATCCCTGTAGGATAACCGGCGCCCCCGCGCCCCCGCAGCCTGGATTCTCTGATCTCGTCGATCACCAGGTCCGGGTTGCCGCCCAGAGCCTTGGCCAGGCCGCCGTAGCCCTCTTTCGCCAGGTAATGGTCGATCTCCCCGGGATCGATCAGGCCGCAGTCAGCCAGGATGATCCTCTGCTCGTAAATTCCCCGGGGATAATCAGCAAAAGTAGGAAAGACATCATTTGGTTCCAACGCCGCCATGGCGAATTCGTAGCAGGGATCCTCACTGACCAGGTAGTCGCTGACCAGACGGCGTGCTTTGCCCTCATCGACCGAACCGTAAACAAGCGGTGGATATCCCGGCTTGAGGATGACAACCAGCGGTTCGGCATAACAATGCCCCATGCAACCGGTCTCTGTCAAAACAACATCCAGGTGCTGTTTTTCGATCTCATCCTTAAAGGCATCCAGTACGGCAAGCGCTCCTGCAGCCCTGCCACAGGTGGCCGTGCCCAGCAGGATCACCGGCCTGTCCTGGTTGACTCCAATCTTCTGCCTGGCCTCCGACTGTAACAGCCGGTAGGCCTGCTCAACTGCATCCGTACCGTTCATGCATCCCGACCCTCTTCCCGTTGCCGTTCTGCATCCTGTTCCTTCTTTTCTATTTCGATGGTCAAGAGTATGCCATCCACCCGGATCGGCGAAACCTTGGCCTCCACCCTCTCGTCTACAACCACCACTGGCGCCAGGGCACAGCATCCGACGCAGGCCACTCGCTCCAGGCTGTACTCCCGGTCCGGCGTCGTCTCTCCTTCGTGAATGGACAGGCGCCGTTCAAAGGACTCCAGGATGATGTTTCCCCCCATCATGTGGCAAGCCGTTCCCATGCAGACTCTGAACTGGTGCTTGCCCGGCGGGTTCAGGCGAAACTGGTTATAGAAGGTGCCCACACCGAACACCTCGACCTCGGGTATCTGCAATGCTCCGGCAATCTGCTGCATAGCCAGTCTGGGGAGATAGCCCAACCGGCTCTGCACACCCTGGAGCACCGGGATCAGGGCCTCACGCCCTGCGCCGCAACTTTGCAGCACAGTCCCGACTGCAGTGTGGATCAGCTCCTCCTCGCCTTCCATCAGGTCCATTTCTCATCATCCCCCTCCCGCGACAATACTTCGTCATTCTGGCTCTTTTTCCTGCTTTACCCCCACCTTCCCACTGCTGTTCTGCATATATTCCTGGAAAGACAGCAGGTTTTCCTTGTTTTCAGCCAATCGGTCCAGGGTTTTATCCACGTACTCTTTACGATAGTGGTCAGCGTCCAACAAGAATAGGGCGCGCGCCCAATCAAGATCCTCTCCGGCGCCCGGAACCGGGTGATAACCGGCATCCCTGGTCTTGGCCACCGTCAGAGCGATCTCCTCCCGCAAACCATCTAAAACCCCGGAGGTTTTGATCTTGATGATCGAGGCTTCCTGTTCGATGGTGGGAAAATTTAAATATAAGAAGACGCAGCGCCTGCGCAGGGCTTCCGAGAGCTCCCTCTCTCCGTTATTGGTGATGATCACGATCGGTTTCCGCACCGCTTTGATGGTGCCGATCTCCGGCACAGAGACCTGAAAGTCCGATAGCACCTCCAGCAGGAACGCTTCGAAATCCGGGTCCGACCGGTCGATCTCGTCAATCAGGAGAACCACCGGATCATTGGCGGTTATTGCCTGTAACAGCGGCCGCTGCAGGACATTGGGCAGGGTGAACAGATCGTCCTCCCGAACCGATCCGCCCCGGGCGTCCAGGTGGATTTTTACCAGTTGACGCTGAAAGTTCCAGTCGTAGAGAGCCTTGCTCTCATCCAACCCTTCATGGCACTGCAGCCGGATCAACCTGGCGTTGCAGATCCTGCTCAATGCCTTGGCCAGATCGGTCTTGCCAACTCCTGGCGGGCCGCTGACAAGCAACGGCTTCTCCAGTCTCAGGGCCAGGAAGACAACGTTCAGGTCATCTTCGTCAATGACAAACCCGGCCTCTTCAAAACCCCGGCGCAACTCCAACAGCTCAATCTGCATCAACGGCGACCTCCTCTGGCGCAGGACTCCTTATTCCCGATCAATCACTTTCTGGGAGCGGTAATAAAATATAATACCCAGAAGCAGGCTGCAAATATCACAATAAAAGCTAATAAGGCCGCGATAAAAGCTGTTTTTATAAAACTGTCGACGATAGTGCCTGCCAAAGCTGCTGAAAAGGGAAAGACCAGGTCGCGTCCCGAAAATATCCCTCTGCGCAGTTTGGAAAAATTCAAGATCAGATAGATAAAAAGAGTCAGGGTCAGGATCTCCAAGACAAACATCTAGCGCTCTCCCTCGAGGTCGAGTGTCATGTCCCCCAGGAGGCCCATTATCTGGTAGTTGGTGAGGTCCACGTGGATGGGCGTGATGGAGATCATATTTTTCCCGATTGCCGCCACATCGGTATCCGCAGGCTCTCCTTCGGCTTCCAGGATATCCCCGTTCATCCAGTAGTATTTGCGTCCCCGGGGATCGGTCCTGACCTCGAAAGTATTCAAGTACCTCCTCGATCCCAGCCTGGTGATCCGCACGCCCTCGATCTCACTGGCCGGCAGCGAGGGAACGTTGACATTGAGCAGCGTCCCCTGACAGA
>Ga0326728_10022182_pt1 | contig 11824 bp, 7 predicted proteins | sample MB3enrmetagenome_FD_207602 | JGI IMG/M metagenome (GOLD analysis project Ga0326728, IMG submission 207602) | Lab enriched peat soil microbial communities from McLean, Ithaca, NY, United States - MB31MN | ecosystem: Environmental > Terrestrial > Soil > Wetlands > Peat | place: USA: New York... | reverse complement strand
TAGGCCACGGACTCGCCGCGCCGCAGGCGGATTTCACGGCTGAAGCGCAGGCCCGCCACCGGCAGACGCACCGCCAGGGTGAGGCTGGCTTCTTGCGAAGTCGCGTGGAGCTTGGTCTTTTGCCATTGGGCCGAAGGCGCTTCCCCGTGCGTCGAGAGGCCTTGTGCTGCCTCTTCCTCCGACGGCGGTCCGAAATAATCCAGGCAAATATTGTGCCCGGCGATGCCGGAGAGCAGTTTCCCTTCATTCACCGGACCGTAGACCGCGGCGTGCTTTTCCGCCCGATATTGGTAAGGCTCGATGGACTTCCACGGTGGAACCCAGAGGGGATTGAGCGCGGGCAATCCCGTGCTGGCCAGAAACTGGAATTCCGCGATGTGACCACCCCCGGGCAGGGTCACCATTTGCACGAGATCATTATGGAGTGTGTACGCCTCACGTCCGTTCCATTTCGTTTTCAAACATGCAAGTTGCTGGGCCATGAGAATTTTTTCCTTTTCCCGATATCATCCTGTCATTCTGAGCCCGCCTTTTGGGCGAAGAACCCCCCTAATTCGTTCTTCTCAGTGTGCCGCGATAAACTGGCGAGGTCCTTCGGCCCGAACGAACCGGGCCTCAGCATGGCAGCGCAATCCAAACAAGAGTGGTTTTGCTGCGCACATGATAATGCCTCACGACTTCGGCGCTGGCAAGCCCCCTTCCTGGAACGCCATTCCGCCGACCGGAACCAAGATCCCGCCGTCCACGGCGACCGCTGCACCGGTGATAAAGGAGGCGAGATCACTGGCCAGAAAAGCTATGACGCGAGCCACTTCCTCCGGCTTCCCCATCTTCCCGCGCATGTGTATCCGGTCGCAGGCCGCCAAGGCGCCTTCCGGATCGGGACCGAGTGACACCGCCCAGCGCAACATCGGTGTATCGATGGCGCCGGGCATGACGCAGTTCGCGCGGATGTTCTGCTTGGCGTAATCGAGCGCCAGGCAGCGCGTAAGTCCGAGCATGCCGTGCTTGCTGACGACGTAGTGCACGGAGTTGCTCTGGGCGGCAACCGACTGCACCGAACCCGTATTCACGATGGCCCCGCCGCCACGCTTGATCATCACCGGGATCACATACTTCGACATCAGGAAGGCGCTTTTCAGGTTGACATTGAGCACCAAATCCCATTCTTCCTCCGAGCAGGTGGTCGCCGAGGCATAACGCTGGATGCCGGCATTGTTGATCAGGATGTCGATTCCGCCCAATTTCTTCGCGATTTTGCCGACGCCGGCCTCAACTTGAGCGCGCTTGCTGACATCGAACGAAAAGAATTCAACCCGGCCACCCCACTGGCGCAATTCCTTTGCGGCGCGCCGGCCGGCTTTTTCGTCGAGGTCCACCACGGCCACAGCAGCATGACGTTGCGCGAATTCCCGGCAGCACGCCAAGCCGATTCCCGAGGCGCCACCGGTCACGACCACAACTTTGTTTTGAAAATCCATGGTAAAGGGTTCTCCTTTTTCAGGAGAGACGGCCGCCGCCTGACTTCATCGCCCGCCCATCTGGCAGCGCGCGATCAAAACCTCACGGAATCCGTTTTGCCGGCATGTTGGCGCCGTTCTGGTGCAGCGTCAGGCTGGTGGCGCGCCCATTGGCGTCGGTCTCGAAGGTAATCTGGGCGTCGACAGCCTTGTAGAAGAAGTCTCGCTCACCCTCCGGGAAAATCGGGAGTTTCGGCTGATTAGTGACTTGAGCGTAAAGTTGGTCACCTTCGCGGGTAATCGTCAGGATGAAGTTCGGCGCCAGTTGATATCGGCCCACGTATCCGTCGAAGATCTTCGGATCGACGGTGATTTCCTTGTGCTCCTTCGGGGCCGGCAGCAAGGGCGCATGCGAGTCCAGCAGATGCATTCCGATGTCGTCAATGCCTGAACCCGTGAACGTATTAGATAGCACGACGATCCCTACCCGGGTTTTGGCGTCATAGCCCATGAAAGATCGGTACCCGCCGGTGCCACCGTTGTGCCAGACGATCTCATCCTCCGAGGGCCTGGTGATGAGCCAGGCGAGGCCGATCTCGCCCCCTCCGGGAGCGCCGGTCGGCCGGCGAACCGATAGCATCGCGGCCATCGCAGGAGCAAGCGGAGATTTCATGTAACCAAGGTTTGCGGCGAGGAAGGTCAACATATCGTTCGCGCTCGATCGCAGTGCGCCCGCGCCCGCCAGTGCCGGCAGGTCCCAATTGGGAACTGCCAGCAATTTAGCATTGTGCCCTAGCGCGAGCCGCGCCTTCATTTCCGGCGAAAGCGTGATGCCGGTGCTGCTCATGCCCAGCGGGCCCGTGATGCGCGTCCTCACCAGCGCCTCGTAGTCCATACCGGCACGGCGGGCCAATGCCTGTCCCAACAGCCCGCCTCCCAAATTGGAATACTCAAACTGCGAGCCGATGTCGCGCGTCAGTTGAAAGGAGGAGATAAATTGAAAGAGTTGCTCCGCAGTATAATCCGCATACGGATTGGCGGGATCCTTGGGATTAAAGTTGGACGGCATCCGCGGCAGGCCGGAAGTGTGCGTGGAAAGGTCCACCAACGTGATGACGCGCCCGCCGCGCTCCGGCACCTTAACCTCGGCGGGGAGATACTTCGCCACGGGGTCGGCGAGGGCGACCTCGCCACGCTGAACCATATCAGACAGCAGCAGCGAGGTGAACACCTTGGTCACCGAACCGATTTCGAAAATCGTGTCGCCATTGAGCGGCCGCGGATCGCCCTGATTGAGGCTGCCGTAAGCCACCACCCGGCGTCCCTGCGGCTCGATAACGCCCACCACGATTCCAACTCCCTGGTGGAAGGTATCGATGCGCTCAACGAGGATCTTCCGAATCTCGGAATCCGGCGGGACCGGGGAGTTCGGCGGGGACTGCGCTCCGGCAATGGCGCCCAACAGAATCATTGCAAAAGTGACGCTAAGAGCTTTCCGCATCGTCGTCTGCCTCCGTGCGCTCAGTTAGCGCCACCCCTCCACGGCATTAAACCAGGATTTCCATTTTGGCATCCCGGGCACCGCAGTATCGCTCAGAATGACAGCGAAGGGCTCGGGATGACAGCATGGAGGTCGCCATTTGACTACCCAAAGCCGCGGACCTATACGACTGGTCTGCGCTGCCTTTTACACCGACTGGCCTTCGTCGTCGTTCGTCTCGGCCGTGACTTCATCCATCTCTTCCGTGGGTAGGCCGCCTGTGGAGGATTTGGCGCCCCGCCGCATGGCCACAATACCGGTGCGCACCATTTCCAACACCCCAAAGGGGCGCAGCACTTCCAGCAGGCCATCGATTTTGTCTTCGCCGCCGGTGATTTCGATGATGAGTGACTCCGGCGCGACATCGACTACCCGCGCCCGGAAGACGTTCACCAACTGGAGCACATGGGAGCGCTGGTCGTGCTGGGCGGCCACCTTGATCATGGCCAAGTCGCGGGTGATCGCGGGCTCACCGGTGATGTCTTCCACCAGGAGGACGTTCACCAACTTGTAAAGGCTCGCTTCAATCCGGCGCGCCTGGTCCTGGTCCGCCTCCACGGTAATGGTCATGCGGGAGACTTCCGGCTTTTCCGTGCGTCCTACTGTCAACGAGTCGATGTTGAAGGCGCGGCGCCGGAAGAGCGATGCCACCCGCGTCAGGACGCCGGGCTTGTTTTCGACGTGCACTACGAATGTTTTGAGCATAATAACCTGGCTATTTTGGATTTGCGATTTTGGATTGCCAAAACCCAAATCCTAACTCCTACATCCTAACTCCTAAATCCAAAATCCTACTCATCATCGGCAGTCTCTACCAGCGGGTTGGGGCGGCGGATCATCTCGTGCAGCGCGGCTCCGGCCGCCACCATGGGGTAGACCGAATCTTCCTGCTCGACCTGAAAATCAATCAGCATCGGCCCCGCGTGGCGGCGCGCCGATTGCACCGCGGGCACCACTTGCGAGCGGTGCGTCACCACCGCGCTGCGGATTCCATAGGCCTCCGCCAACTTGGCAAAATTGGGGCTCAGCAAGGGAGTGGATTCGTAATTGCGCTCGTAGAAAAACTCCTGCCACTGCCGCACCATTCCCAGGTAGCCGTTGTTGATGATGGCAATGTGGATTTTCAGGTTCTCCTGAACGAGGGTGGCCAGCTCGGCCATGGTCATTTGGAAACCACCGTCGCCGACCACCACCCACACTTCCGCCTCGGGGCGCGCTACTTTCACCCCAATGGCGGCGGGCAGCGCGAATCCCATGGTGCCGAGGCCGCCGGAAGTGATCAGAGTGCGGGGGGCTTCATGCTTGAAGTATTGCGCTTCCCACATCTGGTGCTGGCCGACGTCGGTCACCACCACGGTGTCGCCGCCCCGGGTTTCCTGCCACAAGTCGTTGATCACGTGCGCAGCGTAGAGGTGCCCGCTGTCGGGCAGGTTCTGGATGTCCCGCACCGCGGCATCGCCTTTCAAGCCATCGATGTAACTCCGCCACTCACTACAGTCGATCGGCTGGAGGCGGGGCAACAGCTCGCGCAGGACTTCCCGCAGGTCGCCGATGAGGGCCACATCGACTTTTACGAGTTTGTTGATTTCCGAGGGATCGATCTCCACCTGGATTTTCCGCGCCTTGGGCGCGTAAGTCTTCAGGTTGCCGGTGACGCGGTCGTCAAAGCGCATGCCCAGGGCGATCAGCAAGTCGGCGTCCTGGATGGTGTGGTTCACCCAAGCCTCGCCGTGCATCCCCATCATGCCGAGATTCAGCGGGTGGGAGGCCGGGAAAGCCCCGAGGCCGAGCAGCGTCAGCGTGACGGGAATCCCCGTGCGCTCGGCCAGCTCGCGAACCTCGTTCATGGCGCCGGAGAGGAGGATCCCGTGCCCGGCGAGAATCACGGGCCGCTTCGCCTCCTGAATCAGTTGGAGGGCCTGGGAATAATCTTCCGAAGTGGGCGACAAATCGGGGCGGTAGCCCGGCAATTGCGGTTTCGCTGCTTCCCAATCGAATTCACACGAGGACTGCTGTGCGTCTTTGGTGATGTCCACCAGCACGGGGCCGGGACGCCCCGATTCGGCCACATAAAAGGCTTCCCGGAGCGTGCGCGCCAGTTCGCTCGCATGGGTCACCAGGTAGTTGTGCTTGGTGATGGGGAGGGTCACACCGGTGATGTCCGTCTCCTGAAAGGCATCGGAGCCGATCAGTTTGCTGCCCACTTGGCCGGTGATGCACACCACCGGGGAAGAGTCCATCATGGCCGTCGCGATGCCTGTAACCATGTTCGTGGCGCCTGGCCCGGAGGTTGCCACGGCCACGCCTACGCGCCCGCTGGCGCGCGCGTAGCCGTCCGCCATGTGGGTCGCGCCCTGTTCGTGCCGCACCAACACGTGGTGGATCTTGCTGTGCGTCAGTGCGTCGTAGGCAGGAAGAATCGCCCCGCCTGGGTAACCAAAGACGTGCTTCACGCCTTCCCGTTCCAGGCATTCCCAAAGGATCTCCGCTCCCGTCTTGACCATTTTCCCTAGTTCCTCTCCATCTGCATGGGTGCAGCCGCCTGTGCTAAGCCCCTTACTGCATTGTACATTAGGCGGGGTTTACTTGGTGAAACTCCTCTCACAGATTGAGCGGTCAGGTCAGCTATCAGCCATCAGCCTGTTGCCTAGCCCTCCATCCTGACTTCTTGTTTCTGAATCGTGCCAACCGACACTTGCGCCAATTCTTGCTCCTTTCCCTTCAAGGGTCTTCTGGTTTCGCCTCCATTGTCCACGCAATCTGGGTATTTCATGCTGAAAACCAGGTCGATCGTTCTCCATTTCGTCTTACTCTTGGCTTTCAGTAACCCTCTTTCTTTTCATGAACATCGTGGAGAGATGACTATAACTCCCTTTCTTTTCATCAACATCGTGGAGAGGCAGAAATCGGGCATTTTTTCTATATTTGTTTTCAATAACTTAATGAAATTTTGCCTCATTTTTTACCCCGCTTTTTTCCCAGGACCCTGTCCCGCGAGGATAGGCTAACCATTTTATTTTCAATGATATAGATTTTTGCAAGATTTTCGCTATTCATTGGTAACCCCTTTTGTTTCTGACACATCGTGGAGAGCCGCGCCCCTTTTTTCGCCCCGACTCCCGACTTTCAAGCTAACTCTTTGTATTTGAATGAGGTAAGCGCTTAGACATTTTGACGCTAAATAGTAACCCCTTTCGTTTCTATTACATCGTGGAGAGCGCGGTCTTGTGGCGCCGACCTTTAGGTCGGCAGGTGCTAAGCTCAAGGCATTTTTCGGGAGTAACATGCCGACCTTGCACCTGACACCTCATCGCGCTGTGCGATTTCACCCCGACACAATTCTCCATCCTGTAGGCTCGCACGTTGGCGGCCAGTATCGAGGCGGATACGTCCGGATGTGGTTAAGACAGGAACATTATGTCTGATCCTTCTTTCAAGAATCCTACAGGTAGGAAATGATCGTCCGAGATCGCCAATTTCCCGGGCGTCGTAGGGGCGGTTCGCGAACCGCCCGCGCTTTGAAAGAACAAACAGTCTCACGCAAAGATGCTTAAGGCGCAAAGAATCGCGAAGAACAACTTCTTTGTTTTCTTTGCGTCCTCCGCGCCTTTGCGCCTTTGCGTGAAATGCTTTTGCTCGTGGGGCTGTGAAGCTGAGCGGGTAACGCCGAAAGGGCTGGGGAACCGGGGTTCGAGGATCGGTGTAGGGCCGAACGGCGTTCGGCCTGGGGGGTCGGGACTAGCGGTTGCCGTTGGGGTATCGGGCATGAGAAAATGCCACGGTCAGAAGTGCGCTGACCGTGGCTTATGTCTACCCGCTCGACTGGACCTTGCGTTCACAGGCGATCGGGTGTTTATGTCGCCGGTCGAGCGGAAAATGAAAACGGAAATTTCGGCGCAAGGTCGATTCTACGAGGAGGGAAGCGGAGGCTGCAACTAACCGCCCTATAGGCGTGCAGGATTGCGCTCGAAGGGGAGAGGAAGGATGTCGATGATTCGCCGCTCTTTCAGATTACTCATGCTGCTGGGATTTTTCTCGGGGATTGGGTTGTTCGGCCAGACGCCGCAGCCGCCCGTTGCGCCGGTCATTGAGCACCGCGAAACGCGCTACGGAGCCACGGTGGTCGACAACTATTTCTGGCTTCGTGAGAAGTCGAATCCGGAAGTCATCAAGTACCTCGAGGCGGAGAACGCCTATACCGAGGCAATGACCAAGGACTTGAAACCGTTCCAGGACGCGCTCTATGACGAGATGTTGAGACACATCAAGCAAACCGATTTGAGCGTACCCGTCCGGCGCGACAATTACTACTATTACTCGCGCACCGAGGAAGGCAAACAGTATCCTATCCAGTGCCGCAAGAAAGGCAGTCTGGATGCGAAGGAAGAAGTGCTGCTCGATCTGAACGAGCTAGGGAAGGGGAGGAAGTTCGTCGGGCTCGGAGCCTTCGTTGTGAGCGACGATCAGAATCTGCTTGCCTGTACGATCGACTACGTGGGTTACCGCCAGTTTGGTCTTCAAGTCAAGGACCTGCGCTCAGGCGCCACGCTCCCGGATACGATGGAACGCGTCGACAGTGTTGCTTGGGCCGCCGACAATCGGACCCTGTTCTTGACCACCGAGGACGCGGTAACAAAACGCGCGAACCGCGCGTGGCGGCATACGCTGAGCCAGAAGGAATTCGAACCTGTTTATGAAGAAAAGGACGAGATCTTCCGGATCGGCGTGAACAAGACCCGCGATAAGGAGTACCTGTTGCTTGCCAGCGAAAGTACCGATTCGACTGAGTTCCGCTACCTTCGGGCCGACCAGCCGAAGTCCGACTTCACCGTTTTCCTCCCGCGTGAGAAGCAACACCGCTACTTCCTCGGTCATCGCGAGAATCTTTTCTATATTCGCAGCGACAAAGGAGCGAAGAATTATCAGGTTTTCACCGCGCCCGAAAATGATCCCCATCCGAACAACTGGAAAATCTTTATCCCCCACGACAAAGATGTTCTGATCGACCACATCGACCTGTTCCGGGATTTTGCGGTCTCGGTCGAGAAGTCGCTAGCGCTCAATCGCATGCGGATATTCGACTTTAACTCGGGGAAGTGGAGCGCGATCTCTTTTCCTGAACCGGTGTACGCGGCATTTCCCGGTGACACGCCCGACTATGCCTCAAGGACGTATCGCTACAGCTACCAAAGCCTGATAACGCCTTTGAGCGTCTTCGATTACGATACTCAGACCGGCAAGTCGACACTTCTGAAGCAGCAGGAAGTGCCGGGCGGTTATGCTCCTTCTCAGTACGTCTCGGAACGCCGGTGGGTGACCGCGCGGGACGGCGTTAAGGTGCCGCTATCGATCGTCTATAAGAAGGGTTTCGAGCGCGACGGCACACGGCCGCTCTTCCTGTACGCCTACGGTTCTTACGGAATCGGCATGCCTGCCACGTTTTCGAGTTCACGGTTGGTTTTGCTCGACCGCGGCTTGGCTTTCGTGATCGCTCACATACGCGGCGGCAACGATATGGGTGAACAGTGGCACGACGACGGCAAGCTGATGAATAAGAAGAACACCTTTAACGACTTCATTGACTGTGCCGAATACCTCATCAAAGAGAAGTGGACTTCCAAAGACCGTCTTCTGATCGAAGGTGGCAGCGCCGGCGGACTGCTGATGGGCGCAGTGGTCAACATGCGTCCGGATCTGTTCCGAGCGGTGCATCTGGCCGTGCCTTTCCTCGATGTTGTGAATGACATGATGGACCCGTCGCTACCGCTGACCACCACCGACTACCCGGAGTGGGGCAACCCGAACGACAAGGCCGTTTACGAGTATATGCTTTCGTATAGTCCTTACGACAACCTGCACCAAGCGGCGTATCCGCCGATGCTGCTCACGGAAAGCCTGAATGATAGCCAGGTCGCGTACTGGGAGTCGGCGAAGTTCGTCGCCAAGGCGCGCACGCTAAAGACGGACAATAACCCGATCCTGCTTAAGATGAAAATGGATCCCGCCGGCCACGGCGGCGCCTCGGGTCGTTACGACCAACTGAAGGACCACGCCTTCGAATACGCCTGGCTGCTCAGCCAAGTCGGCATTACCAAATAGGCTGAACGGGCTTGGGGTGGTAATCGAGCCCCTGGAGCATTGGTCATGACGGCTGGCTAGCGCAGAGCGCACCTCGGCGTTTTAGCGCGCCATATTAGCGCTGGGCATGCTCACCCACAAACGCCGTTTTGCGGCGGAACGGCTGCAATTCTTGACCAGCAGCACCTTTCGCCGCGCCGAGCTTTTTGAGAGTGATCGGCTCGCCTGATTTCAGTCGTGTCTGTGCGCCGCCAAGCTGCGCTCTGCGCCAGCCCGCCCTCTTAGATTCTAACAAGTCCTCTTCCTTTCCCCACTGAGTGGTATCATCGCCCTGCAAGGGAGGAGGAATTTATGACCAATCTTCATCGACCCACAAGAAGGCAGTTTGTTTCTGCGGCAACGGCGCTGGCGGGAGCGGCCCTTCTGCCGGGCGCGGTTTTGGCGAGTCCCGTTCAGAACGCTGCGGCGGGCGCGCCCGCAAAGGACCCGAAAGCAAGCAGCAGGGAAAAAATTCCTTGGAAGGTGGAGCCCTTCCCTTTGACGCAAGTCCGATTGCGCAAAGGCCCGTTTCAGGACGCGCTGGAGGCGGACCGGCGTTACCTGCACCTGCTCCCCTCCGAGCGGCTTCTTCACACCTTTCGATTGAACGCCGGACTTCCTTCATCGGCGCAGCCCTTGGGAGGGTGGGAGAAGCCCGACTGCGAATTGCGGGGCCATTTCGCCGGTGGCCACTACCTGTCGGCCTGCGCTCTGATGTATGCCAGCGCCGGTGATAGCGAGTTGAAGGAAAAGGCCGACGGGATTGTGATCCAACTCGCCGATTGTCAGAAGGCGCACCAGAACGGCTATCTCAGCGCGTTTCCGGAAGAGTTTTTCGATCGTCTGCGCGAGGGGCGCCCGGTTTGGGCTCCCTTCTATACTTATCACAAAATTATGGCGGGCCTTCTGGATGTGTACGTCCACTGCGGGAACGATCAGGCGCTCGCGGTGGCGGAAGGAATGGCGGAATGGGTCTGGCATTGGCAGGAGAGCATCAGCGACGAGCATCTGCAACGGATCCTGCAAACAGAATTCGGTGGCATGAATGAAGCGCTCGGGAACCTTTACGCCCTGACCGGAAAACACCAATACCTGGACCTGGCGGGGCGATTCGAAAAGGCCATGTTTCTTGATCCCCTCGCCGAACATCGCGATGAGCTGAAGGGGATTCACGCCAACACCCATATTCCCCAAGTCATCGGCGCGGCCCGCCGCTATGAGCTGACCGGCCAAGAGCGCTATCGCCAGATCGCCGCCTTTTTCCTGCGCACCGTCACCACCGACCGAATCTACTGCACCGGAGGCACCAGCAACGACGAATACTGGCGAACACCTCCCGGAAACCTCTCGACGGAACTGGGGAAGTCCACCGAAGAGTGTTGCTGCGGCTACAACATGCTCAAGCTGGCGCGCCACGTCTACGGATGGACGGCGGACCCGTGCGTTCTGGACTACTACGAGCGCACCCTCTTCAACAGCCGCTTGGGCACGCAAAATCTCGAAGACGGCGGGATGAGTTACTTCCTGCCGCTCGGTTCAGGATATTGGAAATATTTCAATTCGCCCTATGACTCATTTTGGTGTTGCACCGGAACCGGCGTCGAGGAATATGCCAAGACCGCCGACACCATTTACTTTCATGACGATCACGGCATCTTCGTCAACCTTTTCATCGCTTCCGAGGTGGCCTGGCCGGAAAAAGGCTTGCGGCTGGAACAACAAACCAACTTCCCCGAGGAAGAGGGCACGGCGCTGGTGTTTCACACTGAGCGGCCCATCGACATGGCTCTCAACATCAGAATTCCCGGGTGGGCCACGAGCGGCGGCATGATTAAACTAAATGGAACCGCGCTGCCAGCGTTCTCAAGCCCGGGCAGCTATTTGACGCTCAACCGAACTTGGAAGGAGGGCGACCGCGTGGAGCTCCGCCTCCCCATGAGCCTCCGGATGGAGACTTTGCCGGGCGACGACACTCAGCAGGCCGCGATGTATGGCCCGGTGGTTCTGGCGGGGCGGCTGGGCACCGAGGGCCTCACCCGGCAGATGTTCTACGCGGAGTACTCAACCACGCCTCCCGGCGAACAGATATTTGCTCCCGTCATCACTACCAGCCGCAAGGATCCGGCGGGCTGGCTGAAACCCGTCTTGACCCAACCGCTGACTTTCCAAAGCGTGGGACAGGAAAAGCAAATTACCTTGATCCCGCTCCATAAATTGTTCGGCGAGCGGTACGCGGTCTATTGGAAAACGGCCTCCACCGTGGTTCGAGGATTCGGCAACTTTGCGGCGAATTTGCGAGGGATTGCCAAGAGAGAATCTTAAGTGAGGAGGGCGCGCAGCATGAATTGGCTTCTTTCCGTGCTGGTTGCGGTTTCGTGTGTGGTTGCCGTAGTGGCGCAGGCCCCGGATGAAAACTTCACGGAGGCGCGCCGAGCGCGCCTGAAGGCCGCGCTCCAGGAGGAGTGGGAATACCAACTGCGCACTTACCCCGAGCTTGCCACGGCGGTCGGCGACAATCGATATAACGACCGCCTCAGGGATTATTCGCCGGAATTTTTCGCCGGAGAGGTCCAGCACGCCCGGCAGGCGCTCCGGATTTTCGAGTCGACTGACACCACCGGCTTCCCCGAGCAGGAGCGTTTGAGCAAGGCCTTGATGATCCGGGATCTGCGCGAGCAAATCGAAGGTGCTCGGTTCAAGGACTGGG
>Ga0326728_10022181_pt1 | contig 11825 bp, 10 predicted proteins | sample MB3enrmetagenome_FD_207602 | JGI IMG/M metagenome (GOLD analysis project Ga0326728, IMG submission 207602) | Lab enriched peat soil microbial communities from McLean, Ithaca, NY, United States - MB31MN | ecosystem: Environmental > Terrestrial > Soil > Wetlands > Peat | place: USA: New York... | reverse complement strand
ACGTGACCGTTGCCGGGAGCATCAGCACCGTGCCGATCCCTTCAAGTACCGACCAGCCCAGAAGGAGCATGGCTGCGTTCTGGCTGATTGCGGCCGTGAAAGTCCCGACGCCATACACCGCAGCACCGGCCAGAAACGTCCTCTTCCTCCCGATGAGGTCCTGGAGCTTTGCTCCGACCAGCATGAAGGCGGCCTTCACCAGCGTACAGGTAGTGATGATGGTCTGGATGGCTGAGGCACTGGTGTTCAGGTCATGCACCAGTGCGCTGATGGAGACTTCCATGGTCGTGGTGTCGATAACCAGGATGAATACCGCCAGGCTGACGATGAAAAGGACACCCCAGGGAAAAGAGCGGTGCCGTTCCATAGATTAGGATGAACAGGGCACCTGATATGAAGGTATCGAAACGGTCGTGAAGTGCTCCGTTACGATATGGATTACCACAAACAATCTGAGGTGATCACTCAATACAAGGCACTATTATCCATGGAGGACATGGCAGATCAAAGATTTGCCTGTTCCTGAAAATCTCCATCTCCATTGATACTTCTCACCGGATTATCACCATCGTGAAGATCTCCCGACACCCGGTCCATGATATCCCCCACGCTGAAAAACTCCTGAAACAATGCCACAGAACCCGGAAGTCCGACCTCTATGTCATGGACAAAGAAAAACTCCTCCTGAACGGCGGCGTTGTAATATACCGCCTTTACATCTCGCACAGTTTTTCGGCTTTTTACGAAATCGATAAAGATGAGAAACTCGTCATTGTCCATGATGTGCTTACCATCGGGCAGACGACAGAGCAGATCCCGCATCGGGTGCAGAGATCCTGATCAACGAAGATTGTTACCATTTTTCACCGTCCGTTTTGCGTACGTGTTTGCGATGATGGCATCAGATTCTTCCCGGCACTCCACGCATCTCCGGCATACTTCCCAATCGTCCAGTACCGGTTATCAGGCATCGTCAGGAAAAGCGGGTCTATTGCCGTAAAATCCGGTATCCCATCCCTAATTACGTTTCCGTCCGCGTAGGCCCCCACGATCTCGCCAACAAAAAGCGTGTTAGTCGGGAGCGGGACGGTCTGAACAAGTCGGCACTCAAGAGTAACCGGGCACTCTTTGATCATCGGTGCGGTTTTCAGTGTACCGTAGAAGACATCAAATACCGTAGATTTGTCCGTCTTCTCGCCGGAGACGATTCCGCAGTAATCGGTCTTCTCCAGAAGGTCCGATGAGGGGATGTTCACCGAGAACGTCTTTGTCTCTGCAATTCCTTTCGGGGTGTAGTGGTGGTTCCCGATCCCGCAGAGGATCATCGGGGGGTTCGCATTTGCCCGGGCACACCAACCCACAGTCATGAAGTTTGCTTTCCCCTTCACCAGCGTCCCCACAAGAACCACCGGCATCGGGATGAAAAAGTTCTGTCCGATCTGTTTCTTTTCCATAGGTTTTTCCTCATTTCCCGCGTCTGCGGTAATCCTAATAGAATGCCATAAGCAGGCCGAATACACACTGATCATCTGCAATGGCAATCTGAGTCATTTCAGCTCGTCAAAATACAGGATATCCCGATCTTTCTTTTTGATCTTGTTGTTCGGTGCGAAGTGGCGGTTCAGCCGGAATGGCTGATGCACCTCAAACCCTATACATACATTTGGCATCGATCCATCCTCCATCTATTTTTTCCATATCTGTCGATACCTATATATCAAATTAGTTGCCCAGTCAACTATGTTCACAATCTAGTTCTTCTGAATTCCGTTTGATTGAATGAATCTTAAAAAACGTAAGGAGGGGTGAAATAAATGAAAATCATCGGGATTAATGGAAGTCCCAGAAAAAAAAGCGAGTAACACCCTGAAATTAATTCAGGCAGTGCTCGATGGGGCAAAAGAAGGCGGTGCAAAAACGGAAGTCGTCGATATCTGCAACCTTGATATCAATTTCTGTACCGGTTGTTTATCCTGTTTTGCAACCGGGGATTGCGTGTATAATGATGATGTCGCTTCTCTTCTCGAAAAAATGAAGAAGGCAGATGGCATCGTTCTGGGATCGCCGGTGTATATTGACAGCGTGACCGCACAACTCAAACGCTGGATTGACCGGTCTGCCAACTCGTTTCACTGCATGACACTTCTTGGTCTTGGGAAATATGGCTGCGCGGTCTCCACATCGGGAGGGTTCATGGAGCAGGAGGTCGTTGATTACCTGAACCATGTGATTACCGATTTCGGCATCGTGTCGGTTGGAGGTGTGGGAATTGCAATGGCGAGGGGGCCGGAAGCATTTACGGATGCCGTGCGCCAAGCTCATAATCTCGGCCAAGATCTTGTCCTTGCAATAAAAAAGAAGAAACGGTTCCCGGAAGGAGAGGCACGGGTTCAGGAGAGGAAGGAATTATTCAAAAAACTGGTCATCGCCAACAAGGACCCATGGCAGTTCCAGTATGAGTTCTGGATGGAACGCGGAGAGATTAAACCATAAGGATACCTTTTAACCTCGATTTGAGAAGGAGATAAAAAAATGGCACCATTATCATTCCGTGAAATCGGGCAGCAATTTATGACGGCATTCCGGCTGGAGACGCGCCCGCTCGTAGTCTATGGCACGGAAACACTTCCGGCCGGCACCGTCAATCTTTCTGAAGTGAACCGGTGCTTTGCTGTGTCACTGTACCAGATGGCAACCGAAAAGGAGGTGTCAGCACTCTATGTCAGTGCCGACACGCAGGAAGGCTGCTGTCTCGGCGGGCTCTTCCATGTGGGGTATATTCCGGTGCCCGATGAGATCAAGTATTTCGTCTCGACCGGCAGGAAAGACGTTCGTGGTGGAGCGGCGGAATACCTGAAGGCAAGCCCGGAACTTGTCGAACGCTGCACGGTGGCGGCAGGACCGATCCACCCGCCGGGAAAATACCTCGTCGTGCAGGCATGTGAGACCCTTCCGGATGCCGAACCTACTATCAAATCCCTCTGCTGCTTTGGCACCGGCGAGCAGATCCGGAATATGGCGGCACTTATTCACTTTGACCGGGACGACCCGTTCTCACCCGTGATCGTTCCATGGGGATCAGCCTGTTCGACGTATATCACGTTCCCGGCGGGTCTGGCGGAAAACACCCCGCGCGATACCGCGTTCATGGGCCCGCAGGACCCCACCCAGAACCATTCCCTCCCGCCGGGCATGATGGCGATAGGTATTCCTGCTGATATGGCCATCATCATGGCAAAAAATCTGGACTCGTCCTTTATCGTGAAACGGCCGCAGGTAGCGTTCCCCCGTCACTACCTGCGAAGACGACAGCGCACAAACACTAGCTTGTAACTGTCAGGAAAAGAACTCGAATTTTTTCATTTCATCAGTTCCGCAAGAACCGTTACATCCTCCTGTTTCATTGTGCACATCACGTTGGAAACGATCTTCTTGATGAGTTCTTTGAGCACGAGACACTCAACATCCGTGAATTCAGAGAGGAGGATCGAATTCCATTCCTGCGCCAAGTGATCCACATCAGCTCGGATCTTCTTCCCCTTTGAGGTAAGGCAGACCCGGTTTACCCTGCCGTCATATTCATCATCCGTCCGGGTCACGTACCCTTCCCGTTCCAGTTTGTCGATCGCGCGGGCGATCGTCGCTTTGTTGAAGAGGAGCCTCTTTGCGATGGTGTCTTGGCTCATACCGTCTTCGCGGTACAGTGCCATTAAAAACGGCAGCTGACCGTAACTGATATTATACGGCAGGAGCCGTCGCGTAAAAAAGGCGGACTGGGCACGCAATAGGTACGAGATCAGGCCGCTGAGCCGGTAATCTTCCATCATAGATCGCCATCTCTTGTTATCAGTATTAATTCGATCCTTTGCCGGATTATCTGATCTCCTATTTGGGAAATATTGATATATTACAGTTGTGTATGCAACTATTACCTCTCGACCCAAGGCACCCTTTCGCCCGGGTCGGACAGACTCTGTCTGCCGTTTGGGGATGGCATGTGAGGTGTCATGATGGCAGATGATATCACATCGGCAATGGCAGCAGTTGAGCGATGGATTGGAAACCCGGTCTCGCTTGCTTTCCTTCGATTTGTTGCAACAAATGATGAATGCGGAAATCGCCTGTCCAACGCAATCGACGCATACATTGGGACAGAAAAACATCTCTGCTGGAAATGCAGACTGGCCGAGAGGATAGTAGGGTATACTCTACAGAAAGGCAGTCAGCTGTTCGGCGTCAACAACGATGATATCAAGAAAGGACTGGCAGAACCGGTATTCAAACGGGGGATCATGAACGTGCTGAATGGCATTGCACGGTACGGGGTCACCAAACCCCAGATCGTCAACGCACCGTTTCTGGTGGTCTGGGATTTCACCCACATGTGCAACCTGCAGTGTAAACACTGTTATCAGGATGCCCAGCGGGCATTGCCGGACGAACTGGACACCAGCGAGGCAAAACAACTGATTCGGGATCTAGCCGACGCTGGTGTCGTCGTCATCGCCTTCTCCGGCGGCGAACCGCTCATGAGAAAAGATTTCTTTGAGATCGCTGCATACACCAACCAGCATGATCTCTACGTCGCCCTTGCCAGCAACGGGACGATGATCACACCGGAAGTGGCGAAAAAGCTATGCGATGCCGGTGTGGAATATGTTGAGATCTCTATCGACGGGAAAGATGCAGCGCACCATGATGTCATCCGGGGAATTGACGGTGCGTTCGAACGTAGCGTTGCCGGGATCCGGAACTGTGTCGAAAACGGGATCTATACCTGCATTGCCACTACCGTGACACAGGACAATTATGACCAGGTCCCGGAAATCTACCGGCTCGCGCAGGACCTGGGGGTGGCACTCCTCATTTGTTTCAATTTCATACCAACGGGCCGGGGTGAGGAAATGGCTGACAAAGACATTTCTCCCTGCCAGCGGGAGGACCTCCTCAGGTTCATCATGACAAAAGACAAAGACGGAGCGATGCCGCCAATCCTCTCGACTGCGCCGCAATTCGCCCGGGTCGCCATTCAGGAGGAGGGAGTGGGTATACCCGTGGGGCACTTCTATCTTGGCGCTGAGCTGAGTGGCAGGACCCGGATGCTTGCGGATTTTATCGGCGGATGCGGAGCCGGCAGGATTTATTGCAGCATCGAACCTCAAGGTGATATTCAACCGTGCGTCTTCATGCCAATCAAAGTCGGGAATATCCGCCAGCAGCAGTTCCTTGAAATCTGGCATAATGCAGATGTGCTCAAAAAGCTACGAGACCGCGATCTCCTGACCGGTAAGTGCGGTTCTTGCACGAATAAGTATATCTGCGGTGGCTGCCGGGCACGGGCGTGGGCATATTCCGGCGATCTTGCAGCTCCCGATCCCGGGTGTATAAACAATCTCAGTGGATGGGATAATCCTAGGAACCGGTTGTCCGATCTTCACCGGCACCGGAACGAATACTAGGAAAATGAACATTCCACCGTGGAGAAGAACCCATGTCACGTGTAGTCTTTGTCAACCCCCTTGATACATCGATATCAGTCCGGGGACTCGGTCTCAAGGCACCTCCCCTGAACCTCATGTACCTTGCCGGCGCGGTTGAACAGGCAGGGTTCGTCCCCCATATCATCGACGCGAATCTGATCAATGGTCTTCCGGAGAAGATTGCGGAAATGGTCGCACGGCTCAGACCGGACCTTGTTGCCCTGACCGCAACAACCGCGACTATCTCAAAGGCGTTCCAGTATATTAAGAAAATTCGTGATGTGGTACCAGAGTGTTTTATTTTCATCGGCGGGCCACACGCGACATTTCTCCCCACCGAGACCCTTACCGAATGTCCCGAACTCGACGCGGTTGTCATCGGGGAGGGCGAGGAGACGGTCGTGGATCTGGTCAAGTCATTCTTACCTGAAGACTTCAGGTGGCTAGAAAAGATCAAGGGGATTGCATTCCGGAAAATAGCGGGGGATACGGAACGGGTTGTGGTTACATCGCCACGATCCCTGATCCAGAATCTTGATGCTCTTCCCTTCCCCGCACGTCACCTTGTTCCCTACAGCGAATACCGGCTGTTCAATGGTGACGTAGGTGCCGGGTTCATGATTACCAGCCGTGGATGCTCGTTTGGCTGCAAGTACTGTGTCTCCTCGCACCTGATGGGTGGGAGGTTCAGGGCGCGGTCTCCGAAGAATGTGGTCGACGAGGTGGAGGACCTCGCCTTAACCTACCATGTGAATGACATTGAGTTCCTTGATGACAATTTTATGCTCGACCGTTCCCGGGCACTCAATATCGCTCGTGAGATACGATCGAGGGGACTTGATGTCTCCTTTGTCGCATCGTCTCGTGTGAATGAGGTCAATCACGATGTGCTGACGGAATTAAAAAAAGCCGGATTATCGACAATTTATTATGGTGTCGAATCCGGGTCCCCGCGTATCCTGCAGCTGATGAACAAGCGGATCACGTTATCCATGGCAGAGGAAGCGGTCAGGATTGCAAAAGAATGCGGTATCAGCGTGCTTACCTCGTTCATTCTTGGATACCCGGGGGAAACGTATGAAGAAATGAATGCAACGATCCGGTTTGCGATCCATCTCGATCCTGATTATGCGCAGTTCACCATTCTTACCCCGTACCCGGGAACCCCAATCTTCCAGGAACTAAAAGAGAAAAATCTTCTTGCCACTTATGACTGGGACCGCTACACAGTAGTTGAGCCAGTCATCCGGTACGGATCGTACGGGCTGACTTCACGGCAGGTCTCCCGCAAACTCAAGGAGGCATACCTGCGGTTCTACCTGCGTGCCGGATACCTGTTCAAACGGCCCGGTATGTTGAAAACGGTTTTTTTTGGCCTGTACCACAGTTATCTTCGACCGGCATTCAGGCATTCCGACCCACAAGGCTGGTACCGCAATTTACCGACGGAGAGATAATACGACCATTAATCCTGAAAAAAATATCGGCAAAACAGTTCGTGGGAGGCACCTTTTGGAACTTATAGCGAACATCGGTCCACAACTGGTATTACTGAGGGATTCATTCTCCCGTTTAAGGTTTATGCAGTCGAGCGCCTGCAGGAGTTTTAAAAACATCATAGTCTCAAGAGATCTAACTTTGAAAACTATATTTTACATGGAAAGGACAGTGCCCGGTGATGCCCTCACTTTCCCGGAACAGGGGCCTTACCCGGCCCGGTCGGGACGCCTCCCCCCCAAGCAGACATGCAGAAAAATAACCCCGTAAAAGGCCCGGATTGCCAATCCGGCGATCCCGATTTCCGGCTGGAGTGGAAACGATGTCCACGCCCCTAGAAAAGTCCATGGAAATCACCTCTTTTCCAGAAATATCAGATTTACGGGGGATCCAGCCCTGCAATATAGAAGCGTTCTAAGGCCACCTGTTTTGGGGATGTGATTTAGATCGATCTGAGGGAAGATCGGCCACTGGAAGGCCAATAGCGGCCTTTTGTACGGATGTGCCAAAAACTGCGTTTTAATCGGTTTTTTTTGCAAACGGGGCGATTATATCCGTTTTAATGGTGGCACCGGGGTAAGCCGGTCGGCAGGCATTGGCCGGGATCCCCTGGCAGTTCTGCCCGGAATGCGGGATGATGGTGTCGGATTGATCGCGAGGGGAACGAAACCAAATTCTAGAATCGGGTTCTGTAAAGTTGTCTGGTGGTGCGGCTTTCCGTGAATGGCTGTCAAAATTCGGGTGGTGATTAAATAAAATGTTCTGATAGATTGCGGTTGCTACCACGCACTTGGTCAATATCGATAGAAGTTTTGATATAAAATCGTAGCATTTTTTATATTTGATTAAAGCCCGTGTCACGCTTTTTAGTCATCTAGGTGGATAATGTTATCAAAGTATTATTTGGCACTTTTCAATCCACGATCTTGGAATGATTTTCTGAACTTCGGCGCAAGAATATATGGAACCACCTCTTCAAAAATCCCACGAGCTAAAACGATTCAGATAGGCGATTATCTAATTTGCTATATTTCAAGGAGAGCTTTATTTGTCGGTATATTAGAAATTGAATCAGAGTATTATTTTGATAAAACACCTATATGGCAAGATGCAATGTTCCCTGTCAGATTTAAAGTAAAACCAGTAATACTTTTACCAATAGAATCTGGTTTACCTTTTAAAAAAATAAAAAATGATCTTGAAATCTTCAGAAAACTTGAAAACAAATCCGCATGGGGAGCGTTTTTTATCAATTCACTTAATAGATTTGATATTGCTGATGGAGAATATTTACATCGAGAATTACGATTAAAATCTGAAAACAGGGAAATCCCGAAAAGATATCGGTTCTGATAAGTTAACGAACCCGCATAAAGTTATAAGATCTTGAGTGTGGTGTGAATGGATACCGTGTTCATTTTATTACGCTATCTTTAACGGTATTGAGTGAGACGAATTAATAATGGCAGTTCCTGAAGTAATAACAAAGCTAATTGAACGTTTTGATTTTCATCGTCAAAGCTATATTGGCCCTAGATCAGAATATAACGAGACCAAATTACGTCAAGATTATCTTGATCATTTCTTTATTGCCCTTGGGTGGGATGTCTATAACAACCAAGGATGGTCTGAACAATATCGAGAGGTTAGTCTTGAACAACCAATCAAAATCAAGGGCACAACTGAGTTTATTGATTATACTTTCAAAATCGGGAAGGATATCAAATTCATCGCTGAGGCAAAAGCTCCTAAAGTAAGAATAAAGGGCAATACTGATGCGGCATACCAAGTCAGGCGATATTCTTGGAATGCCCAACAGCCATTGTGCATTCTTACAAATTTTGACGAATTCTCGGTTTATGATTGCACAATGAAGCCATCATCGTCTGATTCTCAAAATAAAGGAGAGATTAAGCGATTCACATACAAGGATATCCCCAACGAGTGGGATTGGTTAGTATCCATATTTTCAAAAGAGGCTATATTGCGGGGGTCTTTTGATCGATTCGCAGAGGCAACTAAAGGCAAAAAAGGAACTGCTAGCGTAGATGATGAATTTTTAACAGAGATTGAAACGTGGAGAGAGAATCTCGCAAAAAATCTGGCTTTAAGAAATACCTCACTCTCAGTTGATGAATTAAATTTCTCTGTTCAAGCTATCATCGATAGAATCATTTTTCTTAGAATATGCGAAGATCGCGGACTTGAAAAATACGAGACGTTGAAATCGATAAATCTCAATGAAAACATCTATCCACATATTTACGAACTCTTCAAAAAAGCTGATATAAAATACAACTCTGGTATTTTCTATTTCCGTAAGGAACCAGATCGAGAGGAGCCAGACACCCTCACCCCCTCTTTACATGTTGATGATAAAATTCTCAGGGACATAATCAAACGATTATATTACCCCGATAGCCCGTATGAATTCTCAATTATTCCGCCTGAGATCTTGGGCCAAGTATATGAGCAGTTTTTAGGAAAGGTTATTCGGCTTACAGAGGGGCATCAAGCAAAAATAGAATATAAGCCCGAAGTGAAAAAGGCGGGGGGAGTGTATTACACACCAAAATATGTCGTTGATTATATCGTCAAACACACTGTCGGAGAGATAATTAAAAACAAGAATCCAAAAGAGGTTTCGAAAATCAAAATACTCGATCCGGCTTGTGGCTCTGGCTCATTCCTCCTCGGCGCCTACCAGTACCTACTTGATTGGCACCAGGATTGGTACATTCGGAATCTTGTGCCAGTCTTTCGGGAAAAGAACAACAATATAACAGATCCTGCTATTCAAGCCCTCCTCCCGGAACCCCCTAAAAAGAAAAAAATGGAGGATTCAAAAAGCGAGTTTCCCATTTATAATACAGGTTATAGCGAAGGCACTAATCTATTAGATAGGACGCGAAGCGATTGGATACTTACCATCACTGAAAGAAAGCGAATCTTGTTAAACAATATTTTCGGAGTGGACGTTGATCATCAAGCAGTTGAAGTCACAAAGCTTTCTTTGTTACTCAAAGTACTTGAGGGCGAAAATGAACAAGATATTGAAACACATCTCAAACTCTTTGCAGAACGGGCCCTACCATCCCTTCATCAAAATATCAAATGTGGAAACTCTCTTGTTAGCACGGACGTCATCTCCCCCGACATCCCACCCAATGAATTAAAACAGATCAACCCGTTCAATTGGGAGCGGGAATTTACAGATATCATTAAAACAGGCGGGTTTGATGCAGTAATCGGGAACCCCCCATATGGTGCTGAATTTTCACCAGCCGCGTTTGAATATATCCAAAATAGATTCAATGCACAATCGAAGTCAATTGACAGTTATGAATTATTTTTAGTCAAGGCTTCCCAATTGTTGAACATTCATGGATTTCTGTCGATGATTATTCCTTTTTCATGGGTAACAGCAGAAAAATATCTTGGGTCACGCCGCCTTCTTATTGAAAAACTGAAACCAGTGACAGTATTGGGAATGCCATTTGATGTCTTCAAAAATGCATATATAGACACCTCAATCATCGTCTTTTCTCATGATGATCGGATCAAGGAATGTAAAATTCATTATTTCCCGAAAAAAGAAAAATTGAAGTTAATACCAGATGAAATTGGACACGACGTCCCATTAGACAGGATCGTATCTGATCCGTTAATTCGATTCACTCCGATATTCTCTATAAATCTGAACTCGATTCTAACAAAACTAAAATCCTCAAATAATAACTTCGGCAAATGGTTTAAGATTCAACGCGGTGTTCAGCCATATAGTCGAGCGAAACATTCTGAAAAACAAATTAAAGAGCGGTTTTTACACTCAAAAAGACAATTATCCTCGAAATGGCTACCAGAACTTCAAGGAAACGAACTCTCTCGATATTATGTAGAGCCTGAACGGGTCTCATTTCTACATTATTGTGAAGACATCGCATCTAACCGAGAAATAGAGATGTTTCAGGGGCCGAGAATCGCATTAAGACGTTTATTAACCCGAAAGTTCCGGCTTCAAGCAAGTTTTGTAAAAGACACTATGATTACAACCGATAATGTCCTGAATTTGATTCCATTAAGTCAAGAAACTGACATATTATTTGCATTGGGCATACTAAATTCAAGAATAATTTCTTGGTATTACGTTAACACATCGTCAATAGCCCAAAAGGATGATTTCCCCCAAGTGCATTTATCCGCTTTGAAAGAATTGCCCATCCCAGAAAGTAACCCCAAAGCCCGTGAGCGTATTAAAGAACTTGTTACTCAGATGCTTGACCTCAATAATAAATTACAGACTGTAAGGATCGAACAGGATAAAACAATGCTATCACGTCAGATTGAGGCCGTTGATAATCAAATTGATACCTTGGTGTATGAATTATATGGATTAACCGAAAAGGAGACAAAAAGTATTCAGGGATGTTAAACATTCATTATTTTTCATTTTAGGTATCTACTTATTTTCATTTATTGATGCTTTATGAGATGCAGTTTAGATTTGAGTCCCTTCATATATATTCTTCAAATAACTAGGGAAAATATATTCCTTATATCTTATCTTGCCCGTTGTTTCTGTAATAATTTCCACATTTTCGAATTTCTTCAATAAGTTTATTGCTGTCTGAGGTTCTGGGGTTTCCCCATGATGGGTCGCATGGTCGCTCTGCCCTTTTTTGTGGTCAGTTGTTTATCCCGGAAAATGCGGGTTTTCTCCTGAGCCGTTTATTCCTCAACTTTGCCGATGAGACCGGAAAGCATGGCACAAATGAGGAAAATGATAGCACCCAAAAGTACTCCAACCTCGTACGATAAAGGAGCGACCTGGTTGGTTGCGGTATCATA
>Ga0326728_10022180_pt1 | contig 11825 bp, 8 predicted proteins | sample MB3enrmetagenome_FD_207602 | JGI IMG/M metagenome (GOLD analysis project Ga0326728, IMG submission 207602) | Lab enriched peat soil microbial communities from McLean, Ithaca, NY, United States - MB31MN | ecosystem: Environmental > Terrestrial > Soil > Wetlands > Peat | place: USA: New York... | reverse complement strand
CTCCGGTTTCAATGCCGCCGATGCCGGAGAGGGAACGGCCGGGAAATTCCTGGCGGATGAGCAGGGCAATTTCCATGACCATGCGCAGGGCGATGGGGCGGATGGCCTTGGAGGAATAACCGCCCGGGGTGCTGTAACCTTCGACCGAAGGTTCCGGGCGAAGCGTTTCCAGGTTGATGCCCATGACGCAACGAATGGTGTTAATGGCGCTGACACCCTGGCAACCGGCGCGCAACGCCGCCCGGCTCGGGTCCTCAATGCGGGTGATGTTCGGAGTCATCTTGGCCCAAACCGGTTTTTTGGCCGCGCTCATGACCCAACCGCACACTTCCTGCAATATGTCGCAATCCTGCCCCATGGCCGCGCCCATCTTTCTTTCCGGCAATCCGTGCGGACATGAAAAATTAAGCTCAAAACCATCCACCCCGGCGTCCTGGCATCGTTCCACGATTTCGATCCAGGCCTCCTTGCGATATTCCTCCATGATGGAGGCAATCAGGACGCCATCGGGAAAGAGATCCTTGCACTTCTTGAATTCTTCGACCCAAATTTTAAATGGCCGGTCGCTGATCAGCTCGATGTTTTCCCAACCAATGACTTCCTTGCCGTCATCGGCCATCAATTTCGCGTAGCGGGGCGAGACATTGATGACCTTGGAAGCATCGAGGCTGACCGTCTTGGCAATGACGGCGCCCCACCCTTCCTTGAAGGCCCTGCCGATGACATTGAGGTTGGTCCCCGGCGGACCGGAGCCGATGATGAATGGATTCTTCAATTTGAGTCCGTCAACTGTCGTGGCAAGTGTTGGCATAAATTTGACTTCCAATTCTGAACGACTCCGGCATTCTATGGCAACAGGCGGCGTCAAGCCAGAATAAAAATGTGCTGCTGGGAGAGGTTGACGCGCTCCGGCAGCCGGATACTCAACACTGGAATATGCCAAGAATTGTTCGCGGAGGATTGATTCAAGCCAGCAGCACCCACGAAGGCGCCGCGCCTTTGGACGTCATCAAGAAAGCCATGGTCGAGAAGCACATTGGCTTCCTTGAACAAGCCGCAAAAAGGGGCTGCCAGGTCGTTTGCCTGCAGGAGATTTTTTACGGGCCTTATTTCTGCGCGGAGCAAAAGACGCATTGGTATGCCACCACCGAACCCATCCCCAACGGCCCCACCATCCAACTGATGTGTGAAACGGCCCGGCGGCTGGGCCTGGTGCTGGTCGTTCCGATTTACGAGGTCGAAGGCACCGGCATCTATTACAACACCGCCGCGGTGATCGACGCCGACGGCAAATACTTGGGCAAATATCGCAAGAGCCACATCCCGCACTGTGCGCCGGGGTTTTGGGAAAAGTTCTATTTCAAGCCGGGCAACCTGGGGTATCCGGTTTTCCAGACGGCCGTTGGCAAGATCGGCGTTTATATCTGTTACGACCGTCATTATCCCGAAGGCGCGCGCTGCCTGGGATTGAACGGCGCTGAAATCGTTTTCAACCCTTCGGCCACGGTCGCGGGGTTGAGCGAATATCTCTGGCGCCTCGAACAACCCGCCCACGCCGTGGCCAACCAGTATTTCATCGGCGCCATCAACCGTGTCGGCGTGGAAAAGCCGTGGTCCATCGGCGAATTTTATGGTCAATCCTATTTCTGCGATCCCCGCGGCCAGATGCTCGCCGTCGGCAGCCGCGACAAGGACGAACTGGTCGTGGCCGACCTGGATTTGGACAAAATCCAGGAAGTGCGCGACGTCTGGCAGTTTTATCGGGACCGCCGGCCGGAAACCTACCAGGACATTATGAACCCCTGAAACTTATGGACCCATTCCTGCAAGCTGCCGTTGATGAAGCAAAAAGGGGGCTCGCCGCGGGCGGAATTCCCATCGGCTCGGTGTTGGTCTGCGACGGAAAAATCATTGGCCGCGGCCACAACCAGCGCGTGCAAAAAGGCAGCGTCATTCATCACGGAGAGATGAACTGCCTCGAAAACGCGGGCCGGCAGCGGGCGTCGGTTTACAAACGCTGCACGATCTATACGACCCTATCACCCTGCCCGATGTGCAGCGGCGCCATTTTGCTGTATGCGATACCGCGGGTGGTGGTGGGCGAGAACGTGACATTCATGGGAGCGGAAGAACATCTGCGGGCCAACGGCGTCAAGGTGGAAGTCCTGCAAAACGAAGAATGCGTGCGGCTCATGCGTGATTTCATCGCCAAAAACCCGCAATTGTGGAACGAAGACATCGGAGTGTGACGGGAAAGGCGGAAGGAAGAATTAAGCATTAAGAAGTGGGGAAAAGGCATCGCGGTTCGACTTGGCTGTTTAATAATTTCAAAATAATTGAACCTTTTGGCGCGTTCCCGCCATTAACAGGCAAATGCAACCTTGGAGAAATATTATGAACACCACAAAATTCATCGGCTTTGCTTTGCTGTTTTTGTCCTTGGCTGGCGCGCGCGGCGAGCCTTTCAGCACGAACATCAATCCGGCGTTGCGGTATTATCAGGCGTTTCTGCTGGCGCCGGACCCGATGTCCGATGCGGACAGGGATTATCCGGGGTCGAAAAAAGGGAAGGAACAAAAGCTCCCGGAACGGTTCGGCCAAATCGTTGCCGGCTATGACAATCAATTCCTCCTGGTGCGCCAGGCGGCGCACGCCACGGTGCCGTGTGATTGGGGCATTGATTTAATCTACGGCGGCCCAAACACGATGCTTCCCCATCTGGGCCGCGCCAAGGCGGTCTGCCGAACGGCGCAGTTGCGCGCGGTGTGGGATTTGCAACACGGCCGGCAAGACGACGCGCGCGACGATTTGCTGGCGGCGTTCGTGCTGGGCAGGAATGCCGGCAGTGACCCTATTTTAATTGGTGCGCTGGTCCAAGATGCCATCGAAGCCCTTGACTATGGCACTGTGGCGCAATACTTCGGCGAATTTTCACCGGAAACCTTGAAGCAGTTGGTGGAGGGATTCGATGCGGCTCCCGCCCGGCTTACGATGGCAGCCTGTATCCCGTCGGAAAAACACGTCTTTGATTGGCTGTCAAGCAAGCTTCTGGAACTGCAGCAGGCGCATCCCGGTGACGACGCCAAAGTGATGGCGGGTTTCCGTGAATGTGGAATTGTCACGGCATGGGAGGCTTTTGGCTACACTAATTTCTGGCCACAACTCGTCGCAGCATCCGGGGGAACCAGCGAAGGGGTCCTCAAGCTGGCCCGCGAGACAGAGCCGCTCTTTCCACGCCTGGCCGACATCATGGCGCTGCCGCCGGCGGAGTATGAAATCCAGGCGAAACAATTCCTCGCAGAGATCCACAAATCTCAAAACCTCTTCTTCACTGGATTTGACTTCCTGCTCACTGGATGGCCCCTTCTCGGCCAGCAGAAACTCCAAATCCGGCCGACAGAATTCAGAGTTCAGGCGCAACTGGCCATGGTTCATGCCGCTGTGGAATACAAACTGCATGGCGAATCTGGATTGAAAAGCGTGATGGACCCCTTTGGCAATGGTCCTTTTGACTTTCAACGATTTGTGTTCAAAGGCGTGCATCGGGGCTTTGAACTAAAGTCCGCCTATGCCGGAACCGACGCTCCCTTCGTGATGATCTTTGTTGAGAAGCAGGGGCCGGCCTTCCACATCACCGGGCCGGATGCGGGAAAGGCGATAGACCAATGACCCGGTTAATTGTCGGATGGAGTTACTCAGGTCTATCGGTTAGGATTGAGATGTGGCTGCCCTGAATCCAACGTTCGTGGAAATCGAAACTCCAGACACGCGGAGTCTTCTCGATCAGGCCCGGGCAGGCGACGCCGGGGCGTTTGGCGAGATTTGCCGCGTCCATGGAAGCCGGCTGTTGCGACAAGCCGTTGCGCTGTGTGGCAACGTCACGCTGGCCGAAGACCTGGCGCAAGACACGCTGGTGGAAGCGTGGAAGGGTTTGCATCGTTACAACGGGCGCTGCCAGTTTTTCACCTGGCTTTGCGCGATTCTGCTGAATCGTTACCGCAATGCCCTCCGGAAAAATCGTCTCCGGCCGGCTGCCACGCCCGGCGGGCGGGATCAGGATGAATTTGAGAAAGACACCAGCAATCTGGCCGACCACGCCGCCCTGCCGGACCAGGCCGTCGAACGACGCGAGCAGGCGGTGCTCGTGCGAAAATGCGTCCAGGCGTTGCCGGCCAAACACCAGCAGGTCATCCATCTGCGTTTTTACGTGGATGATTCGTTGGAGGGCATTGCCGCCGCGCTGGGGTGCTCGGTGGGGACGGTCAAATCCCGTTTGTTTCATGCCTTGGACAAGCTTCGGAAAATGAATGCCTTCAGCGGCCCGCTGTCAGATTTCAAAACGAAAGGCGGAATGTTATGAAACCTTGTGCCCAAAACCGGGAACTCATTGTCTGGCTGGCATTGAACGCGCTGGAGGCGCGGCAGGCGCGGCATCTGCGGGCGCATCTGGAAACCTGCGAAGGCTGCCGCCGCTACCTGGCGGAAATTTCAAACGTGACCGAAAGGCTGGCGGAGGAGAAGGCAGAGCCTGACATTCAGGCGTCCGAAATCTTCCACCAAACAGTGGCCGGCAAATTGCGGGCGGCAAAACCGGATTCCCCCGGGGAAATCCTGGCGGCGTATTTTCGGGGAAGCCTGTTGAACTGGCGCGTGGCTGGGCCGGCCATCGCGGCAATGGTGGTGGTTGGCGTAACTGTCGCTGTCTGGCGGCAACCACCGGTTGTTGCTTCGTCTCCAAAAGCCGCCATACAAACCACGTTGGCATCGGGCGCGGACAATGATCCGGCGCCGACCATTGCCAATTATCAGAGGGTCGCCAATCAGTCCCTGGACCAATTGGATGCATTACTGACCCGGCAGGGCAACCGGGCATTGCCGTCCATGCCAATCTATACCGCCTCGACGCTTGCGCTTGCGAAACAGTCGTTCTGAAAACTGAATCAGGTCTGGGCGAGCGCCGCAGCGTATTTGCGGGTGAGCGCAGAAAGTTCCGCACAAACGGGTTTGTATTTTTTGTCGTTCGCCAGATTTTTCATTTCGAGGGGATCGGCGCGCGGGTCGAACAGCATTGCGCCGTTGATGCCGCCTTTTCCAAACTCGGCGTAACGCCATTCCTCCGTGCGCGCCGCGACGCCGTGAAGAGTTTGCCCGTCCTCGCTCCATGTGCTGAACCCCGGCTTGTCCCATTTCGCCAACGGTTTTTCCAGCAGCGGTGCGAGGCTTTCGCCTTCGATTTCATTTTGCCGCGGCAGGCCGCACAGTTCCACCAGCGTCGGATAAATGTCCAACGACTGCACAATGCGCGCGCAACTCTGGCCGTTGCCGCGCGCGCCCGGGACGGAAAGGATGAGCGGCACGCGCGTGCCCATTTCAAAGAGCGAGCCGGCCTTTGACCATTTTCCTTTTTCGCCGAGCTGATAACCGTGGTCCGCGACGAAAACGATGATGGTGTTGTCGCGCAAGCCAAGCCGGTCGAGTTCACCGATGACGCGGCCAATGTTCCAATCCACCCACGAAACGGAGGCGATGTAGGCGCGGATGACCTCCTTCGCCTCCGCCCGGCTCGCGCCGCGGCCAATGAACAAATCGGCATTGCGTTTGCGAATGGCCGCGCTGGGAAATCCCGGCGGCACCGTCGGCCACGCCGCAAAATCCGGAGTCAATTGGATTTTGTCCACATCATACAAGTCGAAATATTTCTGCGGCGCCGTCGGCGGACTGTGCGGCTTGACAAATCCGCAGGCGATGAAAAACGGCTGGTCTCTGTTTTTCCGCAAATTCTCAATCGTGCGGTCGGCGGTGTGATAATCGCCGTGGCCTTCGCCATTGCCGTCAAGAACAACGATACGGTCGGAATACGCGGCGCGAGCGTTGTCCGCCGGCAGCGGCGGCAGAATACCGTCCGGCATGGCAACCTGCGCGCGCGGAATCACCCGCGTTTTCCCGACTGGCGCGCCGAGGCCGTCGTCGGTCGGGCCGCCCTTGTCGCTGGTGGCGCTCCACGATTTCGCGTCATCAATGCCGCCGTGAAAAATTTTCCCGGCGCGCACGCTGGCATAGCCGTTTTCTTTGAACAACTGCGGCAACGTCGTCCAATCGGGATGCGCGACGCGGAAGTCCGTGCGATTTCCGAGAACGCTTGTCTTTGTCGGATTTCTCCCGGTGAGCAGCGACGCACGCGACGGATTGCAAAGTGGAAACTGGCAGTAATTCCGGTCGAAACGCACGCCGGATTTGGCGAGGGCGTCGAGGTTCGGCGTGCTGGCGTGAAACATGCTGCCGTAACAACCCAGCTCCACGCGCATATCGTCGGACATGATGAACAGCACGTTCGGTTTACGGGCGGATTTGGGAGTCCCCGCGCGCAGCGCGCCGGGCAGCGAAGCGACGGCGGCGGCTCCGGCAACCATTCCCAGAAATTCGCGGCGCGACCAGCCGTGTTCGGTCGGAGTATTCATAAGGCGGATTTTAGGGGGGCGAGCGCGAAGCGCAAGCACGCACCATTTGCAAAGCGGCGGTTAAACAATTATCTTTGCGCCGCGTGAGCCAGCCGCCCATCACCAGCGCCGGACGCGGGTTTCATCTGTTGTCGAAGCCCGTCGGGCAGGTCTGCAATCTCGATTGCAAATACTGTTTCTACCTCGAAAAGGAAAAATTGTATCCCGACGAAAGGCAGTGGCGCATGAGTGACGCCGTGCTGGAGGAGTACGTCCGCCAATACATCCACAGCCAGCCGGCGTCTGACATCCACTTTGCCTGGCAGGGCGGTGAACCAACATTGCTCGGGGTGGAATTTTTTCGCACGGCCGTTGCATTGCAACAAAAATTTTCCGGCGGCAAATCGATCTTCAACGCCATTCAAACGAACGGAACCCTGCTCGACGACGAGTGGTGCGAATTTTTGGCCGCGAATCATTTCCTCGCCGGTCTTTCGGTGGATGGTCCGGCCGGGTTGCACGACCAGTACCGCGTTGACAAGCGGCAACAGCCGACGTTTGACAAAGTGATGCGAGGGTTGAACCTGCTCAAGAAACACGGCGTGGAATTCAACACTCTTACGGTTGTGAACCGCTCGAACTCGCGATCGCCGTTGGAGGTTTATCGTTTTCTCGAAAGCATCGGCAGCCGGTTTTTGCAATTCATCCCGCTGGTCGAACGCGCGGCTCCGGCCGGGATGAAAACGGCGGGCCTCGATTTTGCCGCGCCGCCGTTGCCGGGCGAAAAGGGAAACATTTCAACCGTCACGACGTGGAGCGTCGAGCCGGAGCAATACGGGAATTTCCTATCGGCGATTTTTGATGAATGGGTGCGCCATGATGTCGGCAAAACTTTTGTCCAATTGTTCGACGTGGCCTTGGGAAACTGGATGGGCCTTGGCTCGTCACTCTGCGTCTTTGCGGAAAAATGCGGCGCTGCTCCAGCCATCGAGCACAACGGCGACATCTACAGTTGCGACCACTACGTTTATCCGCGCCACAAGCTTGGCAACGTGATGAACCAAAGTCTCGGCGCGATGGTGAATTCGCCGCGGCAAATCAAGTTCGGCGGCGACAAATTCGATTCGCTCCCGAAGTTCTGCCGCGAGTGCGAAGTGCGCTTCGCCTGCAATGGCGAATGTCCAAAGCATCGTTTCATTCAGACGCCGCATGGCGAGGACGGATTGAATTATCTTTGTCCTGCCTACAAAAAGTTTTTCAACCACATTGATCCGCACATGAAAATGATGGCGCGGCTGCTGCGAAACGACGAAGCGCCGGCGCGCATCATGGAATTGCCGCCGAAATGACCGGCAGGCCAACCGTCAATGATTTGCAAACACTGAATATACAACTCTTGGATTTTAGCCGCCGGCATCGGGCCCAAAAAACCGGGCGCTATTGCGGGGGTTCGGGTGGCGGCGGGAAATCAGGCGGCAGGGGCGGCGTGACGGCTGCGCGATCCGCATGTCGTCCGGATGACGGACGCGCTGCATGAATGACAGGTGCCGCAGGCGCCACGGGCATCGGAGGCGGTATTGGTGTTGCGGGCGCTGCGGGTCTTGCCAGCGGTAAAGGCGGCAAATTCAAAAAATCCATGGGATCGGACGGCGCCGGTTCCATCTCATGCGGCAGGGCGGCCATGTCTGTCGGGTTTTCCGGCGGTGTTCCGGGCCTTGAATTTTCGACGAAAGCGATCAGGTCCGAGAATTCCTCCAGCGAAAGGCCCGTTTGCAGGCCCTCGGGCATCAGGGATATTTGGCTGATTTTCCGATTCTTGATCCCGGACTTTTCCAGGAGATTCGTCACCCCCAGGCTGTCTATCAACGTTACCGTGTCGGTCGTTTCCGAGCGGACGATTCCGGCGTAGTCCTCGTCGTCTGTCATGTAGAAAAACACCTGTTGGTAGCCGTCCAAAATGACTTTCGATGGATACAGCACCGACTCGATGATATAAAGGCGGTTTTGTTTTGTGCCAATGCCGGTCAGGTCCGGCCCAATGTGCCCGCCCTGCCCATTGATGGTATGGCAGCGGACGCAGTTGACGCCATTGACATCCGAAAATATTTTCTGTCCGCGCCGGGAGTTGCCCGGATGAGCGAGGGCGAAGGATTGATATTCCGGCACCGGTCTGACTTTGACCTTGAACAAGAGGCTTTTTTTCGCGGCGGGGTTGGTTTGATAGATTTGTCTCAGGCTGGCAATGGTGTCGTCCGGCAATCCATTGGTGGAGGCCAGTTTCGCCTCGATCCGTGGCAAGGCCGCGTCGCGCAGGCCGGCCACAGCCGTTCTGCATTGGGATCGAAGCGTTGCATTTTTCGAAGCCAGCCCGTCCAAATAAACATCCAGAGCGGCCATATCCGGCATTCGTGTCAACGCCTGGATGGCGGACGTGGATAACCGGCTGTCGGCGCTGAGTTTGATCAATTGCGGCACAGCCGGCCTGGCCCGCAACGTGCCAAGAGCTTCGATTGACTGCCGGCGGATATCCACGGACGGGTCCTCCAGCCCCCGCATAAACTGTGCGATGGCCGCCTCCCCGCCGATTTGAGTCAGAGCCGCGATGGCGCCTTGTTGAACGGCGGGATTGGAACTGGCAAGGTTTTTGCCCAGCAATGGCGCGGTCTGAGACAGTTTGTTTTTGCCGAAACATTGAAACAATTCCACCAGGATCCGGTCATTGATTGGATTTTCCGACAACCGAATCAAATCGTCGTTCCATTCATTGCCGCCCGTCTTTCGCGCGTATTCAATCGCGGCTTCGAGCAGGGAGACCGGCGCTTGCGGGTTCTTTAGAATGGGTCCAATCAACGCCCGGCTGTCCGGGTCGTTTCCGGCGGGCAGCGCGCGCAGAATGCTGGCGCGCATGGCAACATTGGTTTCGTGTTCAAACATGGTCCGCAACAGGCCGGCGGCATTTGTGTCATTTGCAGAGCGCACCCAGTCGAAAACGATCTGGCGAATGGCGGGTTGCGAGTCCTGAAGGGCTCCGCGCATCGCGGCGGCGATGACAGGGGATCCCTCCCAGTTAAGAGTTTTGGCCGGGGGCGCGCCCATGACCGGCATCGTGTTCCACCAATCGCCGTTCCACGGCGGCACCTTTAGATAAAGGCTGGATAACAGATTCAAAACATTGGTGCGCGGTTCCATCGGGATGCCTTGCCTGGACAGGAATGCCCCCAATGCCTTGACCAGCCCGACGTCGTAGGTTTCGCGTGTGGCAAAAAAGACGCCTTCGCGAATCTCCGGCTTGACGCTGGCGAACCCTTCGACAATTTGCGGCCATGCTTTGGCATTTGAAAGGCCAATGCGGTTGAGGGCCTTGAAGGCCGCGTAACGCGCGAAAAGATCCTTTTGCCCCAGGGCCTGTTCCAGAGGCCTTATGGCATCACGATCTCCAATGCGCCCCAAAGCGGTCGCGGCGCGGAAACGCAGCGCCGCATTGGTGCTGCCGAGCATCGCGATTAACGGGCGGACGGCGTCTTTGGCCTGGCGCGTGCCAAGCTCCCGCGCCGCCTGCGCCTGCACCGTTGCATCCTTGTCTCTCAAGGCCGAGAGAATGACTCTGTGCTTCTTTTTTCCGCCATCGATCGCATCCAGGGTCCAGATGGCCGACCATCGGGCGCAGGGCGGCGCTTTGGTGTTTTTGACAAGAGAAGCCAGTTTGTTCTCGCCTTCCTTGCGGCGGTCGGCCAGGCGCCGTTGCGCGACCAATCGCACGCTCTGCGAAGGATGCGACAACGCCTGAACCAATTCCTGGGTCGAAGCCTTGAATTTCTGGCCGGTGGCCGCCGGAACGTACCAATCTGGTTTGGGCGCGGCCAAAGACTTTCCGGTGTATGTCACCTTGAAGAGCCGTCCAAGAACCTGGCTGGTTTTCCAGCCGGACAACCCCCAATCGGTAATATAAAAGCCCATGCCATCCGGGGTGACGGTGATGCCCACGGGCCGGAAGGCACCGCCAAATCCGCCTCTCGTCACAAACTCCAAATCGGTGCGTCCGCAAGGGATGCTCGCCGCAAGAAGGGTATTGCCCTCGTACTGCACCCGGGACGCAACTTCATAAGTGCTCCCCGTGCGTTTGAGCCGCAGCCGCATGACCCATGCGCCCGCCCAATCGCACATAAAAAGGTTGCCATGATATTCCGGCGGCAGGGCGTCCTCATTGTAAGCGACCGCCCCCGTCGGCGCGCCTGAGCACCCGTTGAAATCGGTCATCATCCAGAGCGTATAAGGCCGTTGCGGCTTGAAATCGAATGGATACCCGTAAAAACCGCCGTCCACCATGTGGGTCACGCGCGTCCACCAGCCCCCCCCGTCGTCCGTGTTGTCATCAGTAAACATCTCGTCTTCGGAGTTGATGGCAACCTCCAGATGATTTCGCGTTCCGGTGCAATACACTTCCAGGCCCGTGCCATCGGGGCGCATCCGATAAACGCCGCCGCGCATTTCAAGTTTCCGCCCGTCCGTACCGACCGCCCCGAGAATGCCCTTGTCCCCCGTGCTGATGTAAAAATATCCATCCATGGCCAGGCGAATCCCGGATGGGATATGATCGTTGAACGACGGCAGCCACGGATGAGGATTGTCGCTGGCAATTAAATCCACCCGGTTGACGCCGACGCCGTGATCATCATCGAAGACACTGAACTTCGGCGAATGATGGACATAAACTTTTCCGTCGATGTATTGCAGGCCGAAGACGGCGTAAAGATTGGTCGCAAACACCTTCATCTTTCCATCGGGATAAATACAGAGGATTCGGTCCCCCGGCTTGTCCGACGGACTGCCCATATCCATCGGGTCCTGTCCCAGAAAAATCCGCCCATCCGGGGAGCAACAAACGACCGACGGAGCGCTAATGACCGGGGCTTGCGCCACGATTTCCGCGCGCCAACCCGGAGCGCACGTGATCATGGGCGAATTAGTCGTGCCGGCCAACGCACCAGGCGCGCATGACAGCAACAGCATCGAACATGTAAGGATCTTGCTCAAGAGCAATTGGCTGAGTGCATCGTTATTCGGAAAAGAAAGCAGTTTCCCCCATTTCCGGCCCTTTGGAAAGCCATTTCTGGCCGCTGCACCGGGAGATGCTACGATTTCGAGGAGGCCAGACGGGCTGATTCGATCATTTCCCAGAACTTCGGATTCTCCTGCAGCGCTTCGTCTTCCCCGGTCGGCAGGCTCGAGCGAAAGAGAAAATCCTTGAGCGTGTTGCGGCTGAGTATGCGATGCACGACAACGCCCAATTCATGCCGCTCGAAATAGACGCGGTAATCGCCCAGGCGAAAGCGATGCAGGGTTTTGCCCGCGCGCTCCAATTTGCCGAAATGGAGCAAATCGCTTTTG
>Ga0326728_10022179_pt1 | contig 11826 bp, 11 predicted proteins | sample MB3enrmetagenome_FD_207602 | JGI IMG/M metagenome (GOLD analysis project Ga0326728, IMG submission 207602) | Lab enriched peat soil microbial communities from McLean, Ithaca, NY, United States - MB31MN | ecosystem: Environmental > Terrestrial > Soil > Wetlands > Peat | place: USA: New York... | reverse complement strand
CCTCAAGAACCGCAAGGCCATCCTCGGCGTATTCGACGAAGGCTGCATGGGCATGTTCAACGCCATCATCGAAGACAGCCTGCTCAACACCACCGGCGTCTTCAAGGAGCGCCTCAGCCAGTCCGCCCTCGTCGCCGCCATGCAGAACGTCACCGACGCGGAGGCACAAAAAGTCCGCGCCTGGCTCGATAAGAGCGGCATCACCTTCGTCACCGGCCCCAATGAAGAGACCGACCTCACCGGCGCGCAGATTCTCCAGCAGTGCAAGATGTACATCGCCGCCCTGCGCATCGCCGACGACTTCGGCTGCGACGCCATCGGCATCCAGTATCAGCAGGGCCTCAAGGACCTCGTCCCCGCATCCGACCTCGTCGAAGGCCTGCTCAACAACGTAGACCGTCCCCCAGCCTTCGACGCCGCAGGCAAGGAACTCTACGCCAGCCGCCCGCTTCCCCACTTCAACGAAGTGGACGAGTGCTGCGGCCTCGACCTCATTCTCACCAATCGCATCTGGACCGCCATGCACCTCGACCCCGCCACCACCCTTCACGATGTCCGCTGGGGCGAGCACTACAAAGGCGACGGAATCGACGACTTCGTCTGGGTCTTCCAGATCTCCGGCGCCGTCCCCGCCTCGCACATCGCCGGCGGTTACGCCAAGGCCTCCAGTGAGCGCCAGCCGCCCATGTACTTCCGTCTCGGCGGTGGCACCCTCAAGGGCGTCTGCAAGCCCGGCCCTGTCGTCTGGAGCCGCGTCTTCAGCCAGGGCGGCAAGCTCCACGCAGACATCGGCCGCGCCACCGCCATCGAGCTTCCCGCCGCCGAGACCGAGCGCCGCCTGCTAGCCGTCACCCCGCAGTGGCCCATCATGCACGTCCTGCTGCACGGCATCACGCGCGACCAGTTCATGGCGCGCCATCCCGCAAACCACGTCAACGTCGCCTACACCGAGACCGACGAGCAGGCCGACCGTGCCCTCGCCGCCAAGGCCGCAATGATGGCCGAGCTGGGCATCGAAGTCCATCTCTGCGGAACCATCTAGCAATATCGAGGTTTCGCAAGGAGCAATTAATACTGTAAGTTCGTCATCCTGAGCGGAGCACGTCGCGTACTTAGCGACGTGCGGAGTCGAAGGACCCCGAGACCGCTTGTCGAACCACGGTCCTTGACCCATTTTCAACAACGAATCTAACCTGCACGAGGGAAACCATGCAATACCGTCAACTGGGCAATACATCGCTGCGCGTCTCCATCCTTGGCTACGGCGCTTCGCCGCTGGGCAACGCCTTTCGCGTCACCGATCCCGCCGAGGGAAAGGCCGCCGTCCATCTCGCCGTCGAGCGCGGCATCAACTACTTCGATGTCTCCCCCTACTACGGCCTCACCCTCGCCGAAACCCGTCTCGGCGAAGCCCTCGTCGGACTGCGCCAAAATGTCATTCTCGCCACCAAGTGCGGACGCTACGGCGCCGACCAGTTCGACTTCTCCGCCTCCCGCATCACCGCCTCCATCGACGAGTCGCTCGCCCGCCTGCAAACCGACTACGTCGATCTCCTCCAGGCCCACGATGTCGAGTTCGGCGACGCCCGCCAGATCGTCGAAGAGACCGTTCCCGCCATGCGCAAAATCCAAGCCCAAGGCAAGGCGCGCTTCATCGGCATCACCGGTTACTCGCTCCGCAACCTCATGGCCATCGCCGCCCAGGTCAAGGTCGACACCATCCTCACCTACTGCCGTTACAACCTCATGATCGACGACATCGACGCCGCGCTCATCCCCTTCGCCCGCCAGTCCGGCATCGGAATCATCAACGCCTCGCCGCTGCACATGGGCATCATCACCGAGCGTGGCGCGCCCGACTGGCATCCCGCGCCGCAGCCGGTCCGCGACGCCGGCCAGCGCGTCGTCGCCCTCTGCCGCGCCCACGGCCTCGACGCCTCCGAGGTCGCCCTGCGCTTCTGCCTCGACCACCCCACCGTCACCACCACGCTGGTCGGCATGTCCTCGCGCGCTCATGTCGAGCGCAACCTCAAGTGCCTCGACCTGCGCATCGGTCCCGCCCTGCTCGAAGAGATTCGCGCCGCCGTCGCCCCGGTCGCCAACCTCACCTGGCCCTCCGGCCTCCCCGAAAACTACGGCTGATTCCGGCCCCTATTGTCATCCTGAGCGGCGTTTGGCGCACTCGCGCCAAACGGAGTCGAAGGACCTGCGGTTGTTTTTCATCGCCCTTACGCCCGCCGCCGATACCGGATCGCAAACTCATACTCCGCATTCGGCGGAAACAGCCGCGCCACCAGCCGCAGCCGCTCCGTCAGCGCCTGCGGAGCAAGAAGCGGATACTCGCGCTCCCTCAGCTCCGAGTAGTCGAAGTCCACCGCCAGCGACAGCATATAGATCGCAATCGCATCGGAGAACGCCGCCTCGATGTACTCCGTCCTGGCCTTCTCGTCGATCCTTGGCTTGCCGTCGCGCCCCGCCATCTGGCCTCCGCCCACGGCCTGCGCACGGCTCTCCCACGCGTCCTGGCTGGTCTCGCCCCTCACATCCGCCACCGCCTGGTTCCACGCCAGCTCGCCGAAGCTCTCCGGAACCCCCGCCTCGTCCACAAACGCATGCCCCACGTTGATGAACAGCTCGAACGCCAGCGAGAACCGGTCCCGCAGCAGCCGCGTCGAGATGAAGACCCCCTCCTCGCCCGCATCTGCGCTCTTCTCCGCGTCTGCTCCCAGCGCCACGTTGCGATGGCAGATCGCCTGCTCAACCAGCTCCGCCGTATACATCGGCGAGATCATCGTCTCCTCGTTGCCGCTGCGGTGCCCGGCGCTCTCGGCATTGCGTCCCTCGGCCAGCGCCAGCGGCACAAAGTAGTACGTCTTGCGTCCGAGCGCCGCCGCCACATCCATCGGCACCGCCTGCACCATGTGCACCAGCTCCGCGTCGTCCAGCCCGGTCTCGCCGAACGCCGCGAAGCGAACGCCGTTTGCCGCCCGGCGCACCGCCGCCTCCCGCGCCACCTGCGTCGCCTGCACCAGACCGCTTTGAATGCTCTCAGCCATCGTCCCCACTTCCTAAGCCCCAACCGCCTCACGCTCCGCCGCGCTCGTCTCCGCCCCCATCCACCCCAGCGCCTGCACCAGGTAGCCCTTCATATCCTTGCGCTCCACAATCGCATCCAGAAACCCGTGCTGCAATAAAAACTCCGACCGCTGGAATCCCTCCGGCAGCTTCTGCCGAGTCGTCTGCTCAATCACTCGCGGCCCGGCGAACCCAATCAGCGCGCCCGGCTCGGCGATATTCAGGTCGCCCAGCATGGCGAAGCTCGCCGTCACGCCGCCCGTCGTCGGGTCCGTCATCACCGAGATATACGGAATCCCCGCATCGTCCAGCCGCGCCAGCCCCGCCGAGATCTTCGCCATCTGCATCAGCGACACGATCCCCTCCATCATCCGCGCCCCGCCCGACGCCGCCACAATAATCAGCGGCCTGCGCGTCTCCAGCGAGCGGTCCACCGCCCGCGCAATCGTCTCGCCCACCACCGCGCCCATGCTCCCGCCGATGAACCCGTACTCCATCGCGCTCATCGTCACCGCGTGCGGCCCCAGCATTCCCACCGCATTCACAATCGCGTCGTTCAGCCCCGTCTTCTTGCGCGCCTCGGCCAGCCGGTGCTCGTAGCGCTTCAAATCGGTAAAGTCCAGTGGGTTGGTCGAGCGCAGCTCCAGGTCCACCAGCTCGTACCCCGGCTCCAGCAGCATCCCGATCCGCCGCCGCGCCCCGATATGGAAGTGGTACCCGCACTTCGGGCACACATTCAGGTTCGCCTCCATGTCCTTCTTGAAGATCGTCTGCCGGCAGTTCCCGCACTGCGTCCAAAGCCCCTCGGTGCGCACCGTCTTCTGCGCATCGTTCACAATCGCGTTGTCTTCCCGCTTGAACCAGCTCATCCGCGCGACCTTTAGAAAATCCCAGAATCAGTTCTTGCTTTGAAGGGGACGGGCTTTAGCCCCCGAGGGAAAGTCCAACAGACCTGTACCGCTGTCGCTCTATTGTATCGGCACAGCCCCGCCTTTGGCGCGTTTTGCCTTAGACGCCGGGTGCCCCATCCATGCCGCGTTCGTTGCGGAATGGGTGGGATTTCGGGTGCCCCATCCATGCCGCGTCCTTTGCGGCATGGGTGGGATGCAATCCATTCCACGTGTCTGTCATCCTGAGCTTGTCGTACAACCCTCCCCAAAAAATAAATCCGAGCGGATCGCCCTCTCATGCGTCTGTGGAGTAGAAGGAATGAATGGACGCGATCGGGGAACAGAGCTTGCAATGGTTTGCGGCAGAACGGGTGGAGGCTGGACCCGATCTCGCAGCACTGGTGCATGACTACTCCGGCCTGCTCTATCGCGTGGCGCTTTCGCTCGTCCGCAATCCGGTCGAAGCGGAGGATGTGGTGCAGGACGTCTTCCTGCGCGTCCTCCAGCGCCAGCCAGAGCTGGCCGCCATCGTCGACCTGCGGCCCTGGCTGGTGCGCATTGCCTGGAACCTCGCGCTCGACCGCCGCCGCCGCGTCCGCCCGCAGCAGATGGACGAGGCGTTTGCCGAGGCCCTCGTCTCCGCCGATCTGCCCGCCGACCAGGCGCTCGACGAAGCGGCACGCATCCGCCAGGTCCTCGGCGCAATCGAGAGGTTGCCCGGCAAGGAACGTGAGGCGCTGCTGCTCTCCGCAATGGACGAGCTGACCTCCGCGGAGATCGCCGCCGTCCTGGGCCGCAGCGAATCCAGCGTTCGCTCGCTGCTCTTTCGCGCACGCGCGCACCTGCGCCAGCGATTGGAAGATTAGGAGAAGCTATGGAGAACGAACATCGCAATCACGACAACGCAATCGATAAGACTCTCGCAGCCTTGAAGTCTGCCGCGCCGCCCGACGGCATGGAGGCGCGCATCCTTCAGCGCCTGCAACAGCAACCCGCTCCCGCCGCCCCCTTCTGCTGGCGCGATCTGCTGACTGGCTCCGCGCTCGCCGCCGCCTGGTGGCGCGGAGCACTCAGCGGTGCCGCGGCTGCAATGCTGCTCGTCGGCGCCCTGCTGCTCGCCCAGCACACCCTGCGAACCAAACAGCCCGCTGTCAGCCAACTCGCACCCGCGCGCTCTCTCACCCCGGTAGCCCTGCCGGTCACGGCCTCCGCGCCTGCAAGCGCCGGGTGCCCCACTCATGCGCAGATTCATCGCGCATGGGTGGGTTCCGACGCCAGCTTTGCCCCATCGCATCCCGCTCCCATTCTGCCTCTCACCGCCGAGGAACGCGCCCTCGCCCGCCTCGCGCGCACCGCCGATCCGAAGCTCCTGGCCGCTCTCTCGCCGGAGACGCAGGCCAGGGTCGATGCCCAGGAAGCAGACAACTACAACAAGTTCTTTGCCCCGCCGCCCGCACCGCCGCAACCTGCGGATAACCCGTTACCAACCAATATGCAACCACCCGCACCGCAACAAGGAGAACAAATATGAAACGGACCATCGGCATTCTTGCCATCGCATTTGCGCTGATCTTATGCGGCCCCGTTGCCCTGTCCCAGGACACGCCCGCCCCGGCCAAGCCCAACCCAGACACACTCCCCGTGCGCACCTTCTATCTCAACAATGTCGTCCAGCGAATCGACGCCAACGAAGTTGTGGCTCTGCTACGCAACGCCCTCCCAAACAACGACATGATCTTCCTGATGGAGTCGGAAAACGCCGTCGTCATCCGCGCCACTCCCGAATATCTCGCGCTCGCCCAGAAGCTCATCTCCGACCTCGATCGCCCCAAGAAGAACTACCGCCTCACCTTCACCGTCACCGAGTTGGATGGAAGCAAGCAGATTGGCACCGAGCACTACGCCATGATCATGACCTCGGGTCAGGCGACGACGCTCAAGCTGGGCAGCAAGATTCCAGTCGCCACCGGCTCCTACAGCGCCGGCGGATCCACTCCTGCCGGAGTGCAGACGCAGTTCAGTTATGTCGATGTCGGCATGAACTTCGACGCAACCCTGACCGAGATGGGCAACAACGCCATGCTCAAGTCCTCCGTGGAGCAGTCCAGCGTCGCTCCGGAAACGTCCGAAGTAGCAGGAGCGCATGAGCCAATCATTCGCCAGGCCTCGCTCCGCGGTGAAACCTTCCTCACTCCCGGCAAGCCGGTCGCGCTCGGCTCTATGGACATCCCCGGCAGCACCAGCCGCCTCCAGATCGAAGTTCTCATGGAGCCTCTGCCCTAAGCGTTCCCACCTCCGGGTGCCCCATCCATGCCGCGTCCTTTGCGGCATGGGTGGGATTTCGGGTGCCCCATTCATGCCGCGTCCTCTGCGGCATGGGTGGGAGTCTTGCCTTTCCGGAGGGAGCGTGGGGCTTCAGCCCCACGAATCATAGCCACCCAAAAAAAATTGGCTTTAGCCCCGGGCCGGTGTAATCTCCGTCACCGGAAGGTCCCAATGCGCCAGCAGAATCTCAAATCGCCGCTGCTCCTCTTGCGCAAACGTCGCCTGGTCCGGCCATAGCTCTTTTTTGAATCTCTCTTCGTCGGGGTTCGCCGTCGTCGCCACCGTCGAGTCCTTGTAGCGGATCGTCACGCGATAGTCCCATCGCCCGTCCTCCGTCGTGTGGTACGCCGGCGTCTCGATCTTCAGCGCCAGAATCCGCCCCGTCCCCTGGACCCTTTCCAGCACCGGGTAGTGGTTCTTCAGGAACAGTTGCAGGAACTCCTGCTGATGGCCCCATTGCACCTTGTAGTAGTACTCCACGGAATACGGCTGGCCCACGCCAACCTTCGGCGGCGCGCCCTGTGCCTTCAGCGGCGCAGCTTTGACTGGCGTGGATGAGGCGGAACGGTTTCGTTTCATACTTCCTCCAGCCCACAGAATACCCGATCCCGCGGACAATCAATCTGGGTGCCCCATCCATCGCGCTCTTTGCGATGGGTGGGATTCCGGGTGCCCCATCTTCGCGACGGCTTTATCGTCGCTAAGGTGGGGTATCGTACCTCGAACCTCGTACCTCGAACCTTCTCCCTTGTTACTCTGGTAGCACCATGTCCACCCCCCGAACCCGCATGCCAGCCGAGTGGTCTCCGCACGCCGCCACATGGATCGCCTGGCCCCACAACCCCGCCGACTGGCCCGGCAAGTTCCAGCCCATCCCCCGGGTCTTCGCCGAGATCGTCCGCCATCTCTCCCGCGTCGAGCGCGTCCACATCCTGGTCAACGATCTCGCCGCCCAGCGCCGCGCCGCCTCCATCCTTCGCCGCGGCGGCGCCAACCTCGCCCGCCTCCACTTCCACCACTGGCCCACCGACCGCGTCTGGCTGCGCGACTCCGGCCCCATCTTCGTAAAAGACGCGCAGGGCAACCTCGCCGTCACCAACTGGAAGTTCAACGCCTGGGCCAAGTACTCCAACTGGCATCTCGACGACCAAATTCCCCACCGCGTCGCCCAGCTCTACAACGTCCCCGAGATCAAACCCGAAATTGATGGCCATCGCATCGTCCTCGAGGGCGGCTCCATCGACGTCAACGGCGCGGGCGTCCTCCTCACCACCGAGGAGTGCCTCCTCTCCGAGGTCCAGCAGCGCAACCCCGACCTGGGGAACGAAACCACCACCCGCGCCAAGCTCGAACGCGCCTTCCGCGATTACCTCGGCATCCACCAGACCCTCTGGCTCCCCCGCGGCTGCGCCGGCGACGACACCCACGGCCACATCGACGACGTCGCCCGCTTCGTTGCTCCAGACACCATCCTCGCCTGCGTCGAACCCAACCCCGCCGACCCCAACCACCTCCCGCTCGCCGAGAACCTCGACCGCCTCCACTCCTTCCGCCGCGCTTCTACAGGCAAGCCCTTCAAGATCGTCACCCTCCCCATGCCCGCGCCCGTCGTCTTCGACGGCCAGCGCCTCCCCGCCAGCTACGCCAACTTCACCATCGCCAACTCGCTCGTCCTCGTCCCCACCTTCAACGACCCCAACGACCGCATCGCCCTCAACATCATCGCCGCCTGCTTCCCCGCCCGCCAGGTCGTCGGCATCCACTCCGTCGACCTCGTCTGGGGCCTCGGCGCCCTCCACTGCCTCACCCAGCAGGAGCCTGCATGAAACTATTTCAGAATAAGTCGAGGCGAACAATCGCACGAGTGATTGGCTTTTTATTGTTATCATCTCTAATTGTTCGCGCGGTGTATGTACATTTCAATGACTATTTTTACATTGTGAAACAAGCTAAATATGATAGTCCCATGTGCCCACTGCTCTCGTCACGCCCACAGCCTCTGACGAATGCTACTGTCTCTGCGGTTCCCGGAAAAAACATATCAATCTTCAATTATCAGATTGAAATTCCATGTTCAGATGTTGATGGAACTGTCCAATTTCCACACCTGAAGCGGATTCACTGTGCGAACGGTAACGGCTTTACATTTTACGATCCTGATTTTTATAAGACATGGACTACATATGATTCAGTAGTGAACAGTCTCAATTCCTTGCCCAGTCAGATTGATATCCTCCACTCACATCGTGCTAACTCTCATGTTCTTCTTCTTCTCAACGAGAAAACTCATCTCACACTGATGGCGAAAGGTCATATTTATAGGATTGATCTTTCTAATGTTCGCGGATTTCAATTTGGCGATGGATCTGGAATATTCCGAACTAAATTTGCGCTTTTTGACAAACAGAACCGCTATATAAGATTTTCAATTGGTTCAGACAAACCAATTTCACAAGACCAGATCAATCGAATGCTGCAATCTATCAAGCGTGTCTCAGATTTGCCAGACGCAACTTTCGATAGAGCCTCAACTGGATCAGCCAAGTGACCGACCTCGACTTTCTCCACGCCGCCATCGCCGAAGCCCGCGCCGCCGAGCACGATGGCGAAGTCCCCATCGGCGCCATCCTCACCCTCAACGGAGAGATCGTCGCCCGCGGCCAGAACCGCGTCCTGCGCGACCACGATCCCACTGCCCACGCTGAGATCGTCGCTCTCCGCGCCGCCGCCCGCGCCCTCGCCAACTATCGCCTGCCTCCGGGCTGCACCCTCTACGTCACGCTCGAACCCTGCGCCATGTGCGCCGGAGCCATCCTCCACGCCCGCGTCAGCCGCCTGGTCTACGCCGCGCCCGACCCCAAGGCTGGCGCCTGCGGCTCGGTCCTCAGCGTCCTCAACCACCCCCAGCTCAACCACCAGGTAGAAGTCGCCTCCGGCCTCCTCGCCGAAGAGTGCAGTGATCTCCTCACCGCCTTCTTCCGCGCCCGCCGCTAACTCGTCCTGGCTCGGAGGCCCACAGCATAATTTTCTTGACGTCATCCTGAGCGGAGCACGTCGCGCACTTAGCGACGTGCGGAGTCGAAGGACCCCTGTATTTCGCTGTTGCTTGTTTTCGTTTGTCATCCTGAGCGAAATGCATAAGGCAGAATTGTCATCCTGAGCGGAGTTTGGCGCACTCGCGCCAAACGCAGTCGAAGGACCTGCGGTTGTTTCGCTGCTTGTTCTTGTTGTCGATACCGCTTAATCCGGAGGCCCGCCGCCCGGCCCACCCCCGCCCGGCGGAGGCCCGCCATCCGGTGGAGGCCCATCCGGCGGCCCATCGTCGTCCGCATCCGCATCACCGCCCGACTGCTTCGCCCGCTTCACCTCGTCCTTCGAGTACTTGCTCAACTGCGCGTCGCTCAGCAGCTTCCTCACCTTCAGCACCGTCGCCTGATGCACCTTCCGCACCGCCGTCGTCCACTCCGCATCCGTCAGCGACTCATCCTCGCCCAGCGTGTGCACCTGTTTCTGCTGCTCCAGCAGCAGCGGCTCGATCTTCTCCTTCTGCTCCGTCGTCAGGCCGTAGCGCTTCGTCATGCGCGCCAGCTCCTTCGCGGCGTCATACTCTTTATTCGCCACCGTCAGCGACTCCGCCTTGCCCGTTGCCGTCGTCGCCGTATCGGCATCCGTCAATCTCTGCGCATTCGTCTTCAAACCGCCCGTCGCATTCGATCCCGCACTCTGCGCCTTTCCCGAAGCGCCCATCATTGGCGCTGCAATCAATCCAACCCCAAGCAGCAATCTCGCAATCCGCGTTCCATTCATATTTCACTAGACGCACACTTCCGTCTTGGCGATTACATCCCGGCTCTCGATTCGTTCCTTTCGGCACCATCGGTGCAAATCGGCGTTAAGCCGTTGCGCCTTCACGTAAAATAGAAGCATGGAACTCCTCGTCTACACCGCCCCCGGCTGTCGCGACTGCCGCGAGGCCAAGCGTTTTCTCGCCGACCACTCCATCCCCTACACCGAGATCGACATCTCCACCACCCCCGGCGCCGCCGACGAGGTCGTCGCCCACACCGGCAAGCGCGCCATCCCCCAGTTCGTCCTCGACGGCAAATGGATTCAGCCCTATCGCCCCGGTGAGGGTTTTCTGCACAACGAAATGTCCGCCCTTTTCGGCGTATAGTCTTCTTGTTTGTCATTCTGAGTGCAGCGAAGAATCCCCGCATTTTGTTTTTTCAACTCGAACCGCGAACCTCGCACATAGGACCTAGCCAATGATCGCCCGCTACACACGTCCTGCCATGGGCCGCATCTGGTCCGACGAAAACAAGTTCCGCTGCTGGCTCACGGTCGAGACCGCCGCCTCCCAGGCCCTCGCCCGCTTCGGCCTCGTCCCCCAGGCCGCGGCAGACGCCATCGCCGCCCGCGGCAACTTCACCGTCGATCGCATCAACCAGATCGAAGACGAGGTCCGCCACGACGTCATCGCCTTCACCACCGCCGTCGCCGAAGCCATCGACGCGCCGCCTCATCAGGACGAAAAATCCTCCCGCTGGCTCCACTTCGGCCTCACCAGCACCGACGTCGTGGACACCGCACAGTCCCTCCAACTCCGCGAAGCCTCGGCCTTGATCCGCGCCGGAATCCTCGCCCTCTCGGAAACCTTAAAAAAACGCGCCATCGAGTTCAAGCACACCCCCATCATCGGTCGCACCCACGGCGTCCACGCCGAACCCACCACCTTCGGCCTCAAGCTCCTCCTCTGGTACTCCGAGATGCAGCGCAACCTCACCCGCTTCGACGCCGCCGCCGAAGACCTCCGCGTCGGCAAGCTCTCCGGAGCCGTCGGCACCTTCGGCCATCTCAAGCCCGAGCACGAAGAAGCCATCTGCGCCTCGCTCGGTCTCACCCCCGTCGCCGTCGCCACGCAGGTCGTCCAGCGCGATCGCCACGCCGCCTACATCTCCTCGCTCGCCATCCTCTGCTCCACGCTCGACAAGATCGCCACCGAGATCCGCCATCTCCAGCGCACCGAGGTCCGCGAGGCCGAGGAGTTCTTCTCCGAAAAGCAAAAAGGCTCCTCCGCCATGCCGCACAAGCGCAACCCCGTCACCTGCGAGCAGATCTCCGGCCTCGCCCGCGTCGTCCGCGCCAACGCCCAGGCCGCCTTCGAGAACATCGCCCTCTGGCACGAGCGCGACATCTCCCACTCCTCCGCCGAGCGCATCATCCTCCCCGACTCCACCATCCTCGCCGACTATCTCCTCGCCAAAACCGACCAGCTCATCGCCCGCCTCCTCGTCTACCCCGATCGCATGTTGCGCAACCTCGAATCCACCGGCGGCCTCATCTTCAGCGGCCAGCTCCTGCTCGACCTCGCCGCCGCCGGCATCTCCCGCGAAGACGCCTACCGCCTCGTCCAGTCCCACGCCATGCGCGCCTGGAAGGAAGGCCTCGCCTTCCGCGACGAAGTCGCCCGCGACCCCGCCATCGCCGCCCTCCTCACCCCCGCCCAGCTCGCCGCCGCCTTCGACTTCCACCGCCA
>Ga0326728_10022178_pt1 | contig 11827 bp, 9 predicted proteins | sample MB3enrmetagenome_FD_207602 | JGI IMG/M metagenome (GOLD analysis project Ga0326728, IMG submission 207602) | Lab enriched peat soil microbial communities from McLean, Ithaca, NY, United States - MB31MN | ecosystem: Environmental > Terrestrial > Soil > Wetlands > Peat | place: USA: New York... | reverse complement strand
GCTTCCACCAGCTTGTCCACGATGTGCCTGGGAGTGGCGCCGTCGGGGTTGCCCATGCCGAAGTCGATGATGTCTTCGCCGCGCTGGCGGGCGGACTTCTTCATGGCGTCGGTAATGTTAAAGACGTAAGCAGGCAGACGCTGAATGCGAGAAAACTCTTCCATGATGACTCCAGAATACAGGGAACGAGGGAACAAGGGACCAAGGGAACAAGGGCCATAAACCGTGGACCGTGGTCCGTGGTCCGTGAACCGTGGACAGCGACGGTGCACAGATGCGAACTGGCGCCTGAGGACTGTGAAATTCGAACTGAATCTTTCGATGAGGTGAGACGGACTCTAGGCGGCCGCAGCCGCCGCAGCCGCGGCCGCGCGGGCGATAGCAAAGGCGGGATGGAAGCGGTGCTGCATCCAATCCATTATAAGGCAGGAGCCGGCACGGCAGTTGCAGTTAAAGCATTTTCACTCTTCCTATGGGGTGGGTTTCGTGGTTTCCCACCCTTTTCACAAAGAACGTGAAAAGGATGGGGCACGGAGTTTCCTTACACCATCCGTGAAAATGCCGTAGGTTTTTGCGGAGGGAGCAGGGGCCTTCATGCGTCAAGTTTCAGGACATCCTTTACAGTTCGGGGTTTTCCAGCCAGGGTTCGACAACCGTCGAACCCTGGCTGGAAGGGTCGATTTCGCGGAGGAGTATGTGAAGCCCCAGTCAATTACTATTTTAGGAGAAGCCGCTATCGCGTGAGGTTTGCGATAGCGGCTTCCGCTTCCTGAACTCCAGCACCGGGAGGGGAATATTGAGCGATCCGAAGGCGCCATCCGATTGGTCCAAGGTTGATGGAGTTGATGAACTGGTTGAGTTATCGCACGATCTTCACTGGTCCTGGAACCATGCCGCGGACGAGTTGTGGGAAACGCTCGACAAAGAACTCTGGGCAACCACGCAAAACCCATGGGTTATTTTGCGCACGGTCTCGCACGAAAAGATCAAGGCTGCATTGGGCGCGCCGGAGTTCCGCCGGAAGCTCGACAGTCTGCTTCGGCAGAATCGGGACTCCTATCAGGCCGACGCATGGTTCCAGCATGAGCATCCAGACACGGCGCTCACAACTGTCGCCTACTTCAGCATGGAGTTCATGCTGAGCGAAGCGTTGCCTATTTACTCAGGTGGGCTTGGCAACGTAGCCGGCGACCAGATGAAGGCGGCCAGCGATCTGGGCGTTCCGGTTGCCGGGGTCGGCTTGCTGTACGGGCAGGGATATTTCCGCCAGGACTTCGATGGGGAAGGCCGGCAGCAGGCACTCTATCCAGTCAACGATCCAGGGCAGTTACCCATCCGCCCGCTGCGCCAGCCGAATGGCGAATGGTTACGGCTGCAGATTCAACTTCCCGGCTCAAGGATCTGGCTTCGCTGCTGGGAGGTGTCAGTAGGAAGAGCGAAGCTGTATCTTCTCGACACCAACGACTTTGCCAATACTGCGGCTCATCGGGGCATTACCAGTGAGCTCTATGGCGGCGACGCAGAGATGCGCCTCAAGCAGGAGATCGTCCTCGGCATTGGCGGATGGCGCTTGTTGCGAGCGTTGGGTCTCACGCCCGAGGTCTGTCACCTCAACGAAGGGCACGCAGCATTTGCCGTGCTCGAACGAGCCCGCTCTTACATGGAAGATCACAAGAAGTCATTCGATCTTGCCATGAATATCACGCGAGCCGGGAATGTATTCACTACGCATACCGCCGTGAATGCAGGCTTTGACCGCTTCGATCCCGCGCTCATTCGCACGTATCTGAACCACTATGCAGTCGATGAGCTCGCTATCTCAGTGGACGATCTGCTCGCCATGGGAAGACAGAATCCGGAAGACAATACGGAACCTTTCAACATGGCTTATCTCGCGGTCCGCGGCAGCGGGCGGATCAATGGAGTAAGCAAGCTCCATGGAAAAGTGAGCAGAGAGATTTTCCAGGCCTTGTTCCCCCGCTGGCCAAGCGAGGAAGTCCCGATAGGATCAGTAACCAACGGCATTCATGTGCCGACCTGGGATTCAGCAGAAGCCGATGCGCTATGGACCACCGCTTGCGGCGTGAAGCGCTGGCGAGGGGATCGTCCGGCCGAAGAGGACATCCGCCAGATCCCCAATCAGCAACTATGGCAACTGCGAACAGCAGGACGAAAAGACCTGATCGAGCGGATGCGCAAGCGGTACCAATGCCAGCTCGCCGCGGAAGGCGCAGATACGACGAATGCCGCGGGCACTTTCGATGAAAAGGTGCTGACCCTGGGATTTGCGCGCCGCTTTGCCACCTATAAGCGCCCCAACCTTCTCTTGCACGATACCGAAAGGCTGGTGCGGCTGCTTTCCAATCCGCGACGTCCTGTTCAGTTGCTGCTTGCGGGAAAGGCACATCCTCAAGATCTTCCTGGACAAGATCTGATCAAGCAGTGGAAAGATTTTTTGAAGCGCCCGGAAGTGCAGGGACGCGTGGTCTTCCTCAACGACTACGACATGATGCTGGCCCAGGAACTGGTCCAGGGGATCGATCTATGGATCAATACGCCCCGGCGTCCGTGGGAGGCCTGCGGGACCAGTGGCATGAAGGTCCTTGTGAATGGCGGCCTGAATCTCTCCGAGTTGGACGGCTGGTGGGCGGAGGCTTATTCGCCCGAGCTCGGTTGGGCCATTGGGGACGGCCAGGAACATGGCGAAGACCCGTCGTGGGACGCCAAGGAGGCAGAAGCTTTATATGCCCTGCTGGAAGCCGAGGTGATCCCGGAGTTCTACGACCGTGATGAATCCGGCATGCCCGCCAAGTGGTTGGGGCGCATCCGCGAGAGCATGGCGCGGCTCACGCCGGAGTTTTCTGCAACGCGCGCCATCCGCGAGTACACCGAGAGTCACTATCTGCCTGCGGCTTCGCGCTATCGCGATCGCGCGGCGGACGATGGTGCGGCCGGCTCGAGCTTGCTCCAATGGAAGCAGGACCTGGAGCGGCATTGGAGCACTGTGCGTTTCGTCGGTGTGCGGATTGACACCCACGACGGGCAGCACTTCTTCCAAGCGGACGTTGCTCCTGGTTCCCTCAACCCGGAACACCTGAGAGTCGAGATCTACGCAGATCCCGCTCAAGGGGGATCCGCTTGCGTCGAAGTCATGAACCCATCCGGACCCAGCCCAGATAAGCCAGGCGCATTCACTTATTCAGCTCAGGTCTCGGTAACGCGTCTGGCAAGCGACTATACCGCGCGTATCGTCCCTTATAATCTCAATGCCTTCGTGCCGCTCGAAGCGAGCCAGATCATTTGGCAACGGTAGCGATTTCGACCGTTACCTCCGGGGCGTCTGCAGCAGCTCCCGCAGAAATCTGTTCCGGCGCGTCGCGAATGCCTGAGTCATTCGTTATGCGTCCGGCATGGATAGTTACCTCGACGTAAATGTGGCTCAAACTACCCTCTTGGCCAGTCGGCGAGCCGCAACGAACCTCCGAATGGAGCAGATGACCGCAAGCGTCGCGTTGGTCAAAGCATTGGGCGGTGAATGGGACCCTTCGAAGACCCTGGTGAGCACGAAATCCGGCGCTGCTTCGGTTCGCTTAACTCATGCGCTCAGTTTGGATATTCGCACGGTTGCACAATTGATGAGACACCGTACAATACAAATGACGATGCGCGATGCGCATCTGGCTCCTGAGCACAACCAGGGAGCGGTAGAAAAGCTGGTCTCGCCGCAGGAAGAGGTGGTGACTAGAGCGTTTTCGATTCACTTGTTGACATCGCCAGCATCGAGCAGGGTGGCTTTTTCTTGATGAAAAAGCCACTTGGCATTGTTCATTCTGTAAAGGGCAGAGTCGAAAACGCTGTAAACTGGCGACCACGGATTTTGTGGCGATGGATCAAAAGGCTATGATTTCAGCAAGATAAAGCAATATAAAGACTTAACAGATGTGCCGGGATGGCGGAACTGGCAGACGCAGCGGACTCAAAATCCGCCGACCCTTGCGGTCATGGGGGTTCGACCCCCCCTCCCGGCACCAATATAAATTGCACAATATAAACAATTTAGTAGTTTCAAATTGTCTGAGTGGGCATTACGTGTGATGCTCGCCCTATGCTCACGCTGTTCCGGCGACATTTGAAATCCTACAAATTCGCGGCGAAGGGGCGCAAACATCGCCATTGCGGATGCCCTCTTGCGGTCGAAGGAAGGTTGCGCGGCCGACTGGTGCGCCGGTCACTCGACGTGAGGAACTGGGAAGCCGCGCAGAAGCTCGTGGGCGAGTGGGAAGCTGAGGGCAATAGGCCGGTGCTCGTGAAGGACGCCGTTGACCGTTTCCTGGCCGACCGGGAATCCGTGAAATTAAGCGACGCGATGATGCGGAAATACAAGAACGTAGCCAAGGAATTTAAAGACTCCCTCGGGACATTTCCCCTGCGCAACGTGACCGTGGACGACATTCGGAAACTCCGGGAAACGTGGAATCTGGCGCCGATTACGAGCCAAAAGCGCTTGGAAATGGTGAGGAAGTTTTTCGGATTTTGCGTCGATTCGGAATGGCTCGACAGGAACCCCGCGAAATTGGTCAAAATGCCGCCGGCGAAGTACGATCCGACGATGCCCTATTCTGACTCGGAGATGGAGAAGATCCTCTGGGCGGCAGAATCGATTAGAGAAGCGCATCCAATGATCCCCAGGGGGACGGAAAAGAAACTCCTCGCGCTAGTCCTCCTCATGCGCTATTCGGGACTCCGCATTTCTGACGCTTGCATGTTCCGGCGCAGCCAATTAAAGGATGGGAAGCTATTTCTCCGCCAGCGGAAGACAAAGCGGCCCGTGTGGGTGCCGCTGCCCAAGAAGGTTATAGCTGCGCTTATGGAATGCGATGAAGGAAACGAGCAGTTCTTCTACGCGGGAATTGGGAAGCCAAAAGCATGTATTACCGAATGGCAGCAGCGGTTGAAATTGGTCTATGAGATCGCCGGAATTCCCGATGGACACAGCCATCGTCTGCGGGATACCTTTAGCGTCGATCTGCTTTCGAAAGGTGTCCCGCTTGATGTCGTTTCAAAGCTACTCGGGCACACGTCCATTGAGACGACGGAGAAGCATTATTCTCCGTGGGTACAGGCGAGACAGACCGCGCTCGAAACGGCCGTAAAGGGGACGTGGTGAAATCGTTTTTCGGCTCATTTTCCAATAGAGAGATAACGCTGCTTGCGGCAATTGTGAGCGCACTGATCGCCGCCGCCGTTTCGGCACTTACGACCCGCTACACGATAAAGCACGGACCGAGCTATAAAGAGCAGATCGATGGACTGCGCGAGACGATCGGATCACTGGCACGAACTCAAGAGGAGCACAGGAAACAACAAGCCGAGCAAGCACGCCTGGACAGCGAACGCTACGAGGCACAGGAGAAAAAAGCCGAGGCGCAACGCAGGAAGCCGGCCGCGAAGATCGCCTCACGGGCCGAGGGATTTGGACAGGTGAATTATCTTCAGCTTACGTCCTCCGTTAAGTTTGCGCTCATTGAAGCAAGCTTGCTTACTCTGAGCGGCGGCAAAATTGACGATTACCATACAGAAGGAAGCAAGGTGACCTCGACGGGATTTAGCCTCCAACTGACGCACAGTTCACTGGCAGAATTTACGAACATAAGCGAGTCCTATTTCCAGCGCATGACGTTCGAAGGCTCAATTCGGTTCAAGGTGCTGCGTGACGCGCTAGAGACGGAAGGAACCGTTCCGTTTCATGCGGAGATGGTCACGATCGGAAATGGACTGTTCCCGAAACTCAGCGGCTAGAGAATGAATGTTTTAGAGAGAAAATGTCCAGATCACCGTCGCACCTTGCTTCGGTCCTATCCTGCTAACGAGACCAACGCGATTCTGTTGAGAAAAGAGATCAGCGTCGATCGCTTCACAGACGGCAGGGTAAACGAAGGACGATTTTCCTACAAAGGAGCCTGTTGCTCTTCTTTGCCATACAAGCGGCCTCCTCGCCGGCATGTTCTCGATATTTACACCGGCTCGCTTGGTTTTGATTGAGACTGTAGTTGTTATGCGCCTTCCGCGCTCTGGAGGCGAATATACTCCTCCGCATCAAACTTCCTGGCCGTCGAAGCCCCGGACATAGCCCGCACCAGCCCGAAGATAGGCCGATTGAACCAGGGACGGTCGTGCCGCCCCACAATGGCCCAGGCTATGCCCGCATATCCATTGGGATCGCGCCCGTCCAGTTCGTGGCGATCATTTAGAAATACCGCCCACTCATAGGCCCTGGCTGGGTCGGGAGCCCATTCCAGAATCTTCTTCGCCCAGTACATGCGCATATAGTTGTGCATCCATCCGGTATTGACCATCTCGCGCTGAGCCGCGTTCCACAGTTCGTCTGCGGTCTCTGCGCGCTCCAGTTGATCGAGACTGTAGCGATGCACCCGCGAGTCGCCGGTGTGTTCAATCAGCGTCTTCCTGGCCCACGGCGCGGCACATTCCCAATTGTCGTAGTTAGGCTCATGGCGCACAAACAAGACCGCCAGCTCTCGCCACCCGATCAGCTGATCCAAGAATCTCTCGCCAGCTTTAGCCGTCGTCTTGCCCTCGGCCACAGCTTTCTTAACCGCGAGCGCTATAGTGATGGGGCCGATGTTTCCAAAGTGCAGATAGGGCGACAGCCGGCTGGTTCCCTTCACCTCCGGGTGGTTGCGAGCGACCTCGTAATCCCTTAGTTCCAGATTCACAAACTCTCGCAGCCGCCCGAGTGCGGCGTGCGTCCCGCCGGTGAAGCTGTCGACTGGGCCAATTCCGCGGTCCAGCTTGCTGAGGCCAGCGGTAATATCCTGTTCCAACGAAAAACTTTCCAGTCTCTTCCATGGCTTCCACGGGTGCAGAGGAGTCATATTTCGGGGTTCGACCAGATAGTTGGGCAACTCGGCCTTCAGATGCGGGCGGAAGTGGTGCATCAGCACGAAGCTGCGATTGAAAATCCGCGAGGGAACCACCACATCCGCGTCCACCGTCCAGAAGGGCAGCTTCAGTCGCTTCGCCAAAACCTGGCGCCAGCGTTCCGGTTCACGACATGGGTTCTCGTCGCAGATCAGAAGGGCCGCTTCCACTTCTTCGAGGAATGTTCCCAGAGAATTCTCCGGCGAACGGCGCACCACAAACCCCACGCCCCGCTCGGCTGCGTCATGCTCGACGTCTCTCAACCCTTGCTGCAGAAAGTGGTAATGCCTCAGGTTCGCGCCGGGATAGCCGGGAATCACCTGAAAGTACACCACCACCGGCAGGCCCAACAGGTTCCCCGCTTCGATGGCCACATCGAGCGCGTGGTTATCCACAATTCGCATTGCGCGCTGCATCCAGTAAACGACGCACCTTCCGCCTTTGCGCGGCGCAAGGCTCCTACGCACCAGCACACGAGGCTGGTTTGCAAGTTGCTTCAGATCGCCGCTAGTCTCGATATTGGTTGGCAGGAGCTTCATGCTTCGATTTCCCTCGGCGGGCAGAAGATCCCCCCAATTTGCGAACGGCGGTAATCGAAGATCCGGTAGACGTCACTGCGTACTTTCACTGCGTGAACAATCCGCCCGAGAACACCGAAAGGCAGAGAGTATTGCACTTCGTCGATCATCTTTGTGCGGCTGCCGTGCGCCTCAAACCGGTGCGTGTGACGCCATTGCTTATATGGACCCTTTGCCTGCTCGTCAACGAAGCAATGGGGAGGATTCCACTCGCAGATTTCGGTCTGCCAGTAGAAGGGTATGCCGTGCAGTTGCAGGCGATAGCGAATCACGGTTCCTTCCTTAATTGAGTCTGTACTCATGGAGAGGACTGTGATGTCCAGCCAAGGGGGCGTGATCTTCTCCAGGTTCTGCGCGTCCGCGAAGAATGCAAATACTTCGTCGATGGGGCGAGCAACCCACTGCTCGCGGCGCAATGTATACGTCACAGCACTCACTCCTTCTCACCGCTCTTGATTGCGCCGCTATGGCTCAAGAAGCAAACCGGACACTTGGGCATGAAGATCCTTGTAGGCTTCTTCATCGAAAACGCCACTGTGGCGCCAGCGCACCGCACCGCGCTTGTCAAGCAGAACCAGATAGGCCGCATCCGGCGACTGGTAGGGACAGCAGCTTGATGCGCATCGCGATTATCGGTAGCGGGATTTCGGGTCTCGCAGCGGGCTGGTGCCTGAGCCGCAGGCGCGAAGTCTCCCTTTTTGAGAAGGAGCCGCGCCTGGACGGGCACACCAACACCGTCATTATGGAGAACGATGGCGATCCGATTCCTGTGGATACAGGTTTCATTGTTCATAATGATCGAACCTATCCCAATCTGGTGCGGCTGTTGGTGGAGCTAGGCGTGGAAACACAGCCAAGCGATATGTCGTTCTCCGTCGCCTGCCGCCAGACTGGATTCGAGTATTCGAGCCGTGGCATCAACGGCTTCTTCGCGCAGCGCAAGAACCTGCTACGGCGCGAGCATTACCTGCTGTTTGCGGAGATTCTGCGATTCAACCGCACGGCGCCGAAACTGCTCGATCGGCCGGGAGCCGAGGCTGCCACCATCGGAGACGTGATCGATAAAGGCAAATATCACCCGGTCTTTGCTGAGCGTTATCTGTTGCCGATGGCCTCGGCGGTATGGTCTATGTCGTTCGATGCCATCCGCTCTTTTCCGGTGTTGACGCTGCTGCGCTTCTTTCATAACCACGGAATGTTAGGCATCAATACTCACCCCCAATGGAAGGTCGTCTGCGGCGGCAGCCACACATACATTCCGCTGCTTACAGCGCCATTCAAGGAACGACTTTTTCTTGATACGCGCATTGCATCGGTAAGCCGGCAGGAGAACGGCGTAACCCTGCACTTCGAAGATCGCCCCGCAATGGCATTCGATCAGGTCGTCTTCGCCTGCCACCGCTACCAGGTGCTGCCACTGCTGGAGCAGCCAACCGGCGCTGAGCGCGACTTACTGGGAAACTTCAAAACTAGTCTCAATGTAGCGATCCTGCATTCCGATACATCGCAGCTGCCAAAGCGCGCAGCGGCACGTGCCAGTTGGAACTACAACCTCGGACTGGCAGGGAAGCAGGCGGTTACGCCGACTTATCACATGAACCGGCTCCAGACGCTCCCGTGCTTTTGGGAATCAGCGGTAGAACGCTCACGCGCTTTGCGATTCTTGCGGCCGTGAGAACTCCATCAATTCGATCGGCGCGCCATGATCGAGGATCATAGCCACGTTGACACCGGCGCTTGGGCTGTTCGGTGGAATCAAAATCTCCTGCCCAACCAGTGCGCGTGCAAGATCGTCAACTTCGAACGCTACATGTGGGATGGTCTTGACCGCCTCGGGATAGGGCGCATCCGGATCGAATCGCATCCACTGAACCCCGAAGGGGCTGGTTTCAAATCCCGCCACGTGTATATGAAGGTGGGGCACGTGAATCTCATCAGGACGAGGGGTTTGCGTAGGAATTCCAATGTGATGATAGCGCCAGCCATTCCTCGCGACCGCGTCTGGAGGTTCGTTGTCCTGTCTTAGATATTCATGCAAAGCCGCAATCCCCTTTCGCCATGAAGATACGATTGTACACTCACTCCGTCGCACTCCAGAATATCGTTAGCGCCAATGAAAGCCGGCGAATGGATTGGAGGAACGTGGGTTCGCGGGCGACAAATCGCCAACTCACTCTTCGAGATCGAGCTCAAGTGCAACCCGGATGCCGGAAACTTCTTGGCCGACCGCATCTCCACATAAGTTTCCGCAGTCGCTGGCTTTTTCGGCACAAACGCTCTTTAGGTCTTGCAAGTTGCATCACGAGCGATACAATTCCCTGGAACCGGCGCCTAAAAAACGCGCGCCTAAAAAACGCGATTTCAGTTAAACTGCACACACCATGGACAAAATCCCCGTTCTGTTCGTTTCAGGGGCCGTTCTCGCATGCACGGCCGCATTCGCAAACGCCGCCAGCGCGCCTCCACCCGTGGTGAGCAACAGCACGGTCACCATCTCCGGGCCGGGCATGGGCGGCGCCGCCAGAACATTCTCTCTGCCTTTCATAAACAACTTCGCCAACAAAGGCGACTGGTACGTGCTGCCGAATGACGCGCACGCCGCTTTTTTTGTCGCCGACAAGGCGACAACATCGCTGTGCAGGGTCGACATACTGCTCAACGGAGCACAGAAGACATTTGTCATCACCAGCGCCAACGACATGGGGAAGGGGCATAAGAGCGATCTGGCGTTCTACGTGATGGTCGGGGACGGGCGGAGCAACAAATCGTTCTCAACCGCAGATCCGGGCGACGCGGTCACCGTCAACGTGACCCGGATGGACATGCTCAGCTTTGAGGCCACTTTTTCCGGAACGATGACGGAGGTGGGCATGATGGAGCGCAACGGCCACGAAGCGCATCGCGTAACGGTGAGCGGCGTCATCAGCCTGCACCGGGCAAGCGCGCCGCCATTGATCTCGGCAGGCAACTGGGTTGGCTGCGACCCTATTGTCCACGACTGGCTCAACGAGGCTGAGAATCGCGCCTCGTCCGATTGCGAGGTCAAGTTCGATCATCACCTCGAGACCGCGCTCGATGCCGCCTTCTCGCCGATGGAGGCCGCCTTCACGGCTTCCGAGTGGCAGATCGTCAACAAGCCTGACCTGAGCGTCCTGTTTCTTTCCGCACCGCGCGGATCAGAGGGTGAGCCGTTTCACGGCCAGGGATTCAAGCTCACCATGGCGGTGAATCCAAACTCGGCACAGGGCCAGCAAGCCATGGCGGCGGCAAACACTCCCGATCCGCTGATGATGAAGATGATGGAGTTGCTGAAAGAGGGCAAGTATGCCGAGGCCCAGGAGTTGCAGAAACAGCTCGACGCGAAGTTGAAGAATGCCGCGCCGCCGCCCAGCACCAGGTTCACGGTCCAGGTCAGCTTCAACTTTTCCGCGAAGGAACTTATCAATTTCCACGGAGCCTTCAACGCTTCAGCACTTCCCGGCGGGGGCACGGTGCTCTATTTGCCTGCCATGCAGCCGTTGAGCGGCGGATCCGGTGGCGACCCCGGCGCCTGGGTTTTGCTTGGGCCCTGGAGCCAGCCCGCAGCGACGCACCTCGACGGAGAAACCACCAAAGTCATCACCAAAGCGCAGATGAATCCCTCGGCGCCGCGCCTCTCAATTCAAAACATCGCTGTCTATCTCAACTGCGACCAGGATCTGGCATCAAAGGCGATCCAAGCCATCGATTGGAGCCAGTTGCGGGCGCTGCTTGCCCGATAGCGAACGAGGGGTCGGCGTGAACCCCCTGAGTGAGACAGTTGATGAGGTCAGGTTGACCCAGTTCTTCCAGTGATGCCGGAAAGCTGGCCTGATCGCGTGATGAATCCATGGTTCAGACTCTCGCGATTTCAACTCAAGGATGAAAAGACTCTGCCGGTGACACGGCTCCACAGTTGCGACACCACAAACAGGAGAACATATGGCCCTGCACAACACCTGCGAACTGAATGCCCAGCCGACGAGCGCAATCGAGTCTGACGTTCATAATATCAACGCCCAGACCTACGTGTTCCCGGAAGTTACGCGCGACCCGCAAGCCGTCTACCGAACCATCCACGACCAGCTCGTCCTCGACGGGAACTCCCAGCACAATCTGGCGACTTTCTGCACCACATGGATCGAGACCGAAGTCCAGCAGCTCATGGACGAGTCTGCCGACAAGAACATGATTGACAAGGATGAATACCCGCAGACCGCAGCCATCGAAGAGCGCTGCATCCACATGCTTGCCGATCTTTGGAACTCCCCCGAGGCAGCGAGCACGATGGG
>Ga0326728_10022177_pt1 | contig 11827 bp, 12 predicted proteins | sample MB3enrmetagenome_FD_207602 | JGI IMG/M metagenome (GOLD analysis project Ga0326728, IMG submission 207602) | Lab enriched peat soil microbial communities from McLean, Ithaca, NY, United States - MB31MN | ecosystem: Environmental > Terrestrial > Soil > Wetlands > Peat | place: USA: New York... | reverse complement strand
TTTGTCTGCCTTGACAGCAAGAACCGATCAGGCTTGTGCAAGGCATTCGGCATCGCGCAGAGCGGCATGTCCTACGCCCGATACTGGAGCGAAGTCATCGACCGTGTCCGCGATGCTGTGTGGTGGAACGCCCCGCGCCCCTCGGGCAGCGAGGAGGAAGAGATCTGGCTCGGAAGAACCGCCTTACTCGATGCGCTCTATTATGAAGAGTAAGTTGGGCGAATGGTGCGCCTCCGACCCCTTCGAACGGCTCGACCAGCATTTTCCGTGCCTTTGCCGAATTGTCTCTCAAACCACTGCCCCCATCGACTGGCATTTCTAGACTCCGCCCTGTTTCACAAAGGGTAAGTTTTGCATCATTGCGCGAATGCCCGCAAACACAGGGCCTTGAATGTTGCAAATGTCTATTGCAAAATGAACAGCATGAAATATGGCTATGCCCGCGTCTCCACCGAGGACCAAAACTCAGCCATGCAGCTTGCGGCCCTGAGCAAAGCCGGATGCAAAACCATTTTCAAAGACGACGGTTTATCAGGTGTGATGACGAAGCGCCCTGCCCTCCTCCGTTGCCTGAAGAAACTCGAACACGGCGACACGCTCACCGTGTGGAGGCTCGACCGATTAGGGCGTAGCTTGCGTGACCTGATAGCAATGCTCGACGACTTGAAACACCGGGGCGTGAAATTCCGTTCCCTCACGGAGGCAATCGACACAGAAACACCAACCGGCCGCGCCATGTGGCAGATGATTGGCGTCCTGGCAGAATTAGAGCGCAGCCTGATAAGCGAACGGACCCGGGCCGGGGTGAAGGCCGCCAGAGGCCGAGGTGTGAAATTCGGGCGCAAGCCGAAATTGACGCCGCAGCAGATCGACCATGCCCGACAGATGATCGACGCGGGAGAACGCCGCGAAGACGTGGCTGCGCTCTTTAACGTGGACCGAACAACGCTTTACCGGGCGCTGAACTCCTAATCCGACTCGTCCGCAAAGGTGAATGCTACGCCGTCGATCGCGACTGACCGGCCCGTGCGCTACGCGGCCGATGACGTGCGGTTGACACTGCAAGCTGATGAGCGCACGACTATCCCAAATCGTCGCTGTCGCATCCGTTGCCTTCATCGTTGCGGGCTTCCTTATGTCTCGCCTCACCGAACCGGGGGTTCGAGTGGAGGCCGTCACACTCGCAAATGACACTCCCGCCCTGCGCTTCCTTCCTGCTTCCGCAGGGCCACACCCCGTCGCGTTACTCGCGCACGGAATCACTGCCTCCAAAGAGACGCTTTTCCGCTTCTGCGAGGCGCTCGCAACAGCAGGATTCGCGTGCTTCGCCATCGACCTACCTGGCCATGGCGAGTCAGGGCGGCGTTTCGGGACCGACAACGCGCGGACGATCGACCAGGTCAGCTATGCGCTTGGCCGCGTAGATGTGTTTCTCGGTCACTCCATGGGGGCATATGCGGGAGCTGAGAGCGTTCGCCGAGGCGTACTCCACCCGCGACTCTTCATCGCGGTCGGAGCCCTTCCCGACCTTGGTCAGGCCGACCCGCCCCAGCTACTTCTGGCGGGGCGATTCGAGGAGGCCGTTCCGCCCTCTCGGCTCCAAGCACACGCGGGCGCCCGCGTGGTGATTTCTCCCTGGTCGGATCATGCGCTCGAGCCATACGATCCTTACCTCGTGGGAGCGGCCGTCGATGCTGCGTGCGCCGCCGTCGGCAAGGCGGCGCCCACGGCTCCCACACGCTGGCGGTGGCGCCTCGTCGGGATCATGTTCGGTGTCATCGGTGCGCTGCTCCTCGGCGACCGATTGCCCCACCTCTTCCCTCGATTGCTGCGCGTCCGGGGGCCGCTGCTCGCGAGTATCGCCATCAGCGTGGTCGCGCTCGCCAGCGGCGCCTGGCTCGGCGCTGCGCCGATCCCACGTCGCATCCCAGTTCAGCTCGCCATCACGGCGGTCATGCTACTCGTCGTCATGGGCGGCGCAAAGTTGCGGGCCCCACGCTGGAGCTTCCTGGCTCTTGCCGCGCTGTTCGCGATCTGTTGTGCGGCCATGAACATGTACTTTCTTGCGCTTCTCGGGGCGCTCTGCACGCTGGTTCTCTTCGCGGGAACCGTTGTCGGGTGGATTGCGGCGCGGGACGGAACCCGACGTGATGGCGACATCGCGTTCGCGGTCTTGGTCGGCTACGCACTTGGGCAATGGGTGCCGATGAACCTTCCGTGGTGAAATGGGGTCCGCCGGGTCATTAGCTCCCGACCGTCGCGACCGATGCAAGCCTCTGAAAATTGCAGGAATCGCCTCCGGTTTGGCAAATCAGTCCTTTCTGCTCGCCCAGCGTTTACTCAGGTGGGCAAGCCTTCGTAGCGCGATAAGGTAAACGCTACGCCGTCACACAGGATCTATCCGCCGTCCATCTAAGCTCCAGCACACTCGCCTCGGAGCAGGGCGAGTAGGAGGCTACTACCGCGCAAGACGCATAAATTTGATGTGCATCCTCCTCCGACGAGGATCCCTAGTGTTGCGTTCGGGAAATGGGTTTACTCGTTCAACGCGGATCAGCCTATTGTAGCGTCGGGCTTTAGCCCGGCAAGTGCCGCCCTAAAGGGCGGCGCTACCGTAAACGAATTTTCCGAACGCAACACTAGTCATGATGTCCGGTTTTCGCCAGACGATCTTCTGCATTAGGTCTAGGGTTGTAGAGAATCCAAACAGATTTGTAGTGGGGAGGTTCGCGATGAAACGGATTGATGCCATCGTCAGGCCAGAGAAACTGCACGAATTGAAGGAACGCCTTATCGCCATCGGCGTGGAGGGCCTCACTGTGATTGAAGTCAGGGGCTTCGGTCGACAGAAGGGGCACACCGAAGTTTACCGAGGTTCGGAGTACTCCGTCGAATTTGTTCCAAAGCTGCTCCTTATGATCATCGCTCCCGACGATCGGGTGGCAGGCATTCTGGATACGATCACGGAAACTGGGCGAACCGGCAAACTCGGCGACGGAAAGATCTTTGTAACCCCGCTCGATGAGGTCGTCCGCATCCGCACGGGTGAACGCGGTCAAGCCGCTTTTTAAGGCCACCTGCTGATCCGAGGTATTGCTCCATGATCGATATTGTCAGCCGCTTGCGGAGTGGAATGTACTCATAACTGTCACGGAGATGAGGAGGAAGGGAAAATGGCAAAAGAGAACCAGAAGAATATGGCACAACGTGATGTGAGCCGCTGCGTACGCCAGTCGCTGCTCTTGAGCGGTGCGATGGGGATCCTTGCCACGTGGATCTTGGGAGGGTTACTAGCCACACCTCTCGGAGCACAGGAAGCTAAGCCCGATCCGGCTGGAATCGCCACTGGAGACAAGACGACCGCAAGCGATGCTGCGGGTAATCCTTTTGTTGTTCCGGAACCGACCGACAAGACAGCACCCGACTACACCCAAAACAAGAAGGCATTCGACGACTACCAAGCACAGACGGCGAAGGAGCCGTTGGCGGTGAAGCTTGCGGATACCGTAGGGCACATTCGAATCGCCACCAATTTCTCCTGGACACTACTCACAGGATACCTGGTGCTTTTCATGCAAGCTGGATTTGCGTTGTTGACCTGCGGGTTGGTGCGAAAAAAGAATGCCGCACACCTCATGATGTTGAACTTCGCGGCGTACGTCTTCGCATTTCTTGCGTATTATGTGTGTGGCTATGCCTTCCAATACGGCGGCGTTGCGCTCAATGCTGCGCCGACAAATCTTGGCGGCACTCCAACGCTTAATCACTTCCTAATTGGAAGTGGCATGTGGGGCTTCCTGGGCGGAAAAGGCTTTTTTCTGAGCGGCCCCGGATATGACTCCGGCAGCCTTTGCCTGACGCTCTTTGAAGTCGTGTTTATGGAGACGGCCGGTTACATCATTGTCGGTGCGATTTGTGAGAGGATCAACTTTTGGGCATTTCTCCTCTGCGAGATTTTCGTTGGCGGAATTTTGTACCCCTCCTTCGGCTGTTGGGTTTGGGGTGGTGGGTGGATGTCGCAGTTGGGTACGACCATGCACCTGGCCCACGGCTACGTTGACTTTGCCGGTTCAACGGTGGTTCACGGCGTGGGCGGCTTCTGCGCCTTGGCACTTGCCGTGATCCTTGGCCCGCGGGTTGGCAAGTACGGGCCGGACGGCAAACCGCGGGCTTTTCCAGCGCACAACCTTGTGTACGTTGTGACGGGAACTTTCATCCTTCTCTTCGGATGGATGGGCTTTAATCCCGGCTCCACCCTTGGAGCGAGCGACTTACGCATCTCGGTGATTGCTGTGAATACCAATCTGTCAGCGGTTGCGGGTGCCGCGTCGGCAATGTTTTTGTGGTACTTCCTGTTCGGTAAGCCGGACATTACGATGGCCTGCAACGGGATGCTTGCAGGGCTGGTCGCGATCACGGCGCCGTGTGCGTTCGTGTCACCAAACTCAGCCGTAATCATCGGCGTTCTGGCTGGTCTTCTGGTCGATGCAGGTGTCCTTTTCAATGAGCGCGTGATCAAAGTTGACGACCCCTGTGGAGCTATTTCGGTTCACGGCTACTGCGGCTGGCTCGGCGCGGTCTGTGTAGGCGTCTTCGCCGATGGGACGTATGGCGCCGGCTGGAATAACGTGGGCGCGACGACGTATCTCGGCAAGGCTGGCCAAGGTGTAACGGGTTTGCTCCACGGGGATGTCACACAATTCCTGGTGCAACTCGGCGGAGCGACGTTTATGGCGATTTATGTTTTCGGATTCACCTTCGTGACTTTCAAGGTCGTCAATGCGATGCGCTCAATGCGTGTCTCCAAAGAGGTGGAGCTTGAAGGTCTGGACATACCGGAGTTCGGCATGCTTGGTTATCCGGAGGACGCGGTGGTAACGCCCGAGTCCTAAAGGACAATTACTGCGGCTGGTCGACTCAAACGTTCTCTCCCTCCACACTCCAGTGAGGCGACCAGCCGAGGTGATAGTACTCCGTGTCAATCGCCTCAGTTCGATCATCAAGGTCTTCCTCCAAGTAAAGCTCGGGATCAATCAATAGAGTGCCCGCTGCGACTATCTCTTTGATCGCCTCCCCACTATGATGTCCGAAAATTGCTAGTATTTGCTACGACACCTCAATGCCCTGGGTTTCTGGTAAAGCAATGGAAGAATGGGGCCTGCCCGTTATGTCCGAAAATTGCTAGTATGTAGGCAGGGTTCCGGTATGATGCAGGACCTATGGACAACACCCTTGATGGAACGTCAGTCATTGCGCAGCACGCTGCCATTCCGGCCTCTCGGACTGCACAGGTGGGTTCCAAAATTTCACTCCGGAACAGCACCGAGGATGAGGGCGAACTGACGCCGGCGATCTGCTGGCAGGCTGTCTACAGCCGGGACCGCCGATTTGACGGCCGGTTCTTTGTTGGCGCAGCTACAACGGGAGTCTACTGTCGCCCAATTTGTCCGGTGCCATTCGCAAAACCATCCAATGTCGCATGGTTTGCGTCGGCGGCTGCGGCTGAGGGGGAGGGGTTCCGCCCTTGCCGGCGATGCCGGCCCGAAGCCTCCCCGGGAACGCCAGCCTGGCTCGGCACATCGGCGGTCGTCTCCCGCGCACTGAGGCTGATATGGGAAGGTGCTCTTGACGAAGGGAACGTAGATGCCTTGGCAGAACGCGTAGGCATTGGATCACGACAATTGAGGCGCCTCTTCGTCCAGCACCTCGGCGCACCGCCGATCAAGATCGCGGGCACCCATAGAGTTCACTTTGCTCGGAACCTGATCGACGAGACCGAGCTGCCAATTACCGAGATCGCTTTCTCGGCCGGATTCAAAAGCATTCGGGAGTTCAATCACGCCATGCGTGCGGCGTGCGGACACTCGCCGCGGCAGCTTCGGCGCCTCCGGGGCGAGTTCCACGCAGCACCGGGCCAAGAAGGCCTGCTGATTCGGCTCCCGTATCGTCCTCCGTTCAACTGGTCGGCAATAATCAATTTCCTCCAACAACGGGCAACTCCCGGAGTGGAGGTTGTTCAAGAGGAGTACTATCGACGAACGATCGAGATCGCTGGTGCGACGGGCACCATCCATGTCAGTCCGGAAAAGTCTGAGCCGTGCCTTCTCGTCCGCATCGATCTGCCGAAGTACGATTGCCTGCTGCAGGTCGTCGAGCGCGTCCGGAGAATATTCGACCTGAGCGCCGACCCTGTTCTAATCACTGGACATTTGTCACGCGATCCAAGGTTGAAGCCGCATCTAGAGGCCTTTCCCGGTCTGAGGGTACCGGGAGTTTGGGATGGGTTTGAGCTCGGCGTGAGAGCCATACTTGGCCAGCAACTCACGGTAATCGACTCGAACTTGGTTGCTGAACGATTGGTGCGGACATTCGGGAAACCGGTGAAGACTTCTCTCAAGGGACTGACACACCTGTTTCCTCGGCCTGAAGACCTGGCTGGAGCTGATCTCTCGATTGCGGGTATCCATGGGACACGAGGCAAAGTGATCCAGGCGTTCGCGCGCTCCGTTTGCGAGAAGGACCTGAAGTTTGAAGCTCCGAAGACTTTGGGCGATACCGTCGCACGTGTGTGCGCTGCTCAGGGAGTTGACGAACAAGTTGCCAACTATGTTGCGATGAGGGCTTTTGCAGAGCCGGACGCTTTTCCGTCAAGTGATGCAGGGCTAAGACGTCGTCTTGCGGCTGGCGGCGTTCCAGTTTCGCAAGCGGAGATCCAAAGAATTGCCGAGACTTGGCGCCCTTGGCGTGCGTATGCAGTGATGTATCTTTGGGCTGCGGACGCCGCTGGCCCCAGTTACAAGGGCGGGGCGGCAAAGTCTTATGTCCCTGGTTCGCCGCGCAACATCAGGGCGGTCGCTTTGCCAACACACCGACGGGCGTAAGCGGCATCAAGTCCGAAAGTGGCCAGCAGAATTCTGCAGTCGGGATATGCTGATGATTGTTGGTACTTTTGGGTCCCCAGCAGGAGGTGAAGTATGTGGCGGTTCTTGGAAACATATCGGGGCAACCTGGGTCTCCGGCGTTACCGGCGAAGCCTTGATCGTGCGCTCGCACTGCATCTGCGCGGCGAGGTGCGCCGGGACGGCCTGACTCTTACGAACGCCTGTAACCGCTTGGAAATCCAGTGGCGGGCACGAGATATTCACCCGTGGGACCGTGATGTCCCACAGGAAAAACACGCGTTACTATTTGCCGAACAGACGTTGGCTGATACCGAGGCCGCGATATTCAGGCTGTTCGAGGCGCTGCCCCAAGTTGATGTGATCAAACTGAGCGTCGTAGGAATTGGGTCCGAATCCCCAATTATTTCGGGTACAGTTCATCGCTCCACCCTAAGCACAGCGCGGCGGGGCCTGATGTCCGTCGGGATGCGGCTTAGGGATCTTGGGGTGAGTTACCATTCGGCGGGGCGGCCGTATCAACCATCGGACTCCGATAATGGAACGGATGCCTATGGCATGATGGCGCCCGCAAGAGGTCATGGCCAATTGCTTTCTTTTCGATGAATCGCGGCTCGCCTGTCGCCGCGCCCGCTAATAGCTTTTACGTTTGCTGTGGTTAATGAATCGACTTGCTCAACTGACTCGATATTTCAGGGAGAAACCAACATGGCGTACATAATCGCCGAGCCGTGCGTTGGCACGAAAGACACAGCCTGTGTTGACGTGTGCCCCGTGGACTGCATCCATCCGCGTAAGGATGAAGCCAACTTTGCCGAGGCGCCTCAACTCTATATTGATCCCGTGGAATGCATTGACTGCGGGGCTTGCGTGCCGGTTTGCCCGGTCTCGGCGATATTTCCACTGGACGACTTGCCGGAAAAGTGGGCGAGCTTCACTGAACTCAACGCGAAATACTACAAAAAGTAGGCGTCTGCGGGCTTCGCTGACACTTTCAACCCTGCCACGCTCGTCGGAGCAATAGGCGCGCGAGTAGGCGACATCTCTGCCCTTGCGTTAATTGCGCCGACATGCGAAAACTCGATACTCATCCCGTTGCACGAGAACTGGGCTCGCGGGGCATGCTGATGTCACGTGAATGGACCGATTCACCCGCTGTGAATTACGTGAACCAGCGGTTGGTGGAGTACTAGGTGCCGCCTCGCGCATGACTGCATTGTCGAAAAACGGGCTTTACCCATCATTCGCTCTGTGAGACAGATGGGAAAACGAAATAACTCAACATCTGGGGACTGGAAGGAATCGTGAATGCGCAATAGTGTTGCTCTTGTAATTCTGCTCCTTGCCGCTACGTTGGAAGTGGGGGGAGATGCCATCGTAAGGGTCGGCTTACACAGCTCGGGATGGCGGCCCCGTCTACTAATATACCTTCTGGCTGCTGCCGTCTTGTTTGCCTACGGCTGGACGGTGAACGCGCCGGCTTGGGATTTCGGTCGGCTTCTGGGGCTTTACGTGGTGTTGTTTTTCATCGTAGCGCAGCTCGTTTCCTGGGTGGGTTTTGGCCAACTCCCCTCACGTGGGGTTTTGATTGGAGGCGCTTTGATTATCAGCGGGGGAGTGGTAATTTTCGCCATGCAGTGAGCAACTATAATGTTCGCGGCTCAAGCGCATGGTCTATCTGACCAGGTTTCCGAGCAGGACCGCAGTCGATCCCGGCGTGTGCGACGGTCCAAATCAAGATTTCACGGGTTCCCCGATCTCGTACCCGGGAGACGGGAAGAGTACGTATTTCGTCGGCTTTGCCGGATCGTAGAGAACTGTTAGAGCTTGGTTCATCGAGAAGTGCGACGATCTCACTCCTGTAAGTGCCTCCTTCAAGCGTATCCTGTCAGGCATCATTCCTTCCACGGGTCTTCCGGCATTATCGCTGAACTGAAAAGTGATTGTGAAGTCTGGGGCGCACCTGGTGGGCACACGGATTTTCCGAATGCCGATCACCACCGCGCAGGCTGGCTTACCTGACCTAAGCAACCACTCCGTCTTTCGGAAGCAAGATAAACAGACTAACCAGGCATGGAGCGCCGCCTCGTAGGCGAGCAGGGATACGGAAATCGGGGCGAACGAGGGGCTCGCAACAATCTGCTCCCATCTGGTCTCCATGGTCGTACCGGGTGCCCACGATAACCGGAACAGAAACCAGCCGAACAGCGCCATTCCCCCAGCTAAGATTAAAATGCCGCCGAGTATTCGGATGTAGCGAGCGGCGATTACCTCTGTTCCCTTGATCGGCCGGGGGATGGGGAGCCTGAGTTCTTGCGGCGGGCTCCAAAACTGGCCGTCGTCAGCACTCATTGTGCCTCCTCGGTAAGGACCTCACCCTAGGAAGGTTCCGCCACGGGTTGTGGCTGCTCGGGTGAAAGATATCAGAAAAGCGGCTCCCAAGTGAAAATAAATTGCCTCCAACGTTTCCTAAATCGTGAGCCCACACCCAGCTCGTCTTGTCAGTCTTAACTGTTCACGGTGTATAAATGCGGAGCTCCGATCGCGAGCGCGAGATATCCACGCTCGGGAGCGCAAACCCCGAAGGATCGTCAACGCACTCAATGGCGCACGGACCCCATCGAATAAGTCCTCAAGGTAATGACTCCTGCCTAGTCGCCAAGGGGCGAGTAATCCTGGGTTGCGTCAGATGTCGGACTTCTGCCAGGTCATGGGTCTACCCTTCGCCGTTAGTCGCGGGTCATCGGAAGCCCGGAGATTCGTCAGCCGAGAGCCAGTTGGCGGGCAATTTTCGAGTGCCACGTCGACCGGGAATTGCGTGCCGATCAGTTCACCTCAAGCCAACATTACGTCCAGGGGCTCGCTGGTTCCGGAGAAGCCTGATCTTCAGCACCCATCGTCACCACTTCGACAAAAACCTCTGCTTTTCGAGGGGTAGCAAAACGATTCACAACTGAGGCAAACAAGGGATATAGTTACGAAAATTCCAGTGCATATGTCAGGACAACCCCGCCGGGAAGTATTATCACCTATGATTTAGGTTCCTTCGGTCCCCATCAATTCGGAGGCAAATCAGCCGTGCCGGGTTCTCTCACCCGCCCAAACCCTCATTAGGCCGCTCGCGTCCTTATCGTCGTCGCCGTCGCGATGGGCGCGGCAACACTCAAAGGTCAGAGCCCACGCATTCTCTTCACCCATGTTCCGCGTGGCAGTCTCGAATCACCACACGCTCCGTGGAATATTTATTCGATCCATACGGATGGTACTCAGCTTCGGGTGCTCACCACCGATGACCAGAGCAGATCTCCCAGTTGGTCCCCGGACGGACGTCACATTATTTACATACACTATGACGGCTTCCAGGCTTCTCCGGTCGACCTGTATGTGATGGACAGTGACGGAGGGAATGCACATCTTTTTCGACGCTTTGACGGCGTCATATCCTCGGCGGTGTGGTCACCCGATGGGAAAGCTCTGGCGATAGCACACCTCACTCGCGCCCGATGGAAGGCAGAGTCAGAGTCGCATATCGAAATAATGCCTGACCTATTTGTGCTTCCTTCGGACGGTCAGGGTGAGCCGCAACTGTTAGCGAAACAGGTGGTGTCATTCGAGTGGAATCCCGACGGTAGAGAGTTTGTTCTCTCCCGCCCCATGGTGGGCATTCCTGAACTCGCGCCGGCGAGACCCGAGATCCCTTCCCGGAGTGCGATTAGCGTGGTTGACGCGAACCCAACGTCCTCGTCCGGTCAAGGAGAGCCAGTCACGCTGGTTGCGCAGGCCGGGGGCCCAGTCTGGAGTCCCGACGGAAGAAAACTGGCGTTCTCGTTTTATCTGGAATCCGAGGCGCGCGGAGGGATCGGTGTGGCCGATGCTGACGGGTCAAATCAAGTTCAGCTTACCGGTCTCCACCTCGATGGCAATATACTCCGCATCCTTTGGGGATCTGACCCAGTGTGGTCGCCCAACGGAAGGCAAATTGCCTTCGTGGCGCGGGCAAGTGTGAAAGACGCTGCGGCACGCGAGGGTGAAAGCGATCAAACTCAGCTATTCGTGACGAACGCGGACGGATCAGGTATGCGCCAGCTAACCACAGATCCCGGCGGGACACAGTTCCTTAAGCCCGTATGGTCCCCAGACGGATCAGAAATCGCCCTCACGTGTGTGTACCATGAGGTGCACCAACCGATACTCCACGACGGGCAGTATCCGGTCGTTTGGATCCCGCGAATCTTTATCCTTTCGATGACCGGCCCAAAAGCCAAACCGGTCCAACTCGTCGAGGATGGCACCAACCCGGTGTTCGCGCCACTTCCATGAGGTCCATCAGCCACGTCATCGTCAAGCGGTCGTCATGTTCCACGCGGATGGTTCGGCAACTCGGCAGTTGGTTGACGCCGTCACGGGTTACTCCTCCCTTGTCGCCAAGGCGTGTTTACAGACGGGGCCGACAAGGCATTTAGTACAACATAACGTCCTTTATCATTCACGATGTAAGTTTGGCAAGCTTGCGGGCACTTGGCCGAAATGGCCGTCCAAACGCCTTCGGCTTCCGCGATTCGTAAACGCTAGGCGACTCGTGCCTATCCGGTTGTTTCAGCAAGCCACAAGCTGTAGTATAGGGGCGTGCCACGCCCATCGTTTCCAAAAACCCTGCAGGAATTCCAGTCGAGGTTCGCTAGCGAAGCAGCTTGCCAGAAGTGTCTGGCGGAGTGCCGCTGGCCCGAGGGCTTCGTCTGCCCACGGTGCGGGAACCAGAGTTCTTATGAGATCGTGCAAGCGCGGCGCTGGCAATGCACTCGTTGTCGGTATCAAGTCTCCCTTACGGCGGGAACGGTTTTGCATAACACGAAAACGCCGCTGACGGTTTGGTTCTGGGCGGCCTACCTCATGACTACGGATAAGCGTGGCGTCTCGGCGCTTCTCCT
>Ga0326728_10022176_pt1 | contig 11828 bp, 8 predicted proteins | sample MB3enrmetagenome_FD_207602 | JGI IMG/M metagenome (GOLD analysis project Ga0326728, IMG submission 207602) | Lab enriched peat soil microbial communities from McLean, Ithaca, NY, United States - MB31MN | ecosystem: Environmental > Terrestrial > Soil > Wetlands > Peat | place: USA: New York... | reverse complement strand
CGCAGGGGACTTCCCGCGCGCAATACCACCTGCGGCAGGTGTTTGTGTTCCTGGATATGCAACCCCTGAACAAGCCGGAGGTGATGATCTCGAACGCCACCCGGCGCTTCGATGAAGAGGGCAACCTCACCGATGAGGATACCCGGGTGCACATCCAGAAACTGCTGGCCGCGCTGGTGGCCTGGGCCAAACACCACGAATATGGAAGGCGTGCCGCCGCCGCGAATGCGTAGGGGCGGAAGCGGGTGGCGGATGGCGGCGCCCAGCGAAGCGGCAGAAGTAGGTCAAAACGCAAAGCGCAAAAGTCCCTTCGGGAAATCGCACCCCCAAGAACCGGAGGCTGCGCCAGCTTACGATAAAGTTGTTTGTGTCCGAGCATAGGAGCGGCACGATGAACCTCCCTCTGCAACCAACGGACATAAATACCCTATCGATTGGGAAATCAACTTACTCTTGACAGGCCAGTTCTGCTCAAGTAATGTCCTGCCGATTGACACTCGGCACCTCTGTCGGGTGATTACCGCAACGCTTCTAAGCTGAAGCTTCTGGAGGACCTCTGAGGGAGGGGCGGTGTGTCACCCCGAGACCACTTCCGGCTTCACTTCCCAAGGATCCCCCCTGCTTGCCGCTATTTCATCATAGACCGCAGTGGATAGAAAGGAGAAGGGGCATTCCAATGGCGAGACTCAGATTTCTACTTTCACTCCTCGGTGCAACACTGGTGTGGGGCGCATGTAGCAACACAAGCGTTCTTCATAAGTCCCCTGGGGATATGGAGAAGGCCTATTTTATGGCCGTCAGTGCCGGGCGGTACTCTGAGGCATATAGTTACTATGCGCAGGGCGTGCAGGCAGTGTTAGCGCAGCGTGGCGGAGTCGTTTGGCTCAAGCAGCAGGCAGACAAGGACTAGGGACATCGTCCGAGTCGAAATCTTAAGAGAAGAAATTCACGGCGAGGGAGCCACGGTTTACTACAAAGTCTACACCAAAGATGGCAAGACGGAAGATGCAGATGCATCGCTAATTAAGGAAAACGGCGAGTGGAGGATCGCCGGCTGAGGCCTGTGTGTGTCAGCCAAAGCTGGAGTCCATCTCGTTTTCATGCGGAACTCGTAAGGGTGGAGGTGGAGAGAATGAAGAAACAACTCTTGGCAGACATAGGAATCGCTTGTTTCATGCTTAGTCTCTGGGCTTGCTCTAAGGCACCCACGACGTATTTCCCCTTGGGCGAGGGCAGGACATGGAATTACCAGGCGTCTGTCGAAACGGGATTAGGTGGTAAACAAGCCGTTACGCTGATAGTCACTAATCTCGCAGCCCGGGAACTCAAGGGCAAAAAGGTTACGCCGCAAAAGGATGAGATACAGATCCTAGGCGAATCTCAATTTTCATTTGAATACATGGCTGAGGACGAGAAGGGGATCTATACCTTTGCTGAGCAGGGTTCAAACGATGCCGAACCGAAGCTCAAGGTCAGCCCATGCTACAACCTAAAGAAACCCCTGAGAGTGGGTAACTCCTGGGACACGACGCTTGATTTGGGAGGCGGCCGCTCGGTGCCAGCCAAGGCTACGGTCGAGAGCGTAGACGAGGTTGTTGACGTTCCTGCCGGAACCTTTAAAGGTTGCGTAAAGGTCCGGGTCACGGCGACAGTTGCCGAAGCCAAAGGTCGTGACCAATACTCCTGGTATGCTCAGTCAATAGGCTTGGTGAAATTAGTCGATAATGAAATGTCCTTACAATTGGTATCTTACGCAAAATAGCTGGTCAGAAGTAGGATCGGTCAAGCCAACTAGTGCAAGCGAGTCGAGGGCACCTTTCACCAAGCAGGACCTCTAGCACGTAAGTCGATACACCGTCAGGACGGTTTCGTATTTCCGGGTAGAAACAGGAGAGGGAACCATGCGAAGTACAACCAGAGTTATATCTGCATCAATGGCGATCTTGTCCTTATCCCTCACTTTTCGGCCCGCGCAGGCGCAGGGCGGCCAGCATCCTGCCCGGCCGAATGTCGTGGCGAAGTACATCGAAGCAATCCAGAAACGTGACTTCAAAACGATCATCGACCTTACGCTTTACTATCAGCAGGAGGTAGCCGACATCAAGGCCCAGAACCCTCAAGCTGTTTGGCCCAAATTGATCGGGGAGTATTACCAAAGCCATATATCCAAGATGTCGAAGCCAGCCGAATACTGGCAGAGCTATTCTGAGGACGTTGGGGCGATGACAGGAGACCCTGCCCGGAGCCTCCGCTCGGCAGAGGAGTTGTTTCCCGCCACGTGCAAGTGGACAATCTCCGAAACCCGACGCCAACATGTAGTGAGTCAATGGGATGGGCGGCAATTCGAGCAGGAAACCCACTATGTGGCGGTGGACTACCCCTCCTGGGAAGATGCTCCCTTGATCGAAAACAAGCTTCTCGCGAAGACAATTGTGCAGATTGTTGTTCATGCCGGTGCCGGACTTATTCTGGGTGTGGAAAGAGTGGCCGCTGCGGATACTACAAGGCAAGAACCATTCCGAATTTCGAGTCTGACTTGGAATCAATTTAATGACCTTTCCATGTCGGTCACGGTGGCGGGAGGCGCCGCCCCGTTTTCCTGCACCATCCAGATTGGACCGTTTCGGACGGGACAGGATTGCTACCAGCCAGGCGCCAAAGCCCTTCATGCCGAGTTCAAGTCTCAATCCATCGGCCGCCCTCCTTGGCCCGTCCGCCTTCAGGTGCGGGACTCCCAAGGCCGGACCGATGAGGCCTCTTTGCTTGTTCCTGGATTTCTGCCCGGTATGGGCGGTTCGTCTTTGTACGAATACTGTTGGGTCAGAGATCCATGGCTCCAAAGAGGCCTGCTGGTCCCGGACAACCCGCAAAACTGCAAGGACGGGGTCCATCGCCTCGGGGAGTCGGCTGGCGAAATGGCAACCCTGCCGTCGGCAGTGCCGACTTCACCACCTTCGACCGGTGAACCCTCCGCGCCGCATCCAACCCCTGCGAGTTGCGGTGACTATCGAGCTTGCATGAATAGCGGCCTTACTGCCCTCCGAGGCCGTAACTGGGAAGCTGCCTTGGAGGCCTTCCAGGCGGCCTCGGGGCTGGATCCCTCGAAACCCGACGCTTGGGTTGGGTTGGGCCTCGCCGACTTGCCTCTAGGGCGTGACGCGGATCTTCCTGCATCGTGGGACAACGTTTTCAGACGGGGTGGTCACATTGGGTTCGGAGTCTGGCATGAGCTCCCGTCTCAGAATGAGAAAGGGATGTTCGTGCTGAGCGTTGCGGAAATCGCTTTTGTGAATGAGCGTCGAGAAAGGGTCTTTGCTGTACCGCCTGCCCAGGTCGCTGGGCTGTGGGCGGGAAAGACTCAGAGCCGCGCCTTGTTCCGGCTGCGCGTCGCGGGCACCGACTATAGCTTCGACTTCCTCCCGATCGGTCTGGCCTGCCAGCTTGTACCCTCGCTTCAGTGTCCGCCCGAGGCGATCACACAGCAACTGACAGTAGGTAATTACGTAACGCAGACGATTCCGAAACTCGCGTCGGGATCACTTGCTTTCGCAGCACAGCCCCCCGCGCCCCCGAACCTGCCATCCGCTCCTGCGGCACCGCCCAGCACTCCCGCTGGGCCAATAAGCATGCGATTTGCCTACGCAAAGTCGGATGGCACCGCTCTGCTTGCCGCCCCCACCGAATCCGGCACCAATACCCCCATCGAAAAACCGGGGCAGTTCGATACGGCAATTTGCTCCGACAATGTTGTGCTCAGCATTTCGTTCGACCGCCACCAGGAAGGGGGGCCAAATGACAACGGGCGGGACTCGGCACAAAACTTCGACCAACATGCCGGGGACAGGTTCAGGGTGACGACCGGGCGAGCCCCGGCAGATGGGAGTTGCCTCCTTTCGCAACGGGCATTTCTTTCAGGAAAACGGCCATTGCGCATCCAGAAAGAGCCAAAAGCCGTGCCCTGCGACTCACCGACGGTATCCCAGCTTGCGGCAAAGGAAAAGCGAGGTGTTCATTTCTGCCGGAGATTCGCCACCTTGGCACCGGATGGCCAACTGCTGATAGTCGAGTTCGATCGCCAGGGGAACGATCTGCTGGCCGAGATGACATTGAAAATCGGCGGCCAAATGTTAGTCGACAAACTGCCGGCTAAATACGATGTGGCTAACGCCTCGGGCTGGCACGCGGGCGACCAAGGACACCTCTTCGATCTCAGTAGCCAGAACGCATCATTGCTTGATACTCAAGTCGTAAGCGTGTTCACTCCCATCTTTGCAATCAAAGACGCCGCAACGGGAGGGGTTGACATGGGCATTTCCTGGGCGGGCGAAGAGGGTGTAAACCTCATGGTGCTTTCCTCATCGCAGGGAAAGCTGGAAGAGGTGGCCAAGGGTTACCGTTATATGGCCCCAATTTGAGATTGACTTGCCCGGCGGCAATTGGTGTTCTGTTAACAAGTGGTGGCGCCATCATCTTTGAAAAAGTTCACCTTGCCGCACAACTCGCGTGGCGTTTGGCCGGCTGGTGCAGGGACCCGTCTTTTGGTGTCTGCGATCCCGAAGGGAAGTTCTCTTCCGGCCTGGTGCCGTCCCGAGTATACTCTCCAGCGCTGTGCCTTTGTACCACCGCGTTAACTGTCCCGTTGAACTCCAATTCATCACCACCCGCACCTATCGCCGCACGCCCCTTTTCCTCTCCGATCGCTTTCGGCGCTGCTTTGTCCAGAGGGATTGCGCCTGCGGCGTGCCCATAGTAATCTTGGTTAAGGAAGGTGACCATGACGCAAATCACCGAGGCCGTCTACGCACACGGTGTTCTGAAGCCTGCGATCGATCTCAACCTCCGCGAGCAGCAGCGAGTGCGCGTTATCGTTGAGCCGATCGAAGACAGTCTCGACGACCGGGACGCGGCCGTGGCACGTCTGAAGGCTGGGATCGCCGGCATGCAGTTCTTCTCCAACGGGCCATTGCCCACGCGAGAGGACCTCCATGATCGCTTTTGACACCAACGTCCTCCTTTACGCCTGCGATCGCGCCGACCCCCGGCGCCAACAGATCGCCATCGACCTTATTGCCAGCCGCCGGGAGGGCGTTCTGCTTTGGCAGGTGGCCTGCGAGTTCGTCGCCGCTTCCCGCAAACTAAGCGCCCAAGGCTTCACCGCAGCGGATGCGTGGAACCGGCTTTCGGAATTTCTTACCCTCTTGCCTCTCATCCTCCCCACCGCAGGGGTGCTGGAGCGCGGCCGGAAGTTGCACGTCGCTCACGGGGTATCCTTCTGGGACGCATTGATTTTGCCAGCGTGCGCTGAGGCAGGCGTGGAGCCCCTTTATTCGGAGGACGTTCCGGGCCTACGCACGCCCGGTGCGGTCCGGGTCGTGAACCCGTTCCAATAGACACCCCGCTCGTTCACGCAGTTGATCCTTGAGCGGGCAACTACGGTCACTGCCTTTGAAACCGTGGGCTTTTCACAGGCGCCACGCCCCAAGAGTAATCTTACCTAATCAATTTGAGCGGGGCACGACGCCACCGTTGCCTTGTCCAACCCAAGATTGTTGTGACTCCATCACCGCCAGAAGAACCCACGGTCATAAAGGCACTGACCGTGATGGCTCCCCCGCCCGCCCAACCCTGCACCACCCCGGTTTCTTCGCCCGGCATCATGCTTTCTGTTTCCCGGGATCGTCGGGAGGTTGGCGGTCACCCGGGTCAAAGCCGATCTTATTCTTGCGGGCTCGGCGGTAATGGGCAGTTTGCGCGGAAAGGGAAGCCCAGGCGCCGGCAGTTCCTTTGGGATTCTTCTGGTAAGCCAGCATCGCATCCGCATCCATGCCCACCGCCTTCGCGTCTTCGATGCCAGCGAGGTCGGCGCTCAGGAAGACGAACTGCCAGGCATGCTTCTCCCGCTTCTCTTTCACCATTTTTTCGATCTGGTCCTTGCGGAACTCGCGGCTGGAGTTTTCCTGCCCGTCGGTGACGATCGCTACCACCACGCGGGCCGGACGGTCTTCCTCCTTGAGTTGCCCAATCGAGGCTTCCAGGTCATTGATTCCGCGGCCCAGCGCGTCAAGCAGCGGCGTGGACGCGCGCGGCACAAACGTCTCGCGGGTCAGCGCGGGGACTTCCCGGATGGGTTTGAACTTGTGAATCACCTCGTACGGGTCCTGGGTGTCAAACTGCACCAGCGTCAGGGTGGCCATTCCGGGTTCGGCTTTCTGCTGATCCAGAAAGGCGTTGAATCCGCCGATGGTATCGTCGCGAATGGACTCCATGGAACCGGTGCGGTCAAGAATCACCGTAATGTGGGTATAGTCTGGTCTCATATCACACTCCGTTCTTCACCGAAAAAGGTTTGCACTGCCTCAAAGCCCCCTGATCAGGCTCTGAACTCCTGCCGGCCCGTGGTGGCGCGATGCACGGCATCCCGCCCCACGCAATCTGTGCCACCGGCGATCAAGCCTATCTCAGGACAGAGGACTGTTCAATCCTTCAATGCTGCTCCTTCAATGTTGGTTCAATATGGGCCGATCGAAATAAGGAGGTGCAAAGAACTGCTCGCGAGGCCGGAAAAACGACATTTTGACACCATGCCGCAGCCCAGGCAGTAGCCAGAAATCTCGGGAATATTTGGGCTATCCACAATGCGTCAGTGCCGAACACCTGATTTGGAGGATTTGCACAATTCTGAAATTAACTCGCCGCGACAAATTCAAACTGAGACTGTGCCGGATGGAGCGGGCCGCAGCCCCTGCCTGAGCCTGCCGCCGTCACATCGTCTTTTGGCTGCGGGGTAAAGCTTCGCCGCAGGCCTGGGCTTCCAGCCAGGTGCATCCCTTGTCGGTAAGGAACCATAGATTGCGGGTGGGGGTAGTCTTTTTTCCCGCCAGCGCCTGCTCGCGCATTCTTTCCAAATGCTTCACCGCGTCGTGCTCCTCCATCTGCACTTCTTCGGCAAGGCTCGAGACCGTCCGATAGGAATACTGCCCGTTGAGCAACGCCTTCAGCAGTTCGCGGTCGGTATTATCGACGGGAAGGTCCATAAGTTGAGGGGGAACGCCGGCGCGCGCGGATTCGGGCAAGGGCTCGGTGCGCTCTTCCATGGCTTGTCGAAGTAAAGGCTCGACCTGGCTGGCTCTTTCTTCCGCCAGCGCCGCCCGGGTTTGGGCTTCCTGGGCCTCCCGCCGGGTCTTTTCGACTTCCGCCGCCAGGCGCTTGGCGACGGTTTCCGCGAAGGTACGAGAGAAGGCCGCCGCCAGCAGACAAAAGCTGACAAACACAAAGAAGTCAAAGGGAATCCCCGACCCATGGTGGATGGTGGTGATCTTTTCCACCATCTCGCTGGAGATGGCCTTGAGAAAGAGGGGCGCCAACAGGGCAGCCACCAGCCCCAGGACGAAGCTCCGCGAGCGCTTGGCGTAGGCGGGAGCATCCTTATGTAGAAGCAGAAAATTGGCCGCTCCGCCCAGCGCCCCCGAGCCCGTCATCGCCACCAGCAACAGAATTATGTTGTACCTGGTCATTCCTGCTTTCCTCCCCAATCGCGGGTGGTGACCTGAATTCAGATGTAGCGCCTGCTTCCTGCCGGCATTGAGCCGCCAGGACGGCGGCGCTACCTTCAAATCAGGAAACTCCCCATTTCGCGCGATCCAACCGGCGCCAAAAACCACGTCACGCCGCACGGAGGCGACGCATCATAGCGCCCGCCGCACCTATCTCATCGGACGCTTCAATTCCGGGGATGAAGGAATTTGCGCGGCAGGAGGATGAACTCAGAATTGTGAAGGCTGATTGGGCACCGCCTCCCGGATTTAGACAGAGCGACATAAATTGCTGCGCCGATCTCCCATCGACGACGGTGGTCGGAGGCCGCCGCTACAGCCGAATGCACAATCATTTATGCCGCTCTGTATGGAAACAATTCGCTCAACTTTTCATCACAAACTGCCGATAACCCCAGCAGGGAATTCTGTCCACCCGTGCCGCGCCGCCTCCCCCCTGATGTGGGTATCGGCGGAATCTGACCTGGGGATGAAACAAATCACGCTGCGGGTTGACGAGAAGTTGAGGGTTGACGAGAAGTGTTGGACCGAGCATGCCTTAGCAGTCCTCAGTAGAAACAATCCCCTCAACTTTTCTTCACAAACTGCCGATAATCCCAGCAGGGAATTCTGTCCACCCGTGCGGCGCCGCCTCCCCTCTGATGTGGGGTATCGGCGGAATCTGACCTGAGGATGAAACAAACCACGCTGCGGGTTGACGAGAACTTGAGGGTTGACGAGAAATGTTGGACCGAGCATGAGACCGGCATTTGCCGCAGTAGGCCTAATGGGGTTCAGGGTCATCGGGGTGGTGAGATTACGAGCGGGGTCTTGTCTTGCTCGCTTTTGGCCGGGGTTCAGGCTGGAGGCTTTTCTGCTTCTCATCGAAGTTCGGACTCAAGCGTATGGCCTCACGAAATTCCGCCGTCGACGCGTCCAGGTCGTGGAGGGAACGCAGGGCGAGGCCAAGATTGAAATGCGCCTCGGCGGAGTCCGGCTGCAAGCGCAGCGCCTCGCGATATTCGGCAATTGCCCCCACCGGGTCGCCGCTGCCCAGCAGGGCGCTGCCCAGGCCCATGTGCGCCTCCACCAAGTCCGGTTTGATTTGCAGGGCGGTGCGATACTCGCCAGCGGCGCCCTCCAGGTCGTGCTGGGTGGCGAGTGCGACGCCCAGGTTGAGGTGCGCATCCGCATAGTTCGGGTTCGAGCTCAGGGCCGCGCGATATTCTTGAATGGCCTGTTTCAGGTCGCCCTGGCTATAAAGCGCCAGGCCCAGATCGGTGTGGGCCTCGGGGGAATCCGGCTTCAAGAAGAGGGCCGCGTTAAACTCGGCAATTGCCCCCTTCAGGTTATTCTGCCTGAAGAACACGCTGCCCAGGTGGGTGCTGGCCTCGGCGGAGTCCGGCTTCAAACGCAGGGCGGCGCGAAACTCGGCAACTGCCCCATCCAGGTCCTGTTTGGCAAAGAGGAGTTTTCCCAGATTGTCGTGCGCCTCGGCGGAGTCGGGCCGCAAACGCAGCGCCTCGCGATATTCGGCAATCGCTCCGTCCAGGTCGCGCTTGTAAAAAAGCAGCCTGCCGAGATTCTGGTGCGCCTCGGGGGAGTCCGGCCGCAAGCGCAGCGCCTCGCGATATTCCGTGATTGCCCCGTCCAAGTCGCGCTTGCCGAGGAGCGCGTTCCCCAGATTTTCGTGCACGGCGGCAGCGTAGCCCGGATGGAGGCGCAGGGCCTTGCGATATTCCCCCATCGCCCCGTCGAGGTCGTGATTGTCGGCGAGTGAGTTTCCCAGGTTGTTGTGCGCATCGGGATTGTCCGGGTCGAGGCGCAGGGCTGCTCGATATTCGGTAATCGCCGCTTCCGGGTCGTGGGTGTCGTGGAGAGCGTTGGCGCGATTAATTAAGGCTTGAGGAAACTTCGGCTTCAGCCTTAAAGCCTGCCGGAATTGCTCCAGGGCTTCCGTATTTCTGCCCGAGTTCGCGAGCGCCACACCAAAATTATTCAGCATCGCGGCCGAATGTGGGTTGATCGTATCGCGATACAGGTTGGCCGCGTCGTCAGCCCGGCCCAAGCGGATGTAAACCGCCCCCATCAGGTTGGGGTCCAAGCTCTTCCAGATGCTTCCGGCGAGCTCGCACGCGGATGTTTCCAGGCCCGCGGAGGTGGCGGGGAACGATGGGGAAGTCCAGCGTCCGCCGTCGCTGGCCCGCGCGATAAGGCGCGCCTGGCCGGCGTCCTCCCAGATCATGTCGCCGGAGATCACCCGTTCGCGGTGAAGAACTTCACGAGCCAGCGCGTCCAGGGTCTCAACCGAGACCCCCTTCGCCTCCACCAGCACTTGCGCGGAGTCGTCCACCAGCGTCTCATCCGGAGCCATCTTCTCATCAGGTGCCGCCTCACCTGGCCCCGCAGGGTTGCACATGCCACTCGGGTCGCGTCCTGCTCCTTCGGCCTGAAGGTTGGCCAGGGCATCGCGCAGTTCGCTCGCGATGGTGTAACCCCCGAAAGGCAGGCGCTGGTCCGCACTTTCCGGCGGAAGGTTGAAGGGCGAGATGACGGTGGCGGGTTTCCAGCCGCGGTCGAGCCCATAGATGAGAATGCCCAGGATCAAATAGAAGGGGACGTATCGGGGGAAGGTGCGCACGGTGTGCCGCCAGACTCCCTCGAGGACCCGGCCCATCCGGTATAACGCCATGGAGAGGAGCGGCCGTGCGGCGGGGAAAGCTCCCGCCGGCGTGAGGGCGGGCAAACGGCCGGACTTTTCGGTCTCGGCCGTAGGGGTGACAGGAGAATCCACCCGCTCGTCAGCAGCGTCTTGCTTCTGCATTCAACACCCTCGGGAATAGGAGAAGGCCCCGGGAAGATACCCCTCCCCCCCCGCCTCTCCCTTCGCTGGTTCTTTAATTCTGTGGACAGGGTCAGGGACTCATTGCGGGTGGCCCCACATCACAGTTTCCGCAATTTGTGAAATACCGGCTCTTCAGCCTGCGTGCCGGCCGCATCGGCGCCCCCTGACCAAGAGCAGTAAGCCTCTATATCACCGTTCCGGCATTAAAACAAGTTTTGGGCGAAACACGGCCGCCTTCCCCCGCCGCGCCGGGTAGCGCGGCTGAGCCGCTCGGAAATTATAGCGCTGACCTTGAGATCAGCACGTTGGCAACACCGCCATGAGGCGGTGTGTGGGTGCTGACCTCAAGGGCAGCGCTACGTCGGCGTGCCATGGCCGTCCCGATCAGAAGCATCGGGACAGGTCCCGGCCATGCCCGAGCACGAGCGAGACGCCCCCAGCCGTTCTGGATGGTCTGATGGATATACAATTCCCTTTCTCCCGCGTTCTTTACGTGATCGAGGATGCGAACGTTATGGCCCCAGGGTATTTGGCAACAAACTGTTGCACAATTGACTCGTCGGGCCAGGCTTCCGCTAACGGCAACTTAAGTCCCGTCATGGTCAAAGGGTTCCCCTTTCGCTCCATGCAACGAATTCGAGCGCCCGGTTACCCGTGAGTAGCACAGCAATTGTCGCCCGACCTGTTCTGTAGGTCCGCGGCTTTTCATCCGAAATGACGCAAGGGAGGTTAAAATCCGCGCGCACCTCGAACTCGTAGCGCGGACCTCCGCCTTTGAGGTCCGCGGCTCTTCAATCTCGACCCATTGGGATGCCCCGGCAAAAACGGCGAGAAATTGCCTCACCTCATCTTCGGTAACGTAGGCGCGGAACTTGTGCCGGGTGAGAACTTCCTTCAGTTCCGTCAAGGCAGGCAGTGAGAGCAGGATTGCGCCGCGGTCCAAAGCATGGTCGAAGGCGCGACGCGATGTCGATTCGTCGGAAAGGGCTGCGCTGATGAGAACGTTGGAATCAAAGACAAAGCGCAAGCTACGCTTCTTTCAAGAGGTTTTCCAGTATTTCGGACGTGAGGCCCCGTCGCGGAAACGGTGTCAGGAACCGTTTCCTCAGGAACCGTTTCCTTTTGCCAATGCGACCTGGAAACGGTACCTGACACCGTTTCCTTGCTGACACCGTTTCCTTGCGTTTCTCTACCTGACACCGTTTCTCTGGAAACGGTACCTGACCCCGTTTCTCCCTGTCCCTGACACCGTTTCTCCTTCGGGGCGGGGAGAGCCTAAGTCAAAAATGCGCTCACCGTGCCCACCCGCTGGAATCAACTGCCACCTCTCACAAGTCCCTCGGGAAATCTTAGATCCACAAAAGCCTCATCTGCGCCAGCCGGCGATCGGATTAACGGAGAGAAAGAATACCCATTCCCCCTGCCGGTTTCGGCAGGACGGGGCGTAGCTT
>Ga0326728_10022174_pt1 | contig 11829 bp, 10 predicted proteins | sample MB3enrmetagenome_FD_207602 | JGI IMG/M metagenome (GOLD analysis project Ga0326728, IMG submission 207602) | Lab enriched peat soil microbial communities from McLean, Ithaca, NY, United States - MB31MN | ecosystem: Environmental > Terrestrial > Soil > Wetlands > Peat | place: USA: New York... | reverse complement strand
CCGGTATTGCTGTTGATGCGGTTGGTATAGAAAGGAACGGTGTAGGTTTGCGAGGTGGTGCCGCTGGCGCTCAGGATGTCGTAGCTCTTCGTGGTGGTGGCGGGGGCTAGGTTGGAGTCGAAGAAGATCGGCAAATGCAGGCCCCGGCTAACCACGTACGCTACCGAGCCGCTGAGCGAGCCAGGCAACTGGCGTTCCAGGGTGATTTCGCCCTCGTGGGTTCGCGGATTGACCCAGTCGGGCGACATGCCACGCGTTACCTGGGAGGCGGCGGGCGGGCTGAAAGCGACCACCTGCGGCGTCAGGGCGCCCGAGAACGGCGCGGTCATCGCCGGGCCGGGCGGCGTCCAAATCACGTTGGGAAACGTCAATTGCGGGCAGTAGTTGGACGCGGTCGAGACCGGGCTGCAGGTGAAGGTTTGCTGATAAACGCCGTTCTCCACTCGGGTGGCGTAATAGGTGCTGTTGGTGGTCTTGGCGTAAAAAATGCCGTATCCGGTTCGCAGTACGGTCTTCGGCGATATCTGGTAGGCGGCGCCGAAACGCGGCGCGAACTGGTCCTTGGGGATGTTGATGGTGGACGTATAGAGCGTGGTAAGCGACGTCAGCGTGTTCGGCTCCGGCGGCTGCGGGATGGTAGAGACGTCCCAGCGCAGGCCCATGTTCAGCGTCAGCTTGGAACTCGCCTTCCAGGTGTCTTCGAAAAAAGCGGCGTAATCGTTGTTGTAAAAATCGTCCTTGCCGACGTGCGTGATGGCGTCGTTGACCTGCGTGAAGGTGGTATAGTGCTTGCCCGTCAGGCCGTCTCCAATGTTGATCCCGTACGCGTCGACTATCCAGTTGTTGAACGCGGCCTGCGCCGCTCCGCTGTAACTGTAATTGCCGGTTCCGTTGTACAGGTTGATCATGACTTCGTGGATGAAGTTCATATCCATGCCGGTCTTGAATGTATGCCGGCCGTGGACTTTGGAGAGCGTATCCGAAATCTGGATGCGGTGCTCGTCCGGTTCGGCGGTGCGCGGCAGAGCGTAGTTCTCGCCGTAGATCGCCAGGTTGGAGCTCCCTCCCGAACCGCCCACGTTGACGTAGGGCGCGGGCGCGTTGGAACCGGCGACTTCCAGGTCCCGGCCCCACTGGAAGCGGACATTGTTGACGGTGGAACTGGAGATCGTGGAATCCCAGTTCGCTACAAAAATGCGCTCGTGCAGGGCGTAGCTTCCATTGGTGCCCAGCGAGCTGTCGTTGTAGGAAGGCGAGGTGCTGTAGGCGTTGGGCGCGCGGTAATTCATGAAATCGAACGAGCTGCTGATGTGGTTGCGCGCGGTCGCCTGGAAATCCAGCCTGCCGAAAAAGACATCCTGGTTGGTGGCGCGGGGGAAGCTGCCTTGCATGCCGAACAGGAAAGCATTGGCATTGGCGCACTGCGCGGCGCTTACCTGCGCCGGACACGGGAGCGCGCTCACCGTCGAACTGTAGACGTTGCTGGTGTACGCAATGGGATTGACTTTGCGCGAGCCATCGTACGTGGCGAAGTAAAACAGCTTGTCCTTAATGATCGGCCCGCCTACGCTGCCGCCGAACTGCTGCCATTGATGGATGGGCTGGGTGTAGGTGCCGCGCGACTTCGGGTAGGAATCGAGCGCGTTCCAGGTGGGGTAGCGCAGATAGTAGAACAAGTCGCCGTGGGGCGTATTGGAGCCGGATTTGGTCACGGCATTCACCACGCCCCCCGCGGCTTGCCCCAGTTCCGCGCTGTAACTGCTGGCGGTCACCTGGTACTCCATGATGGAGTCCATGCTGTAGACGTAGGCGCCCATCATGGCGCGCCCGCGAGCCTCGGAGAAGAACGCCTGGTTGTTGTTGGCGCCATCCACGGTGTTCGAGTTGTAGAGGCCGGAGATGCCGCGGTAGGAAACCAGGCCGCTGGTGCCGTCGGTGGTGACGTTGGGGGTGAGCAGCGCGAAGCTGTCCCAACGCCGGCCGGCGATCGGGAGGTTACCGACCTCCCCTTCGGTCACCACTTGCGAGAGTTCGGTCTTTTCCGTGTCGACCAACGCGCCTTCGGCGGAAATCGTGATCGCCTCGGTAGCGGCCTGGAGCGGCAGGGCGAGGTCGACCGTCAAGGTCTGCCCCACTTGCAGATTCACGCCGGGCCGAACCACCTTCGCAAATCCCGTCTTGGCGGCGGTGATTTCATAATGCCCGGGCTGGAGGAAGGGCGCGTTATACAGACCCACCTCGTTGGTGGACACGGTTCGCACGATTCCCGTGTCCGTGTTCTTGATGTTTACGGTGACGCCGGCCACCACCCCTCCATGGGGATCGGTCGCCGTACCCGAAATCAATCCCGAGCCGGCGGTTTGGCCCCAAGCGGCGCCACCGAGCAATACCAGCAAAACAATCGTCGCCAGGACCCCCGTGGCGAGCCCGAACCCGCGTTTGCACTGCACAGGCGCGGGCAGCATCGTGGTGTCCGTCGCGAATAGCTTCCAATTGAAATTGAATAGGCGCACAGCTACTCTCCTCTCGAAATGTACGTTCGAATGATGTTGTTGGGGAAGCAACGTCCCCATGACCCGCGGACTGGGCGGGCGAAAATGCATGAACAACCCCTGAATCGAATACTCACAGAATAGCCGAAATCGGTTACAGATGGATGTAGAAATCGAACTTCCACCTGGCGACCGATTCAGAGAGTATACACCTGACAGCCTCAATCCGATCCCGCGAATTGCGAGGTTTCTCAGCGGAAGAGCCAAGAACCGGGAAGCCCATTCGTTTCAACGCCGTGGTGTGCGTACCCGTGCCGGTCCTGCGATCTAATTCTCCAGGATCACGTGCGCCATGCCGAGTTCCTTGGTGTGGGTCAGCGACAGCGCCACGTTCCGCACGCCCAACTTGTCCGCGATCTTGGCGGCCACGCCGTGAAACTGCAACGTCGGCTTCCCCGATGGCAGGTTGGCGACTTCGAAATCCCGCCACGTGACCCCGCGCCTCCACCCGGTGCCAATGGCTTTCATGCCGGCTTCCTTGGCCGCGAACCTGGCCGCGTAACGCTCGTAACGGTTGGCCTTGCGCTCCACGTAGGCAATCTCGGCGGGGGTGTAAATCCGATCCACGAAGCGCGCGCCGAATCGTTCGATGGATGCCCGGATGCGCGGCACTTCCGCCAGGTCCACTCCCGTGCCCACAATCATTTCAATCCCGCTCCCGACGTGGTGATGGTCAAACGCCCGTGCTTGACCCCTTTGGTGCTGATCAGGGTATCGGCGAGCATCCGCACCGCCGCCGATTTGCCCCGCACCACCAGCACCTCCAGGCAGTTGTCGTGATCCAGGTGAACATGCAGCGTGGAAAGAACGGAGTGGTGGTGGTCGTGCTGAATGCCGGTCAGCTTCTCGTTCAACAGGCGCACGTGGTGGTCGTAAACCAGCGTGACCGTGCCCACCACGGAACTGTCGGGAGATTCCCAGGTCTTCTCCACCAACTCGTCGCGTATCAGGTCGCGAAAGGCTTCCGACCGATTGCTGTAACCGCGCTGTTGGATCAGGGCGTCGAACTGAGACAGCAGATCGCTGTCGATAGCCACGCCAATCCGGCTGAGGCTGCTCATGCGAATCAATAGTAGCACCGCCGGTTTCGTGGGGCGCGGGCCGCTCGTCGACACTCGCGGTTCCCCGCCGCCCGAGCGGATCGTCCCACAAACCCACCCATGCCCCTCAGTGGCACGAATCCGCAACTCGTGCTACTGTGGGAGCGAACCGTGCATATACCGGACGGCTATCTTTCAACCGCGGTTTGGGCCGGCATGGACGTGCTGGCCGCGCCGGCCGTGATCATGATCGCGCGCCAGGCGCAACGCCGCTTCGACGACGCCAGGGTCCCTCTGCTGGGCGTGATGGGCGCGTTTGTGTTCGCCGCCCAGATGATCAATTTCCCGGCCGGAGTCGGCACTTCCGCGCATCTCCTGGGCGGCGCCTTGCTGGCCTTCACCTTGGGCGCCCCGGCCGCGACCGTGGTGATGAGCGCGATTATCGTCATCCAGGCGCTGGTGTTTCAGGATGGCGGCGTCCTGGTGCTCGGCGCCAACGTTCTGAACATGGCCGTAGTCGGAGTCTGGGCGGGCTATCTTCCCTTCCGCTTCCTGGGCGCAACCCGCTGGCGCAACCTCGCGATCTTCGCGGGCGGGGCCTTGTCGGTGCTGATCAGCGCCATTTGCGCGCTGGCGGAGCTTCGATTGTCGGGAGTGCCGGCGAAGGCGCTGGGCGTTTCGGCGGTCGTGTTTTTGATATCGGCCCCGGTGGAAGGCGCCATCACACTGGCCGTGATCAAGGCCCTGGAGGCCATCCGGCCCGGCTTCGTGCACCAACCGGAACCCGGCCGGCGCTTTCACGCTTCGCTGCTGGCTGTGGGTCTGACGGCGGTTTTTCTGGCCGCGGTGGGTGTTCTGTTTTCTTCCCCGGCTCCCGACGGAATCGAGAAGTTGGGCCTGGTATCCGGGATTGCGGCGCGGGTCAAGGCCCTTGTGGTAACTCCGTTTTCCGGATATGAGACTTCCTTTCTCGCATCTGGGTGGATGCGCAAAACCAGCGCCGGCCTGGCCGGTTTGGCCCTGATCTACGGCGTCTGCCTGGCCATCGGGCGCGTGGCCGCGGCCCGCAAGCGGAGGGTGTGAGTTGCACCACGTCGTCCTGGAGCGCTGGAGCCGCCGCTCGAGTCCCATGCATCGTAGCGATCCGCGCGCCAAAATCGTGGACTTACTGGTTTTTCTGGTCGTTCTGGCCACCGCCCATCGCGGCCTGCCGCTGATCGCCGCCGCGCTGGGCGCTCTGCTCTGCTGCGCCATCGTGTGGTCGCGCCTGCCGCTGGGCGGCGCATTGGCCAGGGCCGCGGTGGTTTTGCCGTTTTCGCTGGCATTCGCCGCGGTGTGCTGGCTGGCGGGCGATCCCGCCCGCGGAGTCCACTTAGCGGTCAAGAGCTATCTGTCCGCCCTGGCGGTGTTGCTGGTTGTTTCCACCACTCCGCTTCCAATATTGCTGCGCGGCCTGGAGGCGCTAGGTGCGCCGCGGTTTCTCCTGATGGTCGCGCAGTTTCTCTACCGCTACTTGTTCGTGATCTCCGAGGAGGCGCAGCATATGGCCAAGGCCGCTCAATCGCGCGGCGCCACGGCGGCCGGCATGCTGGCGCGCGCGGCCCGGTTCCAGGCCGCGGCCGGAGCGCTGGCCGTCTTATTCGCGCGATCTTACGGACGCGCCGCGGAGATTCACCGCGCCATGCTGGCGCGCGGTTTCCAGGGACATTTCGAGACCGTGGCGACCCTCCGTTTCCGTAAGGCGGACTTGGCGCTGGCGATCGCCGGATCGCTCGGGCCGGTGGCTTTGCGGTTCGCCCTGGAAAGGTGCTGTTAGTGCAACCCTTGATCGAAGTGCGCAACCTGCGCTATCGCTACGAGGACGGCACCGTCGCGCTCAACGGCGTGGACTTCCACCTCGACCCGGGAGAATCGGTCGCATTGTTAGGCGCCAACGGCAGCGGTAAGACCACCTTCGTGATGCACCTGAATGGACTGCTGGGGGCCGATGGAGGCGGTGGTCAAGGCAGCGTCGAAGTCTGCGGTATGCCGGTCGATAAGAAGAACCTGGCGGCCATCCGCCGCAAGATCGGGATGGTGTTTCAGGATTCCGAGAGCCAGCTCTTCATGCCCACCGTGCTGGAGGATGTGGCATTCGGCCCTCTCAATCTGGGGCTGGACGCCGCGACTGCAACGGAACGCGCGCGAGCCGCGCTGGACCGGGTCGGCATGGCGGGAGCAACGGCGCGCGCACCCTATCATCTGAGCGCCGGAGAGAAAAAAAGAGTGGCCATCGCGGGAATCCTGGCCATGGAGCCGGAGATCCTGGTGCTGGATGAACCTACCACGTTTCTCGATCCGCCGGGCCGGCGCTCGCTGGCAGACTTACTTCAAAACCTGCCGCAAGCCAAAATTCTGGTGACCCACGACACCTCTTTTGCGCGGTCGATTTGCACGCGCGCGGTATTCTTTCGGAACGGAACCGTCCAAGCTAGTGGCTCTATCGGAGATGTCGTGGACCAATTCGGATGGGACCTCACCCCGGCGGGAAATGCGTCGGGGCGGTAGCTCTCCGTGCGGAGCCCGGAGTCGCCCCGAGGGTGACGGTCCGCCAGCCGCTACGCCTCCTTAGCGGCGGCCACCCGTTTCCGATGTTCGGCCCAGCGCTTCTTCTGCGCGGCTGCAATGCGCTTGCGCGCCTCCGGGCTCAGTATGCGCTTTACCACCGCCTTCTTCTCCGTAGCCGCCCCTGGAAGCGCTACGTGTTTCCCTTTCAACTTAGCTTGAATCTCGCCGATGCGAGCGTCAATCTTCTGGCGCTCCAATTGGTAACCCACCAGCGCCATCTGTAATGTGGTTAAATCTTCAAGACTTCTCCTTGCCATGTTTTCTCCCCGCACAAATATAACATAATTGTGTCAAGATCGAGCTACCTTAGATTGTCGATTTCCGTGACTGGAGAGTTCTTTCGGCGAGGCAGAGATGAGAATCGTTATTCAGCGAGTGACAGAAGCGCGCATCGATGTGGACGATAGTACCTGTGGGTCTATACGTACGGGGTTACTAGTCTTTCTGGGTATTTCGAGACACGATACTAAGGGCGACGCGGACTATCTCTTGGACAAAACTCTCGGCCTGCGCATCTTCCCGGATGAGGCCGGCAAGATGAATCGCAATGTCGAGCAAGCTGGCGGAGCCCTGCTGGTTGTATCGCAATTCACGCTCTACGGGGATTGCCGCAGGGGCCGCCGTCCGAGCTTCGACCAAGCCGCGCCACCCGGCCAAGCCCTGGAGCTGTACAACTACTTTGTCGAAAATGCGCGGCGGGGACCGGTACCGGTGGAAACCGGCGTCTTCCAGGCTATGATGCGAGTCCACCTTGTGAACGACGGGCCGGTCACCATCCTGATCGATTCCAACTCGCGCCCGGGTAAGTCGGATGGCCCTTCCTGATGCCACTATTTGGGGAACGCTGCAAGGGACTTGACCAGACTTAACGGGGCACGGTGGAGCGCCGTGCCCCGCGGGCGCGGCCGCTACGCGGGAGGGTGCGCCCGCTACGCCGGAATTTCAATTCCTATTCATATATCTTTCATTTAGCCGGGTCTGTCGGTTGGTCAAGGCGACCTCCTTGCCCTTCACGTACAGGTGCTTGATCTGGGTCTGGATCTCAAGCGGATCTCCATCGGTGACAATCAAGTCCGCAATCTTGCCTTTCTCGACGCTTCCCAACTGGTCGCTTACACCCCATATCTGCGCGGGGTTCACCGTGAGGGCCTTCAGGGCCTCGTCATAGGGAAGACCGAAGGCCACGGCGGTCGCCGCCTGATATGGAATGTTACGTACAAACTCGTTGGTGAATGTGCCGAAGGCAAACTTGACTCCGGCTTTGTACGCCTCGGCGGGCAGCGTGAACGCCTGGTCGTATGACGCGTCCTCCCCGTTCGGCAAAGCCAGTACGCGGCTCAGAATCACGGGGACGTCTTCCGCCTTCAGTTCCGGACCCGCCTTGCCGATTTCGAGAGGCTGCATGATCACCAGCTTGACGTTCTGTTTCTTGGCCCACTGAATGGCTTCGTGAATCAAGTTGGCGCGCCCCGCAGAGACGGTTACCGGAACCTTGCGGTCCAACACCGGAATCATGGCTTCATAGCGGAGATCGGTTTCGAAATCCGGTTCCTTGGCCGCTTTGGCTTGCTCGTAACGCCGCGCGTTGTCGAAAAAGTCGTTGAGCTTGGCGATCTGTTCGTCGAAAACTCGCCGCGCGTTGGCGATGCCTCCGCTTACGGTGGCCGGAGTCACATCCAGCGGAATGTCCGGCATCCCGCCGCGACGTCCAGCGGCGGTCAGGGTCGGAAATATGATGGTCATCGCCGCGCAGCGCTTGATCTCCATATCTTCCCAGGTCCAGCCGTCGGTGTGGATCAAGGCCGCCTGGCCGGCAATCAACTGGCGCTCGCCGCTGGCGGCGCTCAGAAAGCCGCCGCCGCGCCCGCCCAAACTGGGAAAGGTCATAGCGCTGGTGATTCCGTTGACCCGCACCACGGCGAAGTGGTCGCTATCGGGATTGACCGCGCTCAATGCCTTCAACTGGGGCATAAACTCCCCTAGTTCGCCGGCATCCACCGTGTCCCGCACCGAAGGTATCTCCGAAAGACCCAGTTCGGTGCCCGAATCGATCATACCCGGATAGACCCGCAGTCCCTTGGCTTCCACGATGCGTGCGCCTTTGGGCGGTACGATCTTGGGCGCGATATCCACGATCTTGCCGTCCTGAATCAGCAGCGAGACCCCCTTCATCTCTTTGCCGCTCACCGGATAGACATCCGCGTCGCGGATCAGGATAACTTCCGTTCCAGCGGCGCCCGCGGCCAGTGCGCATCCTAGTAGAATCCCCAAGAGCTTCATAATGATTCACCCCCCCGGCCGCCGCGCCGCCCGCCCGTTGGCTGCTGCGTCTGGTTCTGTTGTTTCAGCTTGTCCAACAGCTTCTGCTTCCCGGCATCCTTGGCGGCCTGCTCGGCGATTGCCTTGTCGCGGTCGAAATACACCGTTCCGTCGATCAGGACCTTCTGCACCTTGGCATAGTCCGACAGCGGGTACTTATCGTAGATCACCAGGTCGGCGTCCTTGCCCGTCTCGATCGAACCTACGCGGTTGTCGATGCCCAGTTGCTTGGCCGGGTTCAGGGTCACCATCGCCAGGGCCTCGGTTTCGCTCATGCCCCCGTACTTCATACTCTTCGCGGCTTCGATATTGAGGTGACGCATCTGTTCCGCGTCGTCGCTGTTCACGCTCACCACGATGCCGGCCTTGGCCATCAGCGCGGCGTTGTAAGGGATGGCGTCGAACGCTTCCACTTTGTAAGACCACCAGTCGCTGAAGGTCGACCCTCCCGCGCCGTGCGCGGCGATCTCCTTGGCCACTTTGTAACCTTCCAGAACGTGCTGGAAGGTTCGAATCTTGAAGCCCATTTCGTCGGCCACGCGAATCAGCATCAGAATCTCGTCGGCCCTGTAGCAATGCGCGTGCACGTACCGGTTGCCCTCCAGCACTTCCTTCAGGGCTTCCAGTTTCAGGTCCCTGCGCGGCGGCAGGGGATGGTCGCCGCGCGCCACCTTGGCGTTGTATTCGTCCCACGCCGCTTTGTAAATCTTGGCCTGGTTGAAGGCCTCGCGAATGACATCCTCCACGCCCATGCGGGTCGCCGGATAGCGGGCCGCCGTGGTGGTCTCGCCTCGTCCCCCCTGCGGATTGCCGGAGCGCTTGGGGTTCTCGCCCAGCGCGAACTTGATGCCCGGTTTGGCGCCCTCGAAGATCATCGATTGCGCGTCTTTTCCCCAGCGCATCTTAAGAACGATGGTCCGCCCGCCGATCGGGTTGGCCGATCCGTGCAGAATATTGGCGGTGGTCACGCCCCCGGCCAAGGCGCGGTAAATGGCAATGTCCTCGGGGTTGATGACGTCCTTGATGTCCACCATCGAGGAGACCGATACGCTGCCTTCGTTGACGCTCCCGTCCACCGCAATGTGCGAATGGCAATCGATAATACCCGGAATCACGTACTGCCCGGCGGCGTCGATCCTGGTGGCGCCTTCCGGGATCATCACCTTCTCGCCGACATCCACGATCTTGCCGTCGCGGACCACCACCGATCCGTTCTTGATGGTCCCCTTCGAGACCGTCATGATGGTGGCGTTCTGAATCACGATGGTCTCGGCGCCGAGCGGGGCCAAGGCAACCAATCCCGCCAGCAGTAGTCGTCTCATCGATCCCCTCCCGGCTCTTCCGTTGCCGCTCCGCGCCCGCCCGCCGGGCCCGTTTCCACCGGCTTATAATGCCTGCCCTCGACGATCGTCCACACCACCTGTGTGTGGTCGTCGAACAGGTCGCCGCGCGTCACCACCAGGTTTCCGATCTTGCCCTTCTCGATGCTGCCAAGCTTATCCGCGACGCCGTAGATTTCCGCCGGCGAAAGGGTCAGCGCGCGGATGGCGTCTTCGCGCGACAACCCGGCGTCGATGGCCTTCTTCACGGCGCGTTGCAAATCGCGCGGCTGTTCCAGCCCGTCCGAGTACAGCGCGAACCGCACGCCGGCCTTCTTCAGCGCGGCCGCGCCCGAAGGCGCTTTATCGATGGCTTCGAGACTCCGCATGGTGGGCTCGTTGTCGGGATCGATCTCGCGCGGCAACTCCGGCCACTTCAGGCTCAGCAACACCGGAGTGCCCGACTTCTTCAGAAGCTCCGCCGCTTCCGGCCGGTACGCTTCCAGCAGCCCGTACAGAATGGTGGGCTGTTTCAGCTCGGCCGCCAGGCGCAGGATGCGGTCGATCTCCACCACGCGGTTGGCCGGAAGCAGAATTCGCTTGGACGCCAGCACGCCTTCGAGAGCCCGGTCGTAAGCCGGCCGCGCCGCGCCGCGAGGATCCTTCTCATAGGCTTCCTTGGCCGCCTGGTAGTGCCCGGCATCCAGATAGATCTGGCGGATATACGCGATGTTGCCCATGAGCGAGCTGGGGAATCCGGCGCCCATTCCGCCGCCGAACCCGCTGCCGCGGCTGATCGCAATGTACTGGCCGGCCGCCGGGACCACCACCATTTCACCCGGCTTCTCTCCGGTGATGAGGTCGATGATGGCGCCCTGTCCGCCGAAGATGCCGCGCGTCGGGAACGTCACCGCGGTAGTCACACCGGCGCCGCGGACATTGGGAATCCGGCTGTCGGATGGCGAAATCTCATCGGCCGCCATTTCCCAACTGGTGGTCTGGGGACGGTCCTCCGGCCCCATCGACCGGGTGGCGGCGGCCGCTGGCGCCGCGGGAGTAGCGGGCACGGTTGTCGTCACCGTCGTGGTTTGTGTCCCGCGCCCTCCCCGGCCGCTTGCGCCGGTCGGCGCGGCGGCGGCCGACGCTCCGCCCAGCCCCAGCGTGCTGAGAGCGTCGATCAGGCCGGGATAAACCGTAAGACCCTCGCCCTCCACCACAAACGCGCCGGCCGGAATCGCCACATTCTCGCCGACCGCATCGATCACTCCATTGCGAACCACCACCGTGCCCTTGGCGATCGCCGGGCCGCTCACGGTTACGATCCTGGCGTTGCGAATCGCCACCGCGCGAGGCTCCGCGGTGGATACGGTCGCGACGATGAGAAACAGAGCTGTCACCAGTCTTTTCATAGGTAGTCCGTTATTATATAGCGCCCTCACCCGGAACGTTGCTTCAAGTTGGATAGAGGCGTCGCCGCTGCTGTCCAGGTTACAAGTGGAACCCAGTGGAACCCTGGTAGCCCCCCTGGCTGCGGCTGTGCCGCTTGGTGGTGAAATCGGCCGAAGCCTTCCCAGTCCGCGACGATTGGGTTATGTGGGGCAGGTTGGCAGGGGTACCCTGGGCCAGCCGGTGCGCCACGCTCGGCCGGGCGGCGGGTGAATGGCTGGGACGCGGCGAAGAAGGGGTTGGGCGCGGAGGCGGGCATGGCTGAGAAACGCCAGCAGAGGGATCGGGGTCCGGTTCCGGGGCGGGGGCGGCTGCAAAGTTGGCGGATGTAACGGGGGCAGATGGGGCGCTTTCCGAGGGAAATGGGTTCGTATCCTCCGGGGTATAACTGGCTGTATTCTCCGCGGGTTCCAGCTCAAGAATGGGTTCTTCCGAAAATAACATCTAAGCCTCTGCCTTTTTGCTTCGTTTGGGGCGCGGGACGAGCGCGGTTTTAGGTTTCGCCGGACGGCAGGAACGGGTGGCAACACCCAGCTTGCCCAATCG
>Ga0326728_10022173_pt1 | contig 11829 bp, 9 predicted proteins | sample MB3enrmetagenome_FD_207602 | JGI IMG/M metagenome (GOLD analysis project Ga0326728, IMG submission 207602) | Lab enriched peat soil microbial communities from McLean, Ithaca, NY, United States - MB31MN | ecosystem: Environmental > Terrestrial > Soil > Wetlands > Peat | place: USA: New York... | reverse complement strand
ATGAAAGATACGGCCGTACTGCTCATCGACTGCCCGGACCGCAAGGGTCTGGTGGCTCGCGTGGCCACGCTGCTCTACGAGCGCGGCGCCAACATTCTGCACGCCGACCAGCACCAGGATCACGAACTGGGGCTGTTCTTCATGCGCGTCGAGTGGGGTCTGAACGGCGCGAACGACGATCCATCCGGCCAGGAATCCGCCTCGGCAGCGAGTTCAGGCCGCTTCGATCTGGAAGGATTCCGCGCGGCCTTCGCGCCTCTGGCCGCGGAGCTGGGGATGCGCTGGCAACTGACCGCGAGCGGTCGGCTGCCCAGGGTGGCGCTCTTCTGCTCGCAGTACCTGCACTGCATGGCCGATCTGCTGCACCGCTGGCGCACCGGCGAGCTGCTCTGCGAGATTCCATTGATCGTTTCCAATCATCGCGATGTGGAGCGGCTGGCGGGGTTTTACGGGATTCCCTTCGAGTTTGTGCCGGCCGCGGCGGCTACGCGCGCCCAGGCCGAGGCGCGGCAACTTGAACTGCTGGAAGAGAAGGAGATCGAGCTGGTGGTGCTGGCGCGCTACATGCAGGTTCTTTCGCCCGCGTTCGTGGCGCGTTATCCGGCGGCGATCATCAACGTGCATCATTCCTTTCTGCCCGCGTTTACCGGCGCAAGACCCTACCACGCGGCGCACGCGCGCGGGGTCAAGCTGATCGGAGCCACCAGCCACTATGTGACCGATCTGCTGGACGACGGGCCGATCATCGAGCAGGACGTGGCGCGCATCTCGCACCGCGACCAGGTGGAAGATCTGGTGGCGCGCGGGCGGGATCTGGAACGCGTTGTTCTGTCGCGCGCGGTGCGCTGGCACCTGGACCGGCGCATTCTCTGCTACGGGAACAAGACGGTGGTCTTCGATTGATGGAGAGCGGGGACCAGGGGCTAGGGAATAGGGAGTAGGGAATAGGAGTCAGCTCCGCGGCTGACCGGTTGAGCGGAACTCCGCTGAAGAAGCAGATGCGATAGCCGGCGCATCACGGCAGCGCCGGTCGGGGAGAAAAACTTCAGAGATTCGTCAGGATCGGGGAGACCGGCGGCTGGCAAGATGATGGAGGGCCTCGAAGCCGGGCCCCAAGGGAGTTCTCGATGGTGAAGACTGTTTCCTATGCCCAGTGGTCCCTGGAACCTTATTGCATCGGGCTGAAGCTGCGCTCGTTGCGCACCAAGAAGCGGCTCACGCTCTCCCGGCTGGCAGCCGAGACCGGCCTTTCGACGGCGCTTCTTTCCAAGCTGGAGACGGACCGGATGATCCCCACGCTGCCCACGCTGGCCACCATCAGCCGGGTCTACGGCGTGGGGATGAGTTACTTTTTCGCGGAGCCGGCGCAGCATACGCTTTCGATCACGCGCAAGGCTCACCTGCAGGGCGACGGGCGCGGCCCGGAGGCCCTGAAGGTCATTCCGTTGAACGCGCCCGGCGAAGGATCACGGCTGGCCACCCCAGCGACGGAGACTGGTCGCCGGGGACCCCGGCTGGCCACCCCGGCGACGGAGACCGGTCACCAGGGGCCCCGGCTGGTGGCGCAGATGATCGAGTTTCCGGCGGGCGGTGCAGCGTGCGGCCCGGAGCCATTCCGCGAGACCAACGGGCTGGTCTATGTGCTGGAGGGACGGTTGCAGTTGGATGCCGGCGGCATGCACGAGGTGCTGGAGGCGGGCGATTGCGCTTACATGGAAAGCGAAATGGCGCTGGCTTGGAGCGCCGCCGGCAAGCGCCGCTGCCGGGTTCTGGCGGTAATGCCTGGGGCCGTGCGCGCTGAGGGCTGAGCGGAGATCAGTTCTGGGTGCGCGCAATCAGTTGGAACGAGTCGAGGAAGCGTGTGGTGCCGCCGTACGGCTGCGCGAGGGGCGAAGCGACCAGGGTCTGGTAGAGCGTGGTGCCCACCAGGTAGATGCGCGCCGAGAAATGCATGGAGTCGTTTTCCGCCTCGAACTCGCGGCCGGGGTTCACGCCCAGGGTGATCTTCTTGCCGCTGATGAGGTGGGCGCTGACGTTTTCGAGAGCCCCCTGTTGGGCGCCGTCCAGCACCTGATCCGCCGTCCTGTCCGAAATCGCGGAGCCGTAGTCGCAGACGCCGACGAAGACCGCCGAAGAGGAATCTTGCGTCAAATAGGCGCGCAATTCAAATGTGCCCTTATCGGTGGGAACGTTCTTCTTCTGCATGGTGGGCTCGAATGGAAAGACGCCGCTGAATCCATCCGCGGGATAGCTATAGGTCTTCCACTGCGCAACCGGGGCGCTCCGCTCCTGCGGAGCCGGAACGGTCTCGATCAGTGCGGCGGGGTCGCTTGGTCTCGGCGCGGGGTGGGAGTTCGGCGCCAGCGCGGCGCCGGCCATCTGCGCCCGCGCTCCCAGGCCCGCGGCCAGGCACGAAAGGCAAAGCAGGGCCACGGTTGCGGAAATGCAACGGGGCAAATTCATGGGCATCTGATTGGTCATCGGAAATCTCCTTGTGCCTGCACTAGCTCGCGCGGCAAGCCGCTCTCTCCGGTTGCGCCTTCTCGCGCGGCAGTTGAACGATCATAGCGCGCGGGAGCGCATGTTGAGTAGCACTGCGCACTGGATTCCGTCTTCGTGGAGTGAGTTGAGGTTCATTTGGGAAGACGCGGGACTGGATGGAATGGGCCGGGGAAGCGCGCAGCGGCTCCGGTTTGCCGGTTGCGGGGCCAGTCTGTAGGATGATTTGGAGCTGGAGGGAGCGGAGACCATGCGACCCAACATTCCTCTGATGAAGGCGACCCTGACCGGAGCTTTGGGCGGGCTGCTCTTCGGCTTCGACACTGTCGTCATCTCCGGGGCCATCGATGCCCTGGTGCGGCTGTATGGCCTGAGCCCGCAGGGCAAAGGCTGGACGGTGGCCATCGCGCTGATCGGCACAGTCGTGGGCGCTCTGGGCGCGGGCGTGGTGGGCCAAAAGCTGGGCGGGCGCGAGACCTTGCGCATCACCGCCGTGCTCTATGTGATCTCGGCCGTCGGCAGCGCGCTGGCCTGGAACTGGCCGGTGCTGATGGTCTTCCGGTTTGTGGGCGGGCTGGGCATCGGCGCCTCCAGCGTGCTGGGGCCGGTGTACATAGCGGAGCTTTCTCCGGCCAAGTGGCGCGGGCGGCTGGTGGGCGCCTTCCAGTTCAACGTGGTGCTGGGCATTCTGGCGGCCTACGTCTCCAACTACTTCATCCGCACGCTCCACCTGGGCGCGGCGGAGTGGCGCTGGCAGGTGGGTGTAGCCGCGCTGCCGGCCGCCGCCTTCCTGTCGCTGCTTTTCGGCATTCCGCGCAGTCCGCGCTGGTGCGCCGCGCAAGGCCGCTTCGGCGACGCCCTGGCGATCCTGAAGCAGATGGGCGAGCCGGACCCGCAAACGGAGCTGGACGACATTCGCACCGCCCTGGCCGAGGAGCACGCCACCGCCCACGAGCCGGTCTTCCGCTGGAAGTATCGCTATCCGCTCTTTCTGGCCATCAGCATCGGCGCCTTCAACCAGTTGGCGGGGATCAACTCCATCCTCTACTACCTGAACAGCATCTTCGCCTCGGCGGGGTTCAGCCAGATCTCCGGCGATCAGCAAGCTATCGCCATCGGTGCGACAAACCTGATCTTTACCATCGTGGGCATGAGCATGATCGACAAGCTGGGGCGCAAGACGCTGCTGCTCATCGGCGCGGCGGGCACGGCCGGCTGCCTGGCGGCCGTCTCCTGGCTTTTTGCGACGGACTCCCATCCTGGCGCGCTGGTTTGGGTGCTGATTACCTACATCGCCTTCTTCGCGCTCTCCCAGGGCGCGGTCATTTGGGTCTACATCGGCGAAGTTTTTCCTAACGCAGTTCGCTCCAAGGGCCAGGGCGTGGGCAACGCCAGCCACTGGATCATGAACGCCGCGATTCAACTGGCGTTTCCCATGGTGGTGGCGCACATCGGCCGCAGCGCTCCGTTTACCTTCTTCGCGGCAATGACGGTGATCCAGTTCCTGGTGGTGCTGTTCGTCTATCCGGAGACCAAGGGGCAGACGCTGGAGGCCTTGCAGCGGCGGCTGGTGCGAGCGGAGTAGGGCCTGACGGCTCTCTCATTCGTGACCGAAGTCACTCATGCGGGCGCCCAAATGGGCTATATATACTCTGAGGGATATGCCAGTGCTTGCCGGAGCCCGGTCAGGCATTCCACGCGTGAGGTCAATCATGGAGCAGACGGCGGTTTCGCCAACGGAGCAGGCGAGGGAGCTGGCGCAGGCCGGGCTTGAGCCCCAGCGCGCCCCGCAGGTGGAGAAGGGTTCGTCCTCGGTGGCCGCCATCCTTGTTGAGACCGAGGCCTTGAAAGAAGAGATTGTTGCCGTGGGCCGCAAGCTGTGGGAGCGGCAGTATGTGGACGGCAACGGCGGCAACATCAGCGTGCGGGTGGGGTCCGGCACTTTGCTCTGCACGCCGACCATGATGAGCAAGCGGAACCTGGAGCCGGCCGACATCTGCCTCTCGAATCTGGAGGGCAACATACTCGCGGGGGATCGGTTGCGCACCAGCGAGTTGCTGCTGCATCTGGAGATTTACAAGGCCAACCCACGCGCCCGCGCCGTTGCGCATTGCCATTCGCCGTATGCAACAGCCTTCGCCATGACGGGGACCGCTCCGCCGATTGGGTTGATTTCGGAGTACGAGGCATCGATAGGCCCGGCGGCGGTGGCGCCCTATGAGACCCCCGGCACGCAGGCCTTTGCCGAGACGGTGCTGCCCTTTGTCCAGGACCACAATGCGATTCTGCTCTCGAACCACAGTGTCCTCTGCTGGGCCGATACAGTGACCCATGCCGAATGGCTTGTGGAAACCTTCGAGAACTATTGCAAGACATTCCTGATCGCGCAGCAGACCGGCAGGCCGCTCAGCTTCATTCCGGACAGCAAGATCGATGAAATTCTGGTGTTGAAGCGGCGGCTCGGCTTCCAGGATGCGCGGATGGGGCGGGTTTCACAAGTAAGTGATGGAGACAGGGAATGAAGCCATTCATATTTGGCGGGGCCGAAACCGTCGGACGCTCCGAATATTTGATTCATCTATTGGTAAGCGCTCTCTTATATGGCGGGCTCACTGCCCTCTATCTAAAGACCGGCAAAGGCTATGTTTCAGCCATCGCTGAGGTTATCTCACTCCTGGTAATCGGCGAGTGGATTCAGTGTGCGGGGAGTCGTTCGCGTAACGCCGGTTTATCGCCGTGGGTCTTTGGTCTGTCAATCCTTGTTCCGGCGATCCTATGTGGATCGCTTGTTCTGCTTAACGCGCTTGCTTGGCAATATGCTCTTGTGTTTTTTGTGCTTACCCAGATTCCCATAGGCTTTCTTCGCCAGAAACAGTTGCCCGCTTAGGGGCAGCGGTGCATATCAGGCCTCAGAGATTCCCGACCATAGCGTGCGCCCTCGGGTGAATTTCGCTGTCACCAGGGCATCGATCTCCGCGCGGCTGGAAGGGCGAGAGTAAGACGCTGGGCGAGGGAAAAGCGAAAACGTGCAACACTGTAATTGCGCTCAGCGACTTGCCCGTTAGAGGCGGGTTGCCTTAAGAGCGCAACCTTGCCAAGTACAAATCTCCTCAAGTCTCACCAGCGCCTGCCCTTACGCGTTGATCGCCATTCCCTCCACTGCCCCATACGCATCCAGCAGCGCCTCGGCCAGCGTGGGATGCGCGTGGATGGTGAACATCAGCTCCTCGACCGTGCCTTCCAGCTCCAGCACCGCAACCGCCTCGGCGATCAGCTCCGTTGCCTGCGGCCCCAGGATATGCACGCCGAGAATCTCGCCGTACTTTGCGTCTGAGACGATCTTGACGAAGCCGTCGTGGCTGCCCAGGATGGTCGCCTTGGAGTTGCCCGCGAAGGGAAACTTGCCCACCTTCACGTCGTAGCCCTTTTCCCTGGCCTGGGATTCGGTCAGCCCCACCGAGCCGATCTGCGGCTCCGAGTAAGTGCAGGCGGGGATGCGATCGCGGCGCACCGGGCGGAATTTCCTTTCGGCAATCTTCGCCGCGGCCACCATGCCGCTCATCGCGCCCACATGCGCCAGTTGCGGCAGCCCGGCCACTATGTCGCCGACGGCGAATACTCCCGGCTCCGCCGTCTCCTGCGCCGCACCAACGTTGATAAGTCCGCGTTCTAACTCGATGCGGGTCTTCTCAAGGCCGATGTTATCCGTTCGCCCCGCGCGCCCCACAGCCACCAGAACCTTTTCGGCTTCCTTCAACTGTATCTTGCCGTTGGCGTCGACGAAAGTTACCTTTACGCCGGCTTCGGTCTTCTCCACCTTCTCCACTCTTGCGCCCGTGTTCACGTCGATGCCGCGCTTCTTGAAGAGCCGCGCCAGCTCCTTTGAAACCTCTTCGTCTTCGACCGGAACCACGCGCGGCAGAAACTCCAGAATCGTAACTTCCGTTCCGAAGCTGCGGAAGATGGAGGCAAACTCCACGCCCACCGCGCCCGCCCCGATCACCACCAGCGACTTGGGAACCCGGTCCATGGCCAGAATCTCGATATTGGTCAGAATGCTGCTGTCCGCCACGAGCCCAGGCAGCATCTTGGCCTCCGACCCCGTCGCCAGGATCACGTTCTTCGCCTTCACCTGGCTCGCTTCGCCGGCCGGCCCGACCACATCGACCGTGTGCACCCCGTCTAGCGCCGGTCCGGTCAGCCGCCCATGCCCGTCGATCCTGGCGATCCTGTGCTTCTTCATCAGGAAGTCAAGGCCCTTGGTGTGCTTGGCGACGATGGCGTCCTTGCGCCTTTGCACTGCGGCCCAGTCGAGCGTTGGCGTCCCGATCCCGGCAATCCCGAACTCCGCCGCATGACTCAGTTGCTCCCATATCTCGGCGTTGAAGAGCAGCGCCTTGGTCGGGATGCAGCCCACGTGCAGGCAGGTGCCGCCCAGCCTGCCGGTCTCTTCGATCAGCGCGACCTTCAGCCCGTACTCCGCGCCGCGAATGGCCGCCGTATACCCAGCGGGCCCGCCGCCAACAATCGCCACATCGTAAATCGTCTCTTCCAAGGGGGACTCCGTTCCGGCGCGCGTCACCCGCTGGGCGAGCGGCCTCGTCACCGCTTAGTTTAAACAACCGCCGCAGCCGGCGCGCTGGGTTCTCGAGCCGCGAATCCGGTCTTCGATGCAGGGATCCGGCCAAAGTGACCCATGCGGATTTCTCCCGTCCAACAAAACAGAATCCCCAACGCTGTATGATCGGAATTGGCCAATAGGCCCTTAACAATGGCTTCCACCCAGCACCCGTCCATGCGCCTCGACAAAGGCGGCGAAGAATCTCCGGCGTCCCGCCCCCTGCGCGTGGTGGCTATCGGGGGCGGAACCGGTCTCTCCACGCTGCTGCGCGGGCTGCGCCGGCACGTGGCCGGGTGCGGCCCAGCCCCGGCGCCGGGCCTGATCGCGGACCTGGCTGCTGTGGTCACCGTCACCGACGATGGAGGCTCCTCGGGCCGCCTGCGCGAGGGCTTCAACATGCTGCCTCCGGGCGACCTGCGCAACTGCATGTTGGCCCTCAGCGAGGAAGAAGACTTGCTGGCCCGGCTCTTCGCCCATCGTTTTCGCGGCGGCGGCGCGCTCAAGGGGCACAACCTCGGCAACCTGTTTGTCGCCGCGCTCACTGAGCTTACCGGCGACTTCGGCCAGGCCATTCAGTTGGCGTCGAAGATCCTGGCCACCCGCGGCCGCATCTACCCGGTCACTACCGCCAACACCACGCTGGTTGCCCGCATGGATGACGGCTCCGAGGTGCGCGGCGAGACCAGGATCACCGCCACCCGCCGCCGCATCGCGGAACTGATGCTCGACCCGGCGGACGTTGCGCCCCTGCCGGAGACCCTGGAAGCCATCGAACGCGCCGACCTCATCACCGTGGGGCCGGGGTCGCTCTACACTTCGCTGATTACCAACCTGCTGGTGCCGGGCATTCCCGCAGCCCTGACCAGCGCCCGCGGCGTGCGCGTCTACCTCTGCAACCTGATGTCCCAGGCCAACGAGAGTCTGGGATTGACCGCCTCCGAGCACATCGAACGCATCTACGAGCACACTCGCGCACCCATCTTCGACTACGCGCTGGTCAACACGGCGCCCTTTTCGCCGCAAACGCTGGCCCGCTACGCGGCTGAAGGCGCGGCGCCCATCGTCCCCGACATCGAACGCATGGAAGCTCTCGGCGTGCGCGTCATCGCCGGCGACTTCGCCAGCGAAGAGAGCGTGGTCCGTCACGCCGCCGGCCCCGTAACCGCCGCCCTGCTCGCGCTGGGACGCACCGCTCCTGCCCCGCGAGCCTGACAGATTTTCCTTCCCCGCTGTTCCCGGCTTGCAGTAAAGTAGAACGGCGCGGCCAGGAGTCTGAGCTGCGCAATCAATCAGGAGGAAGTATGCGCAAGACCCCGGTTTGGATCACTTTGAGCTTTTGCCTGTTCGCCCTGGCGATTGTCGCCCTGGCGCAATCCGTTAGAAAACCCGGCCTTTGGGAGACGACCAGCAGCATGACCTACCAGCAGTCTCCCTTCCCCCCCGGAATGCCCGCAGCCGCCCTCGCGGCCATGAGCGGACCGCACACCATGCAGGTCTGCTATACCCAGGCCATGATCGATAAGTACGGCGCCCCGGTGTCGCAGAGCCGCGACTGCCAGATCACCAACGTCGTGATGAAGCCCACCGGCATGACCGCCGAGATGGTTTGCACGGGAAGAATGAGTGGCCACGGCGACATGGAGTCCTCATGGGCAGACGGCAGCACCGTCAAGGGCAAGGTGCACTTTACTGGAACCATGGGGGCCGGCCCGAACTCCATGCCAGTCGAGTACACGATGGTCTACACGTCAGTTTACAAAGGCCCCGATTGCGGCAGCGTGAAGCCCATGCCCATGCCGGCCAACTAGATCCTTGACAGCTTGTTCTTGTGCCAATGCGGGTGCCCCACCCTCGCGGCGTCTTTGTTCTTGCCGCTAGGGTGGGAGATCCCAGGACTCAATCGCCACGTACGAAATCACACGGTCAGAGACCTGGTATCCAACTCCAGGGCCCCGCGATTTGAACTGAGCGCCGCGCATCCCGTTCTCCCCGGCTCTTCCCGCCGGGAGGATGGGATGCGGTGCGCCCAGCGAGCGCATTCACCCCTCCACCGTCCGCTTCAACTGCCCGCAGGCGGCGTAGATGTCGCGGCCGCGCGGCTTGCGCACATAGGTTGGAATCCCCTCCTCGGCCAGCGTGGCGCGAAACCTCTCCACGGTCTCGGGTTGCGGCGTCGTGTACTCGATGCCCGGTCCGGGATTCCAGGCGATCAGGTTGACTTTGATGGGCAAGCCCGTCCGGCGCGCCAGGCGGGCAACCTCGGCGGCATGTTCCGGCCGGTCGGTTACGCCGCCTAGCAGGACGTATTCAAAGGTAATCCGCTCGCGGGGTCGAAGCGGAATCTTGCGCACGGTGCTCATAACCGCCTCGATGGGCCACTTGCGGTTGATGGGCATGATCTCGCTGCGAATCGCATCGTTGGGCGCGTTCAGGCTGATGGCCAACTTGGGGCGCAACTCCGCCGGCTCCTGGGCAAAGCGCTCGATGCCGGGGACGATGCCGGAGGTTGACACGGTCATCCGCCGCGGGCTCAGGCCAACCTCAAGAACCAGCAGCCGCACCGCTCCCATGAAACTGTCGTAGTTCAGGAACGGCTCGCCCATGCCCATGAAGACCAGGTTCACGCGGTCGCGGCCCACCTCGACGCCGTGGCGATCAAAGACCGCCAGCACCTGACCGGCAATCTCGCCTGCGCTGAGGTTGCGCTGGAGGCCCAGTTTGGCCGTCAGGCAGAACCGGCAGTTGACGGCGCAACCCACCTGGCTGGAGACGCAGATGGTGGCCCGGTCCCGGCGCTTCCCGGCTTCGTCTTCCCGGACTGTCTTGCGCTGAATGGCCGCAGGGCGAGGATTATTGCTATCCCAGGTCCCTCCGCCGCGGCGGACGGAACCTGGGGCACCCATCGTTTGTGGGATTTCCAAGTCGCTGCCGTCGCCGGCTTCGCCACCATCGCCTTCCGGCATCCAGACGGTCTCCACTGTAAGCCCGTCGCCGCCCTGGCCCTCGACCAGATAGCGCTCCGTACCGTCCGCTGACCGGAAGACCTGCGCAATCCTCGGCCGGCCCACCCGCCAGCCCTCAGCGTCCAATCGCGCGCGCAGCGGCTTGGGCAGCGTGGTGATCTCACTCAGCTCGGTCAGCCGCTGCCGGTACAAGGCTTCCGCCAACTGCCGGCCGCGCCATACCGGCTCGCCCGCCTCCGCCATCAGCGCCGCCAGAGCCTCCGCATCCAGGCCGAAGAGCGGCTTGCGGCTCCCGCGAGCCGGTCTGTTGGCGTCATAGGTTGCAAGCTGGGGAGAATCTTCGTGCATGGCTTGGCTCAGCATAGAGCATTTCCCGCTCCGCCGCCGCCTGCGCAGGCCCGTTTGGCCTACAATCGAATTCGGCCACCGATCTCCGATCTCTGACCCTCGCCACGGCGAGCCTTCGGCCTGATCCCTGACCCCTGAACCATGACCACCGAGCGAAACCTTCGCCGCACCGTATTGCCGAACGGCCTGATCGTGCTGACCGAGCGCATGGATCATCTGCGTTCGGTGGCCATGGGCGTGTGGGTCAAGTCCGGCTCCCGCTGTGAGCCCGCCGAGACCAACGGCATCTCCCACTTTGTGGAGCACATGCTCTTCAAGGGCACCCGCTCGCGCACCGCCCAGCACATCGCCCGCGAGATGGATTCGATCGGCGGCAACCTGGACGCCTTCACCGGCAAGGAGACCATCTGCTTCAACGTCAAGTCGCTGGCCGAGCACGTCCCCATCGCCCTGGATGTGCTGACCGACCTGGTGCTCAACCCCACCTTCGCCGCAGCCGACATCGAGCGCGAGCGCGGCGTGATTCTGGAGGAGATCAAGATCGACGAGGACAATCCGGACGTGCTGGTCCACGAGCTGTTCACGCAGAGCTTCTGGAAGGACCATCCGCTGGGCTGGCCGATCCTGGGCACTTCGAAGACGGTCACCGGGCTGGACCGCGAGAAGCTCCTTGCCTACCACGGCGACCGTTTTCATGGCGGCAACATCGTCTTTTCCGCGGCCGGCAACCTGGACCACGACCGGTTTGCCGAAGAGGTTGCGGCCAAGTTCAGCGGGCTGGCCGGCGGCGAGACGCTGCACGAGCTTGCCGCGCCGGCGGCCAGCGCCCGCATCGTGCTGCGCAACAAGAAGTCTCTCGAGCAGGTGCAGATCTGCCTCGGCGTCCCCGCCCCGCCCATCACCGACGACAGCCGCTACGTTGCGCTGATCCTGAATACGGTCCTCGGCGGCGGCATGAGTTCGCGCCTCTTCCAGACCATTCGCGAGGAGCGCGGCATGGCCTACTCCATCTACTCCGAACTGAGCCCCTACCGCGACACCGGAACCCTGCTGGTCTACGCCGGAACCTCCGCGGGCAAGGCCCTCGAGGTGGTGGACCTGATCCTGGCCGAGTTCCGCAACCTGAAGCAGACCCCGCTCACCCACGAGGAGCTGACCCGCGCCAAAGACCAGCTCAAAGGCAATATCCTTCTGGGCCTGGAGAGCTCGAACTCGCGCATGGCCAACCTGGCTCGCCAGGAGATGTACTTCCACAACTTCTTTACCGTGGATGAGATCATCGCCCGCATCGACGAGGTGGAAGCCGCCCAGGTGCAAGCCATGGCCCAGCGGCTCTTCGACCCCGAGCGCATCGCCGTCACGCTGCTCGGCCGCCTGGATGGCGTCAAGCTCAGCCGC
>Ga0326728_10022172_pt1 | contig 11829 bp, 9 predicted proteins | sample MB3enrmetagenome_FD_207602 | JGI IMG/M metagenome (GOLD analysis project Ga0326728, IMG submission 207602) | Lab enriched peat soil microbial communities from McLean, Ithaca, NY, United States - MB31MN | ecosystem: Environmental > Terrestrial > Soil > Wetlands > Peat | place: USA: New York... | reverse complement strand
CCGATATTCCACCCTTCCTGAGTGGCGTTGGGATAAACGGCGATAACGCCTTCGCGGTCCGCCAGGTCATTGAAGCGCGAGAGGCGCTCCATATCGGAGGCGTCCTGCTGGCGGCTGGGGAGCACCAACACCACGGGATAGCGCTTCTGGGCGTCATATCCTTTGGGTAAATGCACCACAAAGGTACGTTCCAGGTCGTTCACGGTTACCTGGTCCTGCTTGTCCTGTGCGCCGGCAACGCCGCACCAGCCGGCAATACACAGAGAAAGACCAAAGGCATAAAGGAATCGATTGGCAATACGTGTTTTCAAGGTGTGACATCTCCTGAAAGATTGAGCGGGCGCCATAAGGGTTGGCCTTTTCAAATCGTGCTGCTCCCCCTGCCCCACAGAGCGTGCGTGGAAACCCTGAGCGGCGTCCCTACGGGACTCAACTCTCCTACTCTTGTCTTCCCAGCGCTGAAGCGCTGGGCTAACAACCGTAACCGCTACGCGGTTTTTGTTGCCTAGCTCCCACATTGCGTGTTGCACCGGAGCTTTCGCGCACACTCCAAAGGGGCTGCTGAATCAAGAACACCGGAGGACGACAAGAGTTTCGGTCAAGAGAGGACAGATGGGGGTAAAGAGATTGTAAAAACTCAATATCTCCACCTTGCGCCACGAAACGGAGCAAGGTGGAGATGTATTCGGGGTGCCTGATCTTGCCGTGCCGCCGTTGCGGACTACGGGCGATTAATGGCGATGGGTCCTTCTTCCTTGACTTCAACTTTGGGCTCGCCGTTGGTCTTCGTTTGTCCCGGCTTGCGGATATCGATTCCACCTTTGAAGAAGGCGCCGTCTTCGATCGAGATGCGCTGGGCCACGACATCGCCGGTCAAAGAGCCTTCGTTGCGGATATCGACGCGGTCGCTGGCGGTCAGATTGCCGCGCACTTTGCCCAAAACGATGATCTCGCGCGCCGAGATATTGGCGGCGACCACCCCGTTGCGGCCGACAGTAACGCGGTTGCCAGCCAAGTTGATGGACCCTTCGACGCGGCCATCGATATAGAGCGACTCGCTGCCGCTGACCTCGCCCTTGATGACCAGGGATTTGCCGATCGTCGCTTGATCCGGGTTGTTCGGGAGGGCGGTTCGCGGCATCCCGATAGGCGCCGGTTCGGGTTCGGCGGCGCTGGGCGTGGCCGGACGCTGCGGTTCAGGGGTTGTGATCGATCCTGGGTTCGTCGGTTTCCACATGATGGCTTACATCCTTTCCTGGGAGGACATAGGGCTGCGTCTTCTGAAACGCATCCCGGTGGCCAAAACATTCTCGGGGGCCACCCCCTAGCATAACAAGCTTTGCCTGCTGTTGTTGGAATCGGAGCGATAAAACCGCGTTGTATTTTGCCGCCATTAATACCGCGCGGGAATCTGTAAGGCCGCCCGTCTATTCCGGAAATTCTTCTCCCAAGTTGGCTTATCTTATAGCAGAGGGAGGCCCAGTGGCGTTTCGCGTTGTTCGTTTCACGTTTCTCGATGGCGGCAACTGCTTGTGAAGGGACGTGATAATCGGGCTCCCCGGGGTTTCGATGCGAAACGTAGAATGAGAAACGGCGCCTCGACGCAAAACGCGGAACCAAGGACGATTCCTTCAACGTGAAACGAGAAACGAATAACGTGAAACGGTCCTGAATGATTACCGACACCGCCATTCTGCGCAACATCGAACGCCAGCCGAAGCAGTCGGCGGGACTCAAGCAGTTAATTCGCGAATTGGGAGCTCATGGCCACGAGCGCCGCGAGCTGGCCGCGCGCCTGCACGAGCTGGTGCGGCGGGGCGAGTTGGTGGAAGTCACGCGCGACCGCTACTCCCTGCCGCGCGGCGCCAGCGGAAAAAACGTCATTCTGGGCCGTCTCCACATGCACCGCGACGGCTACGGATTTGTGACGCCGGAGAGCGGTCCGGCCAGGCATCGTGTGTCCGGCGATGTATTCATCAATCCCCAGGCCATCGGCAATGCCATGCACGGCGACCGCGTCATGGTCGAACTGACGGCGGTGCGCCCGGACGGCCGGGGCGAGGGACGCATCCTCAGCGTTGCCGGCCGTGCCCATCCGACCGTGGTGGGCACCTTCCACTACGGCCCGCGCCACAACTATGTGGTTCCCATCGACGAGAAGGTGAAACAGGACATCATCATCCCCCGCGGCATGGAAATTCCGAAGGAATTTGGGGTGGAGACCGAAGCGGCGCAGGGGCGTTCGCGGCATCGCGTACTGGGGGAGGAAGCCACCCGGCGCCAGCCGGTCGAATGGGATGATCTCGAAGGCGTGGTGGTGGACGTGGAGATTACCGAATGGCCGACGCCCACGCAGAACCCGCGTGGGCGCGTGGTCGAAGTGCTCGGCCGGGAAGACGATTTCGGGGTGGATGTGGAGATCATCATCCGCAAATACCACCTGTCGCACCGCTTTCCCCTCGAGGTGCTGGAGGAAGCGCAAAGCGTTTCCGGGTCCATCGCGGCGCGCGAGGTGGGCCGGCGCCGCGATTTTCGCCAGTTGCGGATTGTCACCATCGATGGCGAGAGCGCGCGCGATTTTGACGACGCCGTTTACGTGCAGCGTCTGGAAAACGGAAATTTTCAGCTCCAGGTACACATCGCCGACGTGGCGCATTACGTCACCGATTCCTCCGCGCTGGATGAGGAAGCGCGCTTGCGCGGCACCTCCGTATATTTCCCCGATCGGGCCGTTCCCATGTTGCCGGTGGAGCTTTCCACCGACATTTGCTCGCTGCGGCCCCAGTGCGACCGGCTGGTGCTCTCCTGCCTGATCGAGATCGACCACCAGGGAGAAGTGGTGGGCTACGAGATCTGCGAAGGCATCATTCGCTCGGCCGAGCGCATGACCTATACCGGCGTGAACGCCATTCTGGAAGGCGATGAATCGCTACTCCGCCGCTATGCGCCGCTGGTGGAAAACTTCCTGCTGATGCGCGAGCTGGCGGTGCTGCTGAACCGCAAGCGCGAGCGCCGCGGCGCCATCGATTTCGACCTGCCCGAGGCGGAAATCGAGTTCGATGAATTCGGCCTGATGAAGGCCATCACCCGCTCGGAACGCAACTTCGCGCATCGGCTGATCGAGGAATTCATGCTGACCGCCAACGAGTCGGTGGCCGGCTATCTGGAGGCGAAGGGCGTGGCGGCGCTATACCGCATTCACGACAAGCCCGAGCCGCGCCGGGTGATGGAGTTCGAGGAGGTGGCGGCGGCGTTTGGATATTCGCTGGGCGTGGGCCCTATTCCGGTGAAGAAGTTCAGTTATACGGATGACCGGCGTCCCCGGCGGCGCGACGGCCGAGGTGACCGGGGCGGCCAGCGGCGGCGCGAAGTCGAGATTCCCGAGGAAGTTCACATCACGCCGCGCATGTATCAGAAGCTGACCAAAAAGATCGCCGGCACCGCGGAGGAGCGCATCCTCTCGTACCTGATGCTGCGTTCCCTGAAACAGGCGCGCTATTCCGAAGAGAACGTCGGACATTTTGCCCTGGCCGCGCCGGTGTACACGCATTTCACCTCGCCCATCCGGCGCTATCCGGATTTGATCGTCCATCGCATTCTGAAGCAGGTGCTGCGCGAGTCGGCCGAAGACGCGGAATACACCGGCGACGGCGAAGTCCCGATTGGGCGCGGCGCTCCGGCCGGATCGGAAATGCCGTCCCCGTGGTCCAAGCGGGCCGGGGCGGCGGAGAACTCATCCAATGCCCGGCGCGGATCAAAGAAGACGGACAAACGCGCCCAGCTTAGCCGAGGCTCTGCTGCCGCGAGGCTCACTCACCCACAGCCGGCGGGGAACGGGGGACGGGGGACGGGAAACGCCGGTATGGAGGTGATTCCGCTGCCGGAATTGCATGACATCGCCGTGGAGTCCAGCGATGCCGAGCGCCGCGCCGCCGATGCCGAGCGCGAACTGCTCGAGTGGAAGAAGGCCAAGTTCATGGCCGACCACGTGGGCGAAGATTTTGACGGACTGATCGTCAGCGTCACCAAGTTTGGTTTCTTCGTGGAATTGACGGACATGTTCATCGAGGGATTGGTGCCGCTGGACTCGTTGACCGACGATCACTACGTGTACCACGACAGCACGCGGCAGATTATCGGCCACCGCAACCGCAAAACCTACTCCCTGGGCGATCGTGTGCGCGTCTTGGTGGACCGCATCGATCCGGTGCAGCGGAAAATTCAATTCGCCATTTTTCAGGAGGAGCCTCCGCGGCGGGAGAAACAAAAAGGCAGCCGTCGGGTGTCGGCCGTCGGCCGTCGGCCAAAAACGAACGCAGAGGACCCACGCCAAGCCGGGGCAGGCGCTAAGGACGCGGAGGAGATTTGAAACGTCGCTGAAGTAGCGACGACGTCCCGCACGCACCTCAGGAGATTGGCAGCCAACGGGCTGATAGAATTTATTTTTTAAGGAGTGCGAACGATATGCCCCACATGGTGAAGTGCGTCAAGCTGGGCCGCGAGGCGGAAGGGCTCGACGAAGCCCCCTTTGATAACGAACTGGGCCAGCGCATTTACGAGAACGTCAGCAAAGAGGCTTGGGCGCAGTGGAGCAACCACATGCGCATGCTGCTCAATGAATACCGGCTCCAGCCCTGGCGCCCCGAGCATCAGGCCTTTATCGCCGAGCAGTTGGAACAGTATTTTTTCGGCGGAGGCGGCAAAGTGCCGGAACAATATACACCGGAAAAGAAATAAAGCCGCAATTGGCTCGTGCCGGAAGGGCTCACAGTTGACAGTTTGCAGTTTGCAGCCAGACCAGCCCCGGCGTCTGTAAAGCCATTCGGGACGACCGATGTGTGCTTGTGATGCCGAACGCCCACTCAATAAGGCAGGGTTTGCAGTTTACAGCTCACAGTTTGCAGCCAGACAAACCCCGGCGTCTGTAAAACCAGTGGGGACGATCGATGCTGTGTGGTGCCGCCGAACGTCCATCGAACCGAAAATACAGCCTGCGTAGCAGGCGAAATACGGTAGCCCCAGGCGTGAGCCTGGGGTAAATGTAGAGAACGAGCGCATAGCCCCTGAAAGGGGCGTAAGAATGGGCGAGACCGGAAACGACATGGCTCGATCATGCGATTCCGCCCGCGTGCGGTTATATCGTCCTTCTTCCGGCGAGAGTTCTTACGCCCGCTACGCGGGCTCTTCCCTGCAACCTCAATCCTTCCCCAGGCTTACGTCCCGCCCTGCGGGACTACCATCTTTTGCCCGCTACGCGGGCTGGCTATTGAGAGCCATCCGGTTTTAGCCAACCGCCAATTGGGGTTGCCCTCTGGCTGCAAACTGTGAGCTGTAAACTGTGAGCCTTCCTTTCACGCAAACTGCGAACTTTTTCGCTTCCCGCGGTGTCATTAGTACCAGACTGAAACGCACGCGCCGGCACCCCATCGTCAGACGCGTGCGGGATGGGGAGAAAAGGACAACGTCATGTTCTCTGACTCCCTGCTTGAAGCCGGCCACGGCCCGCAGTCGCATCGTTGCGTGGCCACGTGTGTATCGTTTTCCGTACAGGCCATTGGAGTGAGTCTGCTCCTGGCGATGTCCCTGATGTACACGGTAGTATTGCCGCCGGTGCGGGTTGCGGATCCGCCCTTCACGGTTTCGGCGGCGGATTTGAGCGCCATAACTCTGGTGAATACGACTGGGCTGACGCCTCCCAGTCAGAGTTCGCAGGCCATTATCTATGACAACACGCCCCATGGCCGCTTCATTCGTCCTTCGAATGGCCCCAGTGGAAACCATCCGTCCGAAGACACTGGCGCTGATGTGGGGCCGGGCGCTCCGTGGTCGATTATTGGGGTCGGAGATAGGAACGGTTCCCGGGAGATGGCGCCCATTCTTAACCTGGCGCCGGTGATGCCGGACCACTCGACCGAGCCCGCAAAGCGGCCGGACATGTCGACGATCATGGAAAGTTTGCTCATCCACCGGGTCGAACCCGAATACCCCATATTGGCTGAGCGGACGCGGACGCAAGGCGAGGTCGTATTGCGGGCGGTAATCAGCAAGGAGGGAACCGTCGAGGAGCTACACGTGGTCAGCGGACACCCTATGCTGGCCGCCGCAGCCATGCGCGCCGTGAACGAATGGCGCTATCGCCCATGCCTGCTGAATGGCAAGCCGATTGAGGTGGAAGCGCAGATTATAGTCAGGTTTACCTTGGCGGAATGAACCCTGCCCCAGCTGTGGAAAACTCTGTGGAATTTAAGTTGCCCATTCAGCAAAGGCTCTAAATTTGAACCACTTGGCCCGATTGCTACACTTTTGTTGCAATTAGCAAGTTGCTTATTTTGATTGAGTTAGGATAGGCATTAGGCGGTTTTACAGGGGATTTTGGCCATTTGTAAACGGGAGTATCCAAAATCCGAGATTTTCACATTTTGCTGTGACAAGGTTACTGATTTGGCACCAAAATTGAGCAGTCAAACGGCGCCAGCCGAGCCGGCTGGCGCCGGCTTTTCGGCCCTTGCCGAACGAAGCTTTTTCCGCAAAGCGCTGGCCTGACGAAACAGGGGCCGCTCGGTACGGCGCTGGAAACGAGGCATAGTAGCGGACTTGGCAAGAATTCGCTCCACCCACTCCAGGGCTTCCGCCTCCCGTCCCTGCCCGGACAGGAACCGGGCGTACGCGAGTTGCGCTTCCGTCAGTGTTGAACAACGGGTTACCTGTTCGAAAAGGGCCCCTGCCTTGCTGACGTTGCCGAGATGCGCGTAACACTGAGCCAGCGAAGTCGCGGCGCGATAGAAATCGTAATTGCCTTCTTTCATCACGACGCGCTCAAAATCGGCGGCCGCGCCGTTGTAATCGGAGAGTGCGGCCGAACACAGCCCCCGGCGGTAGAACGCGTCCATGGAACTGGCGCCGGTGGCGATGGCCTGGTTGAAACACTCGCGCGCTTCCGCCCAGCGTTGCGCATGGATGTATAACATCCCGAGTTCCTCGTAATTATCGGGAGCGGGATTTTCCCGTATCAGCCATTCCAACTGGCGCATGCGCTTGGAATTTTGAAAGGGCTTATAGGGGCCGCCCACCAGTGCCAGATCCGGCGCCGCTTCCACCACCAGGTAGACGAGCGATCCCAAACCGCCAAAAAAAAGAATGATCCACAACCAAAAGCCGTCGGGACGGCGGCGCACAAAGTGCACCAGCGCCGCGATCTGCAGGATCAGGCCGTACGAAAAGTAATGTCCTAAAAGACCCATGAACTTGATTATCAACCACAGAGGACACAGAGGTCACAGAGGAAAACCAAATCAGGACCAAAACCACTTAGCCGCAGATCAACGCAGAGAGAACGGTGACAGAAACGCCGGGTCTATGATCTTCCGCATTCATCCGTGTTGATCTGCGTTAATCTGCGGCTGAATGGGTTGATTTGGTTTTCCTCTGTGACCTCTGTGTCCTCTGTGGTCAAGGGTTTGCTAAGTTTCTTCGCCGATGCGAAGCACGGCCAGGAAGGCCTCCTGCGGGATATCGACTTTGCCGATGCGTTTCATGCGCTTCTTGCCTTCCTTTTGCTTTTCCAGCAGTTTGCGTTTGCGGGTGATGTCGCCGCCGTAGCACTTGGCCAGCACATTCTTGCGGATGGCGCCCACGGTCTCGCGGGCAATTACCTTGGCGCCGATGGCGGCCTGAATGGGAACCTCGAACATCTGCCGGGGAATCAACTCGCGCATCTTGCTGACCAGCGCGCGCCCGCGTTCATAGGCGAAATCGCGATGCGCGATGATGGACAGCGCGTCCACGGGTTCGCCTGCCACCAGGATTTCCAGCTTCACCATGGGCGATTCCCAGTAGCCGGCCAGGTGGTAATCGAGCGACGCATAGCCGCGCGAAACGCTTTTCAACTTGTCGTAAAAATCCAGCACGATCTCGCTCAGCGGCAACTCGTAGGTCAGCATCACCCGGGAGCCGGTCAGATACTCGAAATTCTTCTGCCGCCCGCGCTTTTCTTCCACCAGCTTGAAAATGGCGCCCACGAATTCCTCTTTGGTGATGATGGTGGCCAGAATGACGGGTTCCTGAATCTTCTGGATTTCCGCCTGCGACGGCCATTTCGAGGGGTTGTCCACTTCCTCCACGCTGCCGTCGGTGCGCGTGATCCGGAAACGCACGCTGGGGGCGGTGGTGATCAGATCAACGTTGAACTCGCGTTCCAGTCGCTCCTGGACGATCTCCATGTGCAGCAGCCCGAGGAAGCCGCAGCGGAAGCCAAAGCCCAGGGCGGCCGAGCTTTCCGGCTCGAAGAAAAAAGACGAGTCGTTGAGCCGCAATTTTTCCAGGGCTTCGCGCAACAGCGTGTGCTCGTGGGAATCCACCGTGTACAGGCCGGCGAAGACCATGGGCTTGAGTTCTTCGTATCCCGGCAGCGGTTCGCTGGCGGGATTGTCGTCGTCGGTGATGGTGTCGCCCACTTTGGAGTCAGCCACGTTCTTGATATTGGCCATCACGAATCCCACTTCGCCGGCCACCAGCTCCTCGACTTCGACGGGCTTGGGCGTCAGCACTCCCAGGGTTTCCACTTCGAGCACCTTGCCGTTGGACCAGAGACGGATTTTCTGTTTCCTGCGCAGCGTCCCGTGAAACACGCGGGTCAGCACCACCACTCCGCGATAGGGATCGAACCAGGAATCGAAGATGAGGGCCTGCAAAGGGGCCTCGGGCTTGCCCGTGGGCGGGGGCACCAGGTGGACGATCGCCTCCAGCACGTCGGGAACGCCCTCTCCGGTCTTGGCGCTGATCAGCAGCGCGTGGGCGGCGTCCAGTCCGATGGCGCTCTCGATCATTTCCCGGCTGCGCTCGATGTCGGCGCTCGGCAAGTCGATTTTGTTGATCACAGGAATGATTTCCAGCCCGTGGTTGATCGCCAGGTAGGCATTGGCCAGGGTTTGCGCTTCGACCCCCTGCGAGGCGTCCACCACCAGCAATGCGCCTTCGCAGCCTTGCAGCGAACGCGCCACTTCGTAAGAGAAATCCACGTGGCCGGGAGTGTCGATCAGATTGAGCTGGTAGTCCTGGCCGTCGCGCGCCCGGTACTTCATGCGCACGGCGTGGGCCTTGATGGTGATGCCGCGCTCGCGCTCCAGATCCATGGCGTCGAGCACCTGTTCCTGACCCGCCATCTCGCGGGCGGACAAGGATCCGGTCAGCTCCAACAGGCGGTCGGAGAGCGTGGTTTTGCCATGATCGATGTGAGCGATAATGGCGAAATTACGGATGAAAGCGCGGTCCATAGATTCAGTTTACAGTTTACAGTTTACAGCCGGCGTGTCGCGGCCGCTGCTGTCCGGCTGCAAACTGCAGACTGTAAACCGCGAACCATTAGCGCCGCCTGTGCCGTGGCCGTGCTTTCGCTTTGGGCGTGGGTTCGGGCGTGGGCGCGCCCACGATCTGCGGGGGCGGTTCGGAAAAGACTTTTTTCAGGAAGCCGCGCGGCAGGCTGGCGGTCAATATGGCGCGATTCTTGTATTGCAGCACCTGCAGGGAATCGAAGAACGCCTTTGCGTCGGGATCGCTGCCGCTGGGGTTCATGCTGCTTTCCAGCCCGTGAAAAATGTTGAGAAAAGCCTGCGCTTCGTCGACCACTTGTTTCGCCTGCTCGGGGCTTCCGGTGAACGCTTCGGCGCGCACTTGAATACTGGTGGTATAGCGCACGGACCCGACCAGCACCGTGTTCGTGGGAAAGAAAAGATCGAAGCCTCCGGGCAAGGTCAGCGGAGTTGCCTTGACGCCATCGTTACTCACGCCGGCAATCGCCCACACGAGGCTGCCGAAGGGAATGCGCCGGTAATATGTGCGGATCAGCGGCGGCCCGCCAAAAGGCAACGCCAGTTCCTTGTAGCGGTCGATCATCGAGTGGATGGCCTGCGGGCCGTCGGTATTCGATACCGCCACAATCCCCACCCCGAGCAAGGCCACCCGCACGGTGCGCCCTTCCAGTGGGATCACGAAAATCTCCACGGCGCGATAGTTATCCACCGAGCGGGAGAGCTTTCGAAAATAATCTCCCAGGCGTTGGGAATCGAAATGTCCGCGAAAGATCTCCGAATAACGGCGGAATTCCGCCTGCGGCTGCGCCCCCGGCGGGGCATCGGCGAGCCGCGGGGGCGCGTGGACGGCGAACGCGGCCTCGTCCAGGTCGCGCTCGAATTGAATGCCGGTGGCGCGTACGAATTCCTGATACTGCGGATCGTCGATCGTCAACGGCTGGTTGCCGATCACGCCCAATTCGCGCAAGGGCTGCAGATTGAAATAAACGTAGGCATCGGCTTCGGGCAGCAGGCGTGCGGGTTCCGGGGCGGCGCGCTTGCGCAGCAAAAATGCCGCGACTATCGCCAGGGCCACGAAAACCACCGCTATAGTGAACCGGATCGTGCGTCGTCGCATACTGAAAGAGGGGACCTCGGCAGGCTCCCTGGAGTGTCATGTTACACGCAGCGTCAAATTCTGACAGTGATTTCCCGCGTTGGATTCAGGCTCGGCGGGAAACGTGGAACGAAAACGTGCAACCGGACCCCATGTGCGCTACAATAATTTGACGGCGGTAATTCCGGGGTGTGTCTTCTGCCGCGGGATCCGGCGAGGTACGGCTATTGGCCGTCAATGCGGAAGTTTGCCTTGTACACGGATACCGGTCGTGTTAAAGTTTCCTTTTTGCCTTTGGGGCCGGTGTGAGGAGTGTGCTGGCGTAGCTCAGCTGGTAGAGCATCTGATTTGTAATCAGAGGGTCGGGGGTTCGAATCCCTTCGCCAGCTCCACGTTCAGCCACGATATGGAGTTTTTCTTCTTTGCGAGGGTACTCCTAGAATTCTTCTTTCGCGAGACAAGTGTGATTCGGCGAAAGTATGTGCGGGGCCGCATGACGGCCGCACGATGGGGACAGGTGGCCGAGCGGTTAATGGCAGCAGGCTGTAAACCTGCCGCTCCTTGGAGCTACGGAGGTTCGAATCCTCCCCTGTCCACCAGAAGTTCCGAGGTTGCAGTAGCCGGCAACGCGGGAGCGTTCCGGAGCGTGCGATGCAGTTGAAAAACAAGTTGGTGCTGGCACTGACCGCATATGCGTTGATTGCGGTCCTGGCTTGGCGGACCCTGAGTGAACCCAGAATGCGGGAATTTGTCTGGGTGGTGCTGGGTTTCTTTGCGTTCAAGTCGGTTTTGTACTGGTATCGCAATTCGTGCGCCGATGACGACGCGAAGTAAGAGTGAGTAGCTGAGCCGATGGAGTTCAGCTGTACGGGTTCGCAGTTTACAGTTTGCAGCCAGAGCAGGCCGTTTTAGCTGCAAACTGTGAACTGTAAACTGTAAGCCCAACGGTTTTCCGGGCCGATGTAGCTCAGTTGGTAGAGCACTCCCTTGGTAAGGGAGAGGTCACCAGTTCAATCCTGGTCATCGGCTCCAGAGTTTCAGGCGGTGGCGGTAGTGGCGGGAGTAACTCAGTGGTAGAGTCACAGCCTTCCAAGCTGTTGGTCGCGGGTTCGATTCCCGTCTCCCGCTCCAGAGTTTGGCGTTTTCGGGCCCTGAGCGCGGTTGACAGGAAAGCGGATTACCAGAAGTTCCATCGGCCCTGGTCATCGGCTCCGGTTTTTTCACTTGAGATGCAGCTCGCCGCGGACGGCGAAGGCCAAGCGTAGCGAGGTTATCCTTTTTTCGAGGAACGTGATTATATGGCGAAAGAGAAATTTGACCGCAGTAAGCCGCACGTGAATGTGGGAACCATTGGGCACATCGACCATGGCAAGACGACGCTGACCGCGGCGATCACCAAGGTGCTGGCCAAGCACAATCCGAAGA
>Ga0326728_10022170_pt1 | contig 11830 bp, 8 predicted proteins | sample MB3enrmetagenome_FD_207602 | JGI IMG/M metagenome (GOLD analysis project Ga0326728, IMG submission 207602) | Lab enriched peat soil microbial communities from McLean, Ithaca, NY, United States - MB31MN | ecosystem: Environmental > Terrestrial > Soil > Wetlands > Peat | place: USA: New York... | reverse complement strand
GCATGTATTTCTATATGCGCGAAACGCCGCACTGAGTCCAGAGACGCGCGGCCCGCTGACGGAGTTCCTGTCCGACGGCATCTCGGTCCTGGAGTTCGATCTTCTCGAGATCGGTTCGAGCGGATTGGAACTTGCGGGAGAAATCGGCGGGTTCAAGCAGCGGTACGCATTCGCTTTCCCCGAAGCCGCAGCCGCGGAGGCGGCGGCCGAAATTCCCCCGGTCGAGGCGAGCGATACGGCGGCCCCCGAGCCCGTGCCCGAAGGGATTTCAACCGGGGCCGCGCTGTACGAGCAGCTTCCGGAAGACGGAGACGTTCCCTCCGAGGTTCTGGAGTTCTTCCTGCCTGAGGCCGAGGAGCATTTGCAGGTCGTCACCGATTGCCTGCTTGCGCTCGAGGCGAACGCGAGCACGGAGGAAGTGCACCGGTTGTTTCGCTCGATGCATACGGTGAAGGGTTCGGCGGCGCAAGTGGGTCTGCGGCGCATCGCGGGCATCGCGCATCGCGCGGAAGATCTGATCGGCCGGATTCGCGATGGAGAGTTGGCGCCAAACGCAGAAGTCGTCGATGTGTGTCTGGAAACGGTGGATACGCTGAAGAAGTTCTTGCGCCGAGAATGGGAGAGCGACGATGTCATGCGCTCTTCCGTCAGCGCACTTCTGGAGCGGCTGGCCGAGCTCACTTCGAAGGAGGGCGGCGAGGAGGCCGTATCCGTTCGCGCGGAGGGTCCGGAAGGCGCGGCAGCGGTTGAGGCAGGCGAAAGCGGCGCGGTGGTGAAGAAAGCGCGCGCGGCCGCGACGCACAGCAAGTCGTTGCGGATTCCGCTCGACCGGCTGGACCGCATGATGAACACGGTCGGCGAACTGATCATCAGCCGAACGCGGATGATCGGGCGGCTGGCGGAGCTGGGGCGGCTGATCGACGTTCTAAGCTTTTCAAAGCGGCGTCTGTCCGACAAGGTCGCCGAATTTCACGAGAAGTACGAGTTCGCGCGCATCGGGCAGACCTGGCGCAGCCCGGTGAGCGTTCCCGCTGGAAGCTTGGCAGGCGAGGCGCACGTGGAGACGGAGCCTTCTCGCTTCCACGAATTCAGCGAACTGGAGATGGACCGCTACGACGATTTCAACATACTGTCGCGCTCGATGACGGAAATCTCCGCGGACGTGACGGAAGTTCTGACGCAGCTCAACTCCTTCATGGGGCGCGCCGACGGGGACATCGACGAGTTCACCAAGCTGGCGCACCACCTACAGGACGAAATCACGCAGGCCCGCATGGTGCCCATCGGCAATCTCTACACGCGCCTCTCGCGCACGGCGCGCGACGCCGCAAAGGAAACGGCGAAGCATGTGGATCTCTCGCTGGAAGGGGCGGAAACGGCGCTGGACAACAATATCATTCAGCAGATTTCCGACCCGCTGATCCACTTGATCCGCAATTGCGTGGCGCACGGAATCGAATTTCCGCAAGAGCGGGAGCAGGCAGGGAAGCCGCCGAAGGGCCGCGTCTCGGTGCGCGCGTACCATCACGGCAATCACATCTTCGTGGAAGTCGAAGACGACGGGCGCGGCATCGACTACGAGCGGGTTCGCGCGCGAGCGATCGAGACCGGCTTGATTTCTCCGGGCGCCGCCGCGGGACTGACCGAGAGGGAATTGCAGGATCTGCTGTTCCATCCGGGAATCTCGACCGCCACAAGCCAGACGGAACTCTCCGGCAGAGGAGTCGGTCTGGACGTGGTGCGGTCGAACGTCCACGGGCTGAACGGGGAAATTGAAGTGCGCAGCCAACCCGGCGCGGGCACGTGTTTCACGCTGAAAGTCCCGCTAACATTGATTATTTCGCAGGCGCTCTACGTGCGCTGCGGCAGCTCCGTCTTTGCGCTTCCGCTGGCGGTCGTGGAAGAGATTCGACGCATCCGCCCCGATGAGATCGACACGGTGGGCGGCAAGCCGCTGACAAAAGTGCGCGATGTCGTCACCGAGGTCGTGCGCCTCGACGTGCAACTCGGCCTCCCGCCGCTTGAGCCCGTGAACGGCTCGCTGCGATTGGTGATCGTGAAAGTGGCCGGACGGCAAGTCGGCATTCTCGTGGAAGAGGTGATCGGGAAAGACGAAATTGTCATCAAGAGCTTGGGCGAATACCTGCGCAAAGTGAAGCTGTTTCCCGGGACGACGATCGCGCCGGACGGCAGCTTGATCCTGCTGATCGACCTGAATCGCCTGGTTTCCAGCGACGCCTCGCAGCGCCCCGCCGTTCTGCCCAGCGCCAGCGCCGCGCGCGTCTTCGCGCCGGGGGCTTCGGCTGTGGCTTCGGGCAGCATCCCCGCCGAGGCGACGGACACGATCCCGAGCGAGGCCGTGGTCGTCGTCGTGGACGATTCGATCAGCGTACGCAAGTTCGTGGGCAGGATGCTTGAGAAAGCAGGGTATCGCGTGCGGCTCGCGTCGGACGGGCTCGAGGCGAGCGAAGTCATCGCGCAGACCGGCTGCCATCTCATCATCACCGATCTCGAAATGCCGCGAATGAACGGGTACGAGCTGATGGCGCACCTGCGGCAGCAGCCCACGACGCGCCGCATTCCCGTCCTGGTGGTGACTTCGCGCGCGGGGGCCAAACACCGCGATCGAGCCATGAAGGAGGGCGCCGCGGGCTTCCTGACCAAGCCGGTGCAGGAAGAGCAACTCCTGGCCGAAGTTTCAAAACTGATTGGGGCAGCAGCGGAAACGCGGCAGCCTGCGCCGGTGGAATGAGGATCTGAAATGAGCGCGGCGGGCAAAAAAATCCGGGTACTGGTGGTGGACGATTCCGCGTTCATGTGCAAAGTCCTGCAGGCAATCATCTCCACGGACCCGGAGTTGCAAGTGATCGGCGAGGCGCACGACGGCCGGGAGGCGGTCTCGATGGCGATGTCGCTCCAGCCGGACGTCATCACGATGGACCTCATGATGCCGCACATGGACGGCCTGCAGGCGATCGAGCTCATCATGTCGCAGCACCCGCGGCCGATTGTGATCGTCAGTTCGGAATCGCGCGAGGGCGCGGCCAGCACGCTGCGCGGGCTCGAGCTGGGCGCGATTGATTTTGTCGCGAAACCGAAGAGCGGCGTGGATCTCGATATGAATCTCGTGCGCAACGAGCTCACACGCAAACTGCGTCTTGCAGCGAAGGTCCGAGTAGTGCGCACGGCCACGCGCCCGAACGTGAACATCCCCGCCTCGATGCGCGCGCCGCGCGCGACGCCGCCAGAGAGCGCCGGGGCCGGCGCCGTCACGGATTCCACCCGCATTCCGATCATCGTGATTACGGCTTCGACCGGCGGGCCGGCGACCTTGATGCGATTGGTGCCGAGGTTCCGCAAGGATTTTCCGGCTGCAGTGCTCGCGGTGCTGCACATGCCGGCGGCATTCACCGCTCAGTTCAGCCGGCAACTTGCCGAATGCAGCCGCATCCGCGTGAAAGACGCGGAAGAAAATGAGATCGCGCAGCCGGGCACCGTGTATCTGTGCCCCGGATCGCACCACATGCGACTCGTGCCGCCGCGGCGCATCTCTTTGGACGACGGGCCGCGGGTCCAGGGCTATCGCCCGTGCGCCAACCTCACCATGCAGAGCGTCGCTGTAGCGGCGGGAAACCTGGCGATCGGCGTGATCCTGACCGGCATGGGCAACGACGGGGCCGAAGGTGCGAAAGCCATCAAGTCCGCGGGCGGGCTGGTGATCGCCGAGGACGAATCCACGGCCGTGATTTTCGGAATGCCGTCGGAAGCGATCAAGACGGGATCGGTGGGCCAGGTCCTGCCGGTCGACGACATTTATCCCGCGCTTGAGAATCGTGTGCTCAGCCTCGCGCACACACATCCGGTGGGAGTGCGATGAGTCCGGCGGCGACAAAACCGAAAGCGAGCCGGCGCACCCAGCGCAGCGAGCAAGTCATCGTGTTTTCCGTGGCCTCGCAGCGATTTGCGATCGCGTTGGACGCGGTGCAGGAGATTCGAAGCGCGGACAGCCTCGCCGGCGCGGCAACGGAGCTGGTGCAGACGATCTTGAAGAAAGTGCGCCACAAACTCGAGCGCAAGGGCAGGACGTACTACGTCGTGAATGCGGGCCAGCATTTTGGACTGCCGGTCACGCGGCCCACGCTGGTGCTCGTACTGCGGAAATCGCGGGCTTGCGCGTTGGTGGATCGCATCGAGGAAATGCTCGAAATCGCGGTGGTCCGCTCGCTTCCCCGGGCGTTTTCGGGAGAGGAACGGCGTTGGTACCGCGGATTGGCGTTGATCGGGGATAGCGTGATTCCGGTCGTGCATCCTTCGGGGTTCCTGACGCCCCGGGAGATTTCGTTACTCGATGCCGCGCGGGCCGCGGCTGCGGCGTCGGCAGATGCGGCGGCAACGTCGGCCGATGCGGCCGCAACGGAAGGAGCAGCCGCCCAATGAGCGCCACAGTTCCAGAAGGCGGCCGATCGTTTGTGCTCATGAGGCTGACGACGCGGCGTTTCGCGCTGCCGGCGGAAACCGTCATCGAGCTCGTCGTGCCGGGCAGCCTGCAGAGCTTTCCGCATACGAGTCCGCTGTTGCTCGGCGTGCTCGTGCGGCGGGGCCAGGTGGTGCCGGTGGTGGACGTAGCGCAACTCGTGGCTGGGCCGGAGACGCAGCATCGGAAGTTCTATTTGATCGCGACGCGGCATTTCGGCGCGGCGCGCGAGTGGTGCGCGATTCCGGTGTTGGGGGATTGCGAGCTGATCAGCGCGACGCCGGAGGCGCGCGAGGAAGGCGCCCCGTCCTACATCACCGGCGCGGTGCATCTGGGCGAAGAGCAGGTGCCGATCCTCGATCTCGACGGCGTGTTTGGAACGGGGGTTGAGGACGATTCGTTGGTGGAGGCGCGATCGTGAGCTCTCCTGGCGCCGCTCCCAAGATTCTCCTGATTGACAGCAACGTGTATTTCTCCAAGCGGCTGACGGACGCGCTGAAGAACGCAGGATTCGAGGTCACGGCCAGCACGCAGGCCGCGTACGCTTTGACGATGCTGGAGTGGAACACGCCGGCGGCGATTCTATGCGCCACAAACTTGCGTGAACTGGACGCGATGAAAATAGCTTCCATCCTGCATGCGGACGCCAAGACGGCCGCCATCCCCGTCATCGCGATCGGGAGCGGAGGCGAGCAGGCGTTGCTCGAGGCTTTCAGCGCGGGCTGCGGCGATTACGTGGACCGGCGGCAAAGTCCCGCGGACATCGCGGCGCACGTTCGAGCGTTTCTCACGAGCCGGATGGATGGCTTTCAACCGACGCAAATGGTGGCGGCCCCGGATACGGCCCTGAGCGGCGACCTATCGCACATGGATCTGGCGACGGTCATCCAGATGCTCGGACAGGCGAGCCAGACGGGCGCGCTCCACGTCAACGCCGGCGAAATCGACGGCATCATTTTTTTCGATGGCGGAACGCTTTCGCACGCCGAATGCGGGAATTTCTTCGGCGACGAAGCCGTACTGCAAATCGTAAAGAATTGCTACGGAGCCAGCGAAGGCGTTTACAAATTCGTATACGGATCGACGGCCACGACGCGATCCGTGCTTCGGTCCGCGGCTGATCTCATACTGGACGCGATGCGCGAGTACGACGAACAGCAGCGCGAACCTGCGGGAGGGCAGTCGAAATGAGTTCGACGACCGAGGTCGCGGTGAGCCACATTCCGACGGTCTACTTCATCGACGACAGCGCCACGATGCGCGAAGTGATCCGCATCGCGTTTCGCAGGGAAAATTTCAAGATCATCGCCTGCGCGGACGCGGCCACGGCGCTGGCGCAGTTCGAACAGGATCCCCCGGACGCCGTCATCACGGACGTCATCATGCCGGACAAGGACGGCTACGAGGTCTGCCAGTTCGTCAAGCAGCACCCGCAATTCAGCCTGAAGCCGGTGATTCTAATGTCCGGGATCGTGAACCGGACTGTCGCCGAAAAGGCGATGGAGGTAAAAGCCGACGAATTGATTCGGAAGCCATTTCAGCCGCAGGAATTGATCGCCCGGGTGAAGAATCTCCTGCACATCGAGCAGGCCGCCCCGGCCGGCGCAACCACGCCCGTGGCGAATCCTCTGACGAATATCTTCGCCGGCGCGGCGGATTCGTCGAGCTCACCGGGCGCAACACCCCACGGAAATTCCTCAGCGGTTCCAGGCGAAGCGCGCAGGGCCGTCTCGGTGACAAGCGCCCGCGCGAATGCGCAGCCGGAAAGCGCGCCTCAAGCGGCCCGCGCAGAGGCCCTCTCTCACGAAACGCAAAGACTGAAGCGCGAGATCGCACGGCTCGAGATGCTGGTGAAAAAGCTCCAGGCCGGGCTTGAAGCCGAGCGCCAATACTCCGCGGCGCTGGAAGCCCACGTCAAGACGCTGCAGGAATCCGAATAGCGAAGGTCAGCCGCGCCGGTGTTCCCCCAAGAATTGGCGCGCACCACGCTAGCGCGTGCCCGCGCAACGAGTCGTGCCGGAGGCGAAACCCTCTTCAGACGTCGGTCATCGGCGCTTTCGGATGATGACGACGCTCGTTGCAGCATCCAGTAGTCGGTTAGGGGAACCTGCCCGCGAGATATCGTTAAACTTCGCGCTCAGCCGGTCTCCTGCATCGGTTCGATCGCCTTCCCTTCGTCCGCATTTCGCGCGGTCGAGCCAAAATATTTGTGCAGCACCAGCGCTACGGCCCCGCGCAATCGCGCCATGCCGGGCTCTATCGCCGGCCGCACACGCGGCAGTTTTCCCACCAGCACCGCCGAAGCAACTTCGGCTTCGATGGCAGGGATGAAGCGGTGCCACTGACTTGTGAATTCCCCCACAACCACGATCTCCTCCGGCGCCAATCCGGTCACGATCATCTTCATTCCCCTGCCGATCGCGTGCGCCATCTTGTCCAGCGCCTTGAGCGCCATGGCATCGTCCGCATTGGCCAACGCCAGTAAGTCCTGAAAATTCAGGCCATCGCCTGCAGTGCTTGATTCGTGGTAGTAGCGCAGCGCCGCGCGATTGGAGGCGTAGACCTCCCAACAGCCACGGCCTCCGCAAGCGCATGGCGGCCCGTCGGGATCGAGGGAAACATGCCCGAATTCCCCCGCCATCCAGTTCAACCCCCGCGCCAACTGACCGTTCATGAAAATCCCGGTGCCGATTCCTTCGGAGACCGCAACGACAACCATGTCGTGAATCTTTTCCGTGCGCGCAAACCAAACTTCCGCCAGCATGCAGGCGTTGGCGACGTTCTCCAACTCCACTTGCAGGCCGGTTGCCCGCTCGATGACACCTTTGAAGTCGTAGTCCGGCCAATTCAAGTTAGGCGCGAAGATCAGCCGATGGTTCGTCTGGTCGACTCGGCCGGCCAAGCTGATCCCGACGCCCTCGAACACGAGGTGGGGATGCGCCTCCATCAGGCGGCAGAATCTGGCCGCGAGATTCTCGGTGGTTGTCTGAGGATCCGCGGTCGTGGGCATCCGTTCCTCGGATAGAAAATGCCCGTTCACGTCCGCCAGTCCGACCGTGACTTGCGTAGGCCGAAGGTCGGCCACGAGAACCGCGCGCCGGTCATTCAGTCTGAGAAACGTGGGTCGCCTTCCGCGCGGCAGGTGGCCCGTGGGCCCATTGACCACCCAGTCCTCTCCGATCAACTGCTCGGTGATCAGGGAAACCGTGCTCCGCTGGAGTCCGGAAACACGGGCCAAATCCGCGCGGGAGATGGGCTGGCGTCGCCGGATCAAGTTCAGGACGATGCTGCGGTTGATATCCCGCGCCGTCTCGCTTGAGGCGACTTGCCTATTGTTGAAGTCAATGCGTCGCATGAATCCATGTGTTCCGCGGGAAAGAGCCTACCACTTCGCAACCTTTGCGCACCATACCTCTCTCCTTTTTCCGGGAATCCTTGCTGTGCTTGGATCCCGAGCAGCGGGTCCGGCGGCGGGCTGGCGACCTGCTCTCACGAATTACGCTGGACCGGTCGACCCAGGCGGCGGAGAAGTCCATCGTTCGTTAGATACACTGTCTGAGGACCATCTCGAACCCATAAGGGCGGTGGTTCTTCGCATTGCGACCAGCCTGCAAACATGCCGGCCGGCGCCCGAACTGATTCCGTCGCGCGTCATTTGACAAGTTACCGAGCGCCGCTCAACTCGACTGCCCCCTGACACTCCCCTGTTTTTGCGCATACAATCGGCTGCACTGTGCTGAACCCGGTTAAGCTAGTGCATAGCTGGAGTGGTTTTCGGGGCCAGGTCGTGGCAATGTTGACCAGAGGCCTCAGCCACGGGATTGATTCCAACGAAAAATAATCGCATCAAGACTGCACGGGTTTCTTCGTACCTTTCGTACGTACATGTGCCGGCTGCGTTGCTCGCCGGGCTTGGCCTGCGCCTTTATTTCATCACCCATTTTCAAATTTATGCGGGCGACACCCAATTCTACGAGGAGCTCGCGCGCAACTGGCTGAGCCACGGCGTTTATGGTGTCCTCGTCCACGGCCAATTGATCCCTCTCGATATGCGGATGCCGGGATACCCCGCATTTCTTGCCGCCATTTACGCCGTGTTCGGGCGGGCGGACAAGACCGTCATGGTTGTCCAGGCCGTCGTTGATTTGGCGACCTGTATTCTCGCGGCTCTGATTGCAATGCGGCTTGCGCCAGTTTCCAAACGAACTGTCGTCGCGAGCGTCGCGCTTTGGATGGCCGTGCTTTGTCCCTTCACGGCAAACTACACCGCGGTCGTGCTCACAGAGACCCTCGCCATTTTTCTGACGACCCTGACACTGCTGGTTTTTGTTTTTGTTCTCGGCCATCCTTGGATGGATCGCCCTGTCCGTTCCTTTGACACGCGGTCTGTGCTTTGCGCCGTCGGATGGTTCCTGCTGGGTGGAGTGCTCGTAGGCGTTGGAACCTTGGTCCGTCCTGAGACGCCCATTCTGCTGATCGCGGTAGGACTCGCACTTAGCGTCCGCTGGCGGCGTCGTGCCGATTGGCCGAAGCTGGCTCTGGCAGTTTTGTGGATGGCCGCTGGTCTTCTCTTGCCGCTGCTGCCCTGGGCTGCGCGTAACGCGCGGACATTGGGCCGAATTGAATTTCTGGCGCCGCGTTATGCAGAAACCCAGGGAGACTATGTTCCGCTTGGCTTCTACGGATGGACCCGAACGTGGATGGTGCGATTCGGGGACGCCTATCTTGCGCCATGGAAATTGGGGAAGGCGCCGATCACGATCGAGACGCTGCCTGACTCAGCGTTCGATTCCACCGCGGAACGCGATCGCGTCGAAGCGCTCTTGAGCCGCTACAACAGCGACTTGCGAATGACGCCCTTGACGGATCGCGGATTCGCGCTCCTGGCGCGGGAGCGGACGGCCCGGCACCCGATGCGGACCTACGTCTTCATCCCCGTGCTTCGAGCGTGGGCCATCTGGTTTACACCGCGAATCGAATTGCTCCCCTATTCGGGAAAGCTCTGGCCGCCGCGCGCCCAATTGCAAGGCAATCCGACGGAGTTCAAAGTGACGCTCTGGTTCGAGATCTTGAACTGCGTGTATCTGGGCATGGCGTTGTTCGGCGCATGGCGCTGCCGGCGGCATCCAGCGTTGGCGATGCTGATCACGTTTTTTGTCGTCCGCACGGCCTTCCTGACGCAATTGCAAACCGTCGAGCCGCGCTACGTTATCGTTTGTTTCCCTGCGGTACTGGCCATCGGCGCGCAAGTGTGGGTCAAGACCCAGCCGGATAGTTCGGCCGCGAGGCGCTAGAAGCTATCTCACAAACGCTTGGGTGCCGGATGCATGACCACTTCAGGGGCTAAAGCCCCATGTTTGCTGCCGCTTGTTTTCGGAGCTAAAGCTCCGACCCCCTAAGACCCATTTATGGGATGGCTGCTAATGGTTCACTCGAATCAGCCCGGGATTTGTTCCGCTTGCAGCTGCGCAGCGCGAACTCGCGCCGTGGACTGGCGCACCACGAATTCGGGTTTGACGGCGATCTCGGGAACGTACGCTTCGTTGTCTTCAATTCGTCCAAGCAACGTCTTTGCCGCAAGCTCACCCATCTTCCGCAAGGGCTGGCGCACAGTCGTGATGGAGGGGTTGGCATAAGCCGCGCCCACGATGTCGTCGAAACCGACGACAGAGATATCATCCGGGACCCTTAGGCCGGCCTCCTGAATCGCACGGATGGCCCCGATCGCGAAGTTGTCGTTATAACAAAACAGGGCCGTGAATGGCCGTTTGCGAGAGAGCAATTTCTTTACGGAGAAATGGCCCAGGTCGGGGGTCGCCGCGCCCTGCGGCAGGACCGTCAGCTCGGGCCGGATTTGGAAGCCGAGATCCCGCGTGACTTCGAGGATCGCGCTCCAACGATCTTTGCTGTCGGAGCTCCTCGCCGGTCCCCGGAGGAACGCAATCTCCTCGTGTCCCAGTCCCCTCAGATGCTCCAACGCCATTCGTGCCGCCATCCTGTGATCCAGAATCAGGTTGGTGACTTCCGGTATACGGCAGTGGCCGGCAACGGCGACCGTGGGAAGAGGCGGAACCTCGCGAATGGAAGTATCCACGGTTATGAAACCCTCGACGCCCCGTTGAAGCAAGAGATGGGAATAGGATTCGAGGAGCTCCGGATCGTGCCGGTGAGCCACCGTCAGGAAGAAATAGCCGCGCTGCCGCAGATAATTTTCGATGCCGCTGATGACCATCGCCCCGTACGGATCGCCAATCTCCTCGGCAATCACGCCGATGGTGTAGGTGCGCTTGACCCTGAGCGAGCGGGCAAGAAAATTCGGCCGATAGTTCATCTCGCGCGCCGCAGCCAAGATCCGGTTCTTTGTGTGTTGTGGGAAAGAACGAGATGCGGCCGAATTGTTGAGGACGGCGGAAACAGTTCCCGGCGTGACGCCGGCGCGCTCGGCGACGGTCTTCAGAGTCACCGGGGCCCGTTTCCTGTCGTTTCTGCTTTTCGCCCGGGGTTTCATGCAGAGGTATCTTATATTCCCCCGAGAAGAAAACCGAGGGGGGCCGAAATCATTTTCTCTCTGGGGCCTCTAGAGGGCTTGGCGAGGCCGGGGGCGGTGTCCGGATCATAGCAACCGTTTGCGGGAGCAGTGCAGCTTGCGGCGGCAGCGCAGTGGGATTTGGGGAGCTTTCGGCCGCGCGGGGCGAAGCGTGAATCGGAAAGTGTGAGCGCATCCGGGGCGCACGGATGCTGCCGCATAAAATTGGGGGCGCCCCGCGATCACTAGCGGAGCGCCCCGTGCAACAGGAGGTGCCGGAGGCGAAGGCTTCTTCAGGCGCCCATCATGGACGCTCTCGGAAGATGACGCCGCCCGTTGCAGCTTCCCGCAGGTGGTCAGGGGTGGCTTCCCGCGAGATATTGTTGAACGTCAAGTTTCCCCCTAGAAAAGCAACTTGACGCCGAACCAGAGCGACCGCTGTCCGCCGCTGATTGACGAAGCGCCGGAGCCGTTTGATCCCAAGGTTGACGTGATGATGCCAAAGTTAGCGCCGCCGAGAGTGGCGTTTGGGTTGTTGAAGTGCGGGGTGTTCGTGACGCTGAACGCCGTCGCATTGACTTGCAACTTGAAGTTTTCGTAGAGGTTGAACGTGCGCACGAGGCCCATGTCGATGTTGAAGAGACGGGGCCCGCGAAACTCATTGCGTTGTGACGAGCCGAACGTCGCCGTGGTGACCGGCGCAAAATCTGCGGGATTAAAGTACTGGCACGCAGAGGTCGTGCAGGAACCGGACGACGGTCCATGGTTGCCATAGATTTGCACGTTCTGGACAACCTGGTTGGCCGTCTGCGAGCTCCCCGCCGCATTCA
>Ga0326728_10022169_pt1 | contig 11830 bp, 6 predicted proteins | sample MB3enrmetagenome_FD_207602 | JGI IMG/M metagenome (GOLD analysis project Ga0326728, IMG submission 207602) | Lab enriched peat soil microbial communities from McLean, Ithaca, NY, United States - MB31MN | ecosystem: Environmental > Terrestrial > Soil > Wetlands > Peat | place: USA: New York... | reverse complement strand
CCAAAGGAGCGACAGTTCTTCCCGGACCCGTCCGTTACCTCCATGGTTATGGTTCCCGTCTTTTGCCGGGACAGATTCTGGGGTTTTATACAGGGGCTCTGTTTCAACGAGGTCCACACCTGGACTGAATATGAGATAAGCTCGCTCCAGATCGCCGCGGATATTATTGCAACCATACTTGAAGCCGGGACTTCTGATGAAGATCAGCCCGGGTCTTCAGATACCCCGGCTGTGCCGGATAACGATACTGCACAACTCCCGGATAACCTCATGGAAGCAGCGGTTGATATGGTGTTTATTGTGGATTTTGAGGGAAAAATCCTTCATATGAACCGGGCCGGGCTCGGGTTCTTTGGGATTGACGGGGTTCCCGTCCGTGATGCACCGTCATTCGAGGTGTTTTCTGCGATCATCAGGGAAAATGTCCGCTCATATCAGGCCCTCTCCCCGGCCCAATCGGGGAACAGCCCGCGGGAAATTGAATTGTCGACCGGCAAAAACAGCGTGTTTCTCGATCTTTCCCTTTCGCCGGTAACCAGTAATGCGGGGACACAGCGGTTGTTTATGGGGATTGCCCGGGATGTCACTGGGCAAAAAACACTCCAGGAAAAACAGCGTGCAATCCAGAAAAAACTTCATCTCATGCAGAAGATCGTCCGCCATGACCTGGTAAACCAGATCACAGCGATCATGGGGTACCTGTCCCTGCTGAAAAGAGAGACCGACAACCCGGAATTCACGAAGGTGATCGAGAAAGAGGAACGGGTGGTTGACGCGATTAAAAAATCGCTGGGCTTTACCCGGATTTACGAGAACCTGGGCGATGAATCTGCGGTCTGGACCGGTATCACCACGGCATTTTCTGCAGCGTGGGAAAACCTTGAGCCGGAACATATACGGTTGGACCTTCCCTCCGACCCTCTTGATATCTTCATCGATCCGCTGTTCGGGAACGTAGTCTTCAACCTGCTGGAGAACTCGCTTCGCCATGGAGGAAAAAACCTCTCCGCAATACGGGTCTCGTTTTACCATGCAGGCGACGAGGTCGTCATTGTATACGAAGACAACGGGGCAGGAATTCCCGCAGAGAACAAGGAGAAGATCTTCAACCGGGGGTATTACACCAATACCGGCTTTGGGCTCCTGCTCAGTCGGGAGATCCTGTCCCTGACCGGGCTTTCCATCTGCGAAACCGGCATTCCCGGCAGCGGGGCACGCTTTGAGATCACCGTACCGGCAGGCATGTGGCGTGCCATTGGGGAGAAGGAATGATTCGGACAAAAGGCCCGGCGTTGTCATGCCGGGCCCGGGCACGCGGGGACTTCTCCCGGATGGCCGGGATGACCCCGCAGGAGTACCGGGAAAGTCCGCACGGGAGTTTTTTTTCGCGATACATTCCGGTCAGCAGAACAGGTGAGTCCCGGGAATTTACCGTGCAATAACCGCGATGCTAGGTGGATATTCACATGAACACGGACAGCCAGGTACGGGACAGATCCTCGCGAGGGTGGATCTATCTTGCCTTCATCATCGCCCTTTTAGCCCTCATAATCCTTGGGATAGTCCTCGTCCACCCGGAGGCACCCGGGGAGAATGCCCCGGGAGGGACGATGCTGCTGACCATTGCCGATGCCCGTACCGGCAGCGCTCTTGACGGGGCTGACATCTACGTTGACGGAGGGTTTGCGGGTGCCACCTCGGATGCGAACGGGACCGGGACACTTTTTGTTTCCGGCATCCAGCCGGTTCCCCACACCATCCGCGTGACGTATGCCGGGTACCGGCCGTTTTTGGAAACGGTAACAACCCCGGGAGAATCCACGGTCAACATATCGTTATCAGACAGCCCGCTTGTCTCCCTGACCCCGGAAAACAACAACCGCCATGCACTCAATATTGTCTTTGTCCCCTCGTCGACCTATTTCCGGACATCGGATGATTCCGTAGTCAGTACCAATGCATATACGGAGAATGAAACACAGTTCCGGGATGATGTGACCCGGATCATCAACGACACCTTCGATAATCTCGGGTCAGTGACGGATCCGGCAGTCCCCCTTCCGCAGGACTACCAGGACCGGTTAAACTTCTATTATTATTTTGACCCGACAGATCCGGCAAATGCATTTTCCGGATGTGCGGGAACCGTCCCTGGCCAGTACTGGGACAATGTGACGTTTTCCGATCTTACCGTCATCCTGTACCCGCTCTACGACGGGTGGTATATCAATGCATCAGACCAGCCTGCCGGATGTTACGAGAACGACGGCCCCGGGCATAAACTCATGAAGATCCCGGCAAACCGGGAAAACCTTGCCTTCCATGAATCGGGACACGGCCTCTACGGGCTGGTTGATACGTATTGCGGGGACACCGAATATTTTGAAAACGATCCCTATCCCAATGTCTGGTCCACAAAAGAACAGTGCATTGCCAGTGCAGCCGCCAGTAACCGCGATCCATCAGAATGCCGCGAGATCCAGTCGGATCCCGGGGACCCGGCGCCCTGCGTGAAGAACTTCTGGCGTTGGGACCCCGATCCCGACATCATGAAAACTGGCGGTGACGGTACGTTTGGGGCCGCATCGACACAACGTATTGCCTATGTCCTCAATATCACGGGAGAGGAAGGGTCACAATGAAAACGAAGAGAGTCCTGTATTGTTGCGTGTGCCTCGCGGTCCTTATCGGTTTTGGCGTACTGGCTGCAGCGCCGGCGGCACCGGAGTATGAAAAAGTCCTTGAGGTGACGATGAAGTACGGGAACGGGCAGTACAGCGTTATTTCAGAGGAGATCACCTATGGCACTCCGCCGGACCTTGCCGTCCTTTCCGGTCCGATCAAAGGGGTTGTCGCCGATGCCAGCGAATCGGAACTGGAATCATTCTTCTTATCAGATCCCGGAGTTGCCACGGGGGAGATTGCGAGCGGGCCTTCACCGGGTTCCGTTGCCCCGTTTACCGAATACGAATCCTCAGGAGAACTTGACCTCAACCTGCCGGTCTCTGCGGGAATGCAGACGCTTTCCCTGTACGACACCCGCACCGGGACGCTCCTTTTCTCATCGGACCTCAGTCCTGCATTTACCACATTCTGCCTCGGGTACCCAAAAGACCCGGACTGCCTGGCACGTGCAACGGGCCCGTCCCGGACAACAAACCTCCCGGGTACCCTGCTCGTGCCCGCGGGATTGCTCGCGGCCGCCCTTCCTGCCGTTGGTGGGATAATCTACTTGGCAAAACGCGTGAGGGTGCCGCAGCTGTTGCCGGCCGCAAAACAGACCGTGCTGATTGTCGATGATTCCCCGGATATCCTCGATGTGGTCTCCTCATCCCTCTCAAAGGACGGGTACCGGTGTATCACCGCCCCGGGAGGAAACGAATGCCTCGCCATCCTTGCTGAGCAGAAGCCCGATGTCATCCTGCTTGATGTGATTATGGCGCCGCTTGACGGGTGGTCCACGCTGCGGCAGATAAAGAAAAATCCGGCCACAAAATCCATCCCTGTCCTGATGCTGACGGGCAACCGGCTGACCGCCCGCGATGCAAAGGATTACCACATCTGTATCGAGGATTATATCCAGAAACCGTTCCGGGAGGAGGAAGTATGCGAGGCCATCGAGCAGATCCTTGCCCGGAAAAAGGTTGTCAGGGAGTCGCTTGCTCTCGCGGGAAAGGCCGGGGTTGACCGGGAAAAATTCTGCAGGCTTGCTGCACTCTCTACCCGGATATCCGCGGATAAGAAGATTATCCGCCTCCTACAGAAACCCGATAAAGAGACAGGGATGGCACGACCTCCCGATCCCGAGACAAAGGACGTCATATCCGATATGATCCGGACCACCCATGCAAATGAGATCCAGTTAGAAGAGCTCAAGAGCGAGATCTTCGTGGCTTTCACAAAGAAAGGATTCGTCCCGCCGTCGTGGTGAGCCGGGTCATGGCCGCATGGAGCCGGGAATTACTTTCAATTTTTGAAACTCCTGACCGGTATATATATTCACGGGGAAGAAGACGAGTAACAGATGACCCCTTCCGATCAAAGGTCTCTCTTCTTTAGCAAACGATCCCTTCGGGGATTGCACCCCGGAACATTTCATACGAATATATATCGGAGTAAAATCAAGGAAAGGATGATGATTTCATGAACAATAAAAAGGTGCCGGGGTTGATCTGCTGCGCCGGTATTATCTTCCTGCTCATGCTGGCCGTACCGGTACTGGCGGCGGATACGAATTTTCCGTCTGCCGCTTCAGTACCGGACCTCCTGTCGGCACCGGTCTCTTCGCCCGGTACCGCAAACACCCCGCCAACCGTGAGCATGATTGGCCTGCCGCTCACGTTTATCCCCAACCAGGGCCAGTTACGACCGGCCGTTTCCTTTGTTGTGACCGGGCCAGCATCACAGTTATTCTTCACGCCGGATTCAATCCTGATCACCACGGATGAAAAGGCCGGTAATGATACCATCACCCACGTCATCCGGCAGACCTTCCCGGGCGCATCTGCAGACCCGGTAATATCGGGCGAAAACCAGCTTTCCGGTACCGCGAACTTCTTTATCGGGAACGATTCTTCGAAATGGCGTTCCAACATCACGACTTATGGATCCGTTGTGTACCAGGATCTCTACCCGGGTATCGATCTCCGGTACAATGGAACGACCGGCACGCTCAAGCGCGAGTTCGTGGTTGCCCCGGGTGCCGACCCGTCCGTGATCCGGCTCCACTATGACGGTGCCGACAGCATCGCTCTTGGCAGCCAGGGATCGCTTTTGATCACCAGCGGCAACAGCACGCTCACGGAATCTCCCATTGTCTGCTACCAGGTGATCAACGGCGCCCGGGTCCCGGTCCAGGCCTCGTACTTGGTCATGGGCAGCAGCGATGTGACTTTCAATCTTGGTACCTATGACTCGGCTTACCCGCTCGTGATTGACCCGGCGCTTGTCTTTGCCACGTACCTTGGCGGAGCGAGTGCTGATACCCAGGGATACAGCATCGCCACAGATACCAGCGGGAACATTTACGTGACCGGGAATACAGCCTCAACCACTTTCCCCACAACCACCGGGGCGTACATTTACACCAGTATGCGTGGCCAGGATGTTTTTGTCACGAAACTGAACCCTGACGGTTCCGGCCTTGTCTATTCCACCTACTTTGGCGGCGCCGGTGGGGACTGGGGCACGGATATCGCAGTGGACAGTGGAGGGAATGCCACGGTTGTCGGGATGGTGGGGAATGCAGCCCCGTCACCCGATTTCCCGATCACATCTCACGCGTTCCAGCCATCGTACGGTGGCGGGAATTCTGATGTTTTTGTCACGAAACTGAACCCGGCCGGTTCCGGCCTTGTCTATTCCTCGTATCTTGGCGGTTTGGGTGATGAGGAATCGCCGGGTGTCGCTTTGGACAATAACGGAAATGCGTACATTGCCGGGCAAACCAGTTCCAGCAATTTCCCCACATACTTGGGAAGAAATATGTCGTACATCGGGGGATCCAGCGACCTCTTTGTTACGAAGGTGAATTCAGAAGGCACCACTAAGATCTGGTCCACATATCTCGGTGGAACAGGCGCTGATGAGGTAGCCTCATCAGAGCAGCACGTGGGAATCGCACTGGACAGTAACAATAATGTTTACATCGCCGCAGAATCCGCGAGCACTGATTACCCGACTGTGAATGCCTACCAGGCCACATACCCCCCGGGCGGCAATACCGCCGGTGTTGTTACAAAACTGCATAATGACGGAATGACGCTGGACTACTCAACATATATTGGTGGGAGCCATAATGGGTACGATGGTACCGAGTTAAACGATATTGTCGTGGATTCGGGCAACAATGCGTATGTGACCGGCCTCACCGATACCAGCGATTACCCGACGAAGTACCCCATCCTGTCATATGTTTTTACCCCCGGATATGATCATGCGGTAGTAACGGCATTGAACCCTGCACTCTCCGGTGTGTCCAGCCTGCTCTGGTCTACATACCTCGGAGGAAATTACGAGGACCAGGGATTCGGGATCGCAGTTGACAGTTATGGGAATGTCACTGTGTTCGGGTCAACACAATCGACCAATTTCCCGACGACCGCTGATGCATTCCAGGCGAACAAAATCGGGTCAATCGGCCCCCCATATAACAATTTCCTCACAAAACTGCACAATGACGGTCACACAATTGAATATTCCACCTACTTTGGCGGGTCGGTAAACGATTATTCGGGAAAGGTCGTCCTTGACTATGGCGGGACCGGGATCAACACCTCGTTTGTAGGGTACGGACGATCCCCGGATTACCCGACCACCTGGGGTTCATACCAGAAAAATCTTGCCGGCTCTGGCGTAGACAATGCTTACATCGTCAGGTTCACCGAAGGTGCCTGCTTCAACAACGTGACTTCCATCTACACCAACACCCAGACCCCGGTCACATTCAGGAACCTGACTACCAACAATCCCTCGTCCCTCGTGTGGAATTTCGGTGACGGGAGCACATTTAATGAACCCCAAGGCCAAGTGGAGGTTACGCATTCCTATTCGTACAGCGGCTGGTTCAATGTCACCCTGACTGCAACAAACCAACTTTTTGCAGGAGGGCCAACAACCACGACCCTCATCCGGAACAATTATGTCTTCATTCCCCCGCCGGTCGCTGCCTTCAGCGCCAGCCCGGCAAGTGGCACTGCACCGCTCCTGGTCAGCTTCACTGACCGCTCAACAGAATCACCGACAACGTGGAACTGGTCATTCGGAGACGGAACATGGACAAACAGTACACCACAGGACCAGAACCAGGACCCCACGCATTCCTATGCGGTACCCGGGACGTATACCGTCGGCCTGATCGTCAATAATACGGGCGCCACCTCAGCCCTGACTACCATACCCAATTACATCACGGTGACAGCGCCGACACCAAAACCAACCCCCACTCAATCTGGCGGCGGTGGCGGCAGCGGCCGTAATGATTATTGGGCACAATCCGGGAGCAGTGAGGACAATGGTTATCAGGGACCACAACCCGCCCCCATGGGCGTTGGCTCGGGTAGCTCAGGTACATCCAAAAGCAGCCCCCAGCTTGGCCCCCATGAAACTCCGCCAATAACTCCTGTGGCGACCATAATCCCGCTCGCACCTATTCAGAACCCGACCATCATCACTATGATCCTGCTGACGCTCCAGGAATACCAATTCTGGCTGATCCTCCTCATCGTTATCATTATCCTGGTTGCGATCCTGCGAAGATGGTGGATCCGGCGACAGAACCCGTCATTGTTCCGGAAATTCGACTGACCATTTCAGGGAGATTTTCCTCTCCCTTTAACCTCTCGGGATGCGTCGAAAAAGCATGTGACTTTGTCCCGGCACGATCTCCCGCCGGGTCATTATCTGGAGAAGAGCACCGTGCCGAATGTCGGTGATCCGGTAACGGTTAACATAATCAATAGAGTAAAACGATGCTACAAAAGATAGAATCGATCTTCCGGAACCGGATAAGGTTTTGGAAGGGTGGAATTCTTTTCCCCGGGATGTTGTGACATGACGCTTGGGAAAAAAGGGATTCCGGATAACCTGCGGCATTTCATGATCTATTTTATTGTTTTTTTTGCCTGTGTCCTCCTTGTCCTCACTGCGCTCTCGTTCGAAGATACAAAAACCGAGATCCAGTCCTCCACGAGTATGTATCTTGGCAGTGCGGCATCCAGTATTGCATCCGTCATTGACTGGAATTACATCAACGCCATCACCCCGGGCAGCGAAAGCTCGGATCGCTACATGAACCTGGTAAAGGTCCTTAAAACCACCGAGGCCAGTTACCCGAATATCAACAAGATCCTCGTGATAGAAAAGGCCCCGTCAGGGTATGAGTACCTTGTCGACAGCGCCTGGGGGACGCCGGATGGACATGCCATAGGCTCACCGTACATTGCCGGGCCCGAAAATATCGATTCCCTCTATACTGCCGGCATCCCGATTGGCACTCTCCCCTCTGATAAGACCGATCCTCTCTATGGGTCTGCGCCTATCCGCGATTCAGATGGCCAGGTCCGGGCGATCGTGCTGATCGAAGCTGACAGTTCCGGTTTTGCCGGTTCCATGGACCGGATCGATGAGATGCAGTTTGTCCTTTTGATCATCCTGCCGGCCCTTGTCATCGTAACCGTTTTCCGCTCCGAAATGCTTCTCGACCGGTTACGAAAATCGATCCGGAAGAGCGAAGCCGAATACCAGTCGGTGGTCGAATCAACCAGAGATTCGATCAGTATTGTCGACCAGGAAGGTACCTACCTGTTCATGAACACCCGTTATCGGGATGAGCTGGGACTCTCACAAGAACCCAGGAAAAGCGTAACCTACCGGGATTTTCATTCAGAACTCCAGACAACGCAGTTCCTTGAGGATATCAACATGGTGTTCAACTCAGGGACGATGCTCACCAAAGAACTATCGTTTGGGAGAAAAAGTCTCCTGCTGGTTATGAACCCGGTGATCGACCCGGATTCCGGGACAATTCTTGCCGTAACGGAAATGCTACGGGATATTACCGACAAGAAAAACGTGGAACAGGCCTTAAGCGAGAACGAAAAACGCTACCGGCTCCTCCTGCTGAATGCGAACGATACCATCATTCTCTTCATACCAACCGGCAGCGAGACCGGAAAGATTACCGAGGTAAATGCCATGGCCAGCGCCATGTTTGGCTACAGTACGGACGAGCTCCTGCACATGAACCTCAGGGATTTCGGCATATTGAAAACACAGGAAAAATACCAGAAAGTCTACCAGGAACTCCTCACAACCTCGCACGCCGTTTTTGAAACCGAGATCCCGACAAAATCCGGCCATCTCCTGCCCGTTGAGGTCAGTGCCAGACTCTTTACCTTCCAGGACAAGCCCACGGTCCTTGCCAGTATCCGGGATATCTCCCAGCGGAAAGCAAACGAGCGGGCAATGCAGGAATCCCTGCAGGAGAAGCAGCTGCTCTTAAAAGAGATCCACCACCGGGTCAAGAATAACCTCCAGGTCATCATCAGCCTCCTTAACCTCCAGTCGCGGTACATTACCGATCCGGCAATCCTCTCGGTCATCACCGAGAGCCAGCACCGGGTCAAGGCGATGGCCCTGGTGCACGAACAGCTCTACCAGACACGACGGTTTGCCGGTATCAACTTTAAGGATTACATCCAGTCGCTCACCAGCAACCTGATGAGTACTTTTAGTAACCGTTCGCAAAAGATCGAGATGAACATCAATATTGACGAGAATACCTGGATAAATATTGATTCGGCGGTTCCTCTGGGCCTTATCACCAACGAACTGGTCACCAATTCCATGAAATACGCTTTCCCGGATGCCCGGACTGGCAGAATAGAAATTTCCCTCATCACGGATAACGGGAACTACATCCTCGTTGTCCGGGACAACGGAGTCGGTATGCCGGAGAATTTCGCCTGGGAAAAAGCACAGTCTCTGGGTCTTCGCCTGGTAAGGATGCTCACCCGGCAGATCCGCGGGACAATCACACGAATACCCGGTGAGGGTACGGGGTTCCGGATTGAATTTACATCGAAATGGAGCGGGCAGGATGACGGATCGGACCAGGATTCTGATCGTTGAGGATGAACAGATCGTTGCCGAGGATTTAAAAGAGGTCCTGGAGAGGAGCGGCTTTTCCGTGCCGGGAATTGTCGCTTCCGGCAGGGATGCCATCGCTGCTGTGCGGGCCGCAAAGCCCGGGCTCATCCTGATGGATATCAACCTGAACGGGGATATCGACGGGATAGAAACCGCAGAAAGGATCCAGAAAGATTCTGACATCCCTGTCATTTATCTCACGAGTTACACCTCGGGAAGCTACATAGAGAACGCCAAGAAAACCAATCCTTACGGGTACATCACCAAACCGTTCGATCCCCAGACCGTTGTCACGACCATGGAGATGGCCCTCAACAAGCACGCCATCGATATCCGGACCCGGGCAAACCTTGAGACCTACCGGTTCATCGCAGAGTACACCGCGAGCTGGGAGATGTGGCTGGATGCGAACGGGACTCCCGTGTATGTCTCGCCCTCATGCGAGCGCATTACCGGGTACACACCTGCGGAAATTATCGCCAGTCCCCGGTTATTGGAGGACATGGTCTTTCATGAGGACCGTCACCTCTCCCCGGACCGGGTGGCAGGGGCGGCTTGCATCCCGGGTGATCCGGTCCATTTCCGGATCATCACCCGCAGCGGCGACGTGCGGTGGATCGGCCATACCTGCGTGAAGATCAAAAACAAGGAGGGTACGGTCATCGGGAAGCGGATCAGCAATGTGGATATCACCTGTGAACAGGAACAGATACAGGATTTTGCTCTTGCCATCCAGGAGAGCAATGAACGGTATCTCCTCCTTTCCGAGGCCATGGCTGACACCGTTATCTTTGTCTATGATGAGACCCATGGCCTGGAATATATCAACACCAGGGGGGCATCTCTTATCGGCAAAAAACCACAGGAGATGCTCAACAAAAAAATACCCGACCTGTTTGGCCCGGAGAACGCCGAATATGCCGGGAAGGTTCTGGAAGCCTTCCTTGCTACAGGCACCCCCTCCTACATCGAGAATACGTTTGCCCGTTTCCCGGGCGATGAACTGTCCCTTGAGATCTGGCTCTTTCCCCTTGAGCGCCGGGGCGAAAAGACAAGGAAGATCTGGGGGCTGATGCACGATGTCTCCGATAAAAAGAGGGCAGAAAAGAAGATCCTCGCATCCCTGCGAGAAAAAGAAGTCCTGCTCAAGGAGATCCACCACCGGGTAAAGAACAATCTCCAGCAGGTCGCAGGTCTCCTCTATCTCCAGGAAACCCGGGGAAACACGACCGACATGGTCACTGCCCTTCACGAGAGCAGGGACCGGATCTTCTCCATGGCCCTTGTCCACGAGATCCTGATTGCATCAGATACCCTTTCCAGAGTAAACCTGGCATCGTACCTGTCCCTGCTCGTTGGACATATTACAAGTTACGGTCTTGCAGGCTCCACAGTCCAAGTGAACATACAGGTTGACCCGGCCATCTCCCTGTCCCTCGATGAGTGTGTCCCCTGCGGCCTGATCATTAACGAGCTGGTCGCAAATTCCATGAAACATGCCTTTGCACCGGGGATGCAGGGTGAAATATTCGTCCGCGTTTCCGGCGACGGTGAGATCTGTACCCTCGTTGTCGGTGATAACGGCCGTGGCCTCCCCCCGTCAGTTGATGTTGCCCGTGCCGGTACCCTCGGGCTCCAGCTGGTTACCAGCCTCGTACGGCAGCTGGAAGGGTCATTGGACGTCTCCGGGGAGCACGGCACGGAATTTACCATCCGGTTTCCTATGAAAAGAGCTGATGGTTTTGATCCTTTCTAAACTGGGGGACTCAGTCCGGGATAGTTCCTGAAACAAAGGTTCTGTTCCGTCTACGGTTGGCGACCAACATTTCACGTCGTTGAAATCTTCCAATAAACCGCCAACGCAACGGCACCATTTGACGGATATAAAAATATTATTCTAAAGTGAGTTCCGTAAACTTATTCGAATTTCTCGCCATGATCCGGTTTTCGGCCCATATTTTTCCGGCGTTATGAGAGGACAGAATCAGCTGAAATTTTGGATTTTGATACGTTCCTTAAATAGGAATAAAAGGAATAAGAATAATTTTTGAGATCTAATGTTACATTCTTTTAATAAATATAGGATCATAATAATCTCCGATGAGTCCGAATCAACTTCTTGCAGCAGGGATTCTTCTTGCGTTTGTTTTTATCCTGCCCGCTACGGCAGAATCCCCTTATG
>Ga0326728_10022168_pt1 | contig 11830 bp, 10 predicted proteins | sample MB3enrmetagenome_FD_207602 | JGI IMG/M metagenome (GOLD analysis project Ga0326728, IMG submission 207602) | Lab enriched peat soil microbial communities from McLean, Ithaca, NY, United States - MB31MN | ecosystem: Environmental > Terrestrial > Soil > Wetlands > Peat | place: USA: New York... | reverse complement strand
CCCTCGCGAACCTCGTAATCATGAACCGATACCTATCACAACACACAGACCATTCGTCCAGTTCAAAGATGATTAATAGTCTGTCCTCGAAGTTCAAGGCACTACTGAAAGTGATAGCAAACGAGGTTGCCCTTCAGAAGCGCTTTCACGACTGTTCAGACAGCAACAACAGCAACAGGTACTGGGCACATCTCCTCCTCGTATGGGGATTCCTGGGCCTGCTGGCAGCAACAACACTCGACTACATGATCGACGCGTACAGTCTACAAATGTCCCACTACGTACCTCGTGGCTTGGGAATAGCGGCGGGCTTAGCCCTCACGTATGGAACGGCCTACTTCATCTACAAACGGTTCGAAGGCAAAGAAGAGTATGCCAGCTACAGTCACTTCACTGACTGGACTTTCTTGCTCTTGCTTCTTCTCGTTGGCGTTACTGGATTTCTGCTCGACCTGTTCATGCTCGCAGACCTTCCCTTAGCTGCCTATGTTACTTACACGGTCCATCTCATAGCAGTCTTCAACCTTCTCATAACCGCTCCTTTCACAAAATTCGTTCATGCCTTGTACCGGCCGTTGGCACAATTGGTGCAAGAATCTAACCAAATCGCAAAGAAGTATGAACTAAAGCAGGAACTTCTGCAAACGGCCGCCTGACAACCGCGGCCTCATATTCGAGGGTTCCGACCAATTTCATTCCTGCCGCTGCAGGTGTCGATGAGTATAAGCCGTCTTCCGGTTCGGTGAAGGCGGCAACTTACTCTCACATTGATTTCCTCGGAGTTTTTCCATATTTGTGGGCTATGATTTCTGCCATTATGCTGAGCGCGATTTCAGCGGGCGTTCGAGCCCCAATGTCAAGACCTATGGGCGCGCTAACTCTTGCAAGCAACTGTTCTGAGAGACCTTGTTGCTTCAGGTGAGAGAAAGTGGCTGCGATCTTTGTCTTGCTTCCAATCATCCCTATGTAGCCGGGAAGCGTCTTCTTGGAGAGGCATTCTTTCAAGACAACTTCATCGTGCTCGTGCGCATGAGTCACTATGACAACTGAATCATCTGCATGAAAATCAATCGACTTGGCGACTTCAACGAAATCGCCCACCTTCATATCATCAGCCATGGGGAAGCGCTTTCTGCTGGCGAATTCCTCTCGGTCATCGATCACAACCACAGCAAACTCAAGGGACTTGGAGAACTCGGCTAGGGGCATGGCAATATGTCCGCCACCGAAAATGTAAACGGTCGATGCTCCAAGGATTGGCTCCACGAAAATCTTAACCATCCCACCACAAAGGGCGCTAACACCGCCCGCGGTCTGCTCGTCAAGCGTAAGTTCTAGCAATCTAGAAGTGCGGTCTTGCAGACAGCGCAAGGCTTCCTCCCGTACCTTGACTTCAAGTGATCCTCCTCCAACAGTACCAAGGCTCTTGCCGTCCGAGTAAACCAGCATCCTGAAACCAGTCTTCCCTGGAACACCTCTCTCCCCACTAACGACGGTTGCGAGTGAAGCGCTCGACCGCTCCCGCCTTATTCGCGCGATCTCTTCAAAGATGTCGGGCAAGGTCAGGACTCCCTAACATTCGACAATGTGACACAAGTTACATAAACCAACTAGGTGATGGACTCGCCAGATGTCGGCAGTGGTTCCTTTTAGAATCGTTCGGTACCATTCAGGAAGATCGTAGACTTTTGCCCTGTAGTTGTTAGTTGACCGTCGACAGATTCCAAGTCGTTTTCACTAAAATAATCTGCTCGTTTGCCGTTAACAAGAGAACTGTTCCTTCCTAGCTTTCAGTCCGACTGAGCCTAATTGCCTCAGGAACTCTTACTAACATCGGTTACTGCGGCATTTGTATAAAGAATGAATAGGCGTACTCATTCAATGACAAGTAGAACGACTGCAAACTTTGCCGATGTTTGAAATTGAAGACGCATACTCGGCATTGAGTACGTTAACAAACGAAGTTTAGAATAACGGATCACGGTTTTGCTCGCTTATGGCCGCTGGGCACCTTGTCGTTAAGCCTTCGACGATGTACTCCATAGACATTGTATCGACACACTGTTCTCATTCCTTATGGGCAATTACCTGTATTTGCAGGGTCATGTAGTTTAAGATACTCTTCAGGAGTTCGCGGGTGAATTCGGGGTTGGACAGATAGGTTCGATTGTTTCGCTGCCATCGAACGCACGACCATTCTGCATCAGGCAAACGGTTTAGAGCTAGATACGCACAAGATTAGTTCATGAGCGAAATGCCGGACGAGAGAGGTCCGGTGTTCGTCCAGCCCCGCACGGATACTACGGAGGGTTCGAAAAGGCCCCCTGTACTTTTTGACGGACCCTGTGCACTCGTTTCCACTGGAGTACATGTGGAGTCGCGTACCTGATAGGAATTGTACCCGTAACGAGAGAGAATATGTGAGCCCCTACTATTCGGACAAACTTTCGGCCGCACGACTCAAGCAAGTGTACGAGATAGCCCCTGTCAGAGTCAGGCAATATCTCGACGCAGAGGTGAGTCATGTTTTGGAGAAGATTCGTCCGGGTGATCTGGTTGTCGAGCTGGGGTGCGGCTATGGGCGAATAATTCCAAGGTTAGCTGCAAAGGCAGGATGGGTGGTTGGGATCGACACATCTGTCGCGAGTCTGGAATATGCACGGGAAGCGCTTGACGTTCCGAATTGCTCGCTTTCTCGCATGAACGCTGTTAAACTTGCCTTCTGCGACGGGGCTTTCGACTGTGTGGTCTGCATTCAGAATGGTATTTCCGCGTTTCACGTCGACCAACAGGCACTTGTCAGTGAGAGTGTCCGCGTGGCAAAAGCAGGCGCCACTGTTCTCTTCTCAAGTTACTCGGACAGGTTCTGGAAGAATCGACTCGAATGGTTTGAACTTCAATCAGAGGCGGGACTCGTGGGAGAAATCGACTACGAGAAGGCGAGGGACGGTGTCATCGTATGCAAGGACGGCTTCACGGCAACCACGGTGAGCAGCGACCATTTTCTCGCACTGACAGCCCAACTCGACGCCGATGTTCGGATCGTAGAGGTAGACGAATCGAGTTTATTCTGTGAGATAGCACGACACCCTCAAAGTTCAAACAAATGAAGAGCGGATTGAATGAATGGACGTGATTCAGATCGGCCCAACGCGATACTTGGTTCTGCAAAAGGGTTTCAGGGAATTGATGTCAGAGGACAAAACAAGTGGGTTACGATAATCCAAAACGCAAGTCAAATAACAAAAGAAAATAAGCGATACCACGAATCCGTTTGAGAACAATACGACTTGGCATACTCGCACCGTTAGAGTCATTTCTTCCTTGTCGTCTTTAGGGTCTCGAGTTCCTCTGTCTGCAGTTCTTTGAAACGTGTTTCCACGAATTGAGCTACCTTCTCCTGGCTGTATTCGCTTTCGTGTTTCTGCCTGTCGAGCTGCTCTTTGATAAGGCGCAGTAGTTCGTCCGTGTTTACTGGTTTAATCAGGTAGGAGTCTACTCCTTTGTTGATGGCTGTGACTGCGTTTTGTAGTGCTGGGTAGCCGGTCAGTATGATCTTGACCATTCTTGGTGTTGTTTCCTTCAGGGCGGTGAGTAGTTCGGTGCCTTCCATGTCTGGGAGGCGAATGTCGATTAGGGCGAGGTTGTAGAACTTTGCTGCTGCCTTCTCTATGGCTTGTTTCCCGTTTTCCGCTGTGTCCACTACGTAGCCTGCATGTTTCAACGTCATTGAAACCGTTCTCCTAATGCCTTCCTCGTCATCGATCACCAAGATGCTAGCTGATTCGCTCATTTCTGCAGCACCTCCACTCTGACAGGTTTGATTGGAAGGCTAATTGTCACAGTTGTGCCCTCACCGGCTTTGCTTTTCACTGATATGGTTCCTTGATGAGCATCCACGATGCGCTTGCAGATCGGTAACCCTAAACCCATTCCCTTCGCCTTGGTGGTTTGGAGGGGCTTCCAGAGATTCTTCATAACCTTCTCCGATATACCCGAGCCGGTATCTGTGAAGGCGATTTCGACGTTATCGTTCCATAGCCTGCTACTAATCATGAGGGTGCCGCCTTGTGGCATGGCGTCGATTGCGTTCTGGATAAGGTTGACGAGAACCCGTTTGATCCTCTCCGTGTCGACTTTGAGCGTTGGATGGTTTTGTGATAGATCCTGTACTGATACAGTTGGCGGAACTTTCACTGCCCGTATAGCTTCTCCTGTAAGCGATTTCGGCGTGGTGTCTGCCAATTTGAGTATGATTTCTGCCGAGTACTCGGAAAGATCTCGAACGATGGCGTCTGAATACTCAACGCTGCTTTGGATCAGCTGAAGCATCTCATCTCTCTCTTCCGCCGTCAATGACTCTTGCCTCAGGAGATGGAGGGCTCCGGTGATCCCTTGCAACGGGTTGCGCAGGTCATGGCCAACCATCGCCGCTGTTTCTCCAATAGCGGCCAGCCGCTCCGCTTTCCGAAGTTCGTTCGTCCTCTCCGCAACGAGCTCCTCCAGATGCTCAGAATGCTCTTTCAATTGATTGGAGTAGAGTCTAAGCTTCTCGTCCGAAATCTTACGCTCAGTGATATCACGCAAGATAATTAGCAGGTTAGGCCGCTCACTCGTAATTCCACTCAAATAGGAGGTCTGTATCTCGTAGAACTTCTTCTTCTCTCCAACGCCAAACGACGCTTCCTTGACTCTGTCAGTTCCAGAATCGAGTTCCTTCTTTACGTCCGCCCATTCAGTCCATATTCCTTCCACTGGCTTTCCCAACGCGTCCGACAAATTGTGACCGACCAGTTGCTCAGCGCTGGGATTCAGCTCCACGATTTGGGTCTGAGCGTTCAAGATGATAACCGCCTCATTCATGCTGTCAAGTATCATTTCATGAGCCACAGGGATAATTTCTGATCCCGGCAAGAGCAAGTATGATTTCCAGAGTGTTATGGAAATGGCTACAGTGAGCACTAGAGGCGTAGGATCAATGTACATGAAAAGGCTAGGGTTCAAGAACCAAACCGCGCCAAAAATCCAAGCAACGCATGAAACGAAAATCACGGGAACAGCCTGACGACGGTAAATGCTGCGTGAGGCAACCACTCTCCTAACAAATATGACAACAGCAAACATGAGTGCGACGTAAGAGTATCCTATAATCAGCAGCCAGTAACCTAAGCCTCTGTTTTCATTGAATGGGAGGAATGGGTCGACTGAGTTTAGCGTGATATTGCTCCACATGAGACCGTGGGATTCATTCGTGAATATCAACAGCAAAGTGATAATGGGCACAGCGCTTAACAGCGCCAAGTTTGAGCGTTTGATCCATCTCTCATAACCTGAGAGCTGCATCGTGAGAATCAGATACGTCGTGGGTACTAGGACAACGCCCACGAACTGCATCTTGTAGAAGACAAGTTTAGTTGGCAGGCTATCACTCGCCACTACTAGCGCTGACATAAGCAGCCAGATGACGCTCCCGAGGAGGATCAAAACTGAAACTTTGTTCCTGGCCTCATGATGGAGTAATGTGAAACGGATTGCCGCCATGATTGCAAGAAATGACACTCCCACTGCCAGGATAATATATGGGAGAGTTTCCATGGTGAAGCATCATGTGTGTTGTTTACTTATTCCGACTTCCAATCCTTGATGAGTGTTTGATTGCTTTCATCATGATTTGACGGTCTTCGTAGAACCCTGCCTTCTCGTAGATCCTTTTTGCGCTATTGCGGGCTGAGACTAGGATGCTGGCGTGGGAATATCCATGTGATGCAACGTAGTCCAATGCGTATTGCAGAAGCCTAGTGCCGATATCTGAATCAATCATTGGTCTGATCGAGATCGGCATACTCAGCGTCACTCCTATCCCCATAACCCTTCATTCCTGCCTAAGACTAGCTTGTCACCAAACTGTCCTAATGGCGGTAACAGACTGCCTATGTTCACGGATTCACTGTTTCCATGTAGGCGTGGTTCATTGGAGGTTGTAGGTAAGTCTACGATTACTGGGAGATACCAGTTGACGCTCCCGAAACGGGTTCGTGAATTTCTGAGGGCTGAAAACGGCGACTTAGTAGTGTTCCTCAAAGATGATGATAGGATTCTGGTAAAGCGAGGCACCGTGAAGATCGAAGAATGAATCCCTCACGCGCTGATGCATGGAGGCCTTTAAGATCCGCTGATTAAATTGCAACAACCACAACTCGGCATAGAGTTCAACGATGCCTTGGTCAAATCCATAGATGAAACCATAACTGAACTACTTAGCCGAGCCGTGGTTGATGCGCTGTATATTCACCTGCAAACAATTTACTCAGTTTCAAGGGATGAGCTCCCCCACAGACTTGACATTCTATCAACTGCTCTAGAGAAGATTTTTGGCCCCAGTTCGCAGACCATAACCAAGGCCATCGCTAAGAAATTTTACCTCAAATTGGGGCTCGAGTTCACAGCCAATCCGAATCACACTTTAATCGAATATGTTGACGAAGCGAAGGCGAAGCTCCAGGACTCATCCAAGTAGCTTGTACATATGTTGATTGAGAAAAAGAGTGGAAAAATGATGGAAAGAAACGTAATCTCGGGCAGCTTGATGAAGACGCGGCCGCTGCTATCGAATCCTGAACGGAAATACAAGTATCTGTGTGAAAACGGCTCAGCGATCATGCTAATGATCGCCGCAGATGGAAAAGTAATAGATGCCAACAACGGTTTTCTCGAAATGTCGGGTTACTCAAGTCATGATATCATCGGCAAAAATGTGTTGGACTTCGTCGTCGCGGAACAGAGGAAAAAAACAGCTGCAGAAATACAGGCCGCATTGAGCAACGGGGGAACCGCACAGTTTGAGGTTGCGTTCCGAAGCAAAGACGGCTCAACCCGCACCATATTGCTTCCACAAAAACAACTCGTATCAGAAGAAGAAGGACAACGGGCTATCCTTGTCACGGGGGTCGACATCACCGAACGTAAGCACGCTGAAGAAGCCATGTCCGATCTGGCTGCGATTGTCGAATCCTCGGATGATGCCATCGTCGGCAAGACATTGGACGGGGTTATCACGAGCTGGAACCGGGGTGCCGAGAAGCTATACGGCTACTCTGCTGAGGAGGCAAAGGGTAAGCCCATCTCCATTCTCATCCCGCCTAATCGTCCCGATGAACTGGCGAAGATACTCGAGAGCCTCAAGAGAGGAGAGAGCGTCCAACATTACGACACCCGACGTATGCGAAAAGATGGCACTATCATAGAAGTCTCTTTGGCAGTTTCCCCCATCCGAGATTCCACCGGTGGAGTAGTTGGAGCTTCAACGATTGCCCGAAACATCACCGAACGCAAACGTATGCTGAAAGCGTTGGAGGAGAGTGAGGAGAGGTATCGGGCGATGGTTGAGAATTCGCCCAGCTTGATCGGTATTTTCCAGGATGGCGTCCTGAAGTACGTCAACAGAGCTCTAATCCGCCAGTTGGGTTGGACTTACGAAGAACTCGTATCGCCTTCTTTTAACCCAATAGAGAACCTCGTGTCGCAGAAATCTAGGAGTTTGCTAAAGGAAAACGTTGACAAGAGGCTGCGTGGCGAAGAGGTCGTTCATTTTGAGATAAGCCTGACCAGGAAGGACGGTTCAGAAGTCCCAGTCTTGGTTAGAGGAGTGAAAATCCTTCACCACCAGAAACCAGCGATTGAATTCGTTTTCGACGATATTACTGAACGCAAGAGGGCGGAAGAGGCGCTGCAAGCGAGTGAGGGACGTTTGCGGCGAATCACTGAGAACATGCTGGACATGGTTACCCAGACGGATATTGAGGGAACCTGCGAGTATGCTAGTCCATCATTCAAAACTGTTCTGGGATATGACCCAAAATCTCTGCTAGGCCGGTCTCTTTTTGAGCTGGTCCACCCCGATGATCTCGATAGCACGCTAGAAATCGTTCTAAAGGCTATTGCTACCCGCTCAACTGCAACGTTTGATTACCGTTACAAGCATGCTGATGGCCACTATGTCTGGCTTCAGAGTGTCGGCAATCCTCTCTACGATGAGACGGGCCAGATAAGTGGAACCGTCCTCACCACTCGAGACATCACCGACCGCAAACATTTGGAAGAGAATCTCAGACAACACTCTGAGCATTTGGAGGAGCTAGTTGAAGCGAAGACTGCGGATCTGACAGCCTCTGCGAGGAGATATCAACTGCTGGTTGACAACATGGCGGACGCTGTATTCACAATTGATCTTAAAGGAAACATAACTTTTCTCAGCGCGCAGACCGGAAAAATGACCGGCTATTCAGCCCAGCAACTGCTTTCTATGAACATCAAAGAACTGATAGCACCAGAAGACTTGCCAGAAGTTCTAAGACGTCTTGAGGCTCGCAACAGAGCGGTACTGCAGTTCGAGCTTGTGAGGATGGATGGAACGCGGCTCCCGATTGAAGTTCGTACGAGTCTCCTGTTTGAGGGAACCAAACCTGTTGGCGTTCAAGGAGTCGCTCGCGATGTAAGTGACCGTAAGCGGATGGAGGACGCGCTACGAAATAGTGAGACTAGGTTCAGAGAGTTGGCCAACCTTCTGCCGCAAATTGTCTTCGAGATTGATCCGAGAGGGAATTACACATTCGTCAATCGAAGCGGAATCGCATCTGCCGGGTACACTGAAGAAGAGGTCCTTTCGGGATTGAATGCTCTTCAAACCTTCACTGAACAGGACCGGACCAGAATCAAAGAGGACATTGGAAGGGTACTGGCTGGTGAGAAGGTGGGCGCGAATGAGTACACCGCTTTGAGAAAGGACGGTACTACATTTCCAGTCATGGTCGATTCGAGGCCAATCATTCATGAAGGCAAACCTGTTGGACTGAGAGGTGTCGCCATGGACATTACAGAACGGAAACGATTGGAAGAACGTCTTGCGGAAGCAAACCGATTTGCCGGTATTGGCGAGACAGCAGCGATGGTTGGCCATGACCTACGCAACCCGCTCCAAGGCATAGCCGGAGCCCTACACCTCCTAAAGCAAGAGTCGTTGACGACGGAAGAGAGAAAGGAGATGCTGCAAATAATCGAGAAGAGCGTCAATTATTCAGATGCTATCATAAAAGACCTCGTAGACTACTCAGCGGAAATCAAATTGGAACTAGCAGAGGCAACGCCGAAGTCGATCACAAGAAACGCAATAGAAGCATTCAAAGTTCCACAGAATGTTACAGTACAGGATTTGTCCGAAGACCAACCAACACTCAGAGTCGACTTAGACAGGATGAGGAGGGTGTTCATCAACCTTATCGAGAACGCAATCGACGCCATGCCACAAGGCGGCACCCTCACCATAAGCAGCAAGAAAACTGACGGTAAGGTCGAAATCGCGTTGACAGATACTGGGTCGGGTATATCGGAAAAGGTGATGGAGAATCTCTGGAAACCTCTCCAAACCACCAAGGCGAAGGGAATGGGTTTAGGGTTGGCAATCTGCAAGCGCGTCGTGGACGCTCATGGAGGAAGCATATCAGTGAAAAGTGAAGTGGGAAAGGGTACAACTCTCACAATGCAACTTCCCCTCAGACCTGTAGAGGTGAATGAGAAATGAGCGAATCAGCTAGCATCTTAGTGATCGATGACGAGGAAAGCATTAGGAGAACGGTTTCAATGACGTTGAAACATGCGGGCTACGTAGTGGACACAGCGGAAAACGGGAAACAGGCCATTGAGAAGTCTGAGGCGAACTTCTACAATCTGGCCCTAATTGACATTCGCCTCCCAGACATGGAAGGCACCGAACTACTCACCGCCCTGAAGGAAACAACGCCAAGAATGGTCAAGATCATACTGACCGGTTATCCATCACTACAAAACGCAGCTAAAGCCATCAACAAAGGTGTGGACGGGTACTTGATCAAACCAGTGAACACCGACGAACTACTGAGGTTCATCAAGGAGAACCTCGAAAAGCAGAAACACGAAAGCGAATACGGTCAGCAAAAGTTAGCTCAATTCGTGGAAACACGTTTCAAAGAACTGCAGACAGAAGAACTAAACACCCCAAACTGACAAAGAAAGAATGACTGTAACGGTGCGAGCAGGCCAATTTGAACTGGACATAATTGAATGCCGACTAAACGGTTTAGTGTAAGACACGCCATAGATGAAAGAGAGCATATTGTCTAACGAGAAAGTTCCGAGCCATGAAAAAGGTCCGGTGTTCGTCCAGCCCCGCACGGATACTACGGGGGGTTCGAATAGGGTCCCTTGTACTTTTTGACGGACCCCGTGCACTCGTTTCCACTGGAGCACTCCTGTAGTTTGAATCGCGGCTCTCCCTAATTATTCTCGACAGGTCTGTTAGTTTCCTGATTTGGCGTAATCCCAGCTGATCGTCTTGGTTGGCTTCATTCGGAGTATGATTCTGTTGGGCTCCAGACCGCTTAGCGTTTCGTCGACCTTGTCTGGCGGCCAGTACCTTGCAACGATTCTACGAACTAGAGCATGGTCCGTGTCATCCAGGATGTCGACGGTGCCGGAAAAAAGAGTTACTTTGTGAGCGTTCTCGTTTCGGATGCAGACGGCGATTCTGTTGCCACGTCTCACATTCCTACTCTTCGCCCGGTCAGTGGTGGTCGAGAAGTAGAGGTAGGTACCGTCAAAATAATAATCGACAGGGGTGATCTGTCGGGAACCGTCCTTGTTCAAGGTCACAAAATCAGCGATAAGGGTTGAGAAAGGAACTTCCGAATTTCTACGTCATTCATGGCAACGTGACTCATTCATTTCCGTCCCTAAAATTAGCGATGCTTCCCACCGGCGCGCGTCAATACCGTAATACAGAGTGCAAGCAAAAGAGAAACGAAAACACCTTCCGGGAATTCAGGCACGCTTACGGTGGTTATTTGCGTGTTGGTCGAGGCGTCGATGATAGAGACGACGCTTGACCCAAGAGCGGAGACGTAAATCTTGTCAGTGTTCGAATTCATCGCGACTCCAAATGGCGTAAACTCCATGGGGATGTCCTTAAGCAATGTCCCTGTGTGAGAGTCGATTACGTACATCGAATTAGAGGCACCGTTCGCCACGTACACCTCGCTACCGTTCGAATTGACTGCGAGACCGTATATTCTATACCCAACGGGAATAGTTGACACTACGCTGTTCGTCGAGGTGTCTATCACCGAAATCGAGTTGTTCCCCAAAGTTGTCACGTAAAGTTTGTGGGCGCCCGTGTCAATAGCCAAGCCAATCGGCATGTACCCGACTGGTATCTGAGCAAGCACATCATATGATGAACCGTCAAGGACCGTGACGGTGCCTGACCCAAGGTTGGTCACATAAACCCTTCCGGTATTCGAATCTACGATTACACCGAACGGCTGTGTGACCGGTACAGAAGCAATGGTAGTGTTCAACGACCCGTCCAAGACCAGCAAACTGTCAGAAGATACGTCGGTAACATAGACTCTTCCATTGTTCGAATTAACGGCCACACCAAACGACGCCAACCCAACAGGGACGCTGGCAATTACCGAATCGTTTTCTCCATTCAACATAAGAAGCGAGTGTGTGAACGGGTAGACGGCGTAGACCATATTTGTTTCGCTGTTGACCGCGACGCCCGTGGGATACGGTCCCGCAGAAACTGTTGAAACAACCGCATTTGAGGAACCGTTGATCACGTACAGCTGGAAGCTGGGCGGGTCCGTCACATACACCATGTTTGTAACTGGGTTGACAGCGGCACCCCACGGCTCGTGGCCGACTTCTATGGAGGATACAAGGGCGTTCGTTGAACCATTGATCACTGAGACCGTGTGAGAAGCACGGTTTACGACGTAGACGGTATTTGATTGCG
>Ga0326728_10022164_pt1 | contig 11833 bp, 11 predicted proteins | sample MB3enrmetagenome_FD_207602 | JGI IMG/M metagenome (GOLD analysis project Ga0326728, IMG submission 207602) | Lab enriched peat soil microbial communities from McLean, Ithaca, NY, United States - MB31MN | ecosystem: Environmental > Terrestrial > Soil > Wetlands > Peat | place: USA: New York... | reverse complement strand
GTCACGCACCTGGGACTTGATTATTACGATTAGCTCTCCGCCCCGGTCCCCGAATGCGAGGGACCGGGGGCACCCCTGCGGTACTCTGCTCGGCACATGGCGTAATCTGAAAGGACCATGAAAGATTCAGCCGTTCTGTTGATCGATTGCCCCGATCGCAAGGGCCTTGTGGCACGCGTGTCGGGACTGCTCTACGAGCGTGGCGCCAACATTTTGCACGCCGACCAGCACATCGACCGCGACCTCGGTCTCTTCTTCATGCGCGTGGAATTCGAGCTGGAGGGATTCGATCTGGAATCCTTCAGGAGCGCCTTTGCCGCGCTCGCCTCTGAACTCAAAATGACTTGGAAGCTCACCTCCAGCGCGCGCAAGCCCCGGGTTGCGCTCTTCTGCTCGCAATATCTGCACTGCATGGCCGATCTGCTGCACCGCTGGCGCACCGGGGAGCTGGTCTGCGAGATTCCTCTCATTGTTTCGAACCACCGCGCGGTCGAGAATTTAGCGGCCTTTTATGGCGTGCCGTTTGAGCATGTCCCGGTGACGGCAGAAACCCGCGCCGCGGCAGAAGCGCGGCAGCTCGATCTGCTTGCACAAAATGAAATTGAGCTCATTATCCTGGCGCGCTACATGCAGATTCTCTCGCCGGCCTTCGTAGCGCACTTTCCCGCCGGGATCATCAACGTGCACCACTCGTTTTTGCCCGCGTTTACTGGCGCGCGGCCGTACCACGCGGCGCATGCCCGTGGCGTCAAGCTCATCGGCGCCACCAGCCACTATGTCACTGAGGTTCTCGATGACGGCCCGATCATTGAGCAGGATGTGGCGCGCATCTCGCACCGCGACCAGGTGGAGGATCTTGTTGCCCGGGGCAGGGACCTGGAGCGCATGGTGCTTTCCCGCGCCGTGCGCTGGCACCTGGACCGGCGCATTCTGTGCTACGGGAATAAGACGGTCGTGTTTGACTAACAGCGGCGGCGAGGAGGCGAGGCCGTATGAGCGAATCTGTTGAGGCTGTTGTGGAGGCATTCGTGCGCGCCATCAACCGGCAGGACGTGGACGCACTAGCGGAACTGATGAGCGACGAGCACCATTTTGTTGATGCGCTTGGCGGCGTTGTGCAAGGCCGGGAAGCGATGCGTGCGGCATGGGAGGGCTATTTCGGTATGGTCCCGGATTACTCGATTGCCGTAGAGGAGACCTTCTGCGACGGTGCGATCGTGGTGCTGCTCGGCACCGCGCAAGGAACCTACGCAGGCAGCGGGAAGATCACGGCGGAAAACTGGTGGAAGACACCGGTGGCGCTGCGGGCATTTGTCGAGGACGGCAAGGTGTCGGAGTGGCGAGTGTACGCGGACAATGAGCCGATGCGGCGGCTGATGGCTAAAGCGGATCAGGGATAGTCGTATATAAGTTACATTGAATGTGTAAGTTGTAGAACTCCCATTGCAAATTCTCTTGAGGGGCTTGTTTTTTCTGAGCCATTTGGGTTAATTTACTAACCAGTTAGTTAATTATGACTCCGCACCCCACTACCGAGACACAGGCCGACCGTTCGACCGAGACGCGCAGCCGCATTCTGGAGGCCGCGCTGACAGAATTCGCCGCCAGCGGCCTTGCCGGGGCGCGCACCGAGCAGATTGCCGCCGCGGCAGGCGTCAACAAGGCGCTGATTTACTACTACTTCGAGAGCAAGGAAAAGCTCTACGCCGCCACGCTCGAAATGGTCTCTGCGCGGGTACGCGACCGCTCGATGGCCGTGTTTCTTCTTGAAGCCAGCCCCGGCGAGCGGCTGCTCCGAGCGGCGCTGCACCACTTTGACCGGATCCTGACGCAGCGCGAGTTTCAAAGCATCATGCAGCAGGAGATGATCCGGCTGCATAAGGGCGAAGAGGGCGAGTTGCCCATTCTGGCCAAGCGGATTTTCGCGCCGCTGCACGCCATGTTTCAGTCCATGGTGCGGGAAGGGATCGCGTCAGGTGAGCTGATCGACGTTGAATGGCTACAGATCGTGCTGGCTGCGCTGGGCGCAAATGTGTTTTATTTCCTCAGCGCGCCTGTGTGGCGGCAAATTATGCCTTTCGAGCCCCTCGATCCCGAGGTGCTGCTCGCGCGAAGAGTCGCGCTGGTGGAGTTTTTGGGTCAGGCGCTCTTTCAGGATCGGAAGCGTGGCGCGGAGTTAGCGGCAAAGGTATTGGCCGACACGCCAATGCTGGAATCAAGCGAATTTAAAGGTTTGAGGTGACGAGCGAGTGAGCGCGCGAAATCGAGTTTTCATAATTCTGGGAGTGCTGCTGGTGGGATCGTTCATCTGGTATCTCACCACCACGCGGCGTTCTTCCGATTTGCAACTGATTGGGACCGTGGATGCGAACGAAGTCATCGTCAGCTCCAAAATTCCGGGGCGCATTCAAACCCTGACTGTCGAAGAAGGCCAGGACGTGACCCAAGGCGAGCTGATCGCGGTCATCGAGAGCCAGGATCTGCAGGCGGCGCTGAAGGCCGCCGAGGCCACTGCGGCCAGCCAGCACTGGAAGCTGAACAGCACCGAGGACACGGAGCAGCAGAATCGCGGCGAAACCTCAAGCGCCGTGGTCAGTGCCGAGGCGCAGGTGAAGTCGGCTGAAGCCGCGTTGGCGCAGGCTCAGGCGCAGTATGAGCATCAACAGGCCGATACCAGCCGCGCCGTGGCTTTGGCACAGCAGGGGATTGACAGCACGCAAACGCGCGACGAAATGGTAACGGCGCTGCAGGCAGCCAAGGCCGCGGTGGATGCAGCGCGCGATAATCTGGCCGCGGCGCAGGCCAATCTTCGCCAGGCACGCGCCCATGAACTGTTAACCGAGGTCTCGGCGCGCACCGTGGATCAGACCCGCGCCGATGCAGCCAATGCTCGCGCTCTGGCGGAACAGGCGCAAGTCGAAGAAGGATATTCGCAGATCCTATCGCCCATCAACGGCAAAGTGGATGTGTGGGCAGCGCGGCAGGGCGAAGTGGTTACAGAGGGTGAGGCCATTGTCACCATCATGGATCTGACGCAGACGTGGGTCTACGCGCCGCTGCCTGAGACCCAGGCCGATGCCGTGCAATTGCACGACAGTTTGCGCGTTGTGATGCCCAGCGGCGTCACCGTTTGGGGCTACGTGATTGCGAAATCCGCCGAAGGCGATTTTGCCACGCAACGCGACGTGAACAGCATGAAGCGCGACATCAAGACCGTGCAATTGAAGCTGCTCATCCCCAATCCCGGCGAGAAATTCGTGCCTGGCATGACGGCCGAGGTCTACATTCCCAAGGCAAAGTTGGTGAAGCAGTGAGTGCGGCCCCCAACAATAGCCTGCCCGCAAACGGCAACGGTGCGCCGCGTCCCGTGGCCATTGCGGTGGAGCACATCTGGAAGCGCTACGGCGACTTTGAAGCCGTCAAGGACGTGAATTTCAGCGTGACCGAGGGCGAGATCTTCGGTTTGCTGGGGCCGAACGGCGCCGGCAAGAGCACGCTCATCCGCATGATGACCACGCTCATCCCCGTCACCTCGGGCAAGGCGATTGTGGCTGGGCACGATGTGAGCAAGGACCCGGACGACGTGCGGCGCGTCATCGGCGTGATTCCTCAGGCGCTGACCAGCGACCAGGATCTGACGGTCGAAGAGAACCTGTCGATCTACGCCAAGCTCTACGGCGTGCCGCGCGAGCAGCGCAGGAAGAACATCGACGCAGTGCTCGAAGCCGTCGACCTGACCGAGTGGCGCGATGCGCAGACTAAAACGCTCTCCGGCGGCATGCGGCGCCGGCTCGAAATCGCGCGCGGCCTGGTGCACAATCCGCGCATCTTTTTTCTTGACGAGCCCACCACCGGCCTTGATCCCGTTTCGCGCATTGCGGTGTGGGAGATGCTCAACAAGCTCAAGAACACGCGCAATCTCACCATGCTCATTACCACGCACTACATGGATGAGGCCGACAAGCTCTGCGACCGCATCGCCATTGTGGACCACGGCAAGCTGGTGGCGCTGGGCACGCCCGTGGAGCTCAAGAATAGTGTGGCCGGCGCCAATGTTGTGGAAGTGCATTTTGATCGCGAGGACGAAGCCTGGCCGGGACGGTTGGAGGCGATGGAGGGTGTGACCAGCGTAATGCCCGAAGGCTCGGGATTCTACCGCGTCATCACGCGGTCGGGATCGAAGACCACCATGCAGATTGTGGAACTGGCGGCGAGCCTGGGTGAGACGCTCACCTCGCTTAGCGTGCAAAACACCACCCTCGACGACGTATTTATCCACTACACCGGGCGGCAACTGCGCGACGAACAGGTGAAACCGGTATTTACCTTGCCGCCGCGGCCGGGAGCGCGCCCATGAACCGGATGTTTGCCATCATCGAGCGCGAAATGCGCAAGTTCTTCCGCTCGCCCACGCTCATGATCATGTCGCTCATGATGCCGATTCTGCAATTGGTCATCATCGGAAACGCGTTCGGGGGCAAGATCGTGGGCACGCATGTGGCCGTGGTGGATTACGACCACGGACCGCAGGCCGTAAAGGTGCGCGAAGCCTTCGACGCTGTGGCCGTCAACATCAAAACCTTCTCCACCATCGAGTATCAGAGCGAAGTGCAGGCGCGCGAGGACGTGCGCACCGGCAAAATCGACGCCGCGGTCATCATTCCCGCGCAATACTCGCGCCGCGTTTACGCGCAGGACGCGCCCAAGCTCGGCTTTGTCGTCGACAACTCCGATCTGTTCACGTCATCGTCGCTCGAAGCCGAGATGCAATCCCTCGTAGACGCCATGAACGCGCCGCAGATTCAAGGCCGGTTGGCAAAAACCATCGCGCTCGAAGTGGTCGAGCTTTACCCGTACGTGAACTATCTGAAGTATCTTCTGCCCATGACGGTGGCGCTGGCCATGTATATCTCGGTGATGATCGGCGGTGGCATGCTCTACATCGACGACAAGGCGCGCGGCGTGCACGAAGGCTACCTGGTGACGCCGATTACGAAACTGGAACTGGTTTTTGGGCTGAATATCGCCGGCGCCATTAAAGCCACGCTCAGCGGAATATCGATAGCGGTCATCGGGTCGCTCACCGCCGGGCTGGGCATTGTCTTTCATCCCATGATCATGTTGCAGACGTTGAGCCTCATCGTGGCCGGCGCTATTGCCTTCAATGGCATGATGTTTCTGCTCATGGTGCGCGTCGACGATCCGCTGGTTCCCCGCGCCATGTTCGGCATTCTCAATGTCCTCCTGTTATATCCCTCGGGCGCCATGTATCCCACCTCGTCGTTCCCCAAGTGGATGCAGGCAATTGGCGTGGTCGATCCCTTCACCTACGTGATCCACGGCTTCAAGGCTGTCCTGCTCAAAGACGGCGGCTGGGTAGCCATTTGGCACGATCTGCTGTTCCTCGTGGTCTTCGGAATCACTTCGCTGCTGATCGCCACGCCACTGTTCAAGCGGACGCTGTAGCGGTTCCTCAAGAATCGCAGCCGGGGCCGCGGCGAGCCCCACGCTGCTTCCACAGCTTTTCCCAATTCCACATTTCCGACGTCACCTTGTTCGCCAACGGAAAGCCAAGCTGATGCGCGATCATGCACACCTGCCCGCGATGGTGGGCTTCGTGAGAAATCATGTAGCACAACATTTCCGGGCCAACCGGCCAGGGCTTGGCCCAGCCGTCGCGCAGGAACTTTTCCACGCGGCCCTCACCCCCGCCCAGCGCTTCGGCAAGCATCTCTTCACAGCGAGCGGCACTTTGGGCTAATGCCGCACCTGCCTGGCGCGGCGTGCAATGCGCGCGGTTGAGTTGCGCCGGTACTTTCAGATGCGGAGCTGTGAGCCTGATCCACTTGCAACGGACATTGTGCAGGTGCGCAAAAATGGCCGCAATGGAGCGGACCTTGCCCGGCGGTTTCGCCGGCGGACTCGCTTTCCAGGCCGCAGGGTCAAGATGCTCGATGAGCATCTGGTTCAAACGGTCGTTCACAGCAAAGATCTGCACTGCGGCGTGACCGAGTTGCGCGTGAGCGTTTTGTTGACGCCTGGCCACAGCTTCGTGCTCCTTGACCGATCGACCTTCCGGACCGCTCGGGCAATCGGCACTGGCGATGCGGCCGAGCAGTGCATCGGCGAGGGGCCGGCTGACTATTGCGCCGGTGGGGTTGTGCCAGCGGGCGGAGCGGTGTCAGTGCCCGTCTGCTTGGTGAACTGGAAGGTGCAGGGGCGGCCGAGGATGCCCGCGCCTTCGTCGCGCTTGCCGGTGCCCGACGTGTCAGTGAATTTCGCCTCGATGTAGTAGTCGTATTTGTTGCCTTTGAGTTGGGTTACGATGCCTGCTTTCCCTGACTGCACCGTGCCCTTGGCATGGAGCTTCGCAGAGCCGTCGGCCCCGATCGGACCGTCGACCACAAGGTAGCCCGGCCCTCCCTCTTCGCCATGCTGGCCGTGAAAGACGCCGCTGGTAATCGTGCTAACGAATGTCCACGTGTAGGCGGGCATGTGGGCACTCGCGTCACAGGACATGTTCGTGGTCCAGGTACCGTCGAAGCGTCCGCCGGTGGCCTGAGCCCACAGCAGTATGGGTGCGCCGACCGCGATAAGACACAGTGCTTTCCTGATGCGCATGGATGACCTCCAGTGGAAGCAGAATATGCTAAGCCGTGCCGTAGTTGGCAAGAAGTTTTTTGTGAAATTCCCAGGCCGGTGGGATCTAGGCAGAAGTATCTCGGCCTTGTCCTGCGAGTACCTGCTCGTAGAAACGCACGTAACGCGGGACCACAAGATTGGCGCAGAAGCGCTTTTGCGCGGTCTGGCGGGCGGCTTCGCGCATGGCCTTCAACCGCGGCGGATCGTTCAGCAGGCTCAGGGCGCCCGCAGCCATGCGCTCCACATCGCCGACAGGGTAGAGCAGGCCCGTCACCCCCTCATCGATGAGCTCTGGCACGCCGCCCACGCATGTACCGATAGTGGGAACGTTGCACGCCATGGCTTCCAGCGCGGCCAGGCCGAAGGATTCCATCTCGCTCGGCATCAGGAACAGGTCGGCCAGCGCCAGCAATTCGCTCACGCGCTCCTGCTTGCCCAGGAAATGCACGCGGCTCTGAATGCCGAGGTCGTGCGCGAGCCATTCCGCGGAAGAGCGGTCCGGCCCGTCGCCCACCAGCACCAGTTGCGCTGGACGCTCCTGCGCCACGCGCGCAAAAATCTTCACCACGTCGGCTACGCGCTTCACGGGACGGAAGTTCGAAAGGTGCATCAGGATGGGCTCGTCGGGCGCTGCGAAATGATGGCGCGCACACTCCTTTTCTCTCTGCGCTTCGTCCTTGAGCGGCGTGTACACGTCGCAATTCACAAAATTCGTGATGGTCTCAATGGGGCGCGCGATGTCGAAGTCCGCGATGGTCCTTTCGCGCAGATAGTTGGAGATTGCGGTCACTCCGTCGCTTTCCTGGATGGCGTAGCGCACGATGGGCAGATAGCTGCGGTCGAGCCCGACCAGCGTGATGTCGGTGCCATGCAGGGTGGTCACGAAGGGCAGATGGCGGCCGCGCGCGGCGAGCATCTGCCGCGCCAGCAGCGCAGAAACCGAGTGCGGAATTGCGTAGTGCACGTGCAGCAGGTCGAGCGCGTAATACTCGGCCACTTCAGCCATGCGCGAGGCCAACGCCAGATCGTACGGTGGAAACTCGAAGAGCGGATAACTGGAGACTGGAACCTCGTGATAAAAAATGCCGTCGTCGCGGCCGCTCAGCCGGAAGGGCTGTGAATAGGAGATGAAGTGAATCTCGTGGCCAAGCGCGGCCAGCTCAATGCCCAGCTCCGTAGCGACAACGCCGGAGCCTCCGTAAGTGGGATAACACGTGATCCCGATGCGCATGATGCCTTCTTGAAATGCAATCTTCTGTTAGGTTATGGACGCGCGCCGCCCCGCGCAAGATTCAAGGATTCGGTTAATCGTCAGCCGCCTGCCGCGCCGCTTGCGCAAGTCCGGCAAACGAAATTAGCTCAATGCCGGGAATCTCCGGCATTGCCGCCAGGGCCAGGCGCTCGACGTCGCGCGAAGCCCGCAGCCTCGTACGCACACGCGCAAGGTCCGCGTCGTTGTAGCCGGGATGCGTCACCAGTTCCCACGTTCCGGCAGGAAGCTGCGTGAGCAGAGAACGCAGGGCTGCCGCATTGAGTGTGCCCGTGCCGGCCACGGCAATGGTCCCATCGGTCGTAGTAAATCCCTCCTGTGCAATGATTTGCCTGGAGCGCGGCGCAAGCGGGCGCAGGGCCGCAATCTGCACCACGCGTGCCAGTGGAGCGCCAATCGCGGCGCGGACGGCCCATTCCGGCTCAAAGGGATGGCGCACCGCGCAAATCCCGGCGGCGCGCGCAGCGCGCAGCACGGGGCGAAGCACCGCCGAAAATATGTGCGCGTGCTTGTGCGTGTCGATGTGCGTGAACTGTACTCCGCGTTGCTGCAAATGCGCAATCTGCGCGACGGCCTCGGCTTCGATCTCCTGCGCGCGGATGCGGCCCGTGAAAAGCTTCAGCAGAAATATTGTGAGCGAGTCCGGGAAACGCCCGGTCCGCGCATCCACGAGCGAGGGAATCTTTTCCGGTGGCAGCACCGGCTCGCCATCGACAAGAACGATATGGCAGCCGACGCCCAGCGACGGAGTCGTGCGGGCCAATTCGATGGCCTCGTCTGCGGCGCCTGCGCGCGCCAGCAGGGAGGTGCTTGTGACCAGGCCCGCGGCGTGCAATTCGATGATGGCCCGGTTCACGCCCGAGGTCAGTCCAAAATCGTCGGCATTGACGATGAGACGGCCCACTCGCTGAGTTTATCAACCTGCGCCGGGACAGCTTCCGCATGGTGAACACACTGTTATCATGAGTGGAGGCGCAATCCGCGCGTGGCGTGGGCGGTTAGCTCAGTTGGTTAGAGCGCCTGCCTTACAAGCAGGAGGTCGCAGGTTCGAGCCCTGCACTGCCCACCATTCGATTGCAAGAATGCTGGTGCCGGTCCTTGGCTGCGCTCAGCTAAACCGGTAAGGGATCCAAACCTGCATCGCTGATGGGGCGCGGTTGGCCCAGGCGTAGTAAGGGATAAGCCTGAGCGTGGTGGGCGTTTCGCTACGTTCTTCACCCGCGCCGGCAACAGAATAGAGTCCGGTATCCGCCGGGTCTTCAACGATCGCACCCGGGTGCTCGAGAACAAGAACGCCGTCCAGAAGGTCCGCTTCAAAATGCGCCGCAGTTGAGACGCCGAGTTTCGCCGTGAAGCCCACGAGATTGGCAGACTGCCGGGCGCCGGGTTGATCGAGCATTTCCATGCAATAAACGATGGGACCACGCTGGAAGGCAATGCGCCCGCGATCTTCATTGACAGCGGGATTGGCCCTGAGCATCTGTGTGGACATGTCAAAGGAGAGCTCGACCTTGTCTCCGTCAGTCCATCGCCGCCGGATGGGCAGGTAGGTCCCGGGCCTTGCTTCAGGAAGCAGCGAGCCGTTGACGCGGGCCGTGGCCTGCTGCGACCAGCCCGGGATGCGCACGTACAATGTGAACTCGCTCGACTGCGCGGGACTTACGTTGAGTGTGACTTCGCCTTCCCAGGGATAACGCGTGGTTTGCACAATGCGGATTGAGCGCCCGTCGTGCAGGCGCCAGTCGAAGGCCGAGTTATCGTAAAGATGCACGTAGACGCCATCGTCACTGGTGCTGTAGAAGTACCCGGGCAGCGCGGCAAAGGTGCGTTCGATATTGGGCGGGCAGCAGGTGGTGTCGTACCACGGATTGCGGATTCTGCCGTCCACCGCATGACGGTCGCTGGAGTTGCCCGCCGGATCGAAGGCGAGTGGGTTGCGATAGCAATAGGTGCGGCCGTCGAGCGACATGCCGGAGTTGATGCCGTTATACAAGGCGCGCTCCATGACGTCGGCGAATCGCGCATCGCCTGAAGCGGCCAGCATGCGCCAGTTCCACATCATCATGCCGATGGCGGCGCAGCTTTCGCCGTAGGCCCGTGCATTGGGCAACTCGTAGGGATCGCCAAAGGACTCGCCGCTTTCGCGGGCTCCCACACCTCCGGTTACGTAGAGCTGATCGCGGACAAGATCCTCCCAGAGAAGATTGAGGGCCTTCCAGTATGCCGGATCGCCGGTTTCAAGGTAATAGTCGGTAGCGCCGCAGCAGGCGTACATGGCGCGCACGGCGTGTCCTTCAAGATGGGTGCGCGAAGTGAAGGGAATGCCGCAGAACATATAAGCGGTCTGTTGCGGCCGCAGGGGAATGCGCTCGTCGCCGTGCAGAATGTAGCCCGCCAGATCGACGTAGGCGTGGTTGCCCGTGGTACGGTAGAGCTCCACTAGCGCCATTTCGATTTCGGGATGGCCGGCAACAATGCCCTTCTGGTTTGCGCCGGGCCCGTAGTTCGGCAACAGAAAATCATCGACAAAGCGAATGCCCGCGTCGAGCAACGTGCGATCGCCCGTGGCGCGATACCAGGCGATTGCGCCCTGAAGCATGTGGCCAATGCAGTAAAGTTCGTGGCCGGTGGTCTGGGTATCGTAGAGCATGCGCAACGGCTTTCGATCGCCCTGGTAATAGGTATTCAGGTAGCCGCCGGGCTCCTGTATCGCGACCACATCGCGAATCATGGCGCTGGTGATGGCGCGAAGCTGCGGCAGATCGGCAGATTGCAGTGCAAAACCCACAGCCTCGGTCCATTTGTAGATGTCGGAGTCAGAGAAAACGGGGCCGATTTGCGGAGCTGACGATTTTCCCTCGAGGCGCAGGAAGTTGTCCATGCGGCCGTGTGCCACAAGCTCGTCATGCATCGACGGAATGCTGGAATCGACGTTTGTGGTGCGGCGTCTGGACCAGAAGCCCTCGCGGATTTCAACAGAATGGACAGGCACAGTCTTCAGCTTTGCAAACGGGGAGCCGGAGAGGTCGATGATTCCGGCGTTCTTCCAGGAGTTGGCAGCGGTTTCGGAGACAGGGGACGCGGCCAGCGCCTGGAGTGCGCCGGCAAGGGGCGTCCTCGCCTGAGCGACTGCGGCAGGGACTGCGGCAACTGCAGCGGAAACTAGGAATTTGCGCCTGGAGATGCTGGATTTCATCGATGCGGCTCCTTTCGCCGTGCAGATCTGTTGTGTTGCCCGTGGAAAGCCGCTGCTTCAGAATGCGCTGGCTGATGGCGCGAGCGAACGCAAACGGGGCTTCGATCTGCGTAGCCCACCATACCAAAGTACACGGAAGCGCTTCAATGGAGGCTCACAAGGGGTCAGGGGTGCACCTTGCAATGCCCCGCAGTCGGCTCTGCGCATCGCTATGCAACCCTTAACCCAACTCCAGACCGAATTTACCGAAAAAGGTGCTGTAGGTACCGGTCACCACGGTTAGGGCTCCCGCTGCGACGTCCAGTTCCAGATCTGACTTGCGCGTGATGGGCATGTTGAGAGTAGCGGCGCTGTGGTACACCTGCACGAGTTCGAGCGTGTGCCTCCCAGCAGGGACCACCAAATCTACCGTTTCGTTCATTTGAATGGTTCGCACTGCATTGCCGTCAATGAGGATCGTGATGGTTATTTGACCAAAAAAGAAGCTTATTTCGTCGATTGTGATCCTCAGATAGCCCAATGTTGCCGGCGCCTGCGCCGCAGCGGGGTCGGAGATTGGCGCCGAGGGAGAAACAACTGCTCCATCATTGGGAGCAACCTGGTTCACGGCGGCACCGCATTTCCCACAATACGCCGCGTCCTCTTTAACAAGTTCGCCGCACCCGGGACAGCGCCTGACAGGGGCTCCGCACTCCGCGCAAAAATTCGCGCCCTCTTTGAGCGGC
>Ga0326728_10022163_pt1 | contig 11834 bp, 9 predicted proteins | sample MB3enrmetagenome_FD_207602 | JGI IMG/M metagenome (GOLD analysis project Ga0326728, IMG submission 207602) | Lab enriched peat soil microbial communities from McLean, Ithaca, NY, United States - MB31MN | ecosystem: Environmental > Terrestrial > Soil > Wetlands > Peat | place: USA: New York... | reverse complement strand
CGGATGATTTCTGCACGGGACGCTCATAGCGGAAGTACCGCGAATCCGGCGATGCGGCAACCGCGGCGAGCAGCAAAACAGCGGCGCTAACCTTCATTTTTCTCACCGTTCCCCGCGCGCAGTTTGAGCCAGTCGCGCTGATAGACAAAGCTGACGGCCAGCAACAGCGCGCCCAGGCCGACGAAGCTCAAGATCCGGTATCCCTGGGCCAACTGGCTCATATCGGAGAGAAAAACCTTGCCGATGGTCACCGCTAGCAGCACCAGCGCCTGCCAGCGCAGGAAGGCCGAGCGCCGCCAGAAGCCCACGGCCAGCAGGATTGCGCCGAAGATCATGAACCAGGCCGAGTAGGTGAACTGCGCGTGCATCTGAAACTCCTGCCAGCGACTTGCATCGCCGCTCCAGCGCAGCGTCCACCAGTAGCTGTGAATCTCCCAACTGAAGGCAAGAAGGATCAACAAATTCACGGTAAGCAGGGAGCCGGCCGCGACTGCCGGCCAGGCGCCTGCGCCCTCCGTCTCCGCTTGCGCCTTGATCGCGACCCAGGCGGCAAAGGCGAAGACCGCTATCCCCACAAGGTAGCTCCCGAACCGCTCGTTGAAGAACGGCGTGGCCGATGCCGGGGGATTGTCCAGTATGAGGGCCACGAATCCCATTGCCAGGCAGATCAGCGCCAGCACGCGCAGCAGCCGCAGACGCTGGCGGCTGGCCACCCACAACAGCGCCGCGCCCTCCGCCAGCCAGCCGGCGGTCAGCCAACGGCCATGCGTCTTGAGCGGAATGGCCATCGTTAGGAAGACGACCGCCGCGGTAAGATGCAAAGCCGAGAGCAAGGCTGGGCTTGCCCGCAGCCTTCCCCACGCGGGCAAACGCAGCAGCAGCAAATAGAAGGCGGCAAAGCCGACCGCCAGCCAGGCTCCGGCCCAATCGCTCTTAAACCAATCGAAGAGGACATAAAAAGCGATGAATCCCAGCGCCGCATTGGCCACCGGCAACACGACCAGCGCCAGGCTGTCCCAGCCAGAGTGGTGCGCGCCGTCTTCCAGGTCCACCCTGGCCAGGCGCGGCGCAAAGGCGAAGATCAGAAAGAAGCAGGTCAGAAAGAAAACTGTGCGCGCAAACTGAGCGTCCGAGTAGTAATCGGACGACCAGCCGATGTACAGCAGCACCGTACCCAAAAAGGCCGCAAAAAGCAGCCGCGACCAGGGCCGCAGCGCAACCAGGATCAGCACCGCAACGTCCAGCACCAGCAGATAAGTGAAGAGAGTGATCTCGTGGTTCTCGCCCGTCGAGACCAGCATCGGAGTGACGACGCCGCCGGCGATGGCATACAGGGCCAGCAACTCCGCATCCTGCGACCAGGCCATGAATCCGTTGAAGGCGGTCACCAGAATCATGGCCGCGAAGGCCGCGCCCGCGGGAACCAGTTGGTAGAGCGAGAAGGCCGCCCACAGCGAAAGATAGAGCGTGCCGCTGCCCACCGCCTTCAGCGAATAGGAGAAAAACGCATAGCCGCGGTTGCGGAAGCGCTCCGACCAGGCGATGAACGCCGCGCCCGCAATCAGCCCGATCAGCACCCGGCCCGACGGGCCTATCCAATGATTGTCCATGGCCCACTTCAGAAACCAGGCCATGCCGATCAGCGTCGCCACTATGCCGATGCGGTTGAACCAGTGCGCGCCGACCCGGCTTTCCAGCGAGCTGCCGTCCGGGGCGGCAACCGGCGCCGGATAACCGAAGTTCGGCGCCGCAATCGGCGGCTCAGCGGGCGGCGGCGCTGGCTTGCGGTCGATTTCAGCCGCCGGCTGTACTGGCTGCGCGCTCGCTTGAGCGGCAGCGGCGTCCTTGGCCGCGAGCTGAGGCTTTGCCTCTTGCAAGGCTATACCGTGGCGAATGAGCGTCTCTTCCAGCCGCCGCACTCGCAAGCGCAGTTCGCCGACCTGCAATTCAAGACTGTCTGAAGGGTTAGTTTCCATCGCCGTCCACTGTACAGCACCCATGCCGGAGTTTCCAGCGAAATGTTCCTCCTTCAATCCCAAACACGGCCTTTTATGGTACACTTGCGTACACAACGGAGAATCCAATGAGCACACAAACTGTCGGTATCCGCGAATTCAGGGACAAGCTGGCTACTTACCTGCTCGAATCCGACGGGCCGCTGGCGATCACACGCCACGGCGATACTATCGGCTATTACCTGCCGACGCGTCGCAAACGCTCGGAAGCGGAGAAAGCCGCTCTTGATGCCGCTCATGCACAGTTGCAGAGGATGATGGCCGAGGCCGGAGTCACCGAAGATGACATCATTGAGGATTTCCAGCGCCTCCGTAAAGCTGCACGCCACAAGGAAGAGCGCAAATGAGCTCTCCCAGGAAAATAGTGCTCGATGCCAACATCCTCCTGAGGGCGGTCTTCGGAGAAAAGGTCTACAGCTTGTTGAAGCAGTACGAAGATGTGGCGGAGTTCTATGCACCCGATCTTTGCATCGAAGAAGCTCGCAGGCATATCCCCTCGATAGCGGCTCATCGGGAAATGGCTCCAGCTCAAGCTGAAGCCGTTCTGCAGGAGGTCGTAGGCGGCTTCGTTCATATCGTCGATTGCAGCCTCTACGAGGAGTACGAGGAGCGCGCCCGCGCACGGATTTCCTCTCGCGACGTGAACGATTGGCCCATTGTTGCGACGGCTTTGCTGATTGACGCGCCGGTCTGGACCGAAGACAGGGACTTCTTTGGAAGCGGTATAGCTACCTGGACCAGCAATAAGATCGAGCTGTATCTGCGCGATGCTTAGCGCCGGCAGGCCGGGCACGCGGCTTCTTCGATGTACGCCGCGCCCGTCATTCCCTGCGCACCCCTCTACAATATGTACTTGCTCCCCGAAGCCCAACGCGACCGCCTCGACCTGGTCCTGGTCTCGCCGCGCAACCCGCTCAATATAGGAGCGGCGGCGCGGGCCATGGCCAACTTCGGCTTTCAGCGGCTTTCAGTCGTGGCTCCCTACGCTCCTTCCTGGCGCGAGGCCCGCTCGGCTGTGGGCGCGCCGGAGTTGCTTGCCTCCGCCGCAGAGTCAGCGACGCTGGCTGAGGCCGTGGCCGGGTGCACGCTGGTGGCAGGCACCGGAACCGTAACCCGTCGCAAGCCGGAGCAGCCCTTGGTCCCGCTGCCCGCCCTGGGGCCGCTGGTCGCGCGGGAGCTGGCCCGCGGCGGCCGTGTCGCGCTGGTCTTCGGTTCGGAGAAGCACGGCCTCACCCGCGACGACCTTTCTTACTGCCACCTGCTGGTCGCGATCCCCACCGATCCCCGCCAGCCCTCCATGAACCTCGGCCAGGCCGTTGCGGTCTGCCTCTATGAGCTGGCCTCGCGCGTCTTTCAGCCGGCCAGCGGCGCGGCCCAAGAGCCTGCGCAAGATGAGCGAACGGCAGACGTGCCCGCGGCGCCCTCCCGCACTCTCGATCGGCTGGCCGGCGTCATCGAGGAGACCATGATCGCCGCCGGCTACTCACCCTCCTCGATGCAGGCGGCCAACCGCCACGACCTGCGCCTGCTGCTGCGCCGCCTGGCCCCCACGGAGCGCGATTCAAGGCGGATTATGGGCCTCTTCCGGCGCATTCTCTGGCGATTGAAGCGGGTTGAGAAGGGCCACTGAGCTGGTCCCGCGCTGTGATTCATCGCTGCGCTTCAAACCACCTGGCATCGGCCAGAACCACGGAGGTTTCAATCTGCCGCTCGGGAATGGTCCAGTACTTCTTGAGCAGCCGTTCGGTCTCCATCCGGCCAACGAACTGAAAGCCGTGCCGCTCGTAGAAGCGAATCGCCCAAATCGCGTCGGCCCAGGTGCCAACCAGCAGAGGACCGCTGGCCAGCCCCCGCAGATGAGCGAGCAGGCGTCCTCCAATCCCCTGATTCTGGCGGCTGGTGCGAACATAGGCGTGGCGGATGAGGGTCACGTCCCGGACCTGCTGAAGGCCCATCACGCCCTCCAGAGTCCCGGCCTCTTCCCAGCCCCAGAAGACAACGCCATCGCCGATCTCATGGCGCAGTTCCTCCACGGACATATAGGGCTCCGCCCAGCGATCCGCGGGGATGATGCCTTTGTAGGCCTGGGCGGCGTCGTTGACGATGGCCCACATGGGCTCGAAATCGCGCTCGCCGCAGCGTCGAATCATGGTGGCTTCCCTTTGCTTTGATGGATTTCGGCACTTCGATTGTAACTGGGGCGGCCTTCGGTTTATCGCCAGGTCATGAGCGGAGTAGCCGGCACCGGCCGGGCAGTTTCCGGCCAACATCAGGTTGGGCACCGCAACTTATAGCTGGCTCGATCATGTATTAGGATCTGCGGGTTCCGCATCACTCCTTCAGCCTCGACTTGCCAATTGCCAGGCAGCGCCGCAACAGATGCGCTATCGACTATCAGCACATCCGCGCCACGGCAACCAGCGCTGAGCAGGTTGGCTGCTCCACGAAACACCCAGACCGAATGCCCGCTCTTCCTTTTGCCGGTATTCGCCTCAAAGTCCCATCGAAGCTGTCCGCAAACCGAGTAGGGGAAGAGTAGCCGGTTACACGCCCGGGACTTCGAAGCCAGAGCCTCTCCGGCGCCCGACTGCGGGGATTTCGTAGTACCCTTTTGGGTATGCGTCCCATCTTCCTGATTTGTGCTCTGGTTCTGTCGTCTTGTTGCAGTTTTGCGCAGTCGCAGGCGGCAGGGGCTGCAACGAAGGATGAATTCCGCAATGAGTCACTGGTCTTCGACAGGTTAGAGACCACTTTTCGGATGCACGCTGACGGGACCGGCGAGCGGGTGGTTCACACGGTGATGCGCATCCAGTCCCAGGGGGCCGCGCAGCAATTTGGAGTGCTGGCGGCGGGTTATGCGTCGGCCAACGAGACTGCGCGTTTCACGCTGGTGCGCGTGCACAAGCCGGACGGTGCGACGGTGGACACGCCGCCCGAAACCGCGATGGATATGCCGGCTGAGGTAACGCGCGCGGCTCCGCTCTACAGTGATCTTAAGGAGAAGCACTTGGCGGTGCGCTCCCTTTCAGTGGGAGACACGCTGGAGTACGAGGTGCACACGACGATCGACAAGGCGGAGGCGCCGGGGCAGTTCTGGGGCGCCACGCACTTTGTGGCCCCTGGAACCGTGGTGGTTCTGGCCGAGATTGTGAATCTGGAAGTGCCCAAGGACAAGTACGTTCAGGTGTGGAGCCCCAATCACAAGCCAACGATCGCGGACAGGGGTTCGGTTCGCACGTACAGCTGGAACGTGGCGCAACTGATTCCGGCCCCGAAGCCCTCGGCCGGCGATGACAGCGTGGCGCCTGAAGCTCCCAAGGATCCCGACGAGGACGCCAAAGGACGCAAGCTGCCATCGATTGCATGGACGACCTTCCGCAGCTGGGCCGAGGTGGGCGAGTGGTACGGGGCAATGGCGCTGCCCCGGGCTCAGCCGAACGAGACGCTGCGGGCGCGGGCGAGCGAGATCACGCGCACTGCAAAGACGCCTGAAGAGCAGGTGCGCGCGATCTATGAGTTTGTTTCATCGAAGATTCGCTACGTCGGGATTGATTTCGGCGTAGGGCGATACCAGCCGCATGAGGCGGCCGAAGTGCTGGCGAACCAGTATGGGGATTGCAAGGACAAGGACACGGCCCTGGAGGCCCTTCTGCGGGCGAGCGGGTTTGCAACCGCGCCAGCGCTGATCGGCCTGGGTATTGCTCCGGTTCCCGACCTGCCTTCGCCGTCCCTGTTCAATCATGTCGTCACTACGGTGGATTTGCCCAGCGGACGGATATGGCTCGACAGCACGCCGGGGGTCGCGCCGTTCGGCTACCTGCTGGCCCTGATTCGCGACCAGAAGGCGCTGGTGGTGCCGCCCAGCGGAACCGCGGCGCTGGCCGCCACACCGGCGATGCCGCCGTACCCGATGACTGAGCGGTTTGAGGCAAGCGGGAGCCTGGATGCGGAAGGCAAGATGACCTCGAAGATGTCGGCGACGTACCGCGACGACTCGGAGATTCTAATCCGCGGTCTGGCGCGCAGCGTGGCCCCCGCGGAATGGGATCAGGCAACACAATACATCTCATCGGCCAGGGGTTTCGGCGGCACGACAAGCAACTCGCAGTTCAAGAATGTTGAGGATCTATCGTCGCCGGTCGAAATGACCTACGACTACCAGCGTCATCCATTTGGGGACTGGGACAACCACCGGATTGTGCCGCTGTTTCCCGCACTCGAATTCCCGCAACTCGCAAGCGACGGCACGGCCCCGAAAGAGGACATCGATCTGGGAGCGCCACGTCAGATGGTTGCAATCACGAAAATCCAGCTGCCGGAACGCTTTGGTGCGGATTTGCCCGATCCCATCCACGTGAAGACGGAGTTTGCGACATTCGACCAGACCTATCGCTTCGATGGCAAGGAGATCACGGTGGAGCGCACGATCACCGTACTAAAGGAAAAGGTAGCGAAAGAAGACTGGAAGAGCTACCAGAAGTTTGCCAAAGACATCAGCCTTGACTCCGAAGCATGGATTCAACTGATTCCGCCGTCCAAGCCCTTCACGATCGAACTCCAAAAGCCGGATGCGGCCAAGCCGCCGAAGGTGATTGCAAACGATGGCAAAACAATAACCGTTCAGGTGCCACTATCCACTCAGGCGGGCGAATCCAAGCCCCCGGAGCCTGCTCCAGTTGCCGATAATGCTTCGCCACGGGAGTTGATGGACAAGGCTAGAGAGCAGTTCCGGACGGGGGACTGGCAGAGCGCGAAGGCCACTTTGGAAGCGGTGAAGCAGAAGAATCCGGATCAGGAGTTTCTGTGGGCGATGTTGGGCGTGGTGGCAGCGATGCAGCGCAACTACGACGAAGCCAAAGCAGATTACCGGACAGAGATGAAGAAGCATCCGGACAACGCAATGGTGGCCGCGGCGCTGGCAGACGTGGAAAAGAAGGGCGGCGATGCGGTGGCGGCGCAGCAAACGCTGAAGGAGTATCTTGCCCGGCATCCGGACGAATTGCGCCTTTCATTGCAGCTGGCTCAGATGCAATTGGCGGCGGAGGATAACAATGGCGCGTTGACCACGCTGCAATCTGCCGCGGACCAGCATCCCGACGATTCCAACGTGCGGCTGCAGTTGAGCGAAACGCTGCTGCGCCTGCAACGGAAGGATGAAGCGGCGGCGGCGGCGGCGGCGAAAAGCGTTCTCGAGGATGCGACCGATCCCGGACTGATGAACAACGCAGCCTACATTCTCTCCGAGACAGGCCACGATCTGGCCTACGCAGAGACCATGTCACGCAAATCTGTAGGAATGCTCGAAGAAAAGGGTGCGGGCATTACCGCGACGGAAGCCAACAGCAAGGCATTTGCGAACGCCAACACGCTGATTGCCGCGTGGGACACGCTGGGTTGGATTCTCTACCAGGAAGGGAAGTTGGAAGACTCCCAACCTCTGATCGCGGCAGCGTGGCGCGACAGCCTTCGGGCGGAGGTGGGCGACCATCTGGGCCAGCTCTACGAGGCGATGCAGAAGAAGGATGAAGCATGCGCGGCGTACAGGCTGGCGGACGCCGCCGTAAACTCAACCACGCCGCCCGAGGTGCGCAAGCACATCCACGACGGCTTTACCCGGCTGGAAGCGGCTGGAGCCAAACCGGGACCGAAGAATGGAGCAGAAGCGCTGCAGAATTCGCGCACCTACAAGCTGGGCCACGTGCCGGGCATGAACGGCTGGGGCACCTTTCGAATTGAACTCACGGCAGAGGCAGTGATCGAGGCGCAACAAATGTCGGGCGATCACCGGATTGCAAGCATTGGCGATGCGATCAAGAAGATGAAGTTCCCCGATCTGGTGCCTGCGGGGTCGAAGGCGCATCTGCTGCGGAGCGCGGTGGTGAGCTGCTCGCAAACTGCGGGATGCGAAGTTGTGCTGGTGCCCGAAGGTGGCTTGCAAACTGAGCAGCAATGAGCCCTATGCAGCAAGAAGCCACCTCACGCCGAACATCGAACTGAATTGATTCCCGGCGCGACCAGGTTCTTGTTTTGGCTAACGAGGGGGCTCGATTTCCCAACTGCAAATCTCGGATGTTCCCAAATGGCTCTCCCGTCTTCCCCACCTCTGCCGCAAGGGCCGAATCGGCGTTCTGTCCCTATGGGCGGCGATACATTCGGAGCTACCGGCGCGATCCCTGAAAGGGCATTTCCGCAAAGGAGAATATCCTTCAGGTGTGTCAGCTGCTCGACCGCCTCGGGGATTGTGCCGCAGCGAGGGCTTCCGGATAGAGTCGGACAAGCGGTCCCTTCTGTCTGAGGTTCAGTTTGGTCTGTTGGATTCGCCTGACAAAGCGAGACCTCTGCTCCAATCTCCTTGCCGAATTACTACACTGGCGCCCGCGCGGATGGGATCGCCTTTCATGATCGGATCGAGAGCCTGAAAGAGCGCCTCTGAATCGCCTCCATAAAAAACGATGGCCGTATTCTCTGGAATCGTCAGCCATGCGCTGAAATAGCCGAGTTTTTTCGCGTCCACCGCCTCCGATAACTTCAATGCCAGCGCGTTTGTTTTCCTTCGCCAATCCGAGATGCCCAAACGCCGCACTTACAGATGAACTCAATGGGTGTGCGGCTCCATCATGGGTCCAGCTCCCCCTTGGCAGAAGTCTCAATAACCCGTGCAATCTCCTCCACGGCCAAGGTCACGGCGCCGTCATAGTCGTTGGCCCGAAGCCGAGGAATCATCTCCCGCCCGATCGCGTCCGCCTTGGAATCGGTCAGGACCCCTTCCAGTCCTTTGCCCACAGCGATCCTCCACTTGCGGTCATCCATCGCCAGCAGCAATGTTACTCCGCGGTTTGAGCCCTTTCTGCCAACTCCCCACGTGTTCGCCAACTCCCTGGTATAGTCCGCCATGTCCGCCCCATTCAGAGTGCGAATAGTGACCACCGCAACCTGTGTATTGGCCTTCGAGCGATCAAGCTGGCTGCAAATGCGATCGACTCGCAGAACTGCGTCAGGCGAAAGCACATGAGCAAAGTCACTGACGTAATCGGAAGGTTTAGGCAGTTCCTCCACCGGAACCTGCGCCGCCAAAGCCGTGCTCCAATGCGAACCGGCTTGAAACGACGAAGCGCCGCCAAGCGCCAGCACCACAACGGCGATGCTGAGCGCGATTCCAGCTCTCAGCTTCGCGCGTGTGTCAAACAGGACGTTGAAACCATCCCTGATGTTTATCGCCATGAGCCAATGATAACAATCGCGAAGCACAACTCCGCCGCCCCATCCAAGTTCAGCGTGGCTGGTCGCCCTGGACCGAACCCCTGCAAACCCTCCCGTGGGCGGCTCACTCCACCGCAAATCGGATCCTGTCCGGGATGGCGGTCATCCGCCCGTGATCGTATCGAGAACCTCTTTCTCGGACAAACGCGAAGGCCGTTTCGTTGCCAGGCGCCTTGCCATAATCGCACCGGCGCAGCCGGCCTTGAAGAAGTCCTTGCCGCTTAGAGCGCCCCCGCCAATCGGAACTTGCGGCCCGCAGGCGTCTACGACGAGCTTCTTGCCGGAAAGGCTGTTTTCGCCCACCGGCCCTCCGGCCTTGAAGTCGCCGGCGCCGCTCAGCAGCAGGCATGAAGCTTGAAGCCCTGTGTGTATTGCCGGCCAGTCCATGCTTGCGACTCACCCTGAAACTCGACCCGCTCGCAGCGCTTCGCCGAGCACAGGGTCGAGAACGCGCCCTAAGCTGTTGAAAATACACGTCAACTGCTGAGCCGGATTCTCTTGAACTTTCGCGGGCCGAAGGCCCTGGATGACAGTGTAGAATGCAATGCCATGACAATCTCCGGACAGAAAGCCACAACCCGCCGCCAATTCGTATTTCGATCCGCGCTTTTGACCGGCGGCGTCTCCTTCGGCCTGAATTCCGCCGCCGGCAACCTGGTCGCCGAAAACGAAAGCGCATTCTCCGCATACCAGCAGCGCCGGCGCGCCGATCTCTGGGGCCTCCTCGGCGATCTGCCCTGGCAGCATGAACCCACGCCGCCCAAACTGGTGCGCACGGAAGATCACGACCGTTACACCCTCGAACGGCTTGTCCTCGACCTGAACGGGATCGAACCGGTTCCGGCTCTCCTGTTGATTCCCAAGGGGCTGGAGCGCCCCGCGCCCGGCCTTCTCTTCATTCACTGGCACGCGGGAATGTACGGCCTGGGCAAGGAACAACTGCTGGAAGGAACGAGCGTTCAACCCGCCTATGCTCCCGTCCTGGCTGAAATGGGAGTGGTTACGCTGGCCATCGACAGTTGGTGTTTTGGTGAGCGCCAGCACGACACCAACGGCCACCGCGGAGAGGAAGACGCCTTCAAGCTCATGCTCTGGCGCGGCCAGGTGCTCTGGGGCATGATGATGTTCGACGAATTCCGGGCCCTCTCTTACCTCGCAACCCGCCCGGAAGTGGATGCGCAAAGGCTCGGCGCGACCGGTATGTCGATGGGATCCACCAAGACATGGTGGCTCGCCGCGCTCGATCCCCGTGTCCGATTGGCCATCGACCTTTGTTGCCTCACCGATTTCGATTCGCTCATCGCCGCGCACGGACTCAGCGGTCACAGCATTTTCTATTACGTTCCATCGTTGCTGAAGGAATTCGACACCACCGCGATCAACGAGTTGATCGTCCCGCGGCCTCATCTCAGCGTCAACGGTCGCAAGGATCCCCTCACGCCGCCCGCCGGGGTCGAAAAGATTCGCGAAAACCTATTGCCGCTTTATCGGCAACACGGACGCCAGGAGGATTGCCGCATCGAGCTCTTCGATTGCGCCCATGAGGAAACCCCCGAAATGCGCAGCTTGGTCATCGACTGGATGCGGAGATATCTGAGCAGCGTTCCTGGGGAGGCCGCATGACGTATGCCGCGCGGACGCGGCTCGACCTCGCGGCCGATATGGCCAGCGCTGCCATACAGACGATTCTCAGTGGCATCGCTTGAAGACTGTGTTTTGGGTTTCAGTGGTTCTTACAGAAGACTCGGATCAAGATGCAAATGGAATCTCCGTCCTCACCCTCTTGACTGCCGGGTTATTGCGGCGCAGTCGCTATCTCTTCCAACACGTTCCGCATTGCCGCAAGCAACGACTCGATGTCGGCGGGCGACAGCCGGCCGATCGTTCCGATGCGGAAGCAGGGCTCAGCGGTAAGCTTGCCGGGGTAGATGACGAATCCGAGCTGGCTCAGCTTCTCATAAAGCTCCTCGAAGCTGAAGCGCCGGTTTTGCGGATAGCGGAAGGTAGTGATGATGGGGCTTTGGTCCTGAGGCGAAAGATAGGCCTCGATGCCCAGTTCCGCCATGCCGCGCATCAGCGCCTTGTGATTCGCCCTATAGCGCTCCGAGCGCCCGGCCGGACCGCCTTCGGCCTCCAGTTCAAGCAGGGCTTGACGGAAGGCCAGCAGCACGTGCGTCGGCGGCGTGAAGCGGAACTGACCGTCGGACTCCAACCCGGCCCACTGTGCGTATAAATCGAGGCTCAGTGTGCGCGCCTGGCCTTTGGCTTCGAGCAGGCGGCTGCGCCGCGCCAGTACGAAGCCAAAGCCCGGAACGCCTTCGATGCACTTGTTCGCCGAGGAGATCAGAAAGTCGATGCGCGCCGCAGCCAGACTGACGGCAATCGCGCCAAAGCTGCTCATGGCATCGACGATGTACACAGCGCCAGCGCGCTCCACGATTTCGCCTATCTCTTCGATGGGGTTGACAATGCCGGTGGTGGTTTCGCAATGGATCACCGCTACGTGGGTGACGGCGCGCGACGCCGCCAAGCGCTCCGCCACGGCTTTGGGCGATATCG
>Ga0326728_10022161_pt1 | contig 11835 bp, 5 predicted proteins | sample MB3enrmetagenome_FD_207602 | JGI IMG/M metagenome (GOLD analysis project Ga0326728, IMG submission 207602) | Lab enriched peat soil microbial communities from McLean, Ithaca, NY, United States - MB31MN | ecosystem: Environmental > Terrestrial > Soil > Wetlands > Peat | place: USA: New York... | reverse complement strand
CTCATGGGCTCGAACATGCAGCGCCAGGCCGTGCCGACGCTGCGCTCGCAGACCCCGCTGGTGGGCACGGGCATGGAGCGTCCGGTCGCCATCGATTCGGGGGTGGCCGTGGTGGCACGCCGCGGTGGTGCGATCGACTCGGTCGACGCCTCGCGCATCGTCGTGCGTGTGCACGACGCCGAGACCAGCGCAGGCGAGCCTGGTGTCGACATCTACAACCTGACGAAGTACACGCGCTCGAACCAGAACACCTGCATCAATCAGCGTCCGCTGGTGAATGCGGGCGACATCATCGCCCGCGGCGATGTCCTGGCCGATGGTCCCTCGACCGATCTGGGCGAGCTCGCGCTCGGCCAGAACATGCTGGTCGCCTTCATGCCCTGGAACGGCTACAACTTCGAGGATTCGATCCTGATCTCGGAGCGTGTCGTGCAGGAGGATCGTTTCACGACGATCCATATCGAGGAGCTGACCTGCGTCGCGCGCGACACCAAGCTGGGGCCCGAGGAGATCTCGGCGGACATCCCGAACGTCGGAGACGCGGCGCTCGCCAAGCTCGATGAAGCCGGCATCGCCTTCATCGGCGCCGAGGTACGCGCCGGCGACATCCTCGTCGGCAAGGTCACGCCCAAGGGCGAGACGCAGCTCACCCCCGAGGAGAAGCTGCTGCGGGCAATCTTTGGCGAGAAGGCCTCGGACGTGAAGGACACGTCCCTGCGCGTGCCGCCCGGCATGGATGGAACCGTCATCGACGTACGCGTGTTCACGCGCGATGGCATCGAAAAGGACTCCCGGGCGCAATCCATCGAGAAGGCCGAAATCGAGCGTGTGCGCAAGGATCTGCAGGATCAGCGCCGCATCCTCGAGGAGGACCTGTATTCCCGCGTGCGCGGCATGCTGCTGAACCATACGGCGACGGCCGGCCCCAAGCGGCCCAAGGGCGGAATCCGTATTACGGCTGAGTATCTCGATACGCTGCCGCGGGAGGAGTGGTTCCAGATCCGGGTCGATGACGAGGAGGCCAACAGCCAGCTCGAGGCCGCGGCCGAGCGCATCCAGTCGCAGCACAAGGCCTTCGACAAGCGCCTCGAGGAAAAGCGCGCCAAGATCACCGCCGGCGACGATCTGGCTCCCGGCGTGCTCAAGATGGTGAAGGTGTACCTGGCCGTCAAGCGCCGCGTTCAGCCGGGCGACAAGATGGCCGGACGCCATGGCAACAAGGGCGTGATCTCCACCATCGTGCCGGTCGAGGACATGCCATTCCTCGAGGACGGTACCCCCGTGGATATCGTGCTCAACCCGCTGGGCGTTCCTTCGCGCATGAACGTGGGGCAGGTGCTCGAGACGCATCTGGGCTGGGCTGCGAAGGGGCTCGGCCTGAAGATCGGGCGGATGCTCGAGCGACAGGCGCAGGCCGCGGAGCTGCGCGGGTTTCTCGAGAAGATCTACAACGCCACGAGCGGTCAGAGCGAGCGCTTCAATGAGCTCGACGACCGCGAAGTGCAGGAGCTGGCGCGCAATCTGAAGGAGGGCGTGCCGATGGCGACGCCGGTGTTCGATGGCGCGAGCGAGGCCGACATCAAGGGGCTGCTCGAGCTGGCGGAGGTGCCGCTGTCGGGCCAGACCTGGCTCTTCGACGGCCGGACCGGCGAACGCTTCGACCGGCAGGTGACCGTGGGCTACATGTACATGCTCAAGCTCAACCACCTGGTGGACGACAAGATGCATGCGCGTTCCACCGGCCCCTACAGCCTGGTCACCCAGCAGCCGCTGGGAGGCAAGGCGCAGTTCGGCGGTCAGCGCTTCGGCGAAATGGAAGTCTGGGCCCTCGAAGCCTACGGCGCGGCCTACACGCTGCAGGAGATGCTCACGGTCAAGTCGGACGACACGATCGGTCGCACCGCCATGTACAAGAGCATCGTCGACGGCAATCACGAGATGAAGGCGGGCATGCCCGAGTCCTTCAACGTGCTGGTCAAGGAAATCCGGTCGCTCGGCATCAACGTCGAGCTCGAGCAGGATTGAGGGCGTGAGCCCGAGGTAATGCAATGAAAGATCTACTCAAGCTATTCAAGCAGCAGGCGCCGGTGGAGCATTTCGACTCCATCAAGATCGGCCTTGCATCGCCGGAGATGGTGCGTGCCTGGTCCTACGGCGAGGTGCGCAAGCCCGAGACGATCAACTACCGGACCTTCAAGCCGGAACGCGACGGACTGTTCTGCGCCAAGATCTTCGGGCCGGTCAAGGACTACGAGTGCCTGTGCGGCAAGTACAAGCGCCTCAAGCACCGCGGCGTGGTCTGCGAGAAGTGCGGCGTGGAAGTCACCCAGTCCAAGGTGCGACGCGAACGCATGGGCCACATCGAGCTCGCGAGCCCGGTGGCGCACATCTGGTTCCTCAAGTCCCTGCCCTCGCGCATCGGCCTGATGCTCGACATGACGCTGCGCGAGATCGAGCGCGTGCTGTACTTCGAGGCCTTCGTGGTCATCGATCCAGGCATGACCCCGATGCAGCGCGGCCAGCTGCTGACGGATGAAATGTACCTCGAGGCCATCGAGGAGCACGGCGATGAATTCGATGCCCGCATGGGCGCCGAGGCCGTGTTCGAGCTGCTGCGCACGATGGACCTCAAGCAGGAAGTCGTGAAGATCCGCGAGGACATGGCGGCCACCACCTCGGAGACCAAGCTCAAGCGCCTGTCCAAGCGGCTGAAGCTGTGCGAGTCGTTCATCGAATCGGGCAACAAGCCCGAGTGGATGGTCATGACCGTGCTGCCGGTACTGCCGCCCGACCTGCGGCCGCTGGTGCCGCTCGACGGCGGCCGCTTCGCGACCTCCGACCTCAACGACCTCTATCGTCGCGTCATCAACCGCAACAACCGCCTGCGCCGGCTGCTCGAGCTGTCCGCGCCGGACATCATCGTGCGCAACGAGAAGCGCATGCTGCAGGAGGCCGTGGACGCGCTGCTCGACAACGGCCGCCGCGGACGTGCGATCACCGGTACCAACCGGCGCCCGCTCAAGTCGCTGGCCGACATGATCAAGGGCAAGCAGGGGCGTTTCCGCCAGAACCTGCTCGGCAAGCGTGTCGATTACTCCGGCCGTTCGGTCATCGTCGTCGGCCCCACGCTGCGTCTGCACCAGTGCGGTCTGCCGAAGAAGATGGCGCTGGAGCTGTTCAAGCCGTTCATATTCCACAAGCTGCAGCTGCGTGGAGAAGCCTCGACCATCAAGGCTGCCAAGCGCCTGGTCGAGCGCGAGGGTCCCGAGGTCTGGGACATTCTCGAGGAGGTCATCCGCGAGCACCCCGTGCTGCTCAATCGTGCGCCGACACTGCATCGCCTGGGGATCCAGGCATTCGAGCCGGTGCTCATCGAAGGCAAGGCCATCCAGCTCCATCCGCTGGTCTGCACCGCCTTCAATGCCGACTTCGACGGCGACCAGATGGCCGTGCACGTGCCGCTTTCGCTCGAAGCGCAGCTCGAGGCCCGCGCGTTGATGATGTCCTCGAACAACATCCTCTCGCCGGCCAACGGTGATCCGATCATCGTGCCGTCGCAGGACGTCGTGCTGGGTCTGTACTACCTGACGCGTGAGCGTGTAGGTGCCACTGGCGAGGGCATGTTCTTCTCCGACGTCCAGGAGGCGCATCGCGCCTACGAGAGCCGGACCGTCGATCTTCAGGCGAAGGTCAAGGTGCGCCTGCGCGAGTACGTGCGCGAGGAAGGTGAGCTCGTGCCGCGCCGGCGGCTGATCGCCACCACTGTGGGACGCGCGCTGCTGTCGGAGATCCTGCCGCGCGGCCTGTCCTTCGACATCATCAACCAGGACATGACGAAGAAGGCCATTTCCGCCTGCATCAATGCCTGCTACCGCGCGCTCGGCCTGAAGGAAACCGTGGTCTTCGCCGACCAGCTCATGTACACGGGATTCCACTATGCGACCCGCGCTGCGGTCTCCTTCGGCATCGACGACATCGTCATACCGGAGCAGAAGACTCGACTGGTTGCCGCGGCCGACCGCGAGGTCAAGGAAATCCAGGACCAGTACGCCTCCGGTCTGGTCACCAACGGCGAGCGCTACAACAAGGTCGTGGACATCTGGTCGCGCGCCAACGATCAGGTGGCCAAGGCCATGATGGAGAAGCTCGGAACCGAGGAGGCGACCGACAGCCGCGGCACCAGGCAGCGGCAGAAGTCATTCAACTCGATCTTCATGATGGCCGACTCGGGCGCGCGCGGCTCTGCGGCGCAGATCCGCCAGCTCGCGGGCATGCGCGGCCTGATGGCCAAGCCCGACGGATCGATCATCGAAACGCCGATCACCGCCAACTTCCGCGAGGGTCTGAACGTTCTCCAGTACTTCATCTCCACGCACGGTGCCCGCAAGGGTCTGGCCGACACGGCGTTGAAGACCGCCAACTCGGGCTATCTGACGCGCCGCCTCGTGGACGTTGCGCAGGACCTCGTGGTGACGGAGGAGGACTGCGGAACGGTCAACGGGCTCGTCATGGCGCCGCTGGTCGAGGGCGGTGACGTCGTCGAGGGCCTCGGCGAGCGGGTGCTCGGCCGCGTGACCGCGACCGACGTCATCAAGCCGGGCAAGGAAGAGGTGCTGGTCCCCGCGGGCGAGCTGCTCGATGAAGGCCTCGTGCGCCTGCTCGAGCAGGAGGGCGTGGACCAGATCGACGTGCGCTCCCCGATCACCTGTCAGACACGCTATGGCGTGTGCAGCAAGTGCTACGGACGCGACCTGGCACGCGGCCGGCTCATCAACATTGGCGAGGCAGTCGGCGTCATTGCCGCGCAGTCGATCGGCGAGCCGGGCACGCAGCTGACGATGCGTACCTTCCACATCGGCGGCGCAGCCTCGCGGGCCGCGGCGGCCAGCAGCGTCGAGATTCGCAACAAGGGCACGCTGCGATTCCATCACATCAAGACCGTCGAGCACGAGAAGGGCCATCTGGTGGCCGTGTCGCGCTCGGGCGAGATCGGCGTGGTGGACGAGTTTGGTCGCGAGCGCGAGCGCTACAAGATTCCGTACGGCGCCACCATCTCCGCGAAGGAGGGTGCGCTCGTGGCGGGCGGCCAGGTGGTCGCCACATGGGATCCGCACACGCACCCGGTCGTCACCGAAGTGGCCGGCTTCATGAAGTTCCAGGACTTCGTGGACGGCCTCACCGTGGCTACCCAGGTCGATGAAGTGACCGGCCTGTCTTCGACGGTTGTCATGGACGCCAAGCAGCGCGGTGGCAAGGATCTGAAGCCGACCATCAAGCTGCTGAACGCCAAGGGCAAGGAAGTTACATTCGCCAACACCGCGATTCCGGCGGTTTACACACTGCCGGCTGGCGCGCTGGTCAACCTCGAGGACGGCGCCAAGGTCTCGATCGGTGACATCATTGCGCGCATCCCGCAGGAATCCTCCAAGACCCGCGACATCACGGGCGGTCTGCCGCGCGTGGCGGACCTGTTCGAGGCGCGCAAGCCCAAGGATCCGGCGATTCTCGCCGAGAAGAGTGGCACCGTGAGCTTCGGCAAGGAAACCAAGGGCAAGCGCCGGCTCGTCATCACGAGCGACGACGGCGAGAAGTACGAGGAGCTGATCCCGAAATGGCGTCAGCTCAACGTCTTCGAGGGCGAAACCGTCGAACGTGGCGAGGTGATCGCCGATGGCGAGCCCAATCCGCACGACATCCTGCGCCTGCAGGGCGTCACGGCGCTGGCGAACTACCTCGTGCGCGAGATCCAGGACGTGTACCGACTGCAGGGCGTCAAGATCAACGACAAGCACATCGAGGTCATCATCCGTCAGATGCTGCGCAAGACCGAGGTTGCCTCGAGCGGGGAGACTTCGCTGCTGCGCGGTGAGCAGCTGGACCGCTCGCGTGCGCTCGACATCAACGACAAGGTGGAGACGGACGGCAAGCAGGCTGCGCGACTGCAGCCGGTGCTGCTCGGGATCACCAAGGCCTCGCTGGCCACGGAATCCTTCATCTCGGCAGCGTCGTTCCAGGAGACCACCCGCGTGCTCACGGAAGCCGCGGTGCGCGGACTCAAGGACGATCTGCGGGGCCTGAAGGAAAATGTGATCGTGGGTCGCCTGATCCCTGCAGGCACGGGATTTGCGGCTCATGCGCACCGGCGCCGCAAGGTCGATGAGACCGGACGCCGGAGCTTCATGGACGTCGGCGGTGCAGTCGGCGACGTGGACGATACGGCGGTCTCCGAGGAGGAGAGCGCGGCAGGCTGATCTTCAGCGGCCCGGAAAATCAACCCCGGCGCGCTCGGAACACCCGGTTCCGGAGCGCCGGGCGTCCGCTCGCTCGGGGATTCCAGCCGGCGCGTCACAAGGACGTCATTCGTCACACCTAGAATGATTGCCCTGTTAGCCGGTGGGCCCGCGCGATGGGGAAGCATTCAAAAAACCACCTGACGCTGCTGTCGATTGCCCTGCGCTCAGTTCTGTCCGTTGCCGCGGCCGTACCGGTGGGTGCCTCGGAGTCAACGGCAGCCGTTGGCCCTGCGACGGCTGCTCAGCCCACGCATCCCCTCGTGACAATGTCACAGTCCGAGCAGGATCAAGCGCTCTATGCGCTGGGCGTGCTCATCAGCCACAACCTGGATGAGTTCGATCTGTCGAGCACGGATTTCGACCAGGTGAAGGCGGGACTGATCGACGGCTTCAATCACCGCGCCACACAGGTCGATCTGGTACGCGATGGCCCGAAGGTCCAGGGGTTGCGAAGGGAACGTCTGGCGCGCTTGAAAATCAAGCGGGAACAGGCCGGGCGCGCATTTCTGGATCGAGCCGCCGCGCTCGCGGGGGCGCGACGCTCGGCAACGGGCCTGGTCTACATCCCGATTCGGGAGGGTTCCGGTTCCAGCCCGGGTCCCAACGATCAGGTCAGGGTGAACTACGAAGGCCGACTCATCGACGGGACGGTGTTCGACGGCTCGCGCGAACAGGGGGGACCATCGACTTTCAATCTGCGCAGCGTGATTTCCTGCTGGTCGGAGGCCCTGCCGCTGATGAGGGTGGGTGGAAAGGGCCGAATTGTCTGTCCGGCCGCGCTCGCTTATGGGGCGCAGGGCGAGCAGCCGAAGGTCGGACCGGATGCGACGCTCGATTTTGAAGTGGAGCTGCTCGATGTGACCCCTGGCGCAGGGGTGGGCTCGCCCGGTGGCAGTGCCGCAGGGGCACCGTGAGGGCGGCGGATGGCTGCGGGGCACTCGAAAAGGACGGGATGGAGGCGCCTGGCGCTGGCGATCCTGGGTAGTGTCTTCTGTACCGTCAGCTCGCATGCACTGGCGGTCGAGGCGGCAGCGGGCGCGCCAGCGGGCGATCCGCCGCCGGATCTACTCTCCCGACTCGGACGAGTGATCTTCTTCGATGCCAGTCTGTCCGCCTCCGGCAAGCTCGCCTGCGCTACCTGCCATGATCCGCGCTACGCGTATGGGCCACCGCCCGGCAAAGCCATTGCAATGGGCGGCAAGGACATGCAGCAGCCCGGTACACGCGCAGTGCCGTCGCTCCGTTATTTACATGCGGCACCGCACTTTCGCGAGCAGTCCAAGTTCCTTGACGGCGATGTCGGCCCCGTCGGCGGGTTCACCTGGGATGGAAGGGCGGAGAGCCTTGCAGCGCAGGCGCGGATTCCGCTGTTCGCCGCCAACGAGATGGCGAATACCAGCGACATGGAGCTGGCGGCTAAGCTGCGGCGCGCTCCCTACGCGGCGCTGTTTCGGAAGGCATTTGGCGAGCATATCTTCAATGACGCGAACCGTGCGGTGGCCGCCGCTACGAGCGCGCTGCAGGCGTTTCAGCAGGAGCCCCGGGATTTCTTTCCTTACAGCAGCCGCTACGATGCCTTCCTCAGGGGCGATATTGAGCTCACCGATCAGGAGGCGCGAGGCGCCGACATTTTCAAGGACCCGCACAAGGGCAATTGCGCCAGCTGCCATCTCGGTACCCGGCGAGACGGGCAGCCGCCGCCTTTTACGGACTTCGATTTCGTAAACGTCGGCGTGCCTCGTAACCCGCGCATCGCGGCGAATAAGGATCCGAAGTACTTCGATCTGGGGTTGTGCGGCCGCGAGGATCTGGCAAACAAGCGCAATCTGTGCGGGTACTTCCGATCTCCGACCGTGCGCAACGTCGCGCTGCGCGATGCTTTCTTCCACAACGGCGTATACACCTCGCTGCGCGAGGTCATCAATTTCTACAACGAGCGCGACCTGTATCCCGAAAAGTACTATCCGCGCAATCCGGATGGCACCCTGCGTCGCTTCGACGACCTGCCGCCTGGAATCGCCGACAACATCGACCACGATCCGCCGCTCGACCGCGAACCGGGGGCGCAGCCGGCTCTGTCCGAAGCCGATATCAACGACCTGCTGGCCTTCCTCAACACCCTGACGGACGATGATGTGAAGCCAGGTGACACCCAGCCATGATGGGCGCGCGGGCCCGCCGTACCATGAGGAGTGCACTGCTCGCGGCGTGTGGCATCGCCTCGATGGCGCAGGGCGGCGCGCTGGATTGGAATCGGCCTTGGCGAGAGCCCCTCGACCCCGCCGCCGCCGAGAAGCAGAGCGATGAATACGCCTGGGCGCTGTTCGTCGCGCTGAACTGGCCTGCGAGCACAGCCAGCGGGGCGGCGTTGCCGCAGACCCCTTTTGGTTCGGACAATCCGGTCGTCTGGGAGACCTGGATCGGCACCCCCGCGGTGTATCGGTCCGGCGGCCACGACCCGGGCCCCTGGCGAGCAGGCGATGCGCAGCTGCATTCGAAGGAGCGACAGTTCGAGGACAATTCGTTGCGCGATCTGCCCAATCTGCGGCACATCGTGAACGGCGTCATGGTGCCGGTACTCGATCCGCTGGCGAGCGCGCGGCGTCTGACCGAGATTCGAATGAATCACCGGGCGTTCGATTACGTGCGGTCCAGGCAACTCTATAACATCGACGGTCAGCTCCGTTCCTTCAAATCCGGCAATCCGGTGAGTTTTCCGTATGGGGCGCGTGAAGTGAAGGCGAAGTGGCGGCCTATCACGGAGGCAGAGCGTCCTCGTTATCACACGATGAGCCTGCATAACGCCGACGGCAGCACGCAGCTGTATGGCCTCACCGCGCTCCATATTGCATCGAAGGATCTGCCCCACTGGTTCTGGGCGACGTTCGAGCACGTCGACAATCCAAGCCTGCCCGATAATGAGGGCTGGCAATTGCCCTCGCGGGACCAGTTTGCATGTCGCGAGACCCAGGCCGACTGCAACCAGGCCCCGACCGGCATCGGACTCGAGGGCACTGCGTGGCAGTACTACCGCCTGCGCGGCACACTCACGAGCTATACGGACGCGCAGGGGGCTCCCAGGCGCCTGGCGAACTCCGAGCTCGAGGCGGGTATGCAGACCTCTTCCTCCTGCATGACCTGTCATTCGCGAGCGACGATAGCCGAGGTGGACGGCAGTCCCGTGCGCCTGCCTATCTTTGACAGGACCGGAAGCAGCCCGGATGATCAAACTGCGCGGCGCGGCTTCCTCGGCGAGCCCACTTGGTTCGTGGCGGGAAGCGTCTCGCACCCGCCCGCTTTCCAATCACTCGATTTCGTCTGGTCGCTGTCGCTGGCACAGCGTTTTGTGCCATGAGGGAATGACGATGCGTTTACTGATGCTATTCGCCGTGCTGGCAGTGCACATTGATGGGGCGCAGGCGGACGATGAGACGATGAGTGCGCCTGTCACCGCCAAGTCCGCCTCCGCAGGCGCCCCTCAGCCGACACCCGCGCCGATGCAACCATCGCCGGTCATCGTGCCTTTGCCCGCGCTGTCCCCAAGGCCCGCGCGCGCGCCTGCCATTCCCCCCATCGTTACGGCCCGGCAGTCCGCTGCCGCGGCGCAAAAAACTGAAGACAGCAGCGCCCTGTTCTCGGCCGAAGCGAAATGGGACCTCGCGGGCTATAACAACGATGAGGTGATCTACACGATCTCCATCACCAGTCGCGATCCACGAATTCTGCGGTGCACGACCGAATTGCAGGGGGCCTACTACGAGAACGGCGAGAAGCACACCGTGAGCGACCGGCAGATCACCACTGTGTTCCCCGGACAGCCAACCACTGCGGGCAATTGGCAGGGCATGGACAAGCAGACCGGCGCCACCTACTCCGTGAAGTGCCATCCGGTCTGAAGCGCGTGGAGGATCGAGCGGATAAAAATATTTCACATAGCTGCAACAGACAGGCGATGTGGGCCGAGCACGATGCCCGAAAGAGTTATTGATCCTGCCAATCAAGGGGAGCCTCGCATGATCAAATCCTGTGGTGACTGCGGATTCGGTCGCCGACGCGCTCACTATTCGGCCCTCGTCGCCATCGGTTTGTTAGGAACCCTCGGCGCCCTGCGGACGGTGCACGCCCAGAGCCTCGACCCGGTAGTCTTCAGCTTTGCGACGGTGGGGGATAATCGCCAGGACCCGAAGAAACCCGATCCGACCACATTTGTCGAAAACCAGAACCCGACCACGGCGGGCGGCATCTACAATCAGTCCGGTATGGTCATACCGCAGGACCAGTACTTCCTGCAAAACTCTGCCGCCTGGGCGCAGATTCAGGCGGGCATCGCCGCCGAGGGCGCGCAGCTGCTCCTGTTCAATGGCGACGAGATCTATGGTTACGGTCGGCCGATCCTCCCGTCCACCGGCTGGACGGGAAATCCGTCGAGTTGGAAGACACCGATTACCGCCAACGTCCTGAATTCCCTCAACACGACCTACAATACGGGCGCATCGTGGTATCCGGACGCTTTTTTTGAGTATCTGCAGTACGCATATTGGCGCGGTACGGTCTCGACGCTGTTCAGCTCCGGCACCTACGTCATTCCGGTCGCGGGCAACCATGAGACCCAGTGCAGTGCCACCAATACTCCCTGGAGCTCGACCAGCCCGAATCCGAACTGCAACGCGAACAACACTCTCCCCGGCGGCAACAATGGCGCCAAGCAGGCCTATGTCGAGAATGAGGCGGCGTTTCGCGCCAATATGGGCGACCTCATTCAGGACTTGACCCAGAATCTGCGGTTCTCGAACGTGTCCGGCGTATTTGCTACCAATGTCGTAGGAACCTCGCCCGCCACGGCCGTACCGGCATCGTCGACAGCGAACCCCATTTATTGCCCGCTGGGTGTCACGAGCACCGCTAGCAGCCCCTGCATCTACAGTGGCGGAACGCCTGCCAATAACGGCAACCTTCTCGGCGCGCAGACGGACCTTGACTATTCCTTTGATATCCCGATTCCGAATTCGCCGATTCTGCTGCATTTTGCGGTCATCAACACGGACCCGGCCGGCGCTGATGCGACGGCACCGTCGGACTGGCTCGCCGGCGATTTCGCGGCAGCGGCGGCTCGGGCAGCCGCGGGTGGCAATACGATCAAGTACTTCGTTTTTGGTCACAAGCCTGCGTTCACGTACAACTATGAGGCGGCCCAGGTGGCCGCAAATCCCACTCTTTACTCCAACACTGCCGCAGGCGGACTTGACGCCAACTCCAGCACCAGTCCGAACTATCAGCAACTGTTCTGGCATGTGATCGCGCAGTACAACGCCACCTATTTCTGCGGCCACGAACACATTCCTAACGTACAGAAGTTCGCCGATCCCACACCGAACACCACGGTCACCAATACACCCTATCAGGTCATCGTGGGATCGGGCGGATCGCCTTTTGACGACACCATGGACGGTACCGCGCCGAACGCCGCCGAGCCGACGCCGTTAACGCAGCCGACGGATCGCTATTACGCGTGGGCGCTGGTACAGGTTCATCAGAGCGGTGC
>Ga0326728_10022160_pt1 | contig 11835 bp, 13 predicted proteins | sample MB3enrmetagenome_FD_207602 | JGI IMG/M metagenome (GOLD analysis project Ga0326728, IMG submission 207602) | Lab enriched peat soil microbial communities from McLean, Ithaca, NY, United States - MB31MN | ecosystem: Environmental > Terrestrial > Soil > Wetlands > Peat | place: USA: New York... | reverse complement strand
GCAATCAATCCACTTCTTCCCCGGTCCCCCACGAAAAAACCTAAAATCGCCGTCCCCGTGACGAACTTGGGCTAGCGTGCAGGGGTGTGAGGGGACGACCTGTGGCAGACACGGGTTCAGCAAAGAGAATGCGTCCTGCCTGTCGATAGGCCGCTGACTGCGGCAACACGTCCTCTATCTCATCCAGGGGCAGTCCACGGTAGACCATTTGAACTGGACCGCTTTCCGGCACGCTATAACGCGCGTCGGGCTCATGGGGGGGGACCGGGACTTGGGAGGGATTCCTTGCCAGACTGGCGTAATAAAGCCGTGCTCGGGTGATATCGCTGTCCGTAAGACGTTCTTTCTCACGTCGGCTTCGACGTGCTCCGATGACAACCACCTGCTTATAGCGCACACACTCGGGTGCCTCCAGCCGGTAAACCCGCACGTCACGGAAATGAGTAGAAAGAATCTGACTACATTCGGACAGCCGGTCGCCAGGGATGACAAGCACCAGAACACCACCGGGTTTCAGCCAGCGATACGTGCGGCTCAGGAACAATTGCTCGGTGCGGCGACTGTCAGCCGGTCCCAGGGTCCAATCATAGGGTGGATTCAAATAGAGGAGACCAAAGCACTCGACCGGGCACTGCACCTCCAGCGTATTTCCCTGGACGATGTTGGAAATCCGCTGCCTGGCTTGCTCAGCACGGTAGGCATCAAGCTCGATGCCGTTGCGCAACACCTCAGCACCACTGGTGATCGCTTCGAACGCCACGCCGTCACCAACGCAGGGGTCGATTGCGGATGACTGTGCATCGGGAAACTGGAGAATGCTGCTAATCCGCTGGGCTTCGGACAATGGCAGGGGGTAGAAGCCGAGTCGACTTTTGCCTTGAAAGCGCAAAGGTGGGCTCCTTTCTCTGAGATGCCACCTAAAGTGGCCGCATTTTTACGTTGTCTAACCTGAGCACTTTTGAACAGACGGGACATACTCCAGGTGTTAAGTTATCTCCAATAAAAGAGCGGAGTCACCCGAGTCGTGCAAATAGAACCTCTAATTATTAGACTTCGGATGAATCTTCGCAATCCATCTGTAAACCTACAAGCCCTGAAAAATACCGTTACCAGGGCCAAATTGGCACTCCGGCATTCGGTCGGAGTGCCCCCCTCCTATGGGCTTTTCAGAGGGCGGCTCGCAGCCTTGAACTTGTCTGCTATCGGAGAAGTCCCCTACCCTCCTCAACTGGGACGAGCAATTCAGAATGAATAGGTGTGCTGTTTTGAACAGACAGGCAGAATCCGATTTGCTAGGGTATGGTTCTTCTAAGCTCATTGTTCCAGCGCAACGGCCGCTGAGCCGGAAGGAAATGCTATGCCATTGAAAGAAGCCAAGGCGATGATGCAGCCGACGTCCGTTTTGGTCCAGTTCCTTCTCCCATGCCCAATTTCACACCTCCTGTGCCCGCTGAAAAGGACCTTCCCACCCTGTTGATGCAAAGACGAAGCCGTTAAGGCAAGAAAGGAGGAATCCGATGATACCTGGTATTGACAAGCCACATCTCCCTTCAACCCAGCATTGCCTTCCTCGGGGAAGAGTCCTGCTGGTTGATGAGGATGAGAAAGATTTGAAGTATTTCACGACGCTGTTGGGGCGCATGGGTTACTCAGTCCGAGCTTTTACGAATTACCAAGAGTCGGAAGGGTACCTAGAACACGAGCACTTCGACTTCGTCATCGTAAGCCAAGGTAGTCCAGCTTTTGAAACGCGGCCCCTCTTGGAGCTTACGTTGGAACGCAACCGGCACACACCGGTGGTAGTCCTGACACGTTGCCTGGAAATGAACTGCTATCTCGAGGCCATGCAACTTGGTGCCGCGGATTATCTCGAAAAACCCGTGGCGCCGGCGGAGTTCGAACGTGTGGTCGCGACGCATTGCCAGCCAAGCCGGAGAGAAATCTCGGCCTCCCCATCTTGAAAATTGGACGCGTGGCGGAGCTGATCTCGCGCCGGCCATTGGCGGCGCCTCGAAGTCGAAGCATGGAAGGGAGCGCGTGGTACATAGAGACGGTCAGGTGTATAATATTGACCAGCCAAGAATCATACCGTAAAGTCTGGCTTAACTGTCTGTCTAGGTCAGGCTAGGGGGTCAACCCCGAAAGGAGGTTGTTATGACCCCACAGAAGAGCCCGCCTAAGGTTGTCAGGACCAATGGCAAAGGCAAGCCTCCACTTGCTATAGCAAAGGGGAGTACTCAGCCCGTCGATTGGGCAGCATTCCTCGGAGGAATCTCCCGCGGGAAAACCGTTCTCGAATACGGCGCGAATCGCACCATCTTCGCGCAGGGAGACCCTGCGGATTCCGTGTGGTATCTCCAACATGGGGAGGTCAAACTCGCGGTGACCTCCCAACAAGGCAAGGAAGCGATTGTCAGCGTTCTGAGCGACAATGAGTTTTTCGGTGAGGGATGCCTGGCCGGCCAGGCGTTGCGCATCTCCACGGCGAGCGCGGTGACGGATTGCACTCTTTACCGAATCGAGAAGGCGCTGATGGTGCGTCTGCTTCATGAGGAGCACGGAATCTCGGAATTGTTCATGACGCATCTGCTCACCCGCAACACTCGCTTTGAAGAGGATTTGGTCGACCAGCTCTTCAACTCCAGTGAGAAGCGCCTGGCCCGGATTCTCTTATTGCTGGCGCATTTTGGCAAGGAAAGCAGAACCGAAACGGTCCATCCCGGAATCAATCAGGAACACTTGGCGCAAATGGTTGGTACGACGCGGTCACGGGTCAGTCATTTCATGAACAAGTTCCGGACGCTGGGCTTTATCGATTACACGGGCAGTGGAGCGTTGACGGTTAACAATGGCCTTTTGAGCGTGATCTTGAGCGAATAGCAACAAAGCCAAGACCCCACAACATAGTTTTCACCTCCCTACCAGCAGCTTGGTGTGCAATGTTGAACAGACACCGTGCCGGGAATTGCCCACACTCGTGCCTTGGCGGTCCGGATTGGAAACTCCGGGGAATGTGTCAGCCACGGTGCCAGGCAAATCCGTGGCGACGTGATTTGCGGAATGATATCATGAAGCGATGTGGCGGGTAAGGCGTCTGGCTCCCAAACGAGCGCAGGGGCTGTTGTGGCGGCAACAGGGTGAGCCAGGAGAGGTACGGCGCCAAAAGAATACGATGAAACCCACCCAGGCACATGTCCTACCCGAGCAACCCCGAAATAAATGGCATTATGATCGATGATTCACCTCCAAGTGTCACGCCCATTTTGCACGGCGACGGAACGAAAATGATGCTTCCCCCGCAGACCCGGGATTTGGCCCAGCGCCTTATTGCTAACGAAGGCGCTGCGGGCAACACCTCCGAACCCATGGAATTCGCGGCCTTTCGCGTCTGTGAGACATTACGCCAGCCCGTGTGTGCACTCACGGGAGTTGACGGTTTTCGCTCGCTCCTTTCTCGTGCTCTAGCACTGGCCAGGGCGGAAGCTCCCAGCCTTAGCGCGGTGCGGGTCGCGGCGGATGGGTCCTTACAGGGTCTGGATGAGCTGGGGCGGCAAATTGACAAGGCCCAGGTCGGGGAGGGAGGAGTAATTCTCATTGCTCAGTTACTCGGGTTGCTTCTGACGTTCATTGGCGAAACGATGACGTCGCGGATGGTGACATCGGAAGTACTCCCCCCCGTTGGGTCCATTCCGCAGATCGGTGTACGCACAGGTTTTGAAGTGATCCTGAACGAAGTTGACCAACTCAACGGCGTCAGTGTGCGTCTGGAGGGAATGGCGGCTCAGAACCCGCCCTTCACCGAAGCGCTGATGAGTGTTGCCGGGAACATTCGCAACACCGCCAACGTCTTGGCGGTGCTGGTGGCGGTTAGAAGCCCCAGACCAAACTGAGTTCAGCGTTCGCGTCTTGCCCGGGAAAAGAGATCATGAATCCTCCGGTGTCGCGACAGATGGCCCAGCACCTTCTCGCTTACGAAGCCGCCGCGGGCAGGAATTCCGAGCCCACGGAGTCAGCGGCTTCCCGCGTCTGTGAGAAGCTGCGCCGGCCTCTCTGTTCACTGGCGGGAGTTTCCGGGTTTCACTCGCTCCTTTCTTGTGCTCTGCGGCTGGCCCGGGCAGAGGTTCCCGCTCTATGTGCGGTGCAGATCGCGGCGGATGGATCGTTACAGGGGCTGGACGCGCCGGGGCCGCAAAAAGACCAGGACCACGCCAACGAGGGAGGAGCCATTCTCATTTCCCAGCTGCTCGGGCTCCTTATCACGTTCATCGGCGTAGGGGTAACGTCACGACTGGTTCAGGATGTATGGCCGGAGGTCGCCTTCGACGATCACGATTCCGGGAAGGAGAACAGAGCTTGAGCACGCAAGATCGAGTGACCATCAACAAACTGCCGACCGGGGTCCCGGGCCTCGATGAAATCCTGGGCGGCGGTCTTCCCGAGTTTTCTTTTAATATCATCGCGGGCGCGCCGGGCAGCGGCAAGACCACGCTGGCGCACCAGATCGTGTTCGCCAACGCAACGCCCGAGCGCCCCGCGCTCTATTTCACCATCCTCGGTGAACCGGCCCTCAAAATGCTGCGCTACCAGCAGCAGTACACATTCTTCGACCAGGCCAAGCTCAACCACGCCGTCCGCTTTATCAACCTGAGCCAGGTTGTCTTGGAGAAGGACCTGAACGCGGTTTTGGAGGAGATTGGGAAAGAGGTGGGGAAGGCGAGCCCCGGCATCGTGGTGGTGGACTCCTTTCGCACCGTGGTGCGCAAGGCGCTCGGCGGCTCCACCGAGGTGGAACTGCAAGCCTTTATTCAGCGCCTGGCGCTGCTCCTGACCAGTTGGCAGGCAACCACTTTTCTGGTGGGGGAATACGTGGAGGGTGAGATCCGTGACAATCCCGTATTCACGGTCTCGGACGGCCTCTTGTGGCTCTACCAGGCGACGGACCGGAATTCCGTTGTGCGCAAGCTGCAGATCGTGAAACTGCGCGGGCAGGCGTCGGTGCCCGGGCTGCACACCTTCCGCATTACCCATGCCGGGCTGCAAGCCTTCTCGCGTACTCTGGGGCTGGTCGGGCAACAAAGGAAGATACCCAGCTCGCGGCGCCTCTCCATCGGCATTGCGGAATTGGATAGGATGCTCGGGGGAGGGATTCCCGAAGGCGATAGTGTCCTAGTGGCAGGGGCTTCGGGAACGGGAAAATCGGTCCTGGCAACCCAATTCATAGCCGAAGGCATACGCCAGGGGGATCCGGGAATTGTGGTAGTCTTTGAAGAGCGGCCGCAGGAGTATGCGGAACGCGCCGGCAATTTTGGCCTGGATCTGGAAACGCCGCGGCGCCAGCAGAAACTCGAAATCCTCTACCTCCGCCCCCTGGACCTCTCGGTAGATGAGACCATGCGCGAGATTCTGGACGCGGTCCAGAAGATTGGCGCCAAGCGCCTGGTGATTGATTCGCTGGCGGGCTTTGAGATGGCGCTGGCACCCAGCTTCCGCGCGGAATTTCGCGAATCGCTTTACCGCATGATCACCGCTTTGACCGGAATCGGCGTAACGATCCTCAGCACGGTCGAGATGGATGAGTCGTTCACCGAATTCCCCTTCAGTACCTACTCGATTTCATTTCTCACCGATGACATCATCCGGCTTCGTTATGTATCCATTGGCGATCAGCTTCGCAAGATCCTGGCGGTGATCAAGATGCGCGGCGGCAACCACAGCAAGGAGATCCGTGAATATGAAATCACCTCCCGCGGTTTGGTCATCAGCGACGACCGCCTGACTGATTATCAAGGCCTTATCACCGGGATTCCTGTGCGTTTGAACCGGCCGGGCGAAAAAGAGAAGCCCGCACCTGAGCCGAAATCCAAACGCAAGGTCTAGAAGCAATCCGGGGCAAGACTCATCATAGGAGATCATGCGCCTACACGTGGAAGTGGCCGCGTCGGTGGACACAAACGCGTGGCCTTTATTGCTAACTTCGACGTTACTCCGAATTGCGTTTGCTTACTCGCCGAGTTCGTTCCCAGTACTTCGGGTCGATCCTGAGCACGGAGGCGACACCCGATGCCAAGTTAATGAAGCCGCCGTGGTAGCTAATTTCCCCATAACGAAACAGTCGGGCCAGCAAGGCGAGGGCATGTTGAGAAAGCGTGGCGTTAATGAACGGCGATTGCCTTTCCAAGGCAGCCGCGGCGCTACAGCTCGGCTCGCTGTCATCGTCGAGAGTCGAGTCAACTATCTCAGGAAATAACTCCCCCGCAGTTCGGAGTCGTAGCTTTGACCTGCGATTTCGTTCATTGAGGGGTTCGCCCAGGATGAACTGTCCGCTGTCTGCATTGTTGCCAAGATCGAGCCAGTAGGAAACCGTCCTCCATTTCCCCACCGCATCGCACGATTGTGGCCCCTGCTGCCCGCGTAAGGGCGCGGCAGCCGATCGCGCCAGCAACCGATGACTTTTGGTCCCTCAAATCTCAGGACGCACTCAGGGCCGCGCCGGATCCCCTGGAGCAGGTAACTCTCACTTCGACGACGTGGCCTTGGGGTTCTTAATCTCCAACTCGTTCACCACCTGCTTCACATTTAGAACTGAAGAAGCGACCTTTTCGGCCCGCGCGCGCTGGGCCTGGGAGTTGACCTCACCGGTTAGGGTGACGACCCCATTTTTGACATCGAATTTCACATCCTTGTGAAGTCTATGGGTGATGAGCGCGGCGTCTAAGTTTTTCTCGATGCCCGCGTCTAGATCAGAGTTCACCGTCTTCGCCTCGCTTTCGACGCCGAGAGGAGTCACGGCAATCTGATTCGCGACAACCTGCCCAGCGGCGAGTGCGGTTGCGAGAGATTCGGCTTGTACCTTGTCCGCCTCTGCCGCGACGTGTCCGCCAAGGGTTACTATGCCCTTGTCGCGATCCTGACTTACAGTGACATCTTTGAAGCCAGCCTGATCGAGCGATTTGCGAATGCTGTCAGAAACATCGGGCGACTTCGTGGACGTTGAACACCCTACAAGGAGCCCGACTACGAGCATAGCAAGCAAGCTTAAGCAGAGTTTGTGCGTTTTCATATTTCTCCTTTGATGGGACATAGGATTGGCCCTCCAGTCCCTGGTCTCGATCATTTATTGCAGAAGGAAGATTTGATGTTCTGCATCGCATACATCCTTCAATTCGTTAACAAAAAGATCCTTGAGCCGCTCAAAGCGAGTGATTTTCCTTTTCTGCCGTCAGTAAATTCGATTCGTACCCCCGACGGAGCGCTGCGCGGAAAAAACCGGAGGTCAACGTGTCCCTTCTCAACCCCCGGTCGGTGCTTGTCAGTCGGGGGTTGCCTCGGGCCGGTAACGCACAGTTGCGTTTTACGCGGCGCTCTCCTTCCGCATCCGAAAGCGTGTTCGTTCTTACAGTTTCAGCAACCTCTCAAAAAAGGAACGATAGCGCTGTAGCCAACCCGCAGGTCCTCAGTGGACACATTGTCGCCGCGGTCCCACTGCTTTTCCAAGCCCGACCGCTCATTGGCGAAACCTTCCGCGAGTCGCTGCATCACCGAAGCCACCAGCTTGTCTGCTTCTGCGACCGTCTTGGGTGGCCCGTCCACGAGACCAGTTTGTACCTTGCTCCACTGCGATCGGAAATTTGCCATCTCCGATTTCGGAAAACAAGGGCATCGGCTCTGAGACTGCGGCCGCTCGCTGCGGAGTTTCCGGCTCTTGGGTTTTCACCACCTTAGGTCCGTCCGGCTGCTTTTGCGTACCGGCGTAGCCCGCCAGGTCCGCCGTCGTAAGCTCCCCTTTTTTCTCTTCACTTCAGCCATTACGCCACCTCTCTTTGTTTAAAAGTCGTTGGTACCTGCACCAGTTCCTCAAATAGAGAGCGGTAATGAATCATCCCCGTTGTCAGATCCTCCGTAGTTGCTTTGTCTTTCCCAACGCGCATCGCAATCTCATGGGCAGACCGATAGTTCTCCACGACCTGGTGATGATCGACAGAAATGTCGGCGGCCTCCCTGTGTCGAGAATGTCCAGAGAACCAAATTTGTTCACGCCATTCCCTCTGCCATGACAACCTTGTGAGCTTAGATTTTGTCCCTCCCACTTTCCATGGTCTGTACTGTTTTGCTCATTACGCTGGTCAAAATGAGTCACCGGAACACAGCAATCCTTTCCTGGCATTAACCGATAAGGAGGTGAGCAAATATGAGCAAACACGTGGTCACAATAGGGCAGACAGCCAGCTTCGTTTCGTCCATGATGGTGGTGTTGCTTATGGGAAACAAGAACGCTGCGGGTTGGATGAGTCAAGCAGCCCCCCTGTTGCAACAGAGGTGAAACATGGAAACTATATTGATTGTTATCTTGGTGTTGTTGTTACTTGGTGGTGGAGGCTGGGGATATTCTCGCTGGCGAGGATAGCGCCCGGCAGTGCTTCGCCAATGGTCCAAACAAAACTCTGACCGTTTGGTCAATTGTGAACAGCCCATTCATTCCGGATGCACGCATGCTGCAAACAGATCACTGGCGTGCACAGTCGAGCCGACAGAGTATCCAGGGACTTCCCGTCGGCGATGATCTCCTACCCCCGATCGCGTGCAAATGAGAGTCGAAGCAGGGGATTATGGTTGTTGGCGATAGCAAGGTGGTCGGAGCAGAAGCCACGAGAGCGGCCAGATGATTCCCGGAGGCCCAGAGGGCTTGCGGCACAGGACATAGTGGCTCAATACTTAAGGAGGAAGAAACCATGAAACCAAGTACTCAGGACGAGGTGAAAGGCAAAGTTCACGAAGTGAAGGGCAGGATCAAGGAGAAGGTGGGAAAAGCTATTAATAATCCCAATCTGGAAAACGAAGGCATCAACGAGAAGACGGCCGGCAAGGTCCAGAAGAAAATCGGCCAAGTTGAAAAAGCTCTGGGGGATTAGCGGACCAGCTTCCATCGCGGAGTCGTGCTGGCTACCCATTCGGTCGAAACTGCTTGCTGCCTGCCCCCCTTCTGGTCAGGCGACAGTCCTATGTTCGCGTCTCCTCCCCATGGAAATGGTCTGACCGGAGTCGATTGACGGCCTTCCACGGATTGACGCGATCGCAAGAGATCTGTCACATTCCATGGGAAATTAGAGATGTTTGCAGTTCTGTTGATGATGCAAGATCTTCGAGGTTTTCCAGTCAGTCGGATTGAAGCACGTGAACTGCACTTAGCAGGAACGGAAAGGTGGAATCGCCGAGGCTCTCGGTTCGGCCGAAGATTTTGCGGATAATGGCCCCATTTGTGTGGTGCTCGGAGACAACCTGATTGAATACAATATCTGTGAGGCAGCGGAGAGCTTCAAAAGCCAGAGCCAGGGGGCCAGGTTGATTCTGAAGAAAGTCCCCGATGCACACAGATTTGGAGTTGCCGAACTACGCGGGAGCCAAGTGGTGAACATTGAGGAGAAACCCAAGGCTCCCAAGTCCGATTACGCCGTGATGGGCATCTACTTTTACGACAGCAGCATCTTCGAAAAGATCCATCGGTTGAAGCCCTCCGGAAGGGGGGGGAATTGGAGATTACCGACGTCAACAACTTTTACATTGCGGAAGGTACTCTCGCCTTTGAGGCCGCAGCCGGGGCGCGTGCTTCCTCTCGCTGGGCGACCAGACTCGTCAGCGAATCCACCAGTTCGAGGTAAACATGCTTCTGGACCATCCAGTTGTTTTCCTTCACATGCTCCAAGGCATTGGCAACCAGGCGCTCGCGGAGTTGCTGGTCGCGAATAAGCAAGAGCATGCACTTTGCCAGGTCATCCACGTTTTCAGACTCGAAGAACTTCACTCTTGACTCCGTGTCGTAGTAGGTTCCCACTTTGGTCCGCGACTGTAGTATGGGGATTCCCAGCGCCATGAATTCCAATACTTTCGTGCTCACCGCTTCGTTCCCAAAGGATTCAGCGCGTTTGGGAACCACGGCCAAGTCAGCCTGGCTCATAACCTGGACAATGTCACGTAATGGCTTGGGATCGTAGAAATGAATTCTGCCGTTTAATCCCAGGTCTTGGGTGAGGGCCTCTAGCTTGGACCGGGTTGGACCATCACCATAAATATGAAATTCCGCGTTGGGGGCCCGATCAACAATCTTCGCAAATGCCTTGACCGCCACATCCAAACCCTGATGCCAGTTCAACGTCCCGGGGTACATCATGCTGAATTTCCCGTCCGCCCTGGTGCGGGTGTGGGGAAAGAAATAACGCAAGTCAGGGTAGTTGCAAATGGGCGTGCACTTGTCCCGCGTTACCGATCTCGAAATAAGGCGGTCGTACCACAGATGATTGGCGATGATCACGTGATGCGCAAAGGCAATCGACCATCTCTCAATGCATTTCAGGGACCGGAATACAAAGGATGATTGGCTCACTTTGAACTTACTCGCATAGAATTCCGGAAGGATGTCGTGGATATCCAGAATGACTCGCGCTCCCGACAATTTGGGAATTAAGGCCGCAAAAACCAGGAAATCCGGAACCGAATGAACGTGAATAAGATCATATTTCCGGGTCCTGTGCAGTTTGCCCATCATGATCGAGGAACGAATGAAGAAGCGAACAATTCTGAGGAGGAAAGTGAGTGGCCCGCGCTCGTCACGCCTCCTGGACTGGATACTAAAAACTCTCACACCATCTACCATCTCTTCTGCCGGGTCCCCTTCTCGTCTCAGGGATAGCACGTCCACTTCGTCCCCGCGTTCCACGAGGGCCCGGGCATATTGCTGCACACGCGTGTCGCTGGTGTAAAACGAATAGGACAACATGCAGATGTGCACTTTTAGGTCTCCTTCGCTTTCATGCTGGAGAGATCGGGCGTCTTCGCCATAAGCCTCGCAAGACCACCCGTCTTATGGTTCCGAGGATAGTCCGTGCCTTTCTCTAAAAGGGCAACTCACTCCAAGTATTAAAGACCGAGAACCCCGCGAACTTCGGAACCGGAACAAACAGCAGCCGCATCGCCAGCAGTCTGTCCCGCAACACTTGCTGCTGAATCCGATTGGGTTGAGCCGCACGGACCGCGCTTATTCCCACTGGCTCCAGTTTTACGTACTGCGCGGCAATCGCTTTGTGCAAAAATTCCCGGCCCCTCTCGGTCCGCACAACGGCAATCGAGCGCCCCGCGTCCCCGCCATTGTCCAGTCTTTCCCAAGCACCCCCACAGGAAATGTCGGCCACCCTCCCCAAGCCATCCGGACAAAGGTGGCATCGCAAGGGCCGACATCCGGTGAGACGTCCCCATGACTTCGCATAGGGCAGCGACTTTCCCCAACTTGACATCCGGAGCTATGCACTGGTACTCGTTCATAGTTGCACCAGTTTCCCGCGCTGCTTGACTGACTGCTCCGCCGCTTCCAGCATTTTGACCACTCGATAGCCTGCGGCGCCATTGTTGACGGGGGGCCGGTTGTTCATGATGCAGTCAATGAAGTGCGTCGACTCCAGCTTCAACGCTTCGGTCTGATCCACCTTGGGCACCCACACATCACCTGACCGGTAGCTCACCAGGAGTTCGTAAACTCCGTGCCGATTGCCCACCTCCGCGCCTCGGTCATAAACCTTGATTTTCTCGTCCACCTCGAGGTCGTTCCAGACCACCATCTTTTTTTCGCCACCCACCAAGGTGGTGCGGACTTTCACCGGGGAAAGCCAATTCACGTTGATATGGGCGATGACGTTATCGGGGAAAAAGACCGTAATAAAAGCCATATCCTCATGGCCATTGAGGTGTACGGCTCCGGTGGCGGTCAGCGCTTGGGGCTTGCCCTCGATGAGGTGGTCCATGATCGCCAAATCGTGGGGAGCAAGATCCCAGATCACATTGACGTCA
>Ga0326728_10022159_pt1 | contig 11835 bp, 10 predicted proteins | sample MB3enrmetagenome_FD_207602 | JGI IMG/M metagenome (GOLD analysis project Ga0326728, IMG submission 207602) | Lab enriched peat soil microbial communities from McLean, Ithaca, NY, United States - MB31MN | ecosystem: Environmental > Terrestrial > Soil > Wetlands > Peat | place: USA: New York... | reverse complement strand
TACTTAGCCTGGCTGATTATCACCTCGTTCTACATCAGCATCAAAAAGGGCTGATCCCTGGGCAGGAGCTCCACTACTTCGCATTGCTTGTTCCCTTCCGCTCAGGTACGCTGTACGGTTTGCATTCGTCCACCGTGGGGGTGAGGAGCGCAATGAGCGAGCAGAAATCTGCTTCCGCCAACAATCTGTTGAGCACAACCGTTAAAACCGACGCGCCGCGCTTTGAGCGCAACCAGCAGGCCATGCGTCTGCTGATGGAGGCTCTGCGCGCGGAGGAAGCGACGATTCGCCAGGGCGGCGGAGCGAAGTCCATTGCCGCGCAGCACGCCAAGCATCGGCTGACGGCGCGCGAGCGGCTGGCGTTGCTGCTGGACGCGGGCAGCGAGTTCTTTGAGCTTGGGCTGCACGCCGCGCATGGCATGTATGGCGAGTGGGGCGGGGCTCCGGCAGCGGGCGTCGTCACCGGCCTGGGGCGGGTGCATGGGCGGCTCTTCATGATCATCGCCAACGACGCCACGGTGAAGGCCGGAGCGTTCTTCCCGATGACGGCGAAGAAGGTCATACGCGCGCAGAACATTGCCATCGAGAACAGCCTGCCGACGATTTATCTCGTCGACAGTGCGGGAGTGTTTCTGCCCCTTCAGGAGGATGTCTTTCCCGATCAGGACGACTTCGGGCGGGTCTTCCGCAACAACGCCGTGATGAGCGCCCGGGGGATTCCGCAGATTACGGCGATCATGGGCATGTGCGTGGCCGGCGGAGCGTATCTGCCGGTGATGTGCGATCACATTCTGATGACCGAGGGCAGCGGATTGTTTTTGGCCGGGCCGGCGCTGGTGCAGGCGGCGATTGGTCAAAAGGTTTCGGCCGAGGAGTTGGGCGGAGCGAAGATGCACGCCGAGATCAGCGGCACGGTGGACTTCCGCGAGGCGACGGACGAGGCGTGTCTGGCGCGGGTACGCTCGCTGGTCGACAAGATGGGCGCGCGGCCGGAGGCTCCATTTGACCGTTGCGCAGCGGAGCCGCCACTGTACGCGGCCGAGGAGCTTTACGGCATCTACGAGAGCGACCTGAGCAAGCCCTACGATATGCGCGAGATCATCGCACGCGTGGTGGATGGCAGCAAGTTTGACGAGTACAAGACCGGTTATGGCGAGACCCTATTGTGCGGCTACGCACGCATTGACGGCCACGCCGTGGGAATTGTGGCCAACCAGAAACTGCACGCCACGCAGGTGGATCACCAGGGCAACCGGCGCACCGAATTCGGCGGCGTGATTTACACGGAGAGCGCGGAAAAGGCCGCACGCTTCATCATGGACTGCAACCAGGGGCGGGTGCCGCTGGTGTTTCTGCACGACGTGAACGGCTTTATGGTGGGGCGAGATGCGGAGTGGAGCGGCATCATTCGGGCCGGAGCGAAGATGGTGAACGCCGTATCGAACTCTGTGGTGCCGAAGATCACGGTCATTATTGGCGGCAGCTTCGGCGCCGGTCACTATGCGATGTGCGGCAAGGCTTACGATCCGCGCATGGTATTTGCCTGGCCCTCGGCGCGCTACAGCGTGATGAGCGGAGAATCGGCGGCGAACACGCTGGTGGAGATCAAGGTGAAGCAGTTGGAGCGCGAGGGTAAGCCGGTGGACGATGCTGCACGCAAGGAGCTCTACGAGAGCACGCGCGCCACCTACACCGAACAGATGAAGCCGCAGTATGGCGCGGCGCGGCTGTGGATTGACAAGATCATCGACCCGGCGCGGACGCGCGAAGCCCTGGCATGGGCTCTGGCCGCGGCGCACTGCAACCCGCGGGTGGAGGAGTTCAAGGTGGGCGTGCTGCAAACGTAGCCGGTGTGAGCAGTGCAGGCCGCGCATTGCGGTATGATTTGAAAACAATTGCCATGCCTAAGAATCATTCGACTACCAATGAAGTGAAGATCATCGAGTGTCCGCGCGACGCCTGGCAGGGACTGGCGCGACAGATTCCCACGGAAGCCAAGGTTGCTTACCTGCGCGAGTTGATCGCCGCGGGCTTTAAACATATCGACGCGGTCAGCTTCGTCTCCCCGCGGGCGGTGCCGCAGATGGCCGACAGCGAAGACGTGCTGAAGCAGTTATTCCCCCCGGATGATGTCGCACCAGACGGAGCCGTGCCGGAGGATGTGGAGATCATCGGCATCGTCGTCAACGAAAAGGGCGCCGAGCGCGCACTGGCCAGTGGGACGGTGCGCACTCTGGGCTTTCCCTACTCCATTAGCGAGACATTTTTGCGCAAGAACCAGAACCAGTCGGCGGAGGAGAACAGCGACGCGCTGGAGGCGGTGTGGCGCAAGGCCGAAGAGCAGGGACTCGACCTGGTGGCCTACATCAGCATGGCCTTTGGCAATCCTTACGGCGATGCGTGGGAGATTGACGAGCTGCTGGCGGCGGTGGAGAACATCGCCAACATGGGCATCCGCACGGTGTCACTGGCGGACACGGTTGGCCTGGCGACACCGGAGCAGATTGCCGTGGCGATGAGCGCCGTCTGCCGCGACTTCGATCACCTGGAGATTGGAGCGCATCTGCATGCGCGCCGGGGCGAGTCCGCCGCGAAGGTTCTTGCGGCTTATGACGCGGGCTGCCGCCGCTTTGATGCTGCGATTGGCGGGCTGGGCGGGTGTCCCTTTGCGCAGGATGCACTGGTGGGCAACGTTGCCACGGAGGAAGTAGTGGCCACCTTGGAGTCCCACGGAGCGCGCACCGGGCTGCATAAATCTCTTGCGGAGCTGGTGCGCCACAGCGAGGAGATGGCGCTGCGCTTTGCGCGATAAGTTGTTTCCAAATTGATCACCTTCTTTTACCGCACGGATGTACCGTACAATCGGCATCCATGAAACGCACATCTCATATCACGCTTGGCCTGCTGGCTGGAATGGCGCTGGCCTTTACTACCGGATGTCATCGCAACGAGCGCCGCGACTGCGTGGATGACAGCAGCCGTTTGGCCGGCGAGCAGAATTGCACCAACGCCGAAAGCCTGCGCCACAACGGTTACGTTGGCCCGCTGGGCTATCACTGGGCCTACGGCGGCAGCAGCGGAGGCCACATTGGCGACGTCGTCGTGGGCGGCAACCCCATGCCGGGCATGGGCCACGCGGCAGGCGGAGCAGGTGGCGTGGGTCGCGGAGGCTTTGGCGCAACGGCCGGCAGCGGCAGCGGCGGCTCGGGAGGCGAGTGATGCAGCGGCATACGATTGCTCCGCGCGACGACTGGCAGAAGAAGGTCGAGAAGGTTGGGCTGGTCTTTCATACGCTGGACGACGGCAGCGGCAGCTACTGGGACGAGAGCGCCTACTACGAGTTCACCTCCGCCGAGGTGGACCGCCTGGAGGCCGCCAGCGAAAAGCTGCAGGAGATGTGCCTGGCCGCGGGACAATTCATCATCGACCACAAGCGCTTTGCCGACCTGAAGATTCCCGCCGAGGCCGTGCCGCAGATTCTGAAGACGTGGAACGACGAGCCTCCCGCGCTGTACGGACGCTTCGACCTGGCCTACGACGGCCAGCAGATCAAGCTGCTGGAGTACAACGCCGACACGCCGACCGCACTGGTCGAGGCCGCGGTGGCGCAGTGGTACTGGCTGGAAGACCAGTTCCCCAAGGCCGACCAGTGGAACTCCATCCACGAAAAGCTGATTGCTAAGTGGAAGGACCTGAAAGATTACGTCACGCAGCCGGTGAGCTTTGCCTACGTGCCCACCACCGAAGACGAGTTCACCGTGGGCTACCTGCGCGACACGGCGGAGCAGGCGGGACTGAAGACGCAGGCGCTGAAGATGAGCGACATCGGCTTTGATCACAAAACATTTACATTTGTGGATTTAGAAGGCAAGCCCATCAAATCCATCTTCAAGCTCTATCCGTGGGAGTGGATGCTGAAAGAAGAGTTCGGCGCGCGGGCGTTGGACTTTATGGACAAGATGCAGTGGATGGAGCCGATCTGGAAGATGATGTTCAGCAACAAGGGGCTGCTGGCGATTCTTTGGGAGATGTATCCCGGCAACGAGCTGCTGCTGCCCGCCTACCTGGACGGTCCGCGAGAGATGAAGGACTACGTGCGCAAGCCTTTGCTGGGACGCGAAGGGGCGAACGTGCAGGTCATCCGGCAGGGTGAAAAAGAGCAGAGCTATGGCCGCTACGGCGAAGAGGGCTGGGTCTACCAGGCTCTGGCGCCGATTCCGTGCATGGACGGCCACTACCCCGTGCTGGGCAGTTGGATGATCGCCGACCAGGGCGCGGCCGGCATGGGGATTCGCGAGAGCGACACGATCATCACCACCAACCGCAGCCGCTTTGTGCCGCATTTGTTCAGGTAAGAAGAGGAATTTATGAAGCGCATATTATTCGTGATTTTGCTCGGTTTTTCTCTGGCTTGTCATGCTGCTCAACAAGCACCGGATACACCAGGCAAGAATCCGAGTGCCCAGCCCAAGCACGATGGCGCTGACTGCGGCATGCTATATGGCATTGGTCATTTCTTATCTATCTGTGCACCGCATGGATGGATTCTGGATAATAGCGTCCTCAGTGAGCAACACATCTATGCCGTTTTTTATCCCAAGGGCTCATCCTTTTCCATTGCGAAAGATACAGGGACATTCATGTATGCGAATACTGCAAGACGGGAGGAATCAAGCACAATTGAAAACTTTATGAAAGCTGACGAAGCTGAAGCTCGTCAGCAATATCCACAAGCCGTGATACAGAAAGGAAAGCTGATACCTATCAAGAAAGAAACTCCTGCTCCTGTTCTGCTTTTCCTTCCTGGCGGCTTTGGACGTTATGAAGCGGTTGCTTATATTGAATCTCCCAAAGTCATCACGATGCTTGTTATGACCTCTAAATCTAAGAAGTCGTTTGACAAGGACTACCCAGCCTTTGAAGAGCTAGTAAAGAGCTATGTCTTTTTCGGCGCAGATGTGACTATCAACGGCCAAAAAAAATAGCACATTGAATGACGCTTGCTGAAAGTAATGCGCGCGGTTAAGCTTTTCCCGCCATGCCTACCACGCTTACGCTCGCCTATGAAGACCGTTTGGCCGTACTCACCCTCAACCGTCCGGAGAAGCGCAACGCTCTTTGCCATGCGCTGATGGACGAGTTCGACGCCGCGCTGAACGAGGTCGCCGCCAGCCGCGCGCAGGTGCTATTGCTGGCCGCCGAGGGCAAGGCCTTCAGCGCCGGGATGGACCTGGAAGACCTGAAGGCCCTGGCCACGCACACGGCCGAGGAAAACCACCAGCACAGCGAGCGCATTGCCCATCTCTTCCGCTCACTCTATCTGTTCCCCAAGGTGACGATTGCCGCCGTGCAGGGCGCGGCCATTGCGGGCGGCGCGGGACTGGCCACCTTGTGCGATTTCACGCTGGCCACGCCGGCGGCGAGCTTTGGCTACACCGAGGTGCGTATCGGCTTTGTGCCGGCCATCGTCTCGGCATTCCTCATCCACCAGGTGGGAGACAAGGACGCGCGCGACCTGTTGCTGACCGGACGCATCATTGGCGCCGAAGAGGCATTGCGGATGCGGCTGATTAACGAGGTCGTCGCCCCGGAGGCATTGCAGACGCGCGCGCGCCAACTGGCGGCCGAGCTGCTGGAGAACTCACCGGCGAGCCTGCGAGCCACCAAGGCTCTACTGCGCCAGTATCACGGCGAGGCCATCGAGCGCGACATTCGCCTGGGCATGGAGGCCAACGCCGGGATGCGCCAGACGGCGGACTTCGCCGAGGGCGTGAAGAGCTTTCTGGAGCGCCGCAAGCCACGTTGGAGCGAATAGGCGCGGAGCGAATAGGCGCGGAGCGAATAGGCGCGGAGCGAATAAACGCGGAGCGACAATCCCACCTTAGCCATGCAAAAGCGGCGCGCCGAAGGTGGGGCACTCAAGTCGTTTGTTGTACCCTAGACGTATGAGCACGATCAGCGAAACTACCCTGCGCGTCCGCTACGCGGAAACCGATCAGATGGCCGTCGTCTATCACTCCAACTACCTTATTTGGTTTGAGGTGGGCCGGGTGGAGCTGCTGCGCAAGCTGGGCTTTACCTACGTGGAGATGGAGCAGGACGGGTTGAACCTTCCGGTAGTGGAGGCCAGGTGCCGCTACAAGCATCCCGCGCGCTATGACGATGAGATTCTTGTGCGCTGCCACCTGGAGAAGATGCGGCCCTCGCTGCTGCGCTTCAGCTACGAGATCATCCGTCTGGCTGACGGACGCCTGTTGAGCGAGGGCGAAACCACGCACGTAGTGGTGGGCGCGGACATGAAGCGCACCCATCTGACGGGAAAATATCTGAGCGCATTCCACGACGCGGCCGAGGTCGCCACCTCCGACCCCGCGCACCGAGCAGAATCATCCAAGCACCACGCGCCCGCGCATGGGAGATCCACGCCGGAAGCCGCGACATCCCAGGAAGGAAAGTAATTTTATGCAGACCCTGCATTTGAACGGCAACGACCTTACGCTGGAAAGCTTCGCCGAGGTCGTGCTTGAGCATCGTCCCGTTGCACTGGCTGCCGACGCCCGCGAGCGCGTTGTGGCCGCCCGCAAGGTGGTGGACACACTGGTTGCCGGCGACGGCGTGGCCTACGCCATCACCACCGGCGTCGGACACCTGGCCGACGTGCGCATCAGCAACGATCAGGCACGCGAGCTGCAGATCAATCTTGTGCGCTCGCATGCCGTCGGAGTGGGCGATCCTTTGAGCGAGAACGAGGCGCGGGCCATGATGCTGTTGCGCGCGAACTCGCTGGCCAAGGGACTGAGCGGCGTGCGTCCCGTGGTGCTGGACACGCTCTGCCAGATGATCAACCGCGGCGTACATCCGGTGATCCCCTCGCAGGGATCGGTGGGAGCCAGTGGCGATCTGGCTCCGCTGGCGCACCTGGCGCTGGTGCTGGTGGGCGAGGGCGAAGCCATCTACCGGGGACGCCACATGGATGGCGGCGAGGCCATGCTGGAGGCGCAGATCGAGTGCATCCGGCTGGAGGCCAAGGAGGCCATCAGCCTGATTAACGGCACGCAGGCCATGCTGGCGGTGGGTTCGCTGGCACTGCTGGAGGCCTTCATTCTGGCCGATACGGCCGACGTTCTGGGCTCCATCAGCCTGGACGCACTGCAGGGCACCGACGTCGCCTTCGATGAGCGCATTCACCAGGCTCGGCCGCACAGCGGACAGCTGACGGTGGCCGCGCGCTTGCGCAAGCTGCTGCATGGCAGCGCGCTGCGCGAGCGCCACCGCGACTGCAAAAGGGTGCAGGATGCCTACTCGCTGCGCTGCATTCCGCAGGTGCATGGAGCCGTGCGCGACGTGCTCGACTACGCCCGCAAGGTATTTGAGACGGAGATGAACTCGGCGGTGGATAACCCCCTGGTCTTCGTCGGCCAAAACGGAGCGCCAGACCAGGTGCTGAGCGGCGGCAACTTCCACGGCCAGCCGCTGGCCTTTACCCTGGACTTCCTCGCCATCTCGATCAGCACACTGGCCGGCATCAGCGAGCGCCGCATCGAGCGGCTGGTGAATCCTGCGCTGAGCGAAGGACTGCCGCCTTTCCTGGCGCCAAAGGCCGGGCTGATGTCCGGCTTTATGATGCCGCAGGTGACGGCTGCGGCGCTGGTGAGCGAGAACAAGGTGCTGGCCCATCCGGCGTCGGTGGATTCCATTACCACCAGCGGGAACAAGGAAGATTACGTGAGCATGGGCATGACGGCCGCGCTCAAGCTGCGCCGGGTGCTGGGCAACGTGCGCCACGTGCTGGCCATTGAGGCCCTGGCCGCCGTCCAGGCCGTGGACCTGCTGAGCCCGTTGCTACCCAGCCAGCTTGCACAAGAGGCCATTCGCCAAGTGCGCTCGGTCTCGCCCATGTACAAAGAAGACCGCTCCATTGCCCGCGACATTGGAGACGTGGCAGAGATGATCCGCCTTGGCAAGCTTGCCGTAGCCGTGGAGTAAATCATACGGGCTACGGGATTCTGGATGGCCACGGGATGGATGTATGGAAATCCAGAACCGCGGTATCCACAGGCCTGGTAAGTCTATGAATACAATGATATTTGCAAGTCGGACTTTTGGCGTCCTGATTGCACACTAAGGTGGTATTCCTAGTCAGCCCGCTGGTGCCGCCGCGATAGTGGTGTGCCTGACGGGTTGGCTCTTATGCGGCAGAGATGGCAATAGGCCATCCCGCCACTTGCAAACCTTGTGCATAACTTGCTTATCCAGTCAGGGATCAGCTGCACGGAGCCAGCTTGAAGCTGGCTCAATTTTTTGCACAAATGTGGAAGGCTTGTCCTACCTCGCCCTTTGGTGTGTCCATTTGCGCGGCCGATCGTATCCGGGGGACATTATTGCAACAGTAAGGTACCAGGATGGTTAATAGTAAAAGGCCAATTCTCAGCAACCGCGTTTCTCCGGATTTTCGCCGGTTATCTTAGGGTTTTTTAGGGTTAGTTACTTCTTTTACAGAAGATTGTCCTATTTCCTGGTTGACACCTGAGCACAATTCCCGCAAATTACAAGCTGTCACCCGTAACCAGCTGGATGCTTATCCGTTGGGGTTCGGGGGACGGGAGTTGGCCCCCGCTCTGGCGGCTCCGCACAATACGAATGGCTGCTACGACTCTTGCACCCGTGGATTCACGGGAAGTAGTACGTTGCGATCAATGCCACCTGGTCCAGTTCCGGACCGCGAATAACTATTGCCGCCGCTGCAAAACGTCTCTGGATGAGATTCCTGAGCCGGAGCCGATTGCCGTGGCTCCTGTCCCAGACAATCTGGAGACGATGCCCAGCCGGCAGATTCCGGTGGCTGCGGCCATTCGCTCGCTGCGCACCCGTGCCGGCCTGAGCCAGCGCCAGTTGGCACTGCGCATGAACGTGCCGCGCACCTACGTCAGCAAGATTGAAAACGAGAAGGCCTGCCCGACCCTGGGTTCGCTGGAGCGGCTGGCGACGGCCCTCCACGTTCGCGTTTGCGACCTGCTGACCGTGGGCCGCACCCTCGAAGACGACATCCGCGAAATCAGCCAGGACGAGTTCATCGCCGAGCTGATCCCCTATATGAAGAAGCTGAACGGGGTGCAGTGGATGAGCGTGCTCAACCAGGTGCGCGAGCTGACGGCGATGCCGCGGCGCTCGGCCTAGCCTTCAGGGCTCTGGTTTAGCACGAGGCACGACCTCTTCTCATCATACCGGGGCCGGTGCGCCAAATTGGTGCGCCGGCCCACTCCCCCGCCCCTGGAACTCACCCTCCGGAGCCAATGAATCCGCCCCCTGCGGATGATTGTCCGCTGCCATGGCCGCCCCGCCCTGCGTTGCAACTTACCCCTGCCTATGCTAGCTTCAAAGTACTGATTTCCGAGGCAATGCTTTGCATAACAAGGTCCCGAACGGGCTGACGCGTAAGCAAGCAGAGCTGTACGCAAAGCTCGATCCAGAGCGGCTTCCCCGGCACATCGCCATCATCATGGACGGCAACGGACGCTGGGCTCGCCGGCGCCACCTGCCACGCGTGGCAGGGCACAAGCGCGGTGTGGAAGCGGTGCGCGACATCATCACCCTGGGCGCCCGCCTGCACCTGCCCGCCATGACCCTGTACGCCTTCAGCGCGGAAAACTGGAAGCGCCCCAAGACCGAGACCAGCTTCCTGATGCAGCTGCTGCGAACCTACCTGAAAAACGAAGTGCCGCTGATGAATGAGAACAACATTCGTCTGCGCTACATTGGGCGCATCCACGAGCTGCCGCCGCAGGTACAGGAGCGTATGCAGTGGGCCACCGAGCAGACGGCGCAGAACACCGGCATGATCATGTCGCTGGCACTGAACTACGGCGCGCGCGCCGAGCTGGTGGACGCCTTCCGGGCCATTGTGAGCGCTGCCCAGAAAAACGGAGGACTGGACAAGCTGGAGATCAGCGAGGAGATGGTCTCGCAGAATCTGTACTCGCCCGATTTGCCCGACCCCGACCTGGTCATCCGCACCAGTGGCGAGATGAGGCTTTCGAACTTCCTGCTGTGGCAGTTGGCCTATACCGAAATCTACGTGACGCCGACCCTGTGGCCGGACTTTGACGGCAACCATCTGCTCGAAGCCCTGGCCGACTTCCAGCGCCGCGAGCGCCGCTATGGCGCCGTGGGCGAGGCCTTTTAACCCGCTCGGCAATTACTCGGCCGCGCCGCGGCCCACGCCCCAGGAGAGCCCATGAAACGCATTCTCACCGCCCTGGTTCTGATTCCCCTGGTGCTGGTGGCCGTCTTCCGCGCGCCGTTGTGGCTGTTTCTGCTGCTGGTGGTGGTGTTCGCCCTGGGCGCGCTGATGGAATATCTCTCCATTACCGCCGCCTATGGGCTGGAACCATTTCGCCTGCTGGCCTACCTGCACACGGCATCGCTCTTCGTCATTTACTACGGGGTAGAGCGTTATGGCACCCTGGCGCTGCTGGCCTGCGGGTTGTTGCTGCTGTTTGGCCCATTCCTGATGATGATTGCCGCGCTGGGACGCGAGGATATGAAGACGGCCATTCCGGCGGCAGCCATGAGCGAGCTGGGAGTGTTTTACATCGGGCTGCCCATGCTGATGCTGGTGATGCTGCGCGAGAGCCGTCGCGGCTGGGTGTACGTGCTCTTCGTCTTTTTTGCCGTGTGGGTGGGCGATACGGCCGCCATGTACGTGGGCAAGAGCATGGGGCGGCACAAACTGGCGCCGCGCATCAGTCCCGGTAAGACGATTGAAGGCGCGGTGGCCTCGCTGCTCTTCGCCGTGCTGGTGTGTGTTGTATTTGCGCATCATGTGCCGGATATCGCCGCGGGGTTGCACCGCATCCACCTGCTGCAAGAGCCCGACGAGTCTCTGCTGGCCGGGTATGCGCCCTATGGACGCGGAACCTGGTGGGTGGCGGCCCTGCTGGCGGCTGGTATCAACGTGGCGGCGCAGGTGGGCGATCTGATTGAGTCGCTCTTCAAGCGCGGCGCGGGAGTCAAGGATTCCGGAACGATATTGCCCGGGCATGGCGGCCTGCTGGACCGCGTTGACGCGCTATTACTGGCCTTGCCTGTGGCGTTTATCCTGTTGCTGGCCTTTGGCGACCGCCTGATTCGTCCATAGGATTGGTCCAGCCAAGGGCCACTGTCAGGCTGAGACTCGTCCAACCCCGGCCCGGCGAGTTAAACTGTAAGTAGATGAAGAGAATTGCCATTCTGGGCTCGACCGGCTCCATTGGTACGAGCACCCTCAAAATCGTTGAAAGCTATCCCGAGCGCTTTGCCGTGGCCACCATGGCGGCGGGCTCGAATATGGAACTTGCCTATCAGCAGGCTCTGCGCTGGCGTCCGCGGCTGATGAGCGTGGCCCGCGAGACCGATGCCGAGGCTCTACGTGCTCGCCTGCGCCAGGCCGGAGCCACCGAAGTTGAGGTCGCCTTTGGCACGCCGGGCACGGTGGCCGTGGCCACCCACCCGGAGGTGGATTTCGTGGTCAGCGCCATCGTCGGCGTGGCCGGCTTGGAAGCCACCTACGCGGCGGTGAAGGCCGGCAAGGAGATGGGCCTGGCCAACAAGGAGTGCCTGGTCGCCGCCGGAGATCTGATTACTACCGAGGCCGCGCGCAAAGGCGTCGCCCTGCTGCCCATTGACAGCGAGCACAACGCCATCCACCAGTGCCTGCGCGGCGGACGGATGAATGAGGTCGAGCGCATCTGGCTGACGGCCAGCGGCGGACCTTTCCTGCACACTCCGAAGGAAAAATTTGCGTCCATCACCGTGGCCGAGGCGCTGAACCATCCCACGTGGAAGATGGGACGGCGC